>Ga0105240_10013666_pt1 | contig 11134 bp, 7 predicted proteins | sample KBSC54metaG_FD_80426 | JGI IMG/M metagenome (GOLD analysis project Ga0105240, IMG submission 80426) | Corn rhizosphere microbial communities from Kellogg Biological Station, Michigan, USA - KBS C5-4 metaG | ecosystem: Host-associated > Plants > Roots > Rhizosphere > Soil | place: Michigan, USA...
AATAATATTCGCTTGCTTGTAGATAATAGCAAGAGGAGTCTGGCTATCGAGGAGGCCGGGACAATGAAACATTTAGGACCCCGCAAACCCAGACAATCGAGCCACACTTCGCCCTGGCGATTCGATTTTATCGCAATCGTTGCAGCTGTGATCGCCTGGTTCGCCCTCTTCATTCTTCACGAAACCAGCGCCGTAGACGACTCGATCTTGCTATTTGCGACCCTGTTTGTGGCTGCCGCGGTAGCGCTGTTTTCATTCAAGCCCGGCTCGCCAAATTCCTCTTACTTTTTCAGCAATCCGGAATTGCCGCCCTCGGTCGTCGATGAATGGGCCAGGTCACTGATCGACCGGCCAAAACATGATCCTATCGAGCGGCGCAGCGTGTCGCGTACCGAACGCTGGCTGAAAGGCCGGGGTCATTCCGGCACGAAAGGTAGGCCGCACAACGATCACCGGTGAAAGAGAGTTCGGGGCGAAGCCCGCCGCCGGTCAAAGTAGCCATCAAATTAATTGCGCTTACCCAGGAATATCATTCGTTTGGTTGGCCGAAGCTCGGCACGGATGACCCAAACGACTTCGCCGCAAGGATTTATCATGACCATCCAGCTTGGGCAGGTTGCGCCTGATTTCGAGCAGAACAGCACACAAGGCCTTATCCGCTTCCACGAATGGCTGGGAGACGCTTGGGGGTTGCTATTCAGCCATCCGAAAAACTTCACCCCAGTCTGCACCACCGAGCTTGGCGAGGTTGCTAGGCTTCGCCAAGAATGGTGGCGACGCAACGTCAAGCCGATCGGGCTGTCGGTCGATCCGGTCGAGGCGCATCATAAATGGGAAGTGGATATCGCCGAAACCCAGGGGTTGGCGCTTGATTTCCCGATGATTGCCGATCCCGACGGCGCGGTAGCGGAACTCTATGGTATGATCCACCCGTCGAGCGACCCAATGGTCACAGTCCGATCAGTCTTTGTGATCGATCCGGCCAAGAAGGTGCGCCTCATTCTAACCTACCCGCCAAGCACGGGGCGGAACTTCGCCGAAGTCATACGCGCTATCGACAGCCTCCAGCTTACCGACAGCCGCAGCGTCGCTACGCCGGTTAATTGGAAACCCGGCGACCCGGTGGTGATCTCGCCCAAGATTTCCGACGAAGAAGCGAACCGTCTGTTTCCTCAAGGGTACAGGAGGTTGAAGCCATATTTGCGGGTCGTTGATTTGGCGAAAGACCCGCCTCCAGGGCGGTAGCCAAGCTAGCGATATCGCTCGCAACGATTGAGTATCTAGTCTGCCGATTATCCTTATGAACTCTAGTAATCCTTCCTTCCGGCCCACAATCAATAATTGTGTAAAGCCCTACCTTCTGCAGCTCGCAGATGTAATCGAATCATTCGGCGCGCCAGACCGACAGCTTGATGCCCGCATCGCCGTCGCTGTGTTTCCCGCGTTGGGTGATTTGCCGCGAATCGACGAGGCAGTGTGGCTGCACCGTGACGGTAGCCGAGTTAGGGCCTTGCGCTACACCTTCGCAATCGCAGCCGCGACGACCCTGATACCGTCGGGTAATTGGCTCGAGCAGGATATCGAGGTCCGCGGCCGCTATTGGATTTACGGACCTGGTGCCGACGACAAGGTATCGGCGATCAACTCTCTTCCGGCGCTTGCGGTATGCGCGGCGGCGCTGCGCGCCGTACAGCGAAAACGGAGCCTGGCATATGGCTGATCCTGCGCTAGCCCGGCGAGTTTTGGTCGAGCGTCGAGCGGCGTCGCGGTCCCCTCTGGCAACGGCAAGATTGGCGCCTTGGTCTCCTCTGAGCATGGAGATGATGGCGGTTCGCGAGCGACTCATTGCAAGCGGTTTCGCCCGCGGCGATCGTAGGCAAGTTCGTACTATGCTGGGATCATCAATTCAGTACTGGCCGAGCTTCGCCGCGAGTTGGAATGATCTCCCCGTAGATATCTATATGGCCGACGGTGGTCGGTACCGTCGTCGTCGTTTCGCCGCTTTCTTTGTTGCGCCTGCAGTAATCGCCCGCAAACCACATCGGCCGCATTTTCAAAGCCGGACGCACAATTCGCTTAATGGCGGCATCGAACGCTGGTTCGATCCGGTCAAGGCTGACATCGGAGACCATCCGCTCATTCAGGCGATGCTGCAGATGTGCGGCAATCTCTTCTCGACGCTGTCGCAAGATGGCGTCGAGCCAGGCGGATGGCATGTCGAGATGCATCAATTCCGCATCTGTACCATGGTCCAGCCGCGTGCTGAGCCGACGCCCGAGGGCACTCACCGCGATGGCGTCGACTGGGTCCTGGTGCTCCTGACTAATCGCCGGAATGTTCAGGGTGGCAAAACGCGAATCGTGAACACTGACGGTGAGTTGCTCGACGAGTTCACGCTTACCTCAGCGCAGGAAACTGTCTTCTTGAACGATCGTCGGATCCGGCATGCGGTCACCCCGATCTGGGCGAAGGACGCTACCGCGCCTGGGTTTCGCGACGTGCTAGTGCTCACCGTTCGCCTCGCGCGCGCGGCCGGTGCTGCAGTCACAGAAGGATAAAATCGATGTCAAATGCCGTTGCCACCGACAAGGCTAGGCCTTGCCCTCACACCGCCATTGCGCTGCCACCGTTGCCCTATGGATATAGCGAATTAGAACCGGTGCTCTCAGAGGCGACCCTGCGTACCCATCACGACAAGCATCATGCGCGTTACGTGGAGACTCTCAATCGCCTACTTGGTGAGGTGGCGAGCGAAGAGCACTGTCTCGAGGATATTGTCCGTGAGGCTGCTGATCACCAGCCCAGCACTCTGTTCAACAATGCCGCCCAGGCGTGGAATCACGGTTTCTTCTGGGAGAGCATGACTGCCCGGGCCACGAATGTTGACGGGCCGCTGACCGGAGCTATCCTCGAATTCGGTGGTGTTGATGCGCTCCGGTCGCGCTTCATCGCCGAAGGAGCGGCTCATTTTGCATCGGGCTGGGTATGGCTGGTGGCAAAGGGGGCGGGGCTCTCCGTGATCTCAACACACGACGCTGGCACCGTTCTTACCGAGCCCGGTCTGACACCGTTGCTCGTCTGCGATCTGTGGGAACATGCGTATTACTTGGATTACCGGCAGGATCGTGCCGGCTGGATCGCCGCTTGGTGGGATAAGCTTGCCAACTGGAGCTTCGCGCAGCGCCAATATGGCGCGGCGCTTCGCCGGGAGCGAGGATGGAAATACCCATTAGTAGGGTGAGAAGCGGCAGACTCAACAGCAAGTATCGCGCCGCAAATAAGCTACGCTAAACGCGGGCCTCTCGTTTCGAGTGCCTATTTCAATTCTTGGCAGGGTGATGGTTGGGCCGCGCGATGGGCGGCGGTTAGCCGCAAAAACTTTGCTATCATCGAAGAATAAATCTCAGTTGTCTTATTAATTAACGGGAGCATTGTCAATTTACGGTGAGGCTAAAAGCCGAAGCGGTTGTGTCCAGTACGTCATGTGTCGAGGGTGAGTACTACGGATAACTCAATGCTTTAGTGAATTCCCCGGGGGAAAGAGATGGCTACTATCCCATGCGTGACATCACCGGCATCCCAGGGCTCCGACGCGCAGTCTGCTCTCAGCCACAATGCCGCGGTGGCCATCACGGATGCAGTCCATCGACGTAGAGCGGGAGCAGTGGAGAGAAAAGCGGCATTGGGGGAGATGACGGGCGGAATTGCACACGACTTCCGAAACATCTTAGCTGTAATAGAGTCTGGGCTGAACATGGCCAGCAGGTTCAACGATGACCCCGCGATGTTGCGGTCGAGTCTAGAAGCGGCGCATGACGGTGTTCAGCGAGGCCTTAGAATGACATCGCGCCTTTTGAGCTTTGCGAAGCCTCGAGAAGACCGAGCTTCTGCAGCAAACGTGTCCGACCTCTTGAGGGGGCTGGAAGCGTTTATACGGTATAGTGTCGGTCCCGGCATTCAGATCCGCCTCGCATTATCGTCTGGTATTCCAGATTGCTTCCTGGATTCATCGCAATTCAATGCAGCGATCCTTAACCTGGTTGTCAATGCACGCGACGCGATGCCAGATGGTGGCGTTATCGAAATCAGCACGGAACTTCTCGACGGACATGAGTGCAGCTCGGCGACAGAGAGCTGCCCCGTTGTGCGTGTCCGGGTAAAGGATAACGGGCTTGGCATGTCGCCGGACGTCCAGAACAGGATCTTCGATCCTTATTTCACTACCAAGGGCGATACAGGTACGGGCCTTGGGGTGCCGCAAGTCGGCGCTTTCATGAAGCGGGTCAGCGGTAGCGTGAAAGTCGAAAGCGCGATTGGGGTCGGCACGATGTTCGATCTGATGTTCCCGGTTCAGAGGGGAACATCATTGGCCGACCCTAAGCTATGGCGACAAATTGATCGGTGGGTGAACGAAGGTGGGGCAGAATCGCACGAATCATCGTCGTCCGTAAAAACGAGCCCGGAAAGATGCTGAAGGCTCGAGCTATGAACGCGAGAGAGCTGAGTAGAGCTAAGGTTCGTAGCGGGGGATCTTTCGGAGTCACGGCGACAACGTATGTGGATCGGGCCACGGCAGCAGAGTGTTCGAGAAATACAAATCCGAATCTCTCTGCGCTGCGTTCGGGCGCCTCACCGCCTCTGGATAAGCGGCATGACAAGTTCGGCTTCACGCTTGGAATGTCTGCAAGGTCGCCCGCGAATTGCTTGGGAGAGACTGATGAATAGCCCCGTGATCGAGACCCAGTCGACCAGCCTGCTCAAGCGGCTGGACGAGTTCGGTCAGGCTGTCTGGCTCGATTTCCTTGATCGCAGCTTCCTCGCGGAGGGGGGACTCAAACGGTTGATCGAGGAGGATGGCGCGACCGGCGTCACCTCGAATCCGTCGATCTTCGAAAAGGCGATGGGGCATGGCGAGGCCTATGATGCGGGCTTTACGGCGTTGTTGAGCCGGGGGGATGCGGGCATTCAGCAGCTCTACGAGGATGCTGCGATCGCCGACATCCGCCATGCCGCCGATGACTTGCGCGCGGTCTACGACCGGCTCGACGGCCGTGACGGCTATGCCAGCATTGAGGTCGCGCCCTATATCGCCAACAATAGCGCCGAGACTATCGCTGAGGCGCGGCGCTTGTGGCGGGCGATCGACTGTCCCAATCTGATGATCAAGGTCCCAGGCACTGAGGCCGGCGTTCCCGCGGTTCGTCAACTGGTCGAGGACGGGCTCAATATCAACATCACGCTGCTGTTTTCGATCGACGCTTATCGGGCGGTCCGCGAGGCGTTCATCGCTGGCCTGGAGGCGCGACTAGCGAAGGGGGAGGCGATCGACCGCGTTGCTTCGGTCGCGAGCTTCTTCGTCAGTCGTATCGACACCCAGATCGACAAGAAGATCGATACTCGAGTGAAGCAGGACGATACGACGAGTGCGCGTCTGAACGCGCTTCGCGGCAAGGTTGCGATTGCCAATGCTAAGATCGCCTATGCCGACTATCAAAAGGCGATCGCTTCGGCGCGCTGGCAGGTGCTCGCAACCAAGGGCGCGATGCCGCAACGGCTGTTGTGGGCGTCGACCGGTACCAAAGATCCGGCATATTCTGACACACTCTATGTCGACACGCTGATCGGTCCCGACACGATCAACACCATGCCGCTCAAGACTATGGGTGCGTTTCGCGATCATGGCACATTGCGGCAGACTCTGACCGAGGACGTCGACGAGGCGCGACGTGTCCTCACCGAAGCCGAGCAGCTCGGTCTCGATCTCGCAGGTGTGACCAGGGCACTGGTCGACGATGGAGTCAGCCAGTTCGCTGGCGCAGCGAATACATTGTTCGCGGCGATTGCTGAAAAGCGCACGCAGCTGCTCGGCGACAGACAGAACGCCATGGCCGAGACCTCGCCCGAATAGGTCGCCTCGGGCCTCGAAGCGTGAGGATGCTCAGTTGCGCTACGGCTAGCGGGCACCGTGATGGACCGCTAACGCGACGCCTGGCTCCCCACCAGCGGCCGGTTCGCCCGGCGCATTGCACCGCTTCGGCGGCATTCACCCCAAAGTGACGGTCATTTTATGAACGCCACCGTCATCGTGAAGGTCCAGCCTTAGCGGGAATTCCGTGAGCACGGCCTCGTCCAGACGCGCTGATGCTATGCCATGACTGACGCCGTTGGGGTTGTCGACGCGGATATCAAATCGGGTCGCTCCACGGTAAAGCGTGATGTCAAAGCCTGGCCAGTTCTCCGGAATGCATGGATCAAGAAGGAGAGACGATCCGTTCAGACGTAGGCCGAGTATATGCTCGAGCCCGGCGCGATAGATCCAGGCGGCAGAGCCTGTGTACCAAGTCCAACCTCCGCATCCGAGATGGTCGGTATGAGAATAGATATCGGCGGCAATGACATAGGGCTCTACTTTGTACCTGCGAAGGTCGGCGCGCGTGCGGGCATGATTGATAGGATTGATCATCGAGAACAAATTTGTCGCCTTGGTTCCTTCACCAAGAAGCGCGAAGGCGATCACCGACCATGCTGCGGCATGGGTATATTGTCCCCCATTCTCGCGAATTCCTGGCGGGTATCCCTTGATGTATCCTGGATCGTTTGGCGTCCGATCGAAAGGCGGTGTAAATAGAAGGGCCAATCCCTCGTCGCCGCGGATTAATTCGCGCGTGACCGCCGACATCGCTCGGGCAGCTCGGTCATCGCCGGCGACGCCTGAGATGACCGCCCAGGATTGAGCGATCGAATCGATCCGGCATTCGTCGCTCGCTGCCGAGCCGATCGCGGTGCCGTCGTCGAACCACGCCCGGCGATACCAGCCGCCATCCCACGCCTCGCGCTCGAGCGCTTCTTGCAACGCCGTGGCTTGATCGCGCCATTTCGTCGCGCGCGCGCCATCGCCTCGCGCCTTCGCCAGAGCCGCAAAAGCGGTTAGGGACATATGCGAAAGCCAGGCCAGCCAAACGCTTTCGCCCTTGCCACCTTCACCGACCCGATTCATGCCGTCGTTCCAGTCACCGCCTCCGATCAGGGGGAGTCCGTGAGGGCCGCGCGCGAGGCTCGCGTCGAGGGCAAGCGCGCAATGTTCGTAGACGCTCGCGGTACGGTCCGAGACCGTTGGGGTAAAGAAGCTATCATCCTCCTCCTTTTTCAGCTTCGGTCCTTCAAGAAACGGCACGGTCTCATCGAGAAGCGAAGCATCGCCGGTCGTGTCGAGATAATGGGCGACGCAAAAGGCCAACCAGAGTCTGTCGTCGGAGATCCGCGTTCGCACGCCCTGGCCTGAGTGCGGCAGCCACCAATGCTGGACATCCCCTTCGGCGAATTGCCGGCCAGCGGCGCGAACCAAATGCTCCCGCGTCAGGGACGGATGGATAGCAGCCAGCGCCATGCCGTCCTGGAGCTGATCGCGAAAACCGTAGGCGCCGCTCGCCTGGTAGAAGCCCGAACGTGCCCAGAGCCGGCAGGCGATCGTTTGGTAGAGCAGCCAGCCGTTGATCATGATGTCCATCGAGCGATCCGGCGTCTTGACCTGCACCCTGCCCAGCAGTTCGTCCCATTGATCGCGGACTTCGGCCCTTACCGCGTCCAGATCCGCCTCGCGATAGCGAGCGACGAGCGCGGCGGCTTGTTCCGGCCCATCTGCGTCGCCGAGCAGGATCACGATCTCGGTTTCCGCGCCCGGCTCCAGCTCGACCGTCGCGGCCATCGCGCCGCACGGATCGAGCCCAGCCCCGACCTTTCCGGAGAGCTGCGCACCGCCAGCCAGAGCGGCCGGATCGGAAAGGCAGCCATTACGCCCGATGAATTCGCGGCGGTCCCCCGTCCAGCTCGTCTGCCGCCCGCCAAGGTCGAGGAATGCGACACGCCCACCGAAAGCTGCGTTCCACGGATTGCGGGCGAATAGCGCTCCCAGCGTCGGGGCGATCTCTGTTGAAACAAACGGCGCCGAAGCCGCACGGGACGCACCTAATACCCACTCCACATAGGCTGTCACCGTCAAGCGCCGTACGCGGTCGGAATTGTTGCGGAGCTTCAGACGCCCGATTCTGATCGGGTCGGCGACGGGCACGTAGGTCAACAGGTCCGATGCTATGCCGCGCGCTTCATGCTGGAAGCGGCTGTAACCCCAGCCGTGTCGGGCGACATAGACGCCAGAGTCGTCGCGTATTGGCAATGCCGTCGGGGACCAGATCTCGCCGGTCTCCTCATCGCGCAGATAGATAGCCTCGCCGGGGCGGTCGGTGACCGGATCGTTCGACCAGGGGGTCAGCTGATGCTCGCGGCTGTTGACTGACCAGGTGAAGCCGCAGCCCTCCGCCGATGTCTGAAATCCGAAGCCCGGATTTGCAATAATATTGACCCAAGGCGCGGGGGTCGACTGGCCGGGACCGAGGGTGATCACATATTCTCTGCCCTCGTCTTCAAAGCCGCCGATCCCGTTGAAAAATTCGAGCTTGGGGCCGGGCGCGACCTGCGGCTGCGGACCGGCGCCATAGATCTTGCGGGCCGCCCGTGCGGGAGGCCCGGCTTCCTTGACGAGATTGAGTTGCTCGGCAAGCCCGCCGCCGTCGCCTCTAAGCCGCACACGCGCGGCCGACATCAGCAACGCACACGTTTCTGGCGGTAGAAGGTCGGCGCGCAGCAGGAATACCTGTCCCGTCGCGCCCTCCGCAGACGCCGGCGGCCGTGCTTGGCTGGTGCGCAAAGTGGTTTCAAGCGCGGCTTGCAGGTCCTGGACGTAGGAGGTGGCCCGTTCGTTGAGGATTACGAGGTCTACCTCGAGCCTCCGGGTTCGCCAATATTCCATGGCCTGCAGCAGCTGATGAACGATCCTGATGTCCTCGACGTTCGCGATGCGCAGCAGGACGATTGGTAGGTCGCCGGAGATGCTGCGCGACCAGAGATCCGATTGCGGACCCGCGCCTTGCATTATCACCCCCGAGGAAGGCCGCAGCGATGGCCCAGCATAAATAAGATGGCCGGCGAGCCGCTGGAACTCGCTAGCCTCACCCCGGTCGATGCCGAGATGGTGGAGTTGTACCTGCGCCTGAGTCCAGGCGAGGGTCACCGCCCGGTCGAAGGCACTGATGTCGTTGGTCCTGTCGACCGCATCGAACAGGTCTTCCCGGGATTCGGCTACCAATGTCCAGAAGTCGATGCGCACGGCCGCGCCCGGCGCCAGGCGGACTCGCCGACGCAGAACGAAGACTGGATCTAGCACCGCGCCGGTCGATCGCGACAGAAGACGCCCGTCGACCGCCGCGGCTGGCGTTCGAACGCCGAGCCCACGGCCGAGGAAGCGGGTGCGGTCGGTCTCAAACTCCGGCTTTCCGATGCTCTCGCCCGACGCGACCGAATGATGCGCGGCCCATATTTCGGGTTCCTCTGGCGAGCGGCGGCGGCGAGTGGCGACGATGGCGCCGAAGCGCGCTTCATAATCGGTCTCGACGAACAATTTGGAAAAGACAGGATGGGCACTATCAGCCGACTGGGGAGCAATTGAGATCTCCGCATAGGAACTGACCTCGATCTCTCGCATTCCCTCGCCATTGTTGGAGATCGTCAGGCGCCGGACCTCGGCGTCGTCTTCTGTCGAGACGACCACTTCAAGCGTCGTGTGGAGGTCGCCGTCCTGCCGCGAAAACGTCGCCCGTTCCTCAGTGAACGCCACCGAGTAATGATCTGGCCTGGCGCCCGTGGGTTGGTAAGTCGCGGACCATAAGAGGCCGCTCTCCACGTCCCGCAAATAGATGTACGATCCCCAATCGTCACACGTCGCGTCTTCCCGCCACCGGGTCACCGCAAGGTCCCGCCATCGGCTGTAGCCCGACCCGGCCGCCGTGAGCATGACGCTATATCGGCCGTTGGAGAGGAGGTGTGTGGCAGGCGACCCAGCGTGCGGGTCGGCCTGCCGCCACGCGCCCATCGTCTCGAACTCGCGGATTTTGGTGTCGGGCTTAGCGTCGCTCGCCCATGCCGGCGCCGCCGCGATTTCGCGAGGCATGCGCTCGTGCAGGAGCAACTCGACCGCGCGCACGATCGGCTCCGCGTGGAATCTTTCTCGCATTACGCCATCGAGCAAGGCGTCAGCGAGAGCGACGATGGTCATTCCTTGGTGGTGGGCCATGAACGCGCGGACGATCGCGACCTTCTGGCCTTCAGCCAACCGACGAGGCGTGAAATCCAATGCCTCGAAGAATCCAAATTGGCCGCGTGCGCCGCCATCCGCCAATCGCTTGAAGTTCCGGGTCGCTGCGACCGGATCGAAGATCGCGGCAAGCGCCGTAGCGTAAGGCGCGATGACGGCGTCTTCGCCCAGTCCGCGCTTGAGCCCGAGGCCCGGAATGCCAAAGTTGGAATATTGATAAGTGAGCTGCAGGTCGCGGGCATTATAGGCGGACTCTGAGATGCCCCAGGGCGTCGCCAGAGCCTTGGCATATTCGATCTGTCTTCGGATGACCGCGCGATTGGTCCGCCCGATGATGCTCTCAGCGGGCGCGCGCATGATCAAGCTGGGCATGAGATATTCGAACATCGACCCGGACCAGGACAGCAAGGCCGCGCCACCGCCGACTGGCGTAACGCCATGGCCGAGCCGGAACCAGTGCCGCGCGGGCAGGTCCCCCTTGGCGATGGCGATGAAGCTCGCTAGGCGCGCTTCCGAAGCCAGTAGGTCATAGCAGCTTTCATCGAGCGTACCGTCGCGAACCACGAATCCCACGGAAAGGAGCAGTCGTTCCTTGTTCAGCAGAAAATCGAACTCCATGGCCAATGCCATTTCCCGCGCGCTGTTGCCGATGGTTAAGAATCGGCCTGCTAGGTCGTTGGGCGAGGCGAGATCGCGCCGGTGGCTGGCGATAGAATCGCAAACTGCCTCCGCCCAGGATAGTATGTCCGAAGCGTCTTCACCCCGTTCGATTGCAAAGGCCCGAGCGAGATCAACAAGGATTTCGGCCTGCGCCGCGACCGCGGCGAGGCGCTCGGCAAAAGATTCGCCGTTGAGCCGATCCCGACCCACTAAGGCGAGAATATTCGCGACGGACTCGTCGAGCTGGCGCCAGGTAACCGTTTCGGTGCGTCGGCGGTCCCGTAGCGCTTCGACCTCTTCTCCCACGATGCTGAGAGCATCGACGAT
>Ga0105240_10013667_pt1 | contig 11134 bp, 10 predicted proteins | sample KBSC54metaG_FD_80426 | JGI IMG/M metagenome (GOLD analysis project Ga0105240, IMG submission 80426) | Corn rhizosphere microbial communities from Kellogg Biological Station, Michigan, USA - KBS C5-4 metaG | ecosystem: Host-associated > Plants > Roots > Rhizosphere > Soil | place: Michigan, USA...
ATCCGCAGCCCGGTATTCGACCAGCCGTTGCTGCACTGGATCGGAATGATGACGTTCAAGCCGCGCACCGAGGACTATGTACCGTTGTTGCCGTGGTTCGGCGTGCTGCTGGCCGGAGCGGGGCTCGGCGGCTGGCTGGCGCGCCCCGGTGCGGCCCAGGCCAGGACTGCGGCGTGGACCGTGCCCTCCCGCCTGCAATGGCTCCGGTGGATGGGGCGGCACAGCCTCGCGATCTACCTGATCCACCAGCCGCTGCTCCTGGGCGCGATGCTGGCCGCACGGTCCCTTCTTTGAGGGACACGCCGCGCGGGCCGAACTTCGTATAATGCTCCGTTAACCTGTCCCGTCGCGCACGGGCAGCACCATGACCATCGGCCAGCGCTTGCACATACTTCATCTGACTGACGGCAACCGCGGAGGATCGCAGCGCCACATCGCGGACCTCTGCTGGTCGAATGGCGAGAGCTTCCGTCACTTCATCCTGCGCATCGCCCCCGATTCGATCGGGTTCTGCGATGTCGACGGCGATCGCCTGCTCGCGATCGATCCCGAACGGCTGGCCGGCGGCTGGCCGGCGCTGCTGCGCGTGCTGATCGACGAGCTCGCGATCGGCTGCATCCACGCGCACGCGCTGGCGCCGCTGCTGGCAGCGACGGATAACGGCGCAACGGCTCTGCCGGTGCCCTACTGCCTGACGCTGCACGACCTGCGCTGCATCGATCCCGACTTCTTCACCGATCCGCGCGCCGAAGCGCTGCCCGATGCGCACTGGATCGCGCGCTGCGCGCCGGTCGTCGGCGCGGCCGGCGCGGTGATCGTTCCGTCCGCATGGCTCGCCGGAATCGTCAGGACGCACTATCCGGACGCGGCATTGGCCGTCATCGAAAACGGCATCGCGAGGCCGCCCGTCGTCGACCTCCCGATCGAATTGCCGTGGACGGATCAGCAGCCGAAAGCGGTTTACGCGATCGCCGGGGCGCTGGGTCCGCACAAGGGCAGCGAGTCGCTGGCGCGCGTCGCGAACGCGATCGCGAATCCCGGCATCGCCGGCGTGCTGATCGGCTACACCGACAACCAGACCGAGGCCGGATGGCTGGTTCCGGGCAAGCTGTACGTCCACGGCCGCTACCAGCACGACGAATTGCCTGCGCTCCTGAAAGCGTATAGCTGCCGGCTCGCGTACTTTCCCAACATCGTGCCCGAGAGCTTCAGTTATGTGCTCTCGGAAGTATGGCAAGCGGGCCTGCCGGCGCTGGTTCCCGATGTGGGCGCGCTGGGCGAGCGCGTCCGCAATTCGGGGGCGGGCTGGCTGCTCGACGATCCGCGCGATGCAGCATCGGCCGCGGCGATGATCGAGAAGCTGCTCGGACCGGACGGCGGCGTAGAGCTCGCGGCGGCGACACGCCGCCTCGATCCGCCCGGAGTCGCAGTGCCCGACATCGCGGTGACGCGCCCGCAGGTCGAAGCGGTCTACCGGAGACTGGCGCCGGCCGGTGCGGGCAGCGCCATCGCGCAGAACGCCGACGCCGGCTGGACGCGCATCGGATACCAGACGCGCGCCGCGCGCTTCCCCGGCATCGACGATTCGTTCCTCGACGCCCAGTGGCCGTCGCTGATTCGCGAGGAACAGTCGCTGCGCACCTGGAATGCGAAGCTGGTCGGCGATGTCGGCGGACTCGAAGCGTATGCGCTGCGAATCCAGGGGCACTTCGAGGAATGCGTGACCCGCGCGCGGCGGCTCGAGGCCGACATCAGCCAGCTGAAGGCGCGCAACGACAGGATCGAGGCCGATGCGGCGGCGCTGCGTACCCGGAGCGCAGGGCTCGAAGCGCAGGTGTCCGACACCACGTCGCGCAATCGCGACCTCGAGCGCGACATGGTGGCGATCCAGTCGCGCAATGCGGAGCTCGAGCGGCACGTGATCGCGCTGCGCGAGCGCAACACGCGGATCGAAGGCGACGTATCGGCGCTGATCGCCCGCAATGCCCAGCTCGAAGGCGACGTGTTCGCGCTGACCCAGCGCAACATCGAGCTCGATTCGTCGGTCGTCGCGCTGAAGGAACGCAACACGCTGGTCGAGGCAGGCATCGCGGCGATCAAGCAGCGCAACACCCGGGTCGAAGCCGACGCGGCGGCGCTGTCCTCCGAGCTCGGCAGCACGCGGGACCGGCTCGTGGCGATCGACGCCGAGCTCGCGGCGCGGCGCGCCCGCGCCAGCCAGCTCGAGCGCGCGCTCGCCGTGCTGCCATCCTCCGTTCAGACGTGGCTGCTGCGCCATGCCCGCTAAGACACTCGACATCCAGGTCGTCACCTGGCGTCCCGAGCCGGGACTGCTCGACAACCTGCTGACGAGTCTCACCGAATCCCCGATCGATGGCTGGACGATCGCGCTGCGGGTCTGCGACAACAGCGTTGATCCCGGTATCGGGCACGCCGTTCGCGAGCAGGTCGAGACGCGAACGCACGACACGTTTTTGCGGCCGGTCGATATCGTGATTTCGGAGCACAACCGCGGCTTCGGCAGCGGTCACAACATGCTGCTGCAGCGCGGCCAGGCGGACTTCGTGCTGATGCTGAACCAGGATGTCGTGCTCGAGCCCGGCGCGCTCGCGATCCTGCTCGACGAGGCGCACGCCGACAGCCCGAAGGTCGCCGCCTGGGAGATGCGGCAGATCCCGTACGAGCACCCGAAGAGCTACGATCCGGCGACCGGCGATGCGCCCTGGGTCAGCGGCGCCGCGGTCCTGTTCCGGCGCGAGGCGCTGGCCGCGGTGGGCGGCTTCGAATCGCGGATCTTCATGTACGGCGAAGACGTCGACCTGTCGTGGCGCCTGCGCGCAAAAGGCTGGCGGCTGCGCTACATCGCCCGCGCCGCGGTCCAGCACCTGACGTACAACTATCCCGACGAGATCAAGCGCAACCAGGTGCTGGGCGGCACGCTGTCGAACCTGCTCTTGCGCGTGCGCTTCGGCTCGTGGCGTGACATCGCGCATGGCGTGATGCTGATCTGCGGCGAGCTGTTCGTCCCGCAGGCGTTCCCGGGCAGGCGCCGCGGACTCGCCGCGAACCTGGCGAAATTCGCGCTGCACTTTCCGTATTTCCGGCTGACCAAGGTGCCGCCCGCCAACGGCTTCGCGCCCGAATTCCGCGGCTGGAACTACGAGCTGCGCCGCGACGGCGCATTTCACGTCTTTCATTCGCGGCGGCCGCCGCCCGGATCGCGCGCGGAGACGCCGGCGGTATTGCCGTCCACGCCGCTGGTGTCGATCCTGATCCGCACCTGCGACCGTCCCGCATGGCTGCGCCAGGCGCTGTCGTCGGTCGCGGCGCAGACCTATCGGCCGCTCGAAGTGATCGTCGTCGAGGACGGGCCGCCGAACAGCGAGTCGATCGTCGCCGAGTTCGCCTCGAAGCTCGACATCCGCTACCAGGCGACCGGCGAGCGCGGCGGGCGCTCGAAGGCCGGCAACCTCGCGCTCGAGCTGGCGCGGGGCGATTACCTGAACTTTCTCGACGACGACGACCTGCTCTTCGCCGACCACGTCGAAGTGCTGGTCGATGCGGCACGCCAGGGCAACTTCCGCGCGGCCTACGCGCTCGCGTGGGAGACGCACACCGACGTCGTCGACGCCGGCGCGGCCGAGCACCGCGAGGTGATGCACCTGACGCGACACCGCCAGCCGTTCAATCGCGTCGTGCTCTGGCATCACAACTACCTGCCGATCCAGGTCGTGCTGTTCGATCGCAGCCTGTACCAGCAATACGGCGGGTTCGATCCGCAGCTCGACCAGCTCGAGGACTGGAACCTGTGGACCCGCTATGCGCTGGCCGATGACTTCGTGTTCGTGCCGAAGACCACCTCGAAATACCGCGTGCCGGCGAACTCGAAGCAGAGCGCCGCGCGCCAGTCGCAGCTCGATGCCGCCTACCAGATCGTCAAGGCCAAGCAGGCGCAGATGCGGATCGAGACCACGCCGTTCGCCGTGTCGGCGATGGTCGAGGACTACCTGCGCAACGAAAGCCTGATCCACATCAGCAAGACCGACGTCCGGCGCTGGATGGCCGGGCACAGCGTCCTGCGCACCCTCGCGAGCTATCGCGGCCGCGTGATGCGCCGGCTGCGCGCGCGCAACAGCGAGTGACGCCGGAATGTCCGACCTGGTCTTCACCGGCGAACGCTTCCTGCCCGATTGCAGCGGCGAGATCTGGCTCGAGCACTGGCACCGGTATCACTTCGCCGCGGCGATCGCGCGCAATTGCCGCGTGCTCGACGTCGCATCGGGCGAAGGCTACGGCAGTGCGCTGCTCGCGGTGACGGCCACCGCGGTCACCGGCCTCGACGCTTCGGCCGAAGCGATCAGCCATGCGCAGGCGACGTACGGCTACCTGACGAATGTCCGCTTCCTCTGCGGGGATTGCGCGGCGCTGCCGTTCGCCGACGGCGCGTTCGACCTCGTCGTGTCGTTCGAGACGATCGAGCATATCCGCGCGCAGCGCGAATTCCTGGCCGAAGTCCGGCGCGTGCTGTCGCCCACCGGAATGCTGCTGATTTCGTCGCCGAACAAGGCCGAATACAGCGACCGGCGTCACTACGAAAACCCGTTCCATGTCGCGGAGCTCTACCGCGCGGAACTGGAAAAATTGCTGGCGGATCATTGGAGCGAGTCGATCTGGTACGGACAGGGCGTAGGCTTCTGCTCGACGATCGCATCGCTGCGCCCCGCGGCGGCAGCCGGAGAGCTGGTGGGACTCGGTCCCGAGCCGGAAGCAGACGCCGAAGTTCCGCACGAGCCGCTCTATTACCTCGTCGGCTGCGCCAGCTCGAAAGCGCCGCTCGAGCGTCTGCAGAGCGCGTTCTCGGTGCTGCGCGATCCGGACGACACCGTGTATCGCGACTACCAGGAAACGTATCGCAAATTCGTGCGCGCCTCCGAAGCGGTGTCGACGTACCGGGCGCGCGAGGCGGCAGCCGAGCAGGACCGCCTCGACGTGCGCAACTCCGCGCGCACCGACATCGAATTCATCCAGCAGCGGCTCGCCGCCGCCCTGCAGCAGCGCGACGCCGCGCTGGCCGGCGCCGCGGAATTGCAGGGGGAAGCCGCACGGCTTCGCGCCGAAGTCGATGCGTTGAAATCGCTGACGGCGAAGCTCGGCGAGGCGGCGCATTCGGCGCAGCAGGCGACGCTGCGGCTGACGGCCGGACTGCATGACGCCAATGCGCGCTACGAGGCGGAGCTGCAGGCAGCCGGGCAGACTTCCGGGGAACTGACGGCGACGCTTCTGGCCGAACGGGAACGGCAACGCGACGAGTCGCGCAGCCAGGAGGCGCGGATCGCCGAATTGCGCGCCCAGGTCGAGGCGCAGGTCGCCGAACTGGATAGACGCCTCGGTTGGCAATGGCGGCTGCGCCGCGCCCGCCAGGGTTGATAAAACGGCGCCAATCGCGATTGACGCGCAATTTCGCGTCCGGGATCGACGTTGGACAGCCGGTGTCAACGGGCGTATGATCCGCCCCGCTTATGAAGCTTCTCCTCGAATTCCTTCCCCTCATCCTGTTTTTCATTGCCTTCAAGTTGCAAATCGTGCTGGTTTCAACCGATGGGGGCTTTCAATTCCAGGCAGCCGGCAACGCCGGACAAGGCATCTACTTCGCCACCGCGGTCGCCATCGTGGCCAGCGTGGTGCAGATGTCGTGGTACTACCTGCGCAGGAAACCGATCAGCTCGATGCAATGGCTGAGCCTGGGCATCATCCTGGTATTCGGGGGTGCCACGCTCGTGCTGCAGGACGACCGCTTCATCCGCTGGAAGCCGACGGCGCTGTACTGGTCGTTCGCCGGCGCGCTCTTGGTCGGCCGCGTTTTTTTCGAGGCGAACTGGCTCAAGAAGCTGATGGCCAGCCTCGAAATTTCGTTGCCGGAGGCCGTCTGGACGCGCCTGACCTGGGCGTGGATCGTGTTCTTTGCCGCAATGGGCTGCCTCAACCTGTATGTGTCGTCTCACTACACGATCGATACGTGGGTGAACTTCAAGGTCTGGTGGAGCATGGGCCTCATCCTCGCCTTCAGCCTGGCCCAGGGCGCGTACATGGCCCGCCATATGCCCGCCGACGACCAGCCGGCCGAACCGCCGCGCGCCTCGTGAGCATCGACCAGGATATTCGCGCGCGGCTCGCGCCGCTCGCCCCGACGGCGCTGGACGTCGCCGACGACAGCGCCGACCATGCAGGACATGCAGAGGCGATGCGCCAGGGTGGCGGGCACTTTTCCGTCACAGTCGTGTCGGAGTCGTTCAAGGGCCAGTCGCGGGTTCGCCGGCATCAGTCGGTGTACGCGCTTCTGGCCGATCTCATTCCGGGCCGAATCCATGCGTTGCAGCTGCGCACGCTGACCCCCGACGAGTTTTAACTTCAACAGGAAAACATCATCATGCAGAAACCGTTTCTCGCCATGCTCGCGCTGCTGTTCGGCGCGGTCTCATTGACCGGGTCCGCGCTCGCGCAGGACGCCCCGAAGAAGGCTGCCGCGAAAGCGCCGGCGAAGGCCGCGGCCGACACCGCGCCGGCGCCCGCTGCCGCGGCGCCAGCGCCGGCCAAGGACACCGGAGCCGCCAAGGAAATCTACTCGCCGGCGCTCTACGACTTCCTGCTCAAGGAACGCCTCGCCTCGGGCCAGCAGCCCGATTCGCCGCAGTTGCGCGAGATGATCCGCGACGAGCTGATCAACCGCGAGCTGGTGCTGCGCGAAGCGAAGAAGAAGGGCATGGACAAGGATCCGGCGATCAAGGCCAGCATGGAACTGAATTCGCAGACGGTGCTGGTGCGCGCGTACATGCAGGAATTCGTGAAGAACAATCCGCCGTCGGAAGAGCAGCTGAAGAAAGACTACGAGATGATCAAGTCGGCGCTCGGCAACAAGGAATACCGCGCGCGCCACATCCTGGTCGAGAAGGAAGACGAAGCCAAGGACATCATCGCCCAGTTGCAGAAGGGCGAGAAGTTCGAGAAGCTCGCAGCCGAGCGCTCGAAGGACCCGGGCTCGAAGGACAAGGGCGGCGACCTCGACTGGGCATCTCCGGCCAATTATGCGAAGCCGTTTTCCGACGCGATGATCGCGCTGCAGAAGGGCAAATTCACGCCGACTCCGGTGCAGACCCAGTTCGGCTGGCATGTGATCATGCTCGAAGACGTTCGCGACACCAAACAGCCGTCCTATGACGAAGTCAAGCCGAACCTGACGCAGCGCGCGCAGGGATTGCTGGTCGAGAAGCACCTGGCCGATCTCCGCGCAAAGGCCGCGATCAAGTAACCCAATCCGCCCGCGGCTCGACCGCCGCGTGTTGCCTGGCGAGGGCGCTGACCGATAATTCGCGGCAGCGCCCTTTTTAGCGCGCGCGAAAGCGCGCAAAATGTGCACGCCCATTGACCGGCTTCAGCAACGCCACCCCTACGCCACCCCTAGCCACCTGAGGCTCGCCTCCGATGAATCATCCGTTCGACTACAAGCTTCCATACCAATCGAACCGGCAGCCGCTGCTGGCGCGCAACGTCGTCAGCACTTCGCAACCGCTCGCAGCGCAGGCGGGATTGCGGATGTTGCTCAAGGGCGGCAGCGCGGTCGATGCCGCGCTGGCCGCGGCGATCGCGCTGACCGTCACCGAGCCGTGCAGCAACGGCCTCGGCTCCGATCTCTTCTGCATTCTGTGGGACCCGGGCACGCGCAAGCTGCACGGACTGAACGCGTCGGGACGCTCGCCTGCTGCGTGGTCGCCGGCGCGCTTCAAGGGAATGGCGACGATGCCGCGCACCGGCTGGGACACCGTCACCATTCCGGGCTGCGTGTCGGGCTGGGTCGCGCTGTCGCAGCGCTTCGGCAAGCTTCCGTTCGAAGACCTGTTCGCGCCCGGCATCGACTATGCGCGCAACGGCTACCTCGTGTCGCCGATCGTCGCGACGAAGTGGAGCAACGCGGTGCCGATCTTCCGCGACGTTCCCGGCTGGGCGGACACGTTCATGCCGAACGGACGCGCCGTCGCGACCGGCGAGCTGTTCAGAAGCGAGCCGATGGCCGCGACGATGGAGAAGATCGCCGCCAGCAAGGGCGAGTCGTACTACCGGGGCGAGCTCGCGGAGAAAATGGCCGCGCATGCGCGCAGCCTCGGCGGCGCACATACGGTCGACGATTTCGCAGCGCACACCTGCGACTGGGTCGATCCGATCGGCATCGACTACCGCGGCACGACGATCCACGAAATTCCGCCGAACGGCCAGGGCATCGCGGCGCTGATGGCGCTCGGGATCGTCGAGAATTTCGACATGTCGAGCCTGCCTGTCGATTCGCCCGAATCGCTGCACCTGCAGGTCGAGGCGATGAAGCTCGCGTTCGCCGACGTCTATCGCTACGTGTCCGATCCGCGGACGATGACGGTGACGCCCGCGCAGATGCTCGACAAGGCGTACCTGCGCGAGCGCTCGAAGCTGATCGACCGCAGGCGCGCCGGCTCGTTTACGTACGGAGTGCCCGGAAATGCCGGGACTGTCTACCTCACCGCGGCCGACGAAGCCGGGATGATGGTGTCGCTGATCCAGTCCAACTACCAGGGATTCGGCTCCGGCATCGTCGTGCCGGGCACGGGGATCAGCCTGCAGAACCGCGGCTCGGGCTTCGTGCTGCACGCGGGACATCCGAACGAAGTCGGCGGCGGCAAGCGGCCGTTCCACACGATCATCCCGGGCTTCATGACGCAGAACGGCGCGCCGGTGCTGTCGTTCGGCATCATGGGCGGCTCGATGCAGCCGCAGGCGCATCTGCAGACGATGGTGCGACTGCTCGATCACGGCCAGAACCCGCAAGCCTGCCTCGACGCGCCGCGCTGGCGTGTCGATCCCGAGCACAAGCTCGACCTCGAACCGCAGGCGGCGCCTGCCTCGCGCGACGGGCTCGAGGCACTCGGCCACAAGCTGATCGCGAAGTACGATGCGTACATGGATTTCGGCGCCGGCCAGTTCATCTACAAGGTCGACGGCGGCTATGTCGCGGGCAGCGACTGGCGTCGCGATGGGCAGGCGGTGGGGTACTAGCGCGTTGTCCATGACCTCACGCAGATCAGTCCTCATCGGCGCGGCCTCGCTCTTCGTGGCAGGACGAGCAGGCGCACAGCAGCGGATTTATCGCCTGGGGTGTCTCGCCGGCGGTTCTGCCGCCGGCAGCGCGCTTAATCAGGCGGCTTTCTTCAACAAGCTCGAGGAGCGCGGCTACAGGGTGGGGCAAAACCTCGTGGCCGAGCGTCGCTTCGCCGACGGCCGGCTCGACCGATTGCCCGCGCTGGCAGCCGAACTCGTCGCGCTCAAGTCGGACATCCTGTTTGTGTCGGGATCACAAGCGACGCTTGCTGCCTCGAAGGCAACAAACACGATACCGATCGTGTTCGTCGCGGTGGCAGATCCGGAGGGCCTGGGGATCGTCAAGAGCTTGCGACGGCCAGGCGCCAACGCCACCGGACTCAGCAACCAGGCCGACGAATTCCAGATAAAGCTATTGCAGTTCCTCAAGGATGCCTTCCCGGCAGCTTCGAATGTGGCGATCCTGTACAACCCGCTCAACACACCCGAAGTGCGGCAGCTACCCGGCCTGAAGCGGGCGGCCGCGCCCCTTGGGCTGAGCGTGAGGTTGATCGAGGCGAGCGCGCCGGGAGACTTTGTCGTGGCTTTCAAGGCGCTGAAGACCAGGCGGCCCGACGTACTGTATGTAGTCGGCGGTCCGCTCATGTTCACCGAACGCGAGCGAATTGTGGCCTTAGCGAACGCTCAGCAGCAGGCGGCCGTATACGGACTTCCCGATTTCGCCGAGGCGGGCGGCCTGATGTCGTATTCGTTCAGCCTGATCGAGCAATACGGTGCTGCAGCGACCTTCATCGACAAGATCCTAAGGGGCGCAAACCCCGCCACGCTGCCGGTCGAGCGGCCGACACGCTTCGAGTTGGTGCTCAATCTCAGAACAGCGAAGGAGCAAGGGATCAGCTTTCCGGCGGCGATGCTCCTGCGCGCCGATCGAGTGGTCGAGTGACCGAGGGCGAGCGGACGCCGCCACACTGTCTGCTCCTGTCAAACCGGATGACTGTTCCTGCGGCGATGAGCTGGGTCAGCCTTTCGCTTTCAGCTTGGAGAGCGGAAGCAGGTCCGGCAGGTCGAGCCGTTTGCGATCCGGCTCGGGCGCAGCCAGCGCCGTCGTCTCCCGCATCGTTGCAAGGCTTCGCCGCGTCAGGTCCTGATAGCTCGCGGTGCCTTCGGCCTTCCACGCGACTTCCTGGTCCGTCAGCTCGCGGATGATGCGCGCGGGCGTTCCGGCGACCAGCGTCCGGCGCGGCACGACCATCTCCGCCCGCACGAATGCCATCGCGGCGACGATGGCTTCCTCGCCGATGTCGGCGTTGTCGTTGACCACCGCATTCATGCCGACCAGCGCGCCGCGCCGGATCCTGCAGCCGTGCAGCACCGCGCCATGCCCGATGTGGCCGTCCTCTTCGACCAGCGTGTCGGTGCCCGGGAATCCGTGGCACACGCAGCAATCCTGGATGTTCGCGCCGTCGCGAATGATGATGCGACCGAAATCGCCGCGCAGGCTTGCCGAGGGACCGACATAGCAGTTGCGGCCGACGACCACGTCGCCGATCAGCACCGCCGACGGATGCACGTAGCTCGATGGATCGACGACCGGCGTCACGCCGTCGATCGACCAGACTTTCGGCTGCGGCATCGGACGAGGCGCTATTTCTTCGCGACGGCGGCCGCGGGCGCCGGCGTCACCGCATCGATGCCGGCGCCGACCACACGGGTGGCGACACGACCGGCTCCGATCGCGACATCGGCGGCAGTCGAGACGGCGCCGACGGCGAGCGATCCCGCAGTCGTCGCGACGCTGACCACTGCGCAACCCGACACGACGCTCACTGCGAGCATCGCCATCATCGTTCCTGCCCGGTGCAACCGCTTCATCGAATCACTCCCTTATCCGACCGCCTTGCGCGCGTTGCGGAACATCCGCAGCCACGGCGACGCATCGCCCGTTTCGTCGCGCTCCCGCCAGTGGCGCGGACGCCATGACATCTGGACGTTGCGAAACACGCGCTCCGGATGC
>Ga0105240_10013669_pt1 | contig 11133 bp, 7 predicted proteins | sample KBSC54metaG_FD_80426 | JGI IMG/M metagenome (GOLD analysis project Ga0105240, IMG submission 80426) | Corn rhizosphere microbial communities from Kellogg Biological Station, Michigan, USA - KBS C5-4 metaG | ecosystem: Host-associated > Plants > Roots > Rhizosphere > Soil | place: Michigan, USA...
AAGCCGAAGTTGCGCGCGGCTGCGGCGCGGGTGAGCAAGCCGAGCAAGGGCGACAAGAAGGGCAGCAAGAAGAAATGATTTCTGGCTCGTTATTCGGGTGTGCACCGGATGATGAAATTTTTCGGAGGTTAGGTCGAACATGAATCCCATCCGCATCGCGCCGCAGAAGGCGTACGAGGAAGCGCAGAAGTTCCAGCAGAAAATTGCCGCCGGCATGCAGGTGCTGCGCACGCTCGACGACGTGCACTACGGCGCGACCGACAAGGAAGAGGTCTACCGCGAGGACAAGCTCGTGCTGTACCGCTTCAAGGGGCCGCACAAGCCGACGGCGAAGGTACCGATCCTGATCAGCTACGCGCTGGTCAACCGGCCGTACATGGTCGACTTGCAGGACGACCGCTCGCTTGTGAAGAACTTGCTTGCGCTCGGCGAGGACGTGTACCTGATCGACTGGGGTTATCCGGACGCTTCAGACAAGCACATCAGTCTCGACGACTACATCAACGGCTACATCAAGCGCTGCGTCGATGTCGTTGCCAAGCGCCACAAGCTTGACAAGATCAACCTGCTCGGCATCTGCCAGGGCGGCGCGTTCAGCCTGTGCTTCGCCTCGATCTATCCGGAAAAGATCCAGAACCTGATCACGATGGTCACGCCGGTCGATTTCCAGACGCGCGACAACATGCTCTCGAACTGGGTGCAGCATCTCGACGTCGACCTGTTCGTCGACACGCTCGGCAACGTACCGGCCGATCTGATGAACTACTGTTACCTGATGCTCAAGCCCGTGCGCCTGAACCAGCAGAAATACATCGGTCTCGTCGATATCCTCGACGACAAGGCCGAGTTGGAAAATTTTCTGCGCATGGAGAAATGGATTTTCGACAGCCCCGACCAGGCCGGCGCCGCGTTCCGCCAGTTCATCAAGGATTTCTATCAGGGCAACAAGCTGGTCAACGGCGGCCTGAAGATCGGCAACAAGTCGGTCGATCTGAAGAACGTCGACTTACCCGTGCTCAACATCTTCGCCGAGCAGGATCATCTCGTGCCGCCCGATGCCTCGCGCGCGCTGCGCGGACGCACCGGCTCGGACGACTACACCGAACTCGCGTTCAAAGGCGGGCACATCGGCATCTACGTCTCCGGCCGCGCGCAACGCGAGGTACCGGCGGCGATCCATGAGTGGCTCGCGGCACGGACGTAAATACCTGCAGTCGTCATTCCGGCAATCCACACCGGAGTGACGACTGCGGTGGTCTCAACGCTTCTTCTTCGCGGCAGGAGCGGGCGCAGCTTTTGCCGCGGCCGGTTTGGGCTTCGCCTTCGCGCCATCGGTCTTCGCGCTCTGCTCGAAAATGTTCGTGTAGAACAGCTCGGTTGCCTTGAGCGCCATCTCGACCGTTTGTTTCTGCGAGGCGTTGCTCGTGGCGACGGACTCGCGCATCAGCTCGAACAGCTCCGACCAGAGTTGGCGCAGGCTCGCGATGTCCTTGACATGGCTGGTTTGCGTCATCAGCCGCGTCATCGCATCGACGTGGAACTGCACGGTCTTGATCGTCAGGTCGAAGGCCTGGTCGCTGCCCTCGAGGCCGAGCTTGGCCGCCTGTTGCAGCCGGTCGCTCGCTTCGCGGCCGAGAAAATAGAGTTGGCCCGGATTGAATTGCAGCATCGAATTTCTCCTGGTTGGCCCCGCCCCTAGTCTTTATTACGCCATGCCTGCATGGCAAGCCGCATCGCAGCGAACTGGCCTGCGACGCGCGTGCAGGCGGTACAGGCGAGCAGGTGCAGGCGCAGGCGCGCACGCTGGACCCAGGGTAGCGGCCGCTCCATCTGTTGCGACAGGAGGCGTGACGCATGCTGGCAGGTGATGCGGAACATCGGATGTCTGGCCAGGCTACGCACGGCCGAAACCGGTGCCTTCGAGACAAGTGCGCAACATCATGCGTGCCCGGTAGAGTTGAACCCAGACATTGGACGCGGTGATCTGCAAATCCTTACACAGTTCGTCGGTATCGCTGCCGAACACCTCACGCAACACGAACAGCTGGCCGATGCGCTTGGGCAGCTTGTCGATGCAGCGTTGCACGGCGACGAGGAACGCGTCTTGTTGCGCCAGCTCGGCCGGGTTGCCGGCATCGCTCGGTGCTCTCAGGTAGTGGCCGCTGGCGTCGAACAATCGATCGAACTCGTGCTCGCCGTTGTCGCCGGTTTCAGGCAGCGGTTCCTCACGCCATTGCTTGCGCACGAGGTCGACGATGTGGTTCTTCAGGATCGTCGTCAGCCAGGTGCGCAGTGAACTCCTGCCGGCGAAGCCCGCGCGCTTCTCGTAGGCCTGGGTCAACACGTCGGAAACCGCGTCCTCGGCCAGATGCTCGTCGCGCAGTTCCAGCCGCGCGATCTTGAGCAGGTAGGGCCGGTGTGTGGCCAGCGTTTCGAAGTCGATCGCAGAGGAAGTAGGGGAATCGCCGGTTGCCATGCGATGCTTTGGCCGGGAAGGTCGTTGGCATTATGCCACTGCAATCGCTGTACTAGCGTGCGTCCGTGAGCAGGTTCGTCGGCGCCGGTGGGTCGTTGCTTGCGGCGAGTTCGGTTGGTGGCAGCGTGCTTTCCGAATCATCGCCGCGCCAACGCCAGTGCCAAGGCTCGTAGGCTAGCGCATGCGAGTTGCCGCGCGGATAGCTCAGATCGAAACCATAGGCTGCGGCATTCCTCGCCAACCATGCGAATGCGGGCGAGCGCTCGAATTCTTCTTCGGCCGGGGCATAGTCCGGCGTGCCGATGTCGATTGCGCGACCGCTGTGATGCTCGCTGTAACCCGGCGCAGCGTTGACACGCAGGATTGCGTCGATCGTCTGCCCACGCGCGAGCTTCGTGCGCACGATCGCCAGCTGCGCTTCGATGCTGCGGAACGTCGACACCGCACGCAATTCGATACCCTCGCGCGCCGCCGCCTCGCGCATACGCGCCCACGCGCGCGCAGCCGGCGGAATCAGGCGTTGCTCGTAGCCGAGTGCGTCGCGGCCGCCGACGACCGCCAATTGCTGCGGCTCGCGCACGTGATGCAGGCCGCGCGCGCTGGCGTAGTCGCGCGGCACGCCGAGGCGAAAGGCGGTTTCGGCAAAGGTATTGGCTGCTGCAGGCTGCAGAGACGACGCGGCCATGACGGACAGTGGGCCCAACTGGAGCAAGATGGCGAAAGCGAAGGGAAATCGCGGCATGTGTTCGGGCCTTCCGCGCCGCATTGCGGCGCAGTGGTCTGCATTTGCGTCTGGGGGGCGCTGCGGATGGCGTCAAAACCCAACCGCAGCGACAGCTTGTCGGTCAGCGTCTTGCGATCGCCCTGCGCGCGTACACGGCGAGCGTGGCGATCAACCCGAGCAAGGCCCCCCACGACAGCGCCGGCGCTGCCACGGCAGCGGCCGGTGGCGCTGCCGCGTTGACGACGAGGTTTGCGCTCGCGTTCGACGGCGCGTTCTGCGTGTCGCCCGAATAGCTCGCGGTGACCGTGTAGCTGCCCGGCGTTGTATAGCTCAGCGTGCAACTGCCGGCGCTCGTACCGTTCAGCGTCGCCGTGCATTGCTGTCCGCCGCCGTTGACGATGACCGTGCCGGTTGCCGCCGCAGGCGAGGCATTCGCGGTCGCGCGAAGATTTGTGCCGGTCGGCGCGGATGCGCCGGACACACCCAGCGTTGCGACAACGACCTGATTCGTCATAACCGGATTCGGCGCAAGGCTCAGCGTGGTCGTGGTCGGGCTCTGCGTCGGATTGTTCACGAGCAGGAACCCCCCGGCAGCCGTGCTCGCGGAGAAGTTGGCGTCACCGGAATACGTGGCACTTATCGGCCGGGCACCCGTGGCGGTCGGCGTGATCGCGCAGTTGTCGCTTGCCGGTGTCGCGAAGCTGCAGCTGGCCGCGCCGTCGCTGATCGTGATCGTTCCGGTCGGCGTACCGGTACCCGGCGCGGTGGCCGGAAGCGCGACCGTTACCGTGGCTGACTGGCCGAGCGTGATGCTGCCCGGCGCGACGCTGGTCACTGCGAGCGCGGTCGCCGCTTTGTTGACCGTGTGATGCCACGGCGCGCTGGTGCTTGCGGCATGCGTCGCATCGCCGCTGTACCTGGCGGTGAAATCGTGGCCGCCCACGGCAAGCGCCGAAGCTGGCAGCGCGCACGTTGCCGAATGATTGCTCATGGCGACTGCGGCGCAGAGAACGGTAGCGCCTTCGTTGAACGTGAGGGTGCCGGTCGCGGCCGCGGCGTCGACCGTGGCGGTCAGCGTCACGCCCTGGCCATAGACGCTAGGGCTGGTCGGGGTAATTGTTGTGCTGGTGCCGACAAGGCCCAGCGCCACGTCCAGCATGACCTGCGCGGCAGCGAAGTAGTTGGCATCGCCGTTCTGGTTGGCCGAGAGCGAGCAGGTGCCGGTGGCAAGCATGGTTACCTGGTTGCCGCTGACGGAGCACACCGCCGGAGTGGTGGATGCGAACACGACCGGGCTCGTGGAATTGCCGCCGGTGGCCGAAATGGTGAACGTGCCATTGGGCGTGTACGTGGGACTGGCCGGCGTCGAGGCGAAATCTGCGATGACCTGGCTGGCCTTGGTGATGGTCAGGGTCGGAGCCAGATTGGCGCTGCGTGAATTGGCCGCATCGCCCGAATACATCGCGGCAATGGAGTGGTCGCCGACGGGTATCGTCGAGGTCGTGCAGGTGGCGACGTATTCGCCATTGCTCGTGCCCGGCGCAAGCGGCAGGTCAGTGCATAGAAACACATAGTGCGGCCAGCAGAAGAAATCCGCGTCGGGATCGCCGTCCAGGCAAACGTCCACCGTGCCCGTCGGCGCGTATGCGTTGCTGACGGTGACGGTGACGGTGAGGCTTTCGCCATAAACGCTGGACACGGGGCTGTCTATGCGCAAGCCTGTGGCACTGGGCGAGAACAGCGAGCTGATCTTGCGGATGCGGCGGTTCGCACCATCGGCGATGTAGAAGTTGCCGGCTGCATCAAAGGCGATGTCGTACGGGCTGCTCAGCAGGGCGTCGATGGCCGGGCCATTGTCGCCGCCGAAACCGCGGTTGCCGCCGGCGCTGCCGGCGACGCGATCGATCACGCCGCCCGCGGAAATCTTGCGCACCGAATTGGCGTACCAGTCGGTGACGTACAGCTCGCCGATCGGATTTGTTGCGAATCCGCTCGGCAGCAACAGTTGCGCGTCCGTCGCTGCGCCGCCGTCGCCGCTGTAGCCCTGCGTGCCGTTGCCCGCGATCGTGGCGATCTTGCCGTCCGCGCTGACCTTGCGCACGCGATGGTTGTTGGTGTCGGCGATGTACAGATTGTCGGTGCGATCGATCTTGATGGCGGAAGGGCCGTTCAACTGCGCGTCGATGGCCGCGCCGTTGTCGCCGGCATAGCCCTGCGTGCCGTTGCCGGCGATCGTGCTGATCTTGCCGTCAGCGCCGACCTTGCGGATGCGGCTGTTGGATGTGTCGGCGATGTACACGTTGCCGGCGGCATCTGCGGCGACAGCCCTGGGGAACGACAGGCTTGCCGCCGTGGCAAGGCCGCCGTCGCCGCTGAAGTTCGAATTGCCGTTGCCGGCAAACGTGCTGATCGTGCCGTCGGTGGCGACTTTGCGCACGCGCTGGCCGAGCTGTTCGGCGATGTACAGGTTGCCCGCGCCGTCAAAGGCGATGCCGACAGGCGAATTCAGTTGCGCGCTCGTGGCCGCACCGCCGTCGCCGCCGAAGCCTTGTGTGCCGTTGCCGGCGAAGGTGCTGATCGTGCCGTTGGTGGCGACCTTGCGGACGCGGTGGTCTTCGCTGTCGGCGATGTAGAGGTTGCCGGTCGCATCGGTGGCAACGTGCAGGTAGGTGCCCAGCTGCGCCGCCGTCGCCGCGCCTCCGTCGCCGCTCCAGCCGGACGTGCCGTTGCCGGCTACCGTGGCGATGCTGGCATCGGCGGCGGCGATCTTGCGCACACGAAAATTGTTGTAGTCGGAGACGAACAGGTTGCCCGCGGCGTCGAGGCTCAGGTTCTGTGGAAGGTTGAGCTGCGCCGCGGCTGCGGGACCGTTGTCGCCGCTGTAGTTTGCGCTGCCGTTGCCGGCGATCGTGGCGATCTTGCCGTCGGCCGTCGTGATCTTGCGCAGACGATGGTTCTGCCAGTCGGCGATGTAGATGTTGTTGCCGGCCGCGTCGACCGCAACCGCATGCGGCACGTAGAGCTGCGCCGCCGTGGCCAAGCCACCGTCGCCCGAATAGCCCGGAACGCCGGTGCCTGCGATCGTGGCGATCTTGCTGTCCACCGCCGTGATCTTGCGGATGCGGTGGTTCAAGCGATCGGCCACATAGACATTGCCGGCGCCGTCGAGCGCAATGCCGTAGGGACTGTTGAGCTGGGCCGACGCGGCCGCGGCGCCGTCCCCCGAATAGCCTGCCGTGCCGGTACCCGCGACGGTGCTGATCTTGCCGTCCGCCGCGGTGATCTTGCGAATGCGATGGCTGGTCGTGTCGGCGAAGTACAGGTTGCCACTGCCGTCGAAGGCGAGCCCCGAGGGAAAGTTCAGAGATGCCGACGTCGCCGCGCTGCCGTCGCCGCCGAAGCCGCCGCCCGCAAACGTGCTGATGGTTCCCGCGGGCGTCACCTTGCGGATGCGCTGGTTGCTGCTGTCGGCGATGTAGAGGTTGCCGTTGCCGTCGAAGGTGACGTGGTTTGGGTAGTTCAACTGCGCGGACGTGGCCGCGCCGCCATCGCCGCTGAAGCCCGCCGTGCCGGTGCCGGCGAAGACGCTGATCGCACCGCCGGGTGTGACTTTGCATATCGCATGCGAGGTCAGCGCGGCGACATAGAGATTGCCGGCCGTGTCGACCGCGGTGCCGCCCGGCGCCACCGATACCGCCAGCGCGCTGGCGTTGTCGCAGACCGCGCCACCGGCCACGGTCGTGATCGTTTGCGCCGACGCGGGGGCAATGCCGACAAAGAGCATCAACGCGGCGACGGCGGCGCGAACGTCCGCAATGCCGAGCGGCAGACGGCGAAGGGTGGGGCGCAGTTGCATGAAGCGTTCTCCGTGGAAAATCCTGAATTCACGGGACGCGCAACCGTTGGATACGAAACGATCCCGCTGCGATGCTGCGGCCCTCATTGGAGAAAAGCGCAGTTCGGGCGAAAACGGCTCATACGCGTGCAAATGCACCGCGCGTTGGGCTGAGGATTGGGAGAAGCTGCGGAAACTCGCCGGCGCCTGCGTGAACGAGTGCAACAGGTCGCGAGGCTTTTTCAGGTTATCCCAAGAAGCGCTTGCTAAAATTCACGCCCCTTTCTTGTCGCACGGTACGGCTCATGGACCAAGTCCTGTTTCACCTGCATGTCTTCCACCTGTTCAAGGTCGCCGTCACCGGCTGGAAGCTCGTCGGCTTTATCGGCACAGTGCTGTTCACCGCGCGCTGGTTCGTGCAGTTCTATGCGACGAAGAAACTGAAACGCGTCACCGTGCCAATGATGTTCTGGTATCTGTCGGTGACCGGCAGCGTGCTGACGCTGGCCTACTTTATCTGGGGCAAGAACGATTCGGTTGGCATCATCCAGACCGCGTTCCCGATGTTCGTGTCGATCTACAACGTGTACGCACACATTCGCCATCGCGACTTGAGTACCGGCGAGCACGAGGAGCCACGCAGTTAATACGCAGATGCAGCCAGGACGACATCGGCATCCTTCCATGCCTGCCTGAAACGCTGTTCGACTGAGGTGGCTTCCTTTACCTTGCGCTGCGCCTTGAGCGACTGCGCCAGACCATACAGCGCCCAGCCGTTTTCCGGATGGCGCTGCAGATCGTCACGATAGACCTGTTCGGCTTCCTTCGCCTTGTGTTCGCGCAGCAGCTCCGCGCCGAGCAGGTGGCGCACCGGAACGAACCAGTCGGCCGGTTCGTCGTAGTCGAGCCGATCCTCTTTCGCGACCGCGTCGCGCAGCGCAGTGATGGCCTCGCTGCGCTGGCCCTGCGCGGCGGCGATGCGTGCCGTTGCGATCGCCGATGCCACGGCGATCAGGTCGCGGGCCTTGTTGAGCCCGGCTGGCGCATCGGCCGGCGTGGCCACAGCGATCGCATCGAGTTCGTTCTTCTCCGCGATCGCGGCATCGACCCTGCCGGTCGCGGCAAAAGCCACGCTGCGCGCGTAACGATACGCGGCCGACAGGCCGAGCAGTTTCGGATCCGGCGCGGTCGCGGCGAGGATGTCCTGCCAGCGACCAAAGCGCTCCATCACGAACAAAGGCTCGGCTGCATACCAGTCGAGTCCGGTGCCCATGTGCAGCGACTCGTCGGTGAGCTGCGATGTCATCTCGCGCATCGCCTGCAGTGCCGCGGCCGAGCGGCCGCGCATCGTTTCGGAGTAGCCGAGGAATTGATAGTTGTGGGTGAAATACATGCCGCTGTAATACATCCAGCCCGGCGGCTTGGCCTTGTCGACGTAGGCGGCATCAGCCTTCGCGCCGTCCACGTTCGCCGTGCTCGCGTCGGCGTAGCGGCCGACGCGCTGATAGATGTGCGCCGGCATGTGCACGATGTGGCCCGCGCCGGGCATAAGCGCGGCGAGGCGATCGGCGGCGGCCAGCCCTTTTTCCGGGCGCGTGGAAGCCTCGACCGCGTGGATGTAGTAGTGGTTGGCGCCGGGATGCGTCGGGTTGCGCGCGAGTACGCCTTCCAGTGTCGCGACGACCTCTTCGGTGCCCGGCGCGGCCTTGCCATCGTTGCTCCACAACTTCCACGGATTGGCCGTCATCAGTGCCTCGGCGAAGAACACCTGCACATCGTCATCCGCCGGATACTGCTTCGCGACTTCGCGCATGGTGCTTGCGTAGACGTCGTTGAACGGCTGCATCTTCTCGGCCGGCACCGGAGTCGGGCCGGAGTAGCGTTTGCCGAGCGCACCGATCAGCGCCTGCTCGGCGGGCGTCGCGTGCGCGGCATGCTTCTGCGCGGCTTGAACGGCATCCCATAACGCTTGCCAGCGCTGCTCCATCGCCGGCATGTTGTAGTTCGGGCCCAGCGCTTCGGCCGCGCCCCAGTAACAGATCGCGCAGGCCGGATCGAGCTCGCTGGCTTTGGCGAAGGCGCGCACGGCCTCGTCGTGATTGAAGCCATAGATCAGGTTCAGCCCTTGATTGAAATAGGCCTGCGCTTCGGGCGAATTCGTCGTGATCTTGCGCGAGTAAGTACCCAGGCCATCCAGGCGCTGTGCGCCCTGCGCCCATTGCGCGAGCGTCGAAGCGGGCACGACCATGCCGGCGTGCTCGGCATGCGCGTCGAATTTCTGCTGCGGAGCCGATGTGCATGCGGACAATGCGCATGCGCCGAGTGTCGCGACGAAGCGACGGCTGATCGGATGCATGACTTCTCCCCAAGTCGCGATCGATGCGCCGAGCTTATTCCAATCAGATCAAAAGACCAATGTCATTCCCGCAGGAATGACGAGATCTTTGTCGCGACTACTCGGGGTCGTAGTCGAGGTTCGGCGCGAGCCAGCGTTCGGTCTCGGCCAGCGTCCAGCCCTTGCGTTTCGCGTAGTCCTCGACCTGTTCCTTGGTGACCCGGCCGAGCACGAAATACTGGCTGTCCGGATGGCTGAAGTACCAGCCGGACACGGCCGCGGTCGGGTACATCGCGAAGCTTTCCGTGAGTTCGATGCCGGTATTCTTGGTCGCGTCGAGCAGGGCGAACAGTGTGCCTTTCTCGGTGTGGTCGGGGCAGGCAGGGTAGCCGGGAGCAGGGCGAATGCCGCGATACTTTTCCGCGATCAATTCATCATTGCGCAAGGTCTCCTCGGCCGCGTAGCCCCAGAATTCCTTGCGCACGCGCTCGTGCAAGCGCTCGGCGAACGCTTCGGCGAGACGATCGGCCAAGGCCTTGAGCAGGATCGAGGAATAGTCGTCGTAGGATTTGCCGAATTCTTCGAGCTTGTCCTCGATGCCGATGCCGGCGGTGACGGCGAAGCCGCCGACCCAGTCCTGCTTGCCCGAGTCTTTCGGCGCGACGAAGTCAGCAAGGCAGAAGTCGGGGCGGCCGGGCGGTTTGTCGGCTTGCTGGCGCAGGAAATGCAGCGGCGTTTTCTTCCCTGACTCAAGCGTAATTTCAACATCGTCGCCAACGCGCGTCGCCGGCCAGAAGCCGATCACCGCGCTGGCCTTGAGCCACTTTTCGGCGACGATCTGTTTCAGCATTTTTTGCGCGTCGTCGAACAGTTCGCGTGCCTGCTTGCCGACGATCGCGTCGTCGAGGATCTGCGGGTAGTGGCCTGCGAGTTCCCAGGTGTTGAAGAACGGTGACCAGTCGATGCACTCGACCAGTTCCGCGAGCGGATAGTCCGCGAACACGGTAATGCCGGGCCGGTTCGGCATGGGCGGAGTATAGGTTTCCCATTTTCCGTCGAAAGCCTGCCCGCGCGCGTGCTCGAGCGAGACGAGGCGCTTGGCCGGACCGCGGTCTTTGTGGCGCTCGCGTATGTCGGCGTACTCGGCGCGGATCTTCGCCATGAAATCGTTGACGAGGTCCTTCGAGATCAGCGACTGCGCGACGCCGACCGCGCGCGATGCGTCCTTGACCCAGACGGTTGGCGATTTGTAGTGCGGCTCGATCTTCAACGCCGTGTGTGCGCGCGAGGTCGTCGCACCGCCGATCAGCAGCGGCACGTGGAAATCCTGGCGCTGCATTTCACGGGCGACGTGGCTCATCTCTTCGAGCGAGGGCGTGATGAGTCCCGAAAGGCCGATCATGTCAGCGTTCTCGGCCTTGGCCGCGTCGAGAATCTTCTGCGCCGGCACCATGACGCCAAGATCGATCACGTCGAAGTTGTTGCAGCGAAGAACGACGCCGACGATGTTCTTGCCGATGTCGTGCACGTCACCCTTGACCGTGGCCATGATGATCTTGCCGTTCGATTTGCCGACCTCGCCCGTGCGCAATTTTTCCGCTTCGATAAAAGGCAGCAGATATGCGACTGCCTTCTTCATCACGCGTGCAGATTTCACCACCTGCGGCAGGAACATCTTGCCCGCGCCGAACAGGTCGCCGACGACGTTCATGCCGTCCATCAGCGGGCCTTCGATCACGTCGAGCGGACGCGTGCTGAGCAGG
>Ga0105240_10013671_pt1 | contig 11132 bp, 10 predicted proteins | sample KBSC54metaG_FD_80426 | JGI IMG/M metagenome (GOLD analysis project Ga0105240, IMG submission 80426) | Corn rhizosphere microbial communities from Kellogg Biological Station, Michigan, USA - KBS C5-4 metaG | ecosystem: Host-associated > Plants > Roots > Rhizosphere > Soil | place: Michigan, USA...
AGCACCCTTCGGCAGAACGAGAAACTTCGTCTGGTGGATGTGGAAGTTGTGAGCCTCTGCCGCGACGTTCACGAGTTCCCAGAGTTCTGTAGCCGTCTGGTTCTCAGGAGCAAGCGGAAGGCATACGTTGATTTTGCTTGGGTCGAATTCCGCGACATCCTGGAATGTCCCGGGAACAGAGTTTCCGTGAGCGTCCACCTCCTCATACCCGAGGCCGAAGCCATCCGGATTGTCGCCCGGCACTCCGAAGAAGATGCGGCGGTGGTGGCCCGGAGCGAGCGCGGCGCAATTCGGTGAAGCGATCGATGGAACCGGCTTCTGCTGTGCCCTGAGGCGAGGCCCAAACTGCTGCAGCTGCTTCTGACTCAAGGACGCAACCTCCTGCGTGGCTGCCGGCTCGAGGGCAAGAGGGAGAGAAGAGCGCTTGCCGGCCGCGATCTGCTTTGCGTCAGCAATCGGGATCGGTCGCGTCATTCCGGGATACATCGCCTTCACCGCACCGCCCAACGCACCTTTCGCTGAGAGCGCGAACTGAGCCGTCGGCTTCACATTCAATGTGGTATCCGCGTTCGTGCCCGGGGTCTTGAATTCGAGATGAGCAAGCTTTGCGCTCGGCCAGTCATCGCCGTCCGGCCCGGTGCTCATGTCTGTGGTGACGAGCGTGGCAGTGCGGAGGTTCCCCGGCTGGAACGAGCCGAAAAATATGTCCGCACGGGAACTGGGGAACATGACCATGTGCGTCGCGCAGACCGGCTCCGATGTGCGGTGCGCCTGCTTCGGCCCCGGACACGGCACCGGCTTGAAGCGGCTGCCAACATCCATCTTCGAAACATTGGTGCCGACCGTCGGCGCCAGCGCAACGCCATCGAGTGAGATCACCTGGAAGAGCACGGGTGCGCGGTTCTTCTCACTCTTGATGGTCAAATCGTAAGCACGCGTAGCCGAGCCGTTCAGAAGGCGCCATACCTCCCCGTTCTTCTGGTCGATGTTGAGCGTGGGATAGACAAGCCCATTCACCGTAAAGAACCATTTACCGCCGGTGTAATCTTTGCCCGCGCCGGGCTCTTTCTCTGCGAGATTGGTGCCCGCACAGTAGCCCTCGCGAATGTCATCTGCATCCGGCTGCGGCGTGCAGAACTCCGGGTCTTCCTGGTCCTGCGCGTCCCCGTTCGCGAGGACCTGCATGTCGCGCAGATGGATATAGCGTGTCGAGAACTTCGGCGGGAGAGTGAAGTCCGCGGTCTTCGACGCAACGTCCTGCACAGATCCGACAACCAGAATTCCTTCGAGTCCTTCCGAGATCTGGTTCACTCCCAAGCCGTGTACATGCGGATGGAAGAAGAACATCCCGGCTGGATGATTCGGCGGAATGTAGATGTCGTACTGAATCGGCTGATCTGTCGCGGTCAGATCCGGGTGCACCATCGACGGCAGCTTTCCTGCCGGATATCCGACAACATACACGTAATCGCCAAATGTCGAATCTGATTCGTCGGCCTTGCGCGGCTCGACAATCAGCCCGTGTGTGTGGATGTTGGTGGGATTGGCAGCCAGCATCTCATTCATCATTGCGTCAGGGCCGTGCGCATTCTCAGCGTCTGCCGGAGCGGGCGGAAGGTGGTTGACGAGCTTCAGGCGCAGGTGATCCCCGGGCTGAACCTGGAGAACGACGCCTTTGTAGGTTGCAGCGGTTCGCGAATCAGCAGGGCATTGGTCGTTGATGGCGACGGCGGTTTGGCACACTTCATAGATCCAAGCCGTTGGGCTGAAATTGCCAAGGTGAGCTTTATCGGCTCGCGCAATCAGAAGCAGATCGAGTACGCCATTTGTGCTGGAAAAGCTGGGAGGGTTGAAGGAGGTTTGGGCGGAACTGGTGAAAGTTGAACAGAGAATCAGTGCGGCACTCGCAAAGGCGAGCGCCGGCGCGTTTCTTTTAATCATTAGGGCCCCCAAAGGCAACTGCTACTACATACGATGCTGTTTCTGAACGGGTTGGTTTGTAGATGTAGAAAATTAACAACCAACAATTTCTTGGTGCCAGGCATCTCACAAGAGGTCTGTGTAGCCGCCCCAACCAGCCGTCAATTTCTTTCCCATTGGAGACATATGCCCGATCAGAAAAACGAAAAAGCAGTCCAGGATTTGATTAACGCACTCAACGAAGACCTTTCACGTGAGTACCAGGCGATTATCGCGTATACGGTTTACAGCAACGTATTGAAAGGCGCTAAATGGATGAGCATCGCCAGCGAACTGAAGAAACACGCGGCTGAAGAGTTGCAGCACGCGCTCATCATCGCCGACCAGGTTGACTACCTGGGCGGAATGCCCACGGCGACGCCGAAGCCGGTAAAGCTCTCCGACAAGCCAGAAGACATGATCCGGTTCGACCTTGATAACGAAACGGAAACGATCACGAACTACCGTGAACGGGTTCGACAGGCAGAGGCACTCGGACACTATGCTCTGGCAGAGCAGTTGCGAAAGATCATCTCGCAGGAGCAAGAGCACCAACACGACTTGGCGACAGCGCTCGGCATCGACGTTCCCAGGGTGTTGCCGCAGGGAGCTTAGTCTTGCATTTAACAAAAGCCCTCGACCTCGGTTGAGGGCTTTTCATTTTTTGTTCTCAGCGATTCAGGCGCGTTTGCGCGCTGCCTCTTCGTAGGCTCTGATGTACTCTTCCGCCGGCTTCTCCCAGCTGAAGTTCTGCGCCATTCCGTTCTCCATCAGCTTCAGCCACTGCGCCTTGTCGTAGAACGCGGAAAGCGCCCGATCGACCGCGTCGAGAAAAGCCTGCGCCTCGTACTGCTTGAATTTGAATCCTGTACCGGTTTTCTGTGATGGATTCCACTCCTCGACAGTGTCGTCGAGACCTCCGGTGGCATGCACCACGGGGACCGTCCCGTACTTCAGCGAGTAGATCTGGTTTAAGCCACAAGGCTCGAAGCGGCTGGGCATGAGAAAGATGTCAGATCCGGCCTCGATCTTATGAGCCATGGCATCGTCGTAACGAATCTGCACAGAGAATCTGCTCGCGTTCGCAAAGGCAAAATCGCGGAAGAACTTCTCGTAGTACGGTTCTCCCGTACCGAGCGCGACGACAGCTACATCGCGTTCCGCGAGTCTGCCTGCGATCTGCTCGAGTAGATCGAAACCCTTCTGCGAGGCGAAACGCGAGCAGATACCGATCACGGGACTTTCGTCGGAAACCTCAAGCCCGAATGCATGTAGCAGATCCTTCCGGCAGTCGCGCTTGCCGCTGAGGTCGAGCGGGTTGAAGTGCGCGGCCAGATTGCCATCTGTAGCCGGGTCCCACTCGTTGTAATCGACACCGTTGAGAATTCCGCGCAGATCGGCACTTCGCTCGCGAAGAGCTCCGTCGAGCCCGTTGCCGTACTCAGGAGTCTGAATCTCGCCGGCATAGCTGGGGCTTACCGTCGTGATCAGGTCGGAGTAGACGGCACCACCCTTGAGGAAACTGAAGGTATTGAACTGCTCAAGCTTGTCGTAGGTAAACAACTCCCACGGAAGCAACAATTGCTCTGTTGTAGACGGCGGAAACCATCCCTGATACCCGGCATTGTGGATTGTGAGCACCGCAGCGGCTTTCTCAAGGAGCGGGTCGGTGCGGTAAACCGTGCGTAGAAGAACAGGGAGGAGCGCAGCCTGCCAATCGTGTACGTGAAAAACATCCGGTACGCCCAAGATCTTCGCGGCTTCCAGTACGGCGCGACAGAAAAGACCGAAGCGCTCAGCATTGTCTGCGTAGCTATCGCCGTTATTCCCATACAGTCCCTGGCGATCGAAAAACTCCGGGCAATCCACGAAGTAGTACTGCACGCCTTCGCGCGAACCACCGTTGACGATTCCTGCGAAGCGGTTGCCATGCGGGAAGGGAATTGTGATCGATCGAACTGCGTATTTGATTTCTTTGTCAATATGAGAACGAACGGAAGAGTAGAGTGGCAAAAAGACGGATACCTGGTGCCCCTGCCTCGCGACCTCTCGAGGCAGCGCGTCCACTACGTCGGCCAGTCCACCGGTTTTTGCAAATGGAGCGGCCTCAGAAGCGGCGAAAACGATCTGCATGTATCTCTCCTCATTTGGCGGCCCTTCAGCACTGCAGGAGCCGGCCTCGATCAACCGGCAAGTGTAACAACTGAGCCCTTGACGTTTTTGACGCATTCTTTGCGTCAGAGGATTCCGCATCTGCATCTTTGAGCTATGCAATCAAAGGAAGGCATCAGTGAAGGTGTGGCAGATTTCGGCAAATCCGCAGTGAATGAAGCGCTGCTCGACAATCCAATCTGGAATGCATTGCGATCCGAACATCAAGGACATGCGGAGACACACGGCGATGCTAGCCGATATCGGCCCGCCATAGGCCCCCTCGCAGGCACGCCGGATCAGTTGCTATCCAGCTATGATGCTCTTCGCTCGCTCGCTGGCCCAGATGGGACTCTGGCCCTGTTCTTCCCGGATCCGCCGGCTCTGCCAGCTGGATGGAGCTTGTTCCGCGGCGGTGTGCTGACGCAGATGATCTGTCGCAGTCCGAAACTCATCGAGGCGGAAGCATTGGAGCGGGGCACCGTCCTGAGGAGACTTGGAACTGCAGACGTTAAGGCGATGGTCGAGCTTGCCACGCTTACAGAACCCGGGCCGTTTCGTGAGGGGACGATAGAGTTGGGAAATTTCTACGGCGTCCTCCACGGCGAACGCCTTATGGCTATGGCGGGGCAACGGATGCGGGTTCCTGGATTCGTGGAAGTGAGTGCCGTGTGTACGCATCCTGACGCCCGCGGTCGCGGCTATGCGGGGGTGCTGATGAGCAGGGTGATGCGCGACATCATTTCAGAAAGGGCCACACCGTTCCTGCATGCGTTTTCAGACAATCCTGCGGTGTCGCTATACAGCAAGCTCGGTTTCGTTCAGAGGCGGACTTTTCAACTCGCTGTGATCAAACGTGAGGACTGATTGGGTGGAGTCGGTGATCTGTAGTCTTTCGAGGGCATCGGCTAACATCGAGTGGTGCCGCCAAAGTCGAAGCTCGGTCAAAATTTCCTACGAGATCAGCAAGCGATCCGACGTATCGTCGCGGCTCTCGGCGATTGCTCCGGGCGCACGGTAATCGAAATTGGCCCCGGTCGGGGAGCCATCACGCAAGAACTGGCGCGGGCAGCTGGACGATTGATTGCTCTCGAAGTTGATCAGGAACTTGCGGCTCAGTTGTCCGCTGATGTTTTGCGCCCGGAATTTGCAGAAGTAGCGAACATTACCGTAGAGACAGTCGACGTGCTTGCGTTCGATTTCGAAGCAGCTTCGAAGTCTGCGGGTCAGCGTCTGGTTGTCGCAGGCAACCTGCCGTACTACATCACTTCACCGATTCTGATGAGGCTCGCCGATAGTGCACATGTGCTGGATCGGGCGGTGTTGATGATTCAGCGCGAGGTTGCCGAACGTGTCACTGCGAAGCCGGGCTCGCGGGCTTACGGTTTGCTGTCGGTGGTCGTACAGATGCACGGGCACGTGGAGCCGCTGTTCACATTGCCGCCGAGCGCATTCTCCCCACCGCCTGAAGTCTATTCGTCGGTGGTCCGCTGGCGCTTCGCTCCGCGGTTTGAGGAACTAGGAATCGATCGCGATCGCTTTCTTCATTTCCTCAGGACGGTGTTCGCGCTCAAGCGCAAAACGCTTGCAAACAACCTTCGGGCTTCAGGGATAGAGACGGGGACGATCGGCAGCCTTCTCGAAACGGCCATAATCGATCCGAAAGCACGAGCCGAGGAGCTACCCGCTGAGACACTCGCAGCTCTGTATCGCTCACTGCAGGGAGAGGGATTATTTCGCTAACGAAATGACCCCCCGTCTCTAACTGAGCGCTACCTATTTGTGTGACACGGGTGCTGGGTGGCTACCGCCGCCACCACTGCTTACATGAGGAGCGGAGCCGGCACCACCGCCGGATCGAGGAGCAGGTGCGGGTGGTCTTGACCCGCCCGAAGACGGGCTGGCATTGGATGGTCGATAGGTGCCTCCAGCGCCAGCGTAGGGGCTGGCCGATGGAGGACGATAAGCTCCGCCCGAGTAGGGCGTGGCGACAGGCGAGCGGTATGTGCCGTTTGAGGTTGGGTGGTACCCGTTGCCTGCGCCAGGCCTGGTCCAGCCGTTCGTGCGCTGTGTTCCTGGCGAATTCGCCCACGGGTTGTAGCCACTCCTGCCGCTCACGGCGGAGCCCCCAAACCCGAGCGTGGAACGTCCTGTGACGGTCTCGCCTTCATGGTTGTAGCCGGGCCGCGGCGCCAGCGGCTTGATGGGTTCCACGAGGGAGCCTGCAATTGTTGCTGCTTTGCCGATAGGATGTGCGGGCGTCGCCACCGGCACGCTGGGAATGCGATTAACCGCGATCACCGGATTCTGCTGGTAGAAGCCGCCACCGCGACGGATTGGCTCAACCGGACCCACTGGGCCGTGCTTCGGTCGATGCGGTGGGTTGTACCGGGGCGGCCGCGTTCCGACGTTCCAGCCCCAGCCACCCGTGAACCACCACGGATAGCCAGATCCGGGAGCCCATCCCCACCCGAAACCGTCGTAGAAGTTCCAGTTGCCGGCCATGTATGGCATGTAGCCCCACGATTCACATGAAACCCAGACATAGCCAAATGGCGGTGAATAGACCCAGTTTCCGCAGCCATAAGGATCCCAGTTCGCGTTAGCGGCTTCATACGGCGACCAGACATAGCCTTGCCCGGGGACGTTGTACCAATTACCGTTGGCGTCCAGATCTCTCCACGCCGGATTGCTGCTGTTGGGCTGATTGCCCGTTGCGGCGGTTTTGGCTGTTTCCTGCGAGTTCAGATCCTGATCCCGGTCTGCATTCCAGGCGTCCCAGGAATCGGGTTCGATGGTCTCCGCAAGGTTGTACTGGTTAGGATCAGTGCCGTTGAGTGCGATGCTCTGGCCGCCGTGCAGATCGAGCGAAAGATTACCGCGGTCAAGATGTGCGTTGCCGGTGAAAACTGCAACTTCGCCCGGGAGGTTGTCGAGGTTCAGACGGATCACGGTGAAGCCGCTCGCTTTTAGACTGCTATCCCCAAAACGCGTGACGAACTGGTCTGATGCCTTGTCGGCCATCTCAAAGTAGCCCAAGCCGCTGGTGAGCAGAACCTCAGACCTTCCCGAACCATTTTCAGTCCGCAGAACCGTGATTTGGAGAGAGCTATTCGGGGAGAGGCGAGCGACGCTGCCATCGTCAAACTGCAGCTCCGCCTGACCGTCTTCCTGCGTGGTAACCACGGCACCTTCGAACAGAGGCGTGTTGGCGGGCGCCGGATCGGCAATGATCTGGTTTCCCTGCGTTACCTGGACTGCACCCTGGACGTAACTGAGCCGGGCAGCACGCAGCTCGGGGTGAGGCTGTTGCGGCGGTTCAGCCTGAGGTTCCTGCGAACGAGCGGCGAGTACAGCGGCGAACAGCAACGCGCAAGCTAACAGGACAGGATTCAGCCTGAGTCTAAGCCTTTTCAGGTCTTCCATGGAGCCCCCACCCTTTCCCCTTCATCCCCGATGGAATGGTCCTCTCGTCGGGGAGCCCACTAGTTCATCAGACCGTCGCAACCGGGGAAAAGTCGCGCTCAAAGTGATCCTCGAAGGCGATTTAGGTTCCTGAACGAGCCAGCAACAATCTGGCTTGTTTCCTGACGCGATCGAGCACATGCGGATCGTCTTCGAGACGTTCGAGGATGGAGCGGATCGTGCAGATCTGCTGCATGCGACCGTCGTCGGTGGCTTCCACGATGTACTGGATCGCCTTGTCGAGCCCCAGGGGATCATGCTGATAGAGGATCTCAAGCCGGGCCCCCTCAATGAGGGTCTGACCGACGGCGATGAGGGATTCTCCAAGTTCCTGTATCTGCTTGTTCGTGGAGTAGTTGAACTCACATCCACCTTCCGCGTCAGGGCCGCTATAGCGAATCTTCTTTGTGCCTTGGAAAGCGACCTTCAGGTGGCTCTCGCACTTGTTACGGAGAATTTTTTCTGTGTGCACCGTCTGAAAGATGCGGCTCGTGAATTCGGGGCTGAGGCGGACGTCGCGATCCACTTTGCCTGGGAACATGGTTTCCGGGTAGTCGGTGGGCCGGTTACCGCCTTCGGCGTGGAAGTGCCCGCTGCCATCCGGGTGAAGATCGAGTGTCCAATCAGATGGGTAAAGCGACGCATTCGAGAAACCGACCTGAACAAGAGGGCCTTGCTCAGCCCTTGCAGGAAGCACAACGAGAACGGCGAGAAGAGCCAGCCAGAGAGCCTTCATGCTCGTACCTCCTGCAATGCAAGGGTCTGAGCGGTATGGAGATGGCATATTGCGACGGCCAATGCATCAGCAGCATCAGCCGGCTCTGGGAGTTCCGCCAAGTTCAGGAGCCTCGCAACCATGAACTGCACCTGCTCCTTTTTGGCCAAACCATAGCCCACGACACTCGACTTTATACTGAGCGGCGCGTACTCTGCCACGGGAAGTTCAAGTTCAGCCGCAGCCAGTAAAGCTACCCCGCGGACCTGGCCGAGCTTGAGGGCTGACTTTGCATTTACGGAGTAGAAGACCTCTTCAATTGCGACCACCTCAGGCTGCCAGCGCTCCAGTTCTACTAAAAGCGTGCGATGGAGATCGGCCAGGCGAAGGGGAAGAGTCTTGGCCTTGGACAGGCGGATAGCGCCGCATGTCAGGCAGGCGATCTGGCCCAGGACGGAAGAGTCAACTGATTCAACCACCCCGAAGCCGGTTATCTCGGTCCCGCAGTCAATCCCGAATACACGCATCCACCTGCAAGTTTAAACCCAAACGGGCTGTTTGATGAGACCGCAACGGCTTCGACGGGACGCGTGGATCATCGCGGTTATGGGGCGCGGTTCTGCTGCAGTCATACGAGATCTTCCTTTTCCGGGCCAATTGTCAGCGGACAGATTTGCCGCGAGGGTTCCGCGGATGTCATGCTCGAAGCATGACGAAAGGCTTCATGATCGCGGCTGCGCTGGTGTGTCTGCTTGGACCTGTTTCAATCTTCGGTCAGGACAAAGGATATTGGCGCGCTGCAAGTTCCAATGCCAACCAGACCACTGGAGACATCGTGATCTCCGAATCGAAGCTCACGATCGACTTCCTCGGCTATTCGCTGGCGCCGATTCGGAAGCTGACGCAGACGGAAGCAGGCGCGGCTTTCGACGTGGATGTGGATGCTGCCGGCGGGGGCAATATGTATCGACTGAGCGTGCCCGGAGACAAGCGGTTTCTCCACCGTAACACTCTTTGTGGCACTGAGGAGACGCAGTGGATGGCGACCTATGCGCAGGGAAACACGCTGCACATTGCGTTCTTTTCGGGGGGGACGATGCCTGTGCTCACAGGCGAAGCGTTGTCGAGCTCAAGCGAGGTCTGCGGCGTTTTCTCGTATTCTCGCTGAGGGAATTTGCTCGAGTGGTCGCTTTTGAGTTCAGGCAGATCGCAACCTGATGCGGAACATGGTGAGAGCCTCACGGGTTCGTTCATTCCAGTGCAGCTTGGCTGGGGCTGATTTTGAGATCACTTCACTGAAGGTCGTGAACTGATCCGCGAACTGATGCAGGAAGTAGCCAAGGCTTTGGTGCAAGTGAGACGTTGCTGTGTTGGCGTGCAAGCAGATGGTCCACAAGCCATTGGATTTCTCAACAGGTTCCCACAACTGTTGTGGAATCCAGAGAACGTCGCCTCGCGTGAATGGCCGGGCTGCAAATCCGTCGGACAAATAGGGCAGGCGCTCGCGGACGAGAGCTCGCAAAGTGGCGGAATCGAATCCGTGACGGGGAGCCACGAAGAGGCGGGGTGACAGGCCGTTCTGACGAAGGATGTCGAGACCGGAGCGAATCCACTGGGACTGCGTCTCTTCCGGAACTCCGGCGAATTCCGTATAGGAATGCATGGGGAGGAACGATGGTCCCTGGCTCTGACAGATATGGCGGTATCCGTGTAGAGCGATAGTAGCGCCGGCCGATTCGAGATCGCGCATGCGACGCCAGAAGTTCGGATCGGAGTTGTCGACGTTGAGCTCTGGATCGTGGTTGTGAGGCACAACGGCGAGGATCGGATGAATCCGATATCGATCCATAAGGGCCATGAAGCGGGTAAAGGGCTCTCTGGCCATGGTTGGGCAGAGATCATCGAAGCGAAGCAGATATTTTGCGGGTGCGATATCCATGAGAGACGAGATTGAAGCCTGAGAATAGCAACCGAGTGAAGCAGGGGGCTGTCTTGCGCATCACATCTCGTCGGGTCAAGTGTTCACGAATTCAGGGGGCTTGCGGCGATCAGGAAGTCAGGATTTGGCCTGAAGGGCTTCCTCAATTGTGGGCGCCATGGGCAGAATTGTATCGACCTTGGTGAATTTGAAGAGCTGCTTCACGTTGGGACTGGGGCCGACGATGATGACGCGAATTCCTTTTGCACGACACGCGATGAAGTGACTGACCAGGACTCCGAGACCGGAAGAGTCCATCTGCGGAACGTTGGTGAGGTCGAAGATGTGACAGGTCGGAGTTTCCGCGCCGTGTACCGACTTGAACTCGAAGATGTTTCCGAGTTGAATCTGCTTCATTGACCCGTACATATCTCGGGCGTTGAAGACGCCGGTGATCTGATAAATGATTGTCTGGGGAGCCTGACCCTCGATGCGTTCAATGGTGAACGTCTGGTTCTTCCACATCTCGGTGCGCGCGATGGCCATCAAGGCGATTGTAGCGGACGGCAGGTTGCAGGCGGTAGCTGGTAGCCGGTACACGGGCCGGAACCGGTGGCTGCTTTGGGATCAGGGATGCAGGGGCTGAAGCCCGCTCTCTCTTTTTTGGATCTGATTGGCCCGGCTGAAGCCGTGCCGTTATTACGAAGGCCTTTCCGATGAGTTGTCTCGCTCGGCGTGAAGCTCATCTTCAGGGCGGGGCGTTGTTACAAGGCGCTTTCGATATCTGCGGACTTCGCGGCTCGAGCGGAACTTTATTTTTCCTGTTTTTCTTACGTAATAGGTGAGATTGGGGTTACGCAGCTAGCTCCCGGGCTGAAGAGTGAGCGTGAGTGAGGGATTGAACAGCGGAAGCGCTACTCAGAA
>Ga0105240_10013672_pt1 | contig 11131 bp, 9 predicted proteins | sample KBSC54metaG_FD_80426 | JGI IMG/M metagenome (GOLD analysis project Ga0105240, IMG submission 80426) | Corn rhizosphere microbial communities from Kellogg Biological Station, Michigan, USA - KBS C5-4 metaG | ecosystem: Host-associated > Plants > Roots > Rhizosphere > Soil | place: Michigan, USA...
CCACTCCTCCTGTCATTGGCTGGTTTCTGGACCTGGATATGTACGACGGCCTCTGCTACCTGCCCGACGACCCCGGTTATCGTCCTGGAATAGGCATCCAGCAATGCATGGTCGGAATGGGGCGACGGGCCGACATTATGATCGATGAATGAATAGGCCTGGTCCGTATGGCCTATCTGCGAATAATTATTTTCCATGGAAAGGAGCGTTCAAATGATGAACCAATCCAATGGGGATGACAGACTGACACCCCGGGGTGGGGCGGGGCTTACCGGAGGCTGTCGGGGATGTCCTGCCAGAGGTCTTCGGGAAACATCCTGCCGGTGGTCGTCCCGGATCTGGCGCCGATGGTCCATCCTCTCGGGGCAACCGCTAAAGTTTATCTACTTTTGTTGAAAGACTGATCAAATCAGTCAAATGACAGATTAAATTTGTCAAAAACAAACGATCGTTAGTATGCCATCAAAACTCGGAAACTACATCACTGGCAGCTGGATCACCGGCGACGGGGAGGGGCAGGCCCTCTACAATGCCGTCACGGGTGACACCATCGCCTATGCCAGCACCAAAGGCCTGGATTTTGGCGCCGCCCTGTCCTATGCCCGGGAAACTGGTAATCCCGCCCTTCGTAAGATGACCTTCCCCGAAAGAGGGCGGATGCTCCGCGCCCTGGCCGTTCATCTGCGGGAACACCTGGAAAAATTCTACAAGGTGAGCTACCTCACGGGCGCCACCCGTGCCGACAGCTGGATAGATATAGAGGGGGGCATCGGCAATCTCTTTTCGTATGCTTCCCTGCGGCGCAAATTCCCCAACGAACCTTTTTGCCTGGACGGCGAAGGGATGAGCCTGGGGAAGGGTGGCACTTTTATGGGTCAGCACATACTCGTTCCGAAAGAGGGGGTGGCTATCCATATCAACGCATTTAACTTCCCCGTATGGGGTATGCTGGAAAAGATCGCGGTCAATCTGCTGGCAGGGGTACCGGCTGTGGTCAAGCCGGCTACGGTGACGTCCTTCCTCACAGAGACGGTGGTAAAGGAGATCATTGCATCGGGGATCCTACCTCCAGGAGCGCTACAGCTCATCTGCGGCAGCGCCGGTGACCTCCTGGATCACGTGATGGCTCAGGATGTGGTGACCTTTACGGGATCGGCTTCCACTGGCCTGCAGTTAAAATCCCATCCGGCCATCCTCCGGGAAAATACTCCTTTCAATATGGAGGCTGACTCGCTCAATTGTCTGATCCTGGGTGAGGATGTCGATCCTTCCATGCCGGAATGGGACCTGTTCATAAAAGAATTGCGAAAGGAAATGACGGTCAAGGCGGGTCAGAAATGTACGGCGGTGCGTCGCATATTTGTCCCTGCATCCAAAATGGAAGACGCCTGGAAAGCTCTGACAAAGGCATTGTCCCAGACCACTATCGGCAACCCTGAAAATGAAAAGGTGCGCATGGGTTCCCTGGCCGGCAATACACAGCGGGAAGAGGTGCGGGCACAGGTAAAAAGACTGCTGGCTTCTTCACAGATCCTGTACGGCTCGCTCGATAGCGTGGAGCTCATCGATGCGGACAATACAAAGGGTGCATTCCTCAGCCCACTGTTGCTGCTGAATGAAAAACCTTTCACCAGCGAGGAGCCGCATACGATCGAAGCTTTTGGTCCTGTCAGCACCATCATGCCCTATACCAGCGCCGCCGAAGCAATCGAGCTCTCCAGGAAGGGCAGGGGTTCGCTTTGCAGCACTATCGTAACAGCGGATGCCAGTTTGGCACGTGATTATGTACTCGGCGCGGCTACCCACCACGGGCGTATACTGATATTGAACGGCGAATGCGCCAAGGAAAGTACGGGGCATGGAAGTCCGCTCCCTCTGCTGGTGCATGGCGGTCCGGGTCGTGCGGGTGGCGGAGAGGAAATGGGCGGTCTTCGCGGTGTGAAGCACTATATGCAGCGGGTGGCGGTGCAAGGCTCTCCTACCATGATCACGGCGCTGACCCATACCTGGCAGCCTCATGCACAGCAATACACGGAGGATAAACATCCCTTCCGTAAATATTTCGAGGAATTGCAGATAGGCGATACCGTGATCACACACAAAAGGACCGTCACCGAGGCGGATATCACAAACTTCGCGAACGTCAGCTGGGATCATTTCTATGCGCATACCGACCATACTTCTCTGGAAGGGACGTTGTTTGAAAAACCTGTGGCGCATGGGTACTTTATCCTCAGCGCTGCTGCGGGCTTGTTTGTAGATGCGGGGAAAGGTCCTGTCATGCTGAACTACGGATTGGAAGAATGCCGATTTCTCAAACCTGTCTATGCGGGAACCACGATCGGGGTCCGGCTCACCTGTAAAGAAAAGATCGAGCAGGAGAAAAGAGAGGAATCGGATGTGCCGAGGGGCATCGTAAAATGGTATGTGGATGTATATGATCAGACCGGCGAGAGCGTGGCGGTCGCGACAATACTTACAATGGTTCAAAAGAAGTTTCAAGGCTAAATGAAAATATCATGATCACCGGAAACATAAAAGACGGTTACGTAAAGACCGAGCATCATCGTGGCATCACTACGATAGAGTTTTTTCATCCTCAGAGCAATTCCCTGCCGGGTCGTCTGCTGGAACAGCTGGCACATGCCATTCATGGGGCCGGCAACGACAAGGAGACCAAAGTGATCATCCTTCGTGCGGGAGGGGAAAAAGCCTTTTGTGCAGGGGCTTCCTTCGACGAGCTGCTGGCCGTCGAGAATGCCGAACAGGGGTTTCAGTTCTTTATTGGCTTTGCTCATTTGATCAATGCCATGCGTAAATGTCCTCAATTCATCATTGCACGCATTCATGGCAAGTGCGTGGGTGGCGCGGTGGGTCTGGCGGCGGCAGCCGATTATGCGATTGCGGTGCATGGTGCGGACGTAAAGCTCAGTGAGCTGGCTGTGGGCATCGGCCCCTTTGTCGTTGGTCCTGCGGTGGAGAGAAAGATGGGTCTGGCGGCCTTTAGCACTCTTTCCATCGATGCGACCATGTGGCGCAGTGCGGAGTGGGCCCACAGAAAAGGTCTTTATGCGGAGTTGCATAACAGTGTAGAGGAAATGGATGAGGCCATCCACCATCTGGCGGATCATCTCTTGCATTCCAATCCTCATGCTATGGCCCTGATGAAGGAGATGTTCTGGAAGGGTACGGAGCATTGGGATATTCTTCTGGCTGAAAGGGCGTCTTTTAGCGGCCGGCTGGTGTTGAGCGAATTCAGCCGACATGCGATACAACAGTTCAAGAAGAAATAGTGAGAGCCGGCCTGGAAGCCAATACGAAATGAAAGGGCCGCCCCATTAGAGAAAGTCGGGGCGGCCGGGGATATTTGTCATAGGTCGTCGTACTTATATAACGGGTCGATGGGCGCTCCCGCATCCATGTGGAAGACGGGGTTGATAATCCCATCCTTCAGTCCATATACCCATCCATGCAGCTGGGGGCGTTGATCTTTTACCCAGGCCCGCTGGATGATCGAGGTCTTGGCGAGGTGCAATACCTGCTCCTTCACATTTAACTCTACCAATCTGTCCGCCCGTTGTTCGCTATCACCGATGGAATCCAGTTCATCGCTGTAGAGCCGGTAAACATCTTTGATATTCCGCAGCCACATGTTCAAAACATATTTAAAGTCATGGTTGGTCATCGCGGCCTTGACCCCGCCACAGCCATAGTGGCCGCAGACGATGACATGTTCCACTTTCAGATGATTCACGGCATAGTCCAGTACGCTGAGGACATTCACATCGGTGTGGATCACCAGGTTGGCGATATTGCGATGCACAAAGATCTCACCGGGCTGCGTACCTGTGATCTTATCGGCAGGCACCCGGCTGTCGCTACAGCCGATCCAAAGGAACTTTGGTGTTTGCAGATGCGCCAGTCTTTCAAAATAGCCAGGATCATCCGCCTTTATTTCATTAGCCCAGGCTTTATTCTCCAATAATAATTTTTCTATCGGTGACATATGATTGTTCAGATTTTTTATAAAATTAGTTTATTTAAGCTGCCTGTTCGTCGAATTCTTTCCCATTGACCAGCTGATGGAGGGATTTAAAGGCGCTCTTTTTCACCTCTACCCTGATATTCTTCAGACCGGCATGATGCATAAACTCGTTGATGACGTCGATGATGTCCTTATCGATGAAGTCGGCCCGGGTAATGTCGATGAGTACATAGGAATCCTCGGGCACCCGCTCCAGACTTTCTTTTATAATGGGTTTGTTAAGAAAGGAGACATCCTTTCTCAGCCTGACCAGGTATTTATTCTCATCGTGTACGATCATCACCGCCGAGTGGAAATTGCTGCGTAACAGAAAAAACAGGGAGACGCCCATACCGACGAGTATACCTATGAGCAGGTCCGTCAGCAGAATGGCTATAATGGTTGCGATAAAAGGCACCAGCTGATCCCAGCCCTTCTGATGGAATTCACGGAAGAGGGCGGGTTTTGCCAGCTTGTAACCGGTGGCGATAAGGATGGCGGCCAGGGCGCTCAGGGGGATCATGTTCAGCAGTCCGGGTATGAACAGTACGCTCAGCATCAGCAGGAGTCCATGGAACATGGTGGACAGTCGTGTTTTCGCGCCCGCATTGACATTGGCGGAGCTTCGTACGATGACGGATGTGATGGGTAATCCACCCAACAATCCTGACACGAGGTTGCCTACTCCCTGTGCCTTTAATTCCCGATTGGTAGGGGTACGTCTGTTATAAGGGTCCAGCTTGTCGACGGCTTCGATGCTGAGGAGTGTCTCCAGGCTGGCTACGAGGGCAATGGTGACACCGGTGATCCATACCTGCGGATTGCCCAAATATTGCCATTGTGGATGGTGCAACAGATCGCCCACGGAAGAAAGTCCGGCTGTCACCGGCAGCTTCACCAGGTGATTGGCGTCCATGGCCCAGACTTTTCCAAAGCCATTGAGGAAATTATAGAGAAGAACGCCTACCAAAACTACTACCAGCGGTCCGGGAATATACTTGAACAATGGCCGGCTCTTGATAAACTTCCTGTCCCATATCCACAGGATGATAAGGGATGTAAGCCCTATCACGATGGCGGCGGGGGAAAGATAATTTATAGAATAGATGATCTCTGAAAAGGTATTTCTTCTGTCGATCTGTATAAAAGCCTCGTCTCCCTGGAAATCCTTGTCGAACCCGGTGAGGTGTGGCAGCTGTTTCAAAATAAGGATGATGCCGATGGCGGCCAGCATTCCCCGTATGACGGAATTGGGAACATAGTCCCCGATGATGCCTGCCCGAAGGAAGCCAAGCAATATTTGAAGGAGGCCGGCGATGACCACGGACAAAAGAAATGCTTCAAATACGGGCATCTTGCCGATGGCAACGGCCACTACTGCCGTGAGCCCTGCTGCGGGGCCGGCGACGCTTAAGGAAGAACCGCTGAGCGCGCCGATGATAAGCCCACCGACGATGCCTGCGATGATACCGGAAAATAAGGGCGCATTAGAGCCCAGCGCTATACCCAGGCACAAGGGCAACGCTACGAGAAAGACGACTACGGCAGCGGGGATATCCGAAGCCGCATTTGAAAATGGGTTTTTACGTTGAGTCATTTGTGTTATTTTAAAGGATGGTCAAATGGCAGGTCGGGGCCATGACAAAACAGGTCCGACGAAGGCCTCAGACATTAGCGAACGGGATGCATTTTTATTCAGCGAAAATGACTCAACAATTGGGTGGGGGAGCGAAAATATCGTCCGCATGCCTGGCTTCCAGGGCTTCTACCTGGTGCGGGATGGGCTTGTGCGCACTGATGAGAATGGATTGGATGAGGGTTGGATGTTCAACGGGCAAAAAGTGCTTGGTCAGATCATCTGCGGAGTGTTTGCCTCCGTCGTCGCTATGCACGAGCTCCTCGGTTGCCTGACCGCCTAAGAGCCAGGTAATGGTTTGCTTTAATGGTAAAAGCTGTATGCTCAACACCAATAATAAAAATACAGATATGATCTTCTTAGTCGCCAAGTTCGGGCGAAGATACAATAATCTTTGGGTTGGGAGGCTATGTAAGTGTTAAATATTCAGACCGCCGCACACGCTAATTGCCTGACCCGTAATATAAGAGCTCATATCGCTGGCAAGAAATAAAGTAGCGTTGGCAATCTCTTCGCCGCTGCCAAATCTGCCCAGCGGTATCTTTTCCAAAAAGGCCTTGGCGCCTTCGCCTTCTTTGAGATAGTGTGTCATATCTGTCTCGACAAATCCGGGAGCAATGGCATTACAGCGGATGTTGCGGCTGCCCAGCTCGAGCGCTACGGACTTGGTGAATCCGATGATCCCGGCCTTGGAGGCGGCGTAGCTGCTTTGTCCCGCATTGCCACGTATACCGACGATGGAGCTCATATTGATGATCGATCCTTTCCGCGCCTTCATCATGGGCCGGATCACCTGTTTGGTCATATTGAATACACTCTTCAGGTTGATGTCCATGACGTCGTCCCATTGCTCGGGTGTCAGGCGTAGTAATAGATTGTCTTTTGATATCCCGGCATTGTTCACACACACATCCACTGCCCCAAACTCTTTTATCACATCATTCACAAGCGTTTCACATTCTGCATAGACCCCGGCATTGCTTTTATAGGCTTTGGCTTTTATGCCGAAGCCTTTCAATTTATCTTCCAGCACCCTGGCCTTTTCCTCGCTGCTGAGGTAAGTAAAGGCGATGTTTGCCCCCTGTTCGGCCAATTTGATGGCGATAGCTTCTCCGATACCGCGGCTGGCGCCCGTGACAATAGCAATTTTTCCTTCCAGTAGTTTATTCATGGGTCAAATATAAATATTTATTTTGCATCAATGACCCCCCGCCGATACACCGGACTGCTTATTGCTTTCGCTGTAGAAACACTGTCTTCCACCTGGCTGTTGAAGATGAGTGGATGGGTTCCCTTTCTCTCTATCCTCTATTTCCTTTCGGGGATTGCCCTCGCGTGGTTGCTGTTGTCCTTCCCTGTTGTACAGCTGGTGAAGCCTGCACGTGGCTGGTGGAAGGCCCATACCATTCACTACCGGCTGATCATCATCGGCATGATAGCCCTTGCCATGTACAGCTGGTGCCGTTATTGGTTTGAAGAGATCCCTATCGACATCAGCAACGCGGACATGCTGCCCATCATAAAAGTGATGGGTGAACGCTTTGTCGCGGGTCATCACAAGCAGGTCTATGACACCATCCCCTGGATATGGAACGGCATACAACCCATCTATCTCCCGGCCATGTGGCTGCCTTATGTGCCGGCTATTGCATTGGGTCTCGACATCCGCTGGATCACGATGGCGGGTCTGCTCTTTTCCTTTGCCGTATTCCTTTTTCTTTACCGGCCGGAGATACACCGTTATCTGTCCTTTCTCACGGCGGTGCTGGCCTTTCTTTTATTCTGGTGGATACTGGCGGACAACACGCCTGGGATCATCAGTGTGTCGGAAGAAGGGGTGGTCGTCGCCTATTATGTGCTGCTGGTGCTGGCCCTCACCTCGGGCAATCCCTGGTGGATAGGTATTACGGCCAGCCTGTGTATGCTGAGCAGGTATTCGCTGGTGGGTTGGATACCGGCCTATGCTCTGTATCTGCTGCTGGGGAAAAAATGGAAACATATCGGGATATTCGCCCTGACGGGCATCCTTTGTTTTATCCTGCTGTTCCTGCTACCGGTGGGTGGACAAACGGTTATGAGACTGGCAAAGCTGCCGGGTAATTACATCCCCTTTGCCGCCCGTGTATGGCATGACAGCCCGGATGTATTCTCGACCTCTCCTGCGTTTGCCTGGTTCTTCGGACCGGGCAGGATCGTATTGCTGCATAGGTTGCTTATCGCGTTTAGTTTTATCGTGCCTTCCGCCTGTGTGTGGTATGGCTATAGGAAAAAGAAGGCCAATATACCGCTGGCGACCTTAAAGCTCAGCCTGGTGATCTTTTATTGCTTCATCGATGTGCCCTATCTCTATCTTTTTTATACCTCTTCGTTTGTGAGTCTTGTCATCGTCACCATGCTGGTGCGGAGGCCGGATGAGGAAACGGCTGGTGCGACGGCCGGATGAACCGCTGGAGGCGGCTGCCACGGGAGGAGCGGAGGAGGTTATGCCTGGTATACCGGATGATGTTCCGGTTATATCTGACTCAGGGGGGAAATGAGCGCGCAGATCTCTTCAATATATTTTCTGTCATTGGATAGCCGCGGTACTTTATGCTGGCCGCCAAGCTTGCCTTTGCTTTTCAGCCAGGTGGTAAATACGCCTTTGTCCAGGGCTTGGACTATGGGGGCGCGGAGGGCGATATTCTTATGCCGCTTGGCCTCGTAGTCGCTATTGACACTTTGCAGGGCCTTATCCAGCTCGCAGGTGAACTGCTCCAAGCTGGGAGGCTCCTTTTCAAATTCTATCAACCATTCGTGAGCGCCATTGCCCTGGTCGTTAAAATAAACAGGTGCTGCGGTATAATCATTCACCACCGCACCGGTGTTCTGGCACGCGATAGCGATGGCCTTATCGGTATTGTCCACGATGACCTCTTCACCAAAGGCGTTGATAAAATGCTTCAATCTTCCACTGACCTTGATACGGAAGGGATATTTGGATGTGAACTGGATCGTGTCGCCCAGGAGGTATCGCCACAATCCGCCATTGGTGTTGATGACCAGGGCGTAGTTCTTTCCCACCTCCACATCCGTGAGTCCGATGGTCTCGGGGTTGGGCTTGCCGTATTCTTCGACGGGCATGAATTCCATAAAAATGCCGTGGTCCAGGAAGAGCAGCATACCATCATCGTTGGGATTGGCCTGGGCTGCAAAGAACCCTTCACTGGCATTGTACATGTCGAGGTAGTGGATGTCTTTTCCGATGAGCTTTTTGAATTGCTCCTGGTAGGGGGTAAAGGATACTCCTCCATGGATATACAGCTCGAGTGATGGCCATACATCCGCCAGCGTGGACTTGCCTGTGATCTCCAATATTCTTCTGATCAGCACCAATGTCCAGGTCGGGACTCCGGAGATGGAGGTCACATTTTCCGCGATGGTATTTTTCGCCAGCCTTTCGATCTTGTCTTCCCATTCGTCCAGGAGGGCAATGCTCAGTTCGGGTGTTCGGATCCAATGTCCCCAGAATGGCGAGTTCTGCAGGAGCACGGCGCTGAGGTCACCATAGTGTACATCATCATTCACCTGATGGACGGTGTGGCTTCCTCCGATGACGAGCCCTTTACCCGTCAGCAGGTCGGAGTCGGGATTGAAATTATAATACATGGTCAGCACGTCCTTGGCGCCTTTGTAATGGCAGTCCTTCAGGCTGTCTTCGCTGACGGGAATAAACTTGCTTTTGTCACTGGTGGTGCCGCTGCTCTTGGCAAACCAGCTGACGGGCGTATTCCAAAGGATATTCTCCTCCCCATTCATGATGCGCTGGATATAGGGCTTCAGGTCGTCGTATTCATGGATGGGAACGGCCTGTTTGAATTCCCGGATGGAGAAGATCCGGGAGAAATTATATTTTCTGCCGAACTCGGTGTATTGGGCTGACGTAACGAGATGCTGCAGGACTTCCCGTTGCGTTGCCACCGGATGTTGCATCCACTGGTCGATGCGCCAAAGCCGGAACCTGGCGAGTCTTGATATGGCAGGGCTGAGAAGTCTCATACAGTGTGTTCGGAGGTAAATTAAGGAAAATAGGTAGAATACCCGGCGGGTTTTTCCAACGGCTGTTTATTTGCAGTAAGTTCGGTCAGGGTTCCTCCTGCATTTGTTCCGGGTGGATAACTCCGGGGGCGGGGGGCGCATCCTGCATACCCATACGGGCCTCTTCGTGCAGATAGTCCTTCCGCCGGAGCTCAAAATTCCTTCCCAGATAGAGACGCCGTACCTGTTCGTCCTCGGCAAGCTCCTCGGCTGTGCCGTGTTTGAATATTTTTCCGTCGATGAGGAGATAGGCCCTGTCGCAGATGGAAAGGGTCTCGTTCACGTTGTGGTCGGTGATGAGGATGCCGATGTTCCTGAATTTCAGGCGGGCCACTACGGTCTGTATGTCTTCCACTGCAATAGGGTCGACGCCGGCAAAGGGTTCGTCGAGGAGGATGAATTTGGGGTCCACGGCAAGCGCCCTGGCGATCTCGGTACGCCTCCTTTCGCCTCCGCTGAGGGAGTCTCCATTGTTCTTCCGTACGTGGTGGAGATGGAACTCGTCGAGGAGCGATTCCAATTTATTCTTTTGTTCCGCCCTGGTCAGCTTTGTCATTTCGAGCACTGCCTTAAGGTTATCTTCCACGCTCAATTTCCGGAATACGGAGGCTTCCTGCGGAAGGTAGCCGATCCCCAGCTGGGCCCTCTTATACATGGGCATTCTGGTGATATCCACATTATCCAGGTAGACGCTGCCCGAATCGGGCTTGATGAGTCCGACCACCATGTAGAAGGTGGTTGTCTTTCCGGCCCCATTGGGACCCAGCAATCCTACTATCTCTCCCTGTTCAAGGTTGACGGAGACATGATTTACCACGGTACGGTTCCGGTAGCTCTTTACAAGATCTTGTGAGTGAATGGTCAGGCTCATGGCCCCAAAGTTCCATATAAACCTGTAATTTTCACGTCAAAATACCGTTATTTTGCTCACAAAAATGGACCACGGGTCCGTTGGCCGAAGGCCCATCATAAAATATGCACCGGGGATGGGTCATTTTTCGGTGTAAACCATACCCGGGGAAAAAATGGGGCAGGGCCGGACCGGACACCCAACACTATAGATTTATGAAGGTTATAGAGCATATACAGCAGGCGAAAGACACATTGGTTTCATTTGAGATCCTGCCCCCACTGAAGGGAAGGACTATCAATTCTATATATGAGCATCTCGATCCGTTGATGGCATTCAAGCCCGCATTTATCAACGTGACGTACCACCGCAGCGAGAGCATGTTCAAAAAGAAGACGGATGGGACCTTTGAAAAGGTCGAGGTCCGGAAGCGGCCCGGTACGGTAGGTATTTGCGCGGCGATCATGGGCCATTACCAGGTGGATGCGGTACCGCATCTTATCTGCGGCGGGTTCGCCAAACGGGAAACCGAGGACGCCCTGATCGA
>Ga0105240_10013674_pt1 | contig 11130 bp, 7 predicted proteins | sample KBSC54metaG_FD_80426 | JGI IMG/M metagenome (GOLD analysis project Ga0105240, IMG submission 80426) | Corn rhizosphere microbial communities from Kellogg Biological Station, Michigan, USA - KBS C5-4 metaG | ecosystem: Host-associated > Plants > Roots > Rhizosphere > Soil | place: Michigan, USA...
CCTCGACCAGCAGCCGGCTTCCGGCCGAGCAGGTCTGGCCCGCATTCTGGATGATCGCGTTGACGAGCACCGGCAGCGCCGCATCGAGGTCCGCATCGCCGAACACGATCTGCGGACTCTTGCCCCCGAGCTCCATCGTCACTGGACAGTGCCGGCGCGCAGCAACCTGCGCGACGATGGCGCCGGTGGCCGGCGAGCCCGTGAATGAAATGTGCTCGATCCCCGTGTGTTCGGCCAGCGCCATCCCGGCTTCGACGCCGTAACCTGTGACGACATTGAGCGCGCCGGCCGGCAACCCCAGGCCGGCGGCGATTTCCGCGACCCGCAACACCGACAGGCACGCATCCTCGGCCGGCTTGACCACGCAGGCATTGCCCGCCGCGAGAGCGCCGCCGACGCTGCGCCCGAAGATCTGCAGCGGATAGTTCCACGGGATGATGTGACCGGTGACGCCGTGCGGCTCGCGCCAGGTCAGCACCGTGTATCCCGGCTGGTACGGAATCGTGTCGCCATGCAGCTTGTCGGGCGCGCCGCCGTAGAACTCGAAGTAGCGCGCGCATGCGGTGACGTCCGCGCGCGCCTGCTTGAGCGGTTTCCCGCAATCCCGGGATTCCAGCTGTGCCAGCTCTTCATGGTGATCGAGGATCGCCTGGCCCAGCCGTGTCAGCATCCTGCCTTTGTCGACGGGAGCCAGCCGGCCCCAGGCGCCGTCGCGCGCCCGCTCGGCGGCCTTGATGGCACGGTCTATATCTTCGGCGTTCCCGCGCGCAAGTTCCGCGAACACGCGGCCATCACTCGGATCTGTTACGGGGATCGTTTGTCCGCTGGACGCCGGGACGGCGCGATTGTCGATGAAATGCGCCGGTTGGGGAATGCGGATCGAAACAGCCGTTGTTGCGTGCCGGTCCATCTTGTTGCCTCCGGAAATGAATGCTTTTGCGACAGGAAATATTGACCTTCGGATTGCCGCAAAAAAGGAGTATCTTTCAACTGGTCGCGCGGCCAGAAGAATGTAGGATAACCCAACCGGCACTGCGGTGCCCAGGGCGGCTGCGAACCACGGAGAAGCGAGCCGGAACCCAATGCAGGTACGGTCGCATGGTGTCGAACATATGCTAGATGACCTCATCGCGAGTCTCACCGCGCGGCTTTCGGCAGGCCGCGCGCATCCGTTCACCCATTCGTGGCTCACGACCCGCTGGCTTCAGCAGAATGCGCTGCTCGATGCCGACGAGCGGATGCAGGAACTGCTCGCGCAGGCCAGCTCGTTCAACGCGTCGCCGAAGCTCAACAATGCCAACCTCGCGGCGTTCCTGCTGTTCGACGTCAACGTCAACCGTTGCATCCGCGAGCTGATCGAGACCTATCTGGCTGGCAACCGGGCCGCGAGCAAGTCGGTGCTGCGCCGGCTCGACGACGCTTCGCGCCTGTTCGGCGCGACGTACGAGCTGTTCTACCGGGCGCATCGCAACGGGAGTCCTGCCATCCGCAAGCAGGGGCAGCTGGCGCAGGTGATCCTCGGCATGCTGCATTACCGGAACCTGCAAAGGCGCGTCCGGCTGTTCCACTACGACGAGCCGGTGCCCGCGCTGTGGCAGATCGCCAGCAGCCTGTATCGGTACGCGGTCGGCGCCGGGATCAACCGGCTGCCGGTGTATGCGCCGCATCGCGAAGGCAGGCTGGCCACGATCGAAGGCGAGTACGCGAACCTGCTGATGCTCGCCCGACTGTCTTCCGGCTCGTTCACCGCGCAGGAGATCGAGCACGCATCCGGTTTGCTTTACGAGGTGGCGGAAAAGCTGCGGTTGCGCGCCGACGAGCCCGAGCATGCGACGTTCGCGCTCGAGCCCGATTCGCTGACCGGGCTGGTCTCCGCGCACGGCATCCGGTTGACCGACCGGACGCTGTTCCTCGATCCGGAACCGCTCTTCGCGCACATCAAGAAACGGCTCGCCGACATCGCCGCCGACGATGCGGGCGATGCGCTGAGCCGCAAGGTGCGCACCGCGTGGCTCGAGCGGTTGATCTCGCACTGGCAGCCGGATCGGAAAGTGGTCGCCCGGCGCGCCGAACGGATGCCGGTCGACGTGCCGGTCGCGCTCGTTCCCGGACTGCACAACATCCATCGCGAACTGCTCGCCGAGATGGAGAATGCGGGCGAATTCTGGGACACGCTGATCCGCAGCGGCCGCTGGCGGATCGTCGAAGCGAGTCCGCTCGATTGCCGGATCCAGTTCGAGAACGAGAGCGCCGAGCAATTTCCGGTCGGCGCCCTGATCTCGATGCGCAAGGAAGGAGCGGCCGATTGGCAGGTCGGCGTGGTCCGCCGGGTCAAGCGCTTCGAGGGGAACCGGATCGAGCTCGGCGTGGAAATGATCGCGCGCGAGGTCAAGGCGATCCGGCTCTGGCACGACACGGTGAACGAGGTGCCGCCGCCGCTGCGCACTGCGTCATCGACGCCGGGTCCCGAGACCGGCGCCCTCGTCGCGCTTTACCTGCCCTCGACGGGAAGCATTCCTCCGGCGCCGCCCCGCTCGCTGATCCTGCGGCACAGCGATTACAAATCCGGACAGAAGCTGCTGCACCTGGCGAGCAATACGCGGATCGCATTGCAGATGTCCGATGCGATCGAGATCGGTCGGGGCTGGGTGTGGACGCCGTTCACCGTGCCGTCGCGCTCGGCCGAGATCACCGGCGACATGCCCGGCGACGACTATCAGGGCCTGACCTCCTCGATCAGGTAGCAGCCGCTCACCGTTTCGCGACCGCTATTTCGGCGCGTACCGAATCCGGTAGATCGCGCCGGCGTGATCGTCGGAGACGAACAGCGATCCGTCGGGCGCCACCAGCACGTCGACCGGACGCCCCCATGCGCTCTGGCCCTGCAGCCAGCCTTCGACGAATGGCTCGTACGACGTCGCCTTGCTGCCGTCGAGCGTCACAAGCGTCAATCGATAGCCGATTTTCGCGCTCCGGTTCCACGACCCATGTTCGGCGATGATGATCTGGTTCCGGTACTTGGCCGGGAATTGCGAGCCGGTGTAGAACTTCATTCCGAGCGATGCGACATGCGGGCCGAGGCGCTGCGCCGGAGCCGTGAATTCGGAGCACGGGTGCGCTTTCCCGAACTCGGGATCGGGGATCGTTCCACCGTGGCAATACGGAAAACCGAAATGCATTCCCGCGCGCGGCGCATGGTTGAGCTCGTCGGGCGGAAGATCATCGCCGAGCATGTCGCGGCCGTTGTCGGTGAACCACAGCTCGTGCGTCTGCGGATGCCAGTCGAAGCCGACCGTGTTGCGCACGCCGCGCGCGAATACCTGCAGGTCGCTGCCGTCGGGCTTCATCCGCATGATGTTCGCGTAGCGGTTGCTGTCCGGGTCGCAGATGTTGCAGGGTGCCCCGACCGGCACATACAGGTAACCGTCGGGACCGAAGGCGAGGTACTTGCCGCCGTGATGGGTTTCGGACGGGAACGTGTCGCGGACCACTTTCATTGCGGGCGGGTTGTCGAGCCGTGAATCGATGCCGTCGAAGCGGACGACGCGGCTGACCGCCGAGACATACAGCGCGCCGTCCTTGTATGCGACGCCCAGCGGAATGTTGAGACCTCTTGCAATCGTGTGCACCACCGCGTTCGCGTTCGACGCGCTCGGGCCGAACGCAGGCACGCTCACCGCATAGACGGAGCCTTGCGTCGAGCCGACGAACAACGTGCCGCCGCGATCTCCAGTCGCGCCCCACGTCATCGCACGCGCGCCGGGAGCGCGGGCAACGACCTCGATGCCGAACCCCGGTGGCAGCTTGAGCCTGTCGAGCGGCAATGCGGACTGCGCATGCAGCCCCGCGGCGCATAAAGTGGACAGCGTCGCGAACGCTGCCGCCGAAATCCATACGCTGTTGCGCACGCTCGACCTCCGGAAAAAAACGCGCCCTTCCCGGGCCGCACGCGGGCGATCGTACCCGCTAACGGCCTCCGGCGGAAGGGCGCCTCACTGCAAGCGCCGAGGAGAGAGTTCGCCGCCTGGTGCACGAACGCGAGAGCGCGATGCAAGCCTTTAGCCTCCTTTCCGCGATCGCGCCCGCCGCGAGGGTCAGTCGGGGCATTCGTGCGCGAATGCATGGTCCCGCGCGCGCTCGCTGCCGTCACTCCCGCGGCGCCGGGATTGACAGCATCGCCGAAAATGTTTATCAAGATCTATTGCGCACCGAGCGCATCCCGTCGTTTTGGCGATCCGTCAGGCGGATCACCCCGATCATCTGTCCATCATGAACGCCCCGCTACCAGCACAACTCTCGAGCGACACGCAGGCGATGATTCGCCGCCTCGTCGCGTTCAACACCACGAGCCGCGAATCGAACCTCGCGTTGATCGACTGGGTTCGCGACTATCTGCAGGGCCATGGCATCGAATCGCGATTGACGTTCGACGACTCGAAGAACAAGGCGAATCTTTTCGCGACGATCGGGCCGCAGATCGATGGCGGCATCGTGATCTCGGGCCACACCGATGTCGTCCCGGTCGACGGACAGAACTGGGCGAGCGATCCCTGGGACGTGCGCGAGGAAGGCGGGCATCTGGTCGGCCGCGGCGTCTGCGACATGAAGAGCTTCATCGCCGTCGCGCTCGCGCAGGTCCCGCAGATGGCCGCGCGAAAGCTTGCCCGGCCGTTGCACTTCGCGCTGTCGTACGACGAGGAGGTCGGTTGCATCGGGGCGCGCCGCATGATCAGCGACCTTGCCAATCTCGGGTACAAGCCGGGCGGCTGCATCGTCGGCGAGCCGACCGGAATGGAGCTCGTGGTTGCGCACAAGGGCAAGCGCGCGTACCGCTGCCGCGTGCGCGGATTCGAATCCCATTCCGCATTGACTCCGAACGGCGTCAACGCAGTCGAGATCGCCGCGGAACTGGTCACGCAATTGCGCCGGATGGCGCTGCGCTTTCGCACGCAGGGCCGCTTCGATCACGACTACGACGTGCCATTCACCACGGTGCACGTCGGGACGATCAAGGGCGGGACCGCGTTGAACATCGTCCCGAAGGACTGCGAGTTCGTCTTCGAATTCCGCTTCCTGCCGTTCGACGATCCGGTGCAGCTGCTGGCCGAGATCGAGGAATTCGCCGCGCGCTTCCTGCCGGAGATGCGCGCCGTCGCGCCCGCCACCGGCATCACGTTCGAGGAATTGTCGCAGCTGCCGGGATTCGACACCGGCGCGGGCAGCGCGATTGCCGAGCTCGGCCGCTGCTGCAATCCCGGCGGCAGCCGGTTCAACAAGGTATCGTTCGGCGCCGAGGCGTCGCTGTTCCATAATGCGGGAATTCCGGCGATTCTTTGCGGGCCCGGCCACATCGCCCAGGCGCACCAGCCGAACGAATGGGTGAGCATCGAACAGGTCGCGCGCTGCGAGGACTTCATCCAGCGGCTGATCGACCAGGTGGCGGAACCCGCGTGAGAAAAAACGGCGCCGCAACCGCGCAACACGAACAGGCAGAAACCCGATGACCGAGCAACAACCGGCGGCTGCGCACAGCCATCCTGTCGATGTGGACTTTCCGGATATCGAACGCTGGGCTGCAGGCAATACCGGCATACCTTACCTGTGGACGTTCGACAGCGGCCGCGACGGACCGCACCTGGGAATCCAGGCGCTGACTCATGGCAACGAGGTCTGCGGCGCCATCGCGCTCGATGCCTTCCTGTCGGAGGGCCTGCGTCCGGTCCGCGGCAGGCTTTCATTCTGCTTCGCCAATACGTCCGCGTATCGCAAATGGAATCCGGCCGAGCCGTTCAAGTCGCGGTTCGTCGACGAGGACTACAACCGGTTATGGTCACCCGCGGTCCTCGACGGCGAGCGTGACTCCGCCGAGCTCGAGCGCGCGCGATCGCTGCGGCCTTTCTATGACCAGCTCGATTACCTGCTCGACATCCACTCGATGTCGGATGCCTGCCCGCCGCTGATGCTGGCCGGCGTGCAGCGCAAGGGCGTCGATCTCGCGCTGGCGCTGGGCATCCCCGAGTACATCATCGTCGATGGCGGTCATGCCGCCGGGCGCCGGCTGCGCGACTACGCGCGTTTCGACGATCCGGCCGATCCGCGCACCGCGCTGCTGATCGAGTGCGGGCAGCACTGGGCGCGCGAGGTCCCGCAAGTCGCACGGCAGGTGTCGCTGCGCTTCCTTCGCCATTTCGGAACAGCCGACGCCGGCTTCGTCGAAAGCCAGCTCGATCACACGCCGAAGCAGACGCAGCGCGTGATCGAGGTGACGCGCTCGATTCCGATCCGGACCGAATCGTTCGCATTCCTGTGGCCGCACGACAATGCCCTGACCGTCGTGCCGCAGGCGGGGTCGCTGGTCGCCCGCGACGGAGACACCGAGATCCGGACGCCGTACGACGAGTGCGCGCTGGTGATGCCGATGCGGCGCGCGGCGAAGCCCGGCGACACCGCGGTCCGCCTGGGACGGTTCGTCGGCTGATTCAGTTGCTGGCGCTCGCGGCTGCTGCGTCCTGCGCGCGCTTGACCAGGCCCGGACCGATTTCCGCCGTCCATTTGTCAAACACAGGCCTCGTCGCCGCGGCAAGCGCGGCACGTTCCCCGGGCTTCAACTGCGTCAGCACGACACCGGATCCGCGCAGGTCCTTCCCGATGACTGCCGCTGCATCGGCCGATGCGCGACGCGCAAGCGCGAACTCGCGCTGCGCGGCATCGATCGCCGCCTGCCGGACGATTGCGCGATCCTGTTCGCTCCAGCCGTTCCATGCCTGCCTGCTCGCTGCGAACAGCAATGGCTCCGCCGCCAGCGCCATGACCGTCACCTGCTTCTGTCCGAGCGTTTGCGATTTCGTTGCGACATAGACGGCAAGGCTCGTCTCCTGTCCCTGCAGCCGGCCATCGAGCAACGCCTTCTGCGCGTCGAGCCATCCACTGCGGACCGGCGTCGCGCCGAGCGCGGCAAGCGACTCTTCGACGATCGGCGGCCCGGTCACGCGGAGGCGCAGACCCGCGAAATCGCCGGGTGCGCGCAGCGGTCGGCCGGAAGCCGACAGCTGATGGAAGTCGTTGTCGCCCCACGCCAGCGCGACGACGCCGGCTTCGTCGACGGCGCGCAGCAGATCGTTGCCGGCCTCGCTGTTCAACACTGCGTCGAGCGACTTCGAGCCGGTGAAGAGGAACGGCAGTCCGAACAGGTTCAGCGGTGTAACCGATGCGGACCAGTTGAGCGTCGAGCCGACCGCGAGATCGATCGAGCCCTCGCGCAGCGCGGCGAATTCGCGCGCCGGGTCGCCGCCGGTCGCCGACGCGCCGGGCAGCAGCTTGACGTTGATGCGGCCGGCGGTTCGCTCCTTGATGAGCTGCGCCCAGATATCGGCGCCTTTGCCCCACGGGTACGCGGGGCCGACAGCGACACTCAGCCTGTATTCGGGCTTGTAGGGCTGCTGGGCGAGTGCGGGGAGGGCATTCGCGGCGATGGCCAGCGCGACGAAGGCGACGAGCGCGGCGCGCACGGCCGCGGAAATGCATTGGGCCGGCCGGCTCGCATCGCGAACCGGCCGGCCCAGCGCCGCCCTTCCCCGTAACCTCCTCCTGAATCCGGTAACGCCTCCTCTGACGGGAGGGTTGCAAAGCCCGCGCAGTCTATCGGGGTCCGTCGGCATCGTCAACCAGAATCAGTTTTCATCCGCGTGCGCCGACTCCTCGACCACCGCCGCAAGCTGTCGCGCCTGGCGATCGGCCATTGCGGCATCCTGCGCCTCGACCATCACCCGCAGCACCGGCTCGGTTCCCGACGGGCGCAGGAGAACGCGTCCCAGGCCGGCCAGCTCGTTCTCGACGGCCGCCTTCGCGCGCACGATATCCGGACGCGCCAGCCAGTCGATGCGCCGCGGTGTCCGGACGTTGATCATCCGCTGCGGGTAGAGCGGGCAGTCGGCGGTCAGCTCCGCCAGCGTCTTTCCCGACCGGCGCATCACTGTGAGCACCTGCAACGCGGCGATGATGGCATCCCCGGTCGTGTGCTTGTCGAGGCACAGGATGTGGCCGGAGTTCTCGCCGCCGAGAATCCAGCCCTTCTCGATCAGCATCTCGAGCACATAACGGTCGCCGACGGCGGCGCGCGCGAACGCGATGCCGCGACGCGACAACGCCTGCTCGAATCCGAGATTGCTCATCAGCGTGCCGATCACGCCACCGGAGAGCTCGCCGCGCTCGCGCCGGTCGACCGCGATGATGTAGAGCAGCTGGTCGCCGTCATAGATCCGGCCCTTTCCGTCGACCATCAACAGCCGGTCGCCGTCGCCGTCGAGCGCGATGCCCACGTCGACACCATGCTCGAGGACCGCCCGCTGCAGCGTCTCGGGAACGGTCGCGCCGAAGCCGGCGTTGATGTTGATGCCGTCCGGATGATCTCCGATCGCGATCACATCGGCACCCAGTTCCTGGAACACCGGCGGGGCGACGTGGTAGCCGGCGCCGTTCGCGCAGTCGACGACGAGCCGGATGCCGCGCAGGTCGAAGTCGTCGGGGAAAGTGCCCTTGCAGAATTCGACGTAGCGGCCCGCGGCGTCGGCGACGCGGCGCGCCTTGCCGAGGTCGGCCGGGGCCACGCAGGTCAGCGGCCGCTCGATCGCGGCCTCGATCGACGCTTCGTACGAATCGGGCAGCTTGGTGCCGGCGCCGGAGAAGAACTTGATGCCGTTGTCGTCGAACGGATTGTGCGACGCGCTGATCACCACTCCCGCCTGCAGCCGCAATGCGCGAGTCAGGTGCGCGACCGCGGGCGTCGGCAGCGGACCCGACAGGTAGACGTCGACGCCCGCGGCCGAGAATCCCGACTCCAGCGCCGCCTCGAGCATGTAGCCGGAGATCCTGGTGTCCTTGCCGATCAGCACGCCTGGACGCTCGCCGGGCTGCGCGTCGATCAGCACGCGCCCCATCGCATAGCCGAGGCGCAGCACCCAGTCCGGCGTGATCGGCTCCACGCCGACACGCCCGCGGACGCCGTCGGTTCCAAAATATTTTCGCGTCATGGTGCCGTTGCTCTTCGAATGAGGCCGCTATTGTAAAGCCTGGTCGATTGTCGTCGCCCTACCGCAAAACAGGGACAGACCACGTTTTTCCGGAAAACAGGGACAGACCACGTTTTCCGGAAAAACGTGGTCTGTCCCTGTTTATTGCGTTGCGCTGTTTATTGCAGGGCGCACATCACGATGCCTTCGTCGATCCATCCCCTGCCGACGACTTGATCGATGGCGGTGCGGTTCGTGGTGATCCGGTGATTGCTGTCGATGCCACGGGCGGCGCCGTTGTTGTAGGCGCGATAGACGGGCACGGTCCCGGCCGGGCAGGCGCGATTCGACGGCAGCGTCGTGCCGAAATCCATCGATTCGAATTTCCAGCTCGGAGCGCTCGCCGTGTAGATCGACTTCAGCCAGTCGCACTCGGGCGGATCCGCGGTATAGAAGTGGCTGTTGGGACCGAAGGGACGGCCCGAAGCGGGATCGATCGACGTGTTGCCGAAGAATCGGCACACCTGCTGCGGACCGCCGGAACGGAAGGCGCCGCCGGTGCGCAGCCAGCGCCCGACCGCTCCCGAATCCACGAACGCCTGTTCGGCCGGGTCGGCAGTCAGAAAATAATTGTCGAGCTCCGGCTCGTAGAATTCGACGACGATCGGCAACGGCGTATCGGCAGCGAGGGTGCCCGCGCCGAGCAACGGCACTGTCATCGGGGTGGCCGATTGCGCGAACGTGACCGTCACTTTTCCCGCCACCGACCCGGCTGCGGCAGGCGTGAACCGTACCTGCAGCGCGCAGGTGCTGTTCGGGTTCCGGTTCCCGAGGCAGTTGCCCGACAGCGTGAAATCCGCCGGCGCCGCGGTGATCGACGTGATCGTCAGCGCGATCGATCCGAGATTGGTCAGCAGGAGCGTGCGCTCGATGCTCGGATTGCCTACATCCTGGTAGCTGAAGTCGAGCGACGGCGGCGTCGGATTCAGCACCGGCACGCCGGTGGAGGCGACGCTGCCGATGTAGGCGCTGATGTCGTCGATGTCGGTGTTCGACAGGACGCTCTTCAGGAACCCCATTTCGCCGACGAGCCCGATCGCATCGTGCAGGGCCTGCGGGTTGTCGGCCGCCAGATGCGGTTGCGACTCGCGCGGATCGGCGCCATGACAGCCGGCGCACCATGTCGTGTACAGCAACTGGCCGTGGGGGATGTCGGTTGCCTGCGCAATCGTCGCGTTGGCTGCGAGCCAGAACAGCAGGCCCGCGAGTAGGCCGCGTGTTGCGAAATGCAATGACATGGACATGAAATTATTCCGACACGCAACAGCGGTCAACGATGTTTGTGTAACCCTTTATGTCCCGTTGCCCGCGACTGCATGCCACACCTTCAGCGCATCGACCGTAGCGGCCACGTCATGCACCCTGACGATCGCGGCGCCGCGCGCCACCGCCATCAAAGCCGCCGCGATGCTTGCGGGCACACGCTCGCCGACGGGACGTCCGGTCAGCTTGCCGAGCGTGCCTTTGCGCGAGAGCCCGACCAGAACCGGCAGGCCGAGCGTGGCGAATTCGCGCAACCTGGCAAGCAGCGACAGATTGTGCTCGACCGTCTTGCCGAATCCGAATCCCGGATCGATAACGAGCCGGTCGTCGCCGATGCCGGCGGCGCGGCACGCCGCGACGCGATCGGCGAGGAACGCGCGGACTTCGCCGACGACGTCGTCGTAGGCGGGGTTCGTCTGCATCGTGGCCGGCTCGCCCTGCATGTGCATCAGGCAGACGGCGACATTCGACTCCGCGACCGCGGCGATCGCGCCGGGCGCGCGCAGCGCATTGACGTCGTTGATCATCGATGCGCCCGCGGCGATCGCCCGGCGCATGACTTGCCCTTTCCGCGAATCGACCGAGACCGGCGTTCCGGTTCCGGCCAGTTGTTCGAGCACCGGCAGCACGCGCCGCAGCTCTTCCGCTTCGTCGACCTCGCTCGCCCCCGGGCGCGTCGATTCGCCGCCGATGTCGACGATGTCGGCGCCCTCGGCGATCAGCTGTCGCGCGTGCGCGATTGCCGCATCGCGCCTCGCATGGGTGCCGTGCTCGGAAAACGAATCGGGCGTGACATTGA
>Ga0105240_10013676_pt1 | contig 11129 bp, 10 predicted proteins | sample KBSC54metaG_FD_80426 | JGI IMG/M metagenome (GOLD analysis project Ga0105240, IMG submission 80426) | Corn rhizosphere microbial communities from Kellogg Biological Station, Michigan, USA - KBS C5-4 metaG | ecosystem: Host-associated > Plants > Roots > Rhizosphere > Soil | place: Michigan, USA...
CCCTGCGGCGGCTGGGCGGCGATGACCAGGGCGCCCAGGCCGATGTAGAGCAGCGGCCCGATCCACAGCCGGCCCATGTCCAGCGGCCGCGTCTGGCCGGTGAGCGCGCCCATCCGCGCCACCCGCCACAGCATCAACCCCGCCACGATCACGACGCTGACCAGCGCGCCGCTCGACAGATGACCTGGATCGCTTCCCACAACGCACCCCCGCCCGTTGCTGTTCGGCCCCGGATGATGAGCGAGGCGGGTCGCCGATGCAATCCAGGCCCGCGAGGCGGGGTCAGTCCAGCAGCTTCTGCATGAAGTAGCGCGGGAAGATCGGCGGCGGGCCGTCGATCTGGCCGAACAGCGTGAAGCCCAGCTGCTCGTAGAACGGCCGCGCCTGGAAGGCGAAGGTGTCGAGCCACATCTGGCGGCAGCCGCGGGCGCGGGCCTCGGCCTCGGCGCGTCGCATCAGCTCGCGGCCGAGCCCGTGGCCGCGCGCCTCGGCCGGCGTGATCACCAGGCCGATGTAGAACGAGCCCCACAGCGAGGCCGCCCAGAGCCCGCCGCGCACGGCCGGGTCGCCGTCGGCGGTGATCTCCAGCGCGAAGGGCGCCCCCTCGGCGTCGCCCACGGCAGCCTGGTTGAAGGCCAGCAGATGGGCCCAGATGGCTTCGTGGGCGCGGACCGGATCGGCCGCGCGGGCGATGGCGTAGGTGGTCATGGCGGCTCGTTCTAGGGCGCCCGGCGGAGCGGCGGAACAGCGGCGGCGCTTGGCGGGTTGAGGCTTGCGGACGGGAGGTCAAGCCAGGGAGCCCGCGCGCGCGGGCCAGCGCCATGCCGATCCCGATCCTGATGCCCTACGACGAGGTGCTGGAGGATCGCAGCCTCCGCGAGAGGGTCGCCCGCAGCTCCGCGCGGGCCGCCCGGCGGATCCTCCTGGCCGCGCATCGGCTGGCCGAACGGCTCGACATGGTCCCGCCGGCGTTCGGCGCCGGGCGTGAGCTCGACATGGACGACGCCGGCCAGGTGGCGCGCGAGTGGCTGCGGCAGCTCCGCAGGCGGATGGCCGACTATCCGGAGGAGGCGTTTGCCTGGAAGGCCGGCGCCTGGATCCTGGGCGCGCTGCTGGTGGGGATGGTCGCGATGGTCGGCGCGATCCGCTGAGCGGGCGGCCGCGCTCGGGCGCCGCGGGGCCGGATTCCCTAGGTAGAAGCCCGTAAGGAGATGACCGGAATGGCCGCGCCATCCCCGCGGGGCTAGAACCGATCCTGTCGCCGGCCTGCTCCCCTCTCTCCTCTCAACCTCGAGCCGCCGACCGGAAGACAGACTGGAATTGCGGCTGACAGGCCGCGGCCTTTCCCCGAGGGCTGCGGCCGCCGAGGCAGCGGAGGGTTCGACCTTCGCGGCCGCCAGGCAGCAGGGGCGGCGCCTCGGCGCCACCCGCCTGCGGCCGCCAAGCCGCAAGTCCCACTGGCCGCGGACCTCCCTCGCGGCGCGGAACGCCTGCCCACCCCGGCAGGCGTTGTCGCGTCAGGGGGCCGGCTTCACGTCCTCGGCGGCCGGCTTGGCGCGGTTGCCGCGCTTGGCCTCGGCGAGGCGGGCGCGCTCGTCGGCGATGAACTGCGCCAGGCGGCGGCGCTTCTCCGGGTCGGTTTCCTGCTCGAGATCGCGTTCGAAGTGCCGGATGTTCTGCAGCCGCGCCCATTCTTCCATGGCGTGCGTCCCGTCCTGGCCCCCCGATGCCTAAACCTAGGATAGTCCCGGGCCGCGCCCTGACAACGCCGCATGGCGGGCGAACGCGGCTCAGCCGATCGCGCGGCGTGCGCTCGCCTCGACGGCCTCGCGCGGGATCAGGCGGATGGTCGAGCTGGCCTTGGCCAGCACCTTGCCCTCGGCGTCGACGAGGCGGCCCTCGGCGAAGCAGGTCGCCCGGCCTCGCCGCTCGATCCAGCCCTCGGCGACGACCGGGCCGGGCCGGGCCGGGGCGAAGTAGCTCACCTTCAGCTCCAGCGACATCGGCGTCATGTCAGGCATCAGCGAGATCGACGCATGCGCCATGGCCGCGTCGATCCAGCCGCAGACGAAGCCGCCCTGCGCCACCCCGCCGGAATGGCACATCTGCGGTCCCACCTGGTACTCGATCACCGAGCGGCCGGGCTCGGAACTGATCACCCGCACCTGGCCGAGGGTCGCCTGCAGGGTCGGGGCGACGGCATCGGTCATCCGCGCGTCAGGCGGGGATGCGGTGCAGGGCGCAGATCTTGTTGCCGTCCGGGTCGCGCAGGTAGGCGAGGTAGAGCTTGCCGGTCGGACCCTCGCGCACGCCGGGCGGGTCCTCGATCGAGGTCCCGCCGTTGGCGACGCCGGCGGCGTGCCAGGCGTCGGCCTGGGCCGGCGAGGCGGCGGCGAAGCCGACCGTGCCGCCGTTGGCGTGGGTCGCGGCCTGGCCGTCGATCGGCAGGGTGACGGCGAAGACGCCGGTCGAGGTCATGTAGAACACCCGGTGACGGTCGACCCGGCCGGGCGGCACGCCCAGCGTGCCCAGGACCTGGTCGTAGAACGACTTGGCGCGGTCCAGGTCGTTGGTCCCGACCATGATGTGCGAAAACATAGGAATCGGCCTCCGCCCGAATACGCCGGCGAGCTTTGCCCAAAGCCGCGCGGCTCCGCAATGGGCGGGGGGCCGCCGCGGAGGCCAAGCGTGACCTGCAAGCCACGGCGGGCGGTCCGCGTGCGACGGCGGCGAAGCGCCGCGTCTGGGGTCCGCGGGGCTAGCTCTACCGCAAGCTGCGCTCGCCCAGCGCCGCTCTTCGGCCGGGCCGAGGCGCGTCGGCGACAGGCGCCGCGCATGGGCGCAGCGCAGGGCGCGAGCGGGCCGCGCAAGCGGCGCCGCGGGCGTCGCCCGCAGGTTTCCGCGCCGACGCGCGGCGCGCCGATTGGGACAGGAGCGTGGCGCCGGAGCGGCGAAACGTCGGGCAGGCGCAGTTCTCGCTCGGCCGCAGCATACAACCTGCGCGCGTTCTATTGCAGAACATTGATAACATACGGATGTGTTGACGGCGTTGGCGAGGCGCCGCAGCCTCGTTGCCGAAGCGCGACACAACAAGCGCTCAACCGCACTTGGGGAGGCTAATTCCAATGCAGTGGAAGCGTCACTTGCTGGCGTCCGGCGCAGTCGTGGCTGCTGCGCTGGCGACGACGGCGCATGCCCAGACCCGCACCGGCGCGACCGCCGCAGCGTCGAACACCATCGAAGAGCTGGTGGTCACCGCCGAGAAGCGCGAGCAGAGCCTGCAGGACGTCCCTGTCGCCGTCTCCGCCTTCACCTCGGAGAAGCGCGACCTGATCGGCGTCAACACCATCACCGACCTGACCAACTTCACGCCGGGCCTGGAGTACAACGTCCAGAACGACCGCAACACGCTGCGGGGCGTCGGACGGAACACCAACGTTCACGCGGCCGAAGGCTCCGTCGCCATCTATTCCGACGGCATCTACACCTCCTCGACGACGGAAGCCGGCAAGACGCCGCTGTTCGTCGACCGCATCGAGGTGCTGCGCGGCCCGCAGGGCACGCTCTACGGCCGCAACGCCATCGGCGGGGCGATCAACGTGATCTCCAAGCGACCCACCGACGACTGGTACGCCGAGGTCCGCGGCCAGTACCAGAGCTTCAACTATCACGTCCTGGAAGGGGCCGCCTCGGGCCCGACCGCGATCCCGGGCGTCGACTTCCGCGTCGGCTTCAACTGGACCAAGCAGGAAGACGGCTGGTTCGAGAACTCCATTCCCGGCCAGCCCGACGAAGGCAACATCATCGACACCAAGTATGTCGAGGGCCAGCTGAAGTTCAAATTCAACGACCGCTTCGACGGCTGGATGAAGCTGGCCTGGCAGGACTGGCACAACCAGGGCGGCGGACCCGGTTCGCGCAGCACCTGGTATCCGTCGTTCTTCCCGGTCTATGAGGCGAGCAGCGGCGGGATCGCGCCGAACTCCGGCTACGGCTGCCTGCCCACCTCGCAGACGCTGGTCAGCAACATCTCCGCGCCTGGCGGCCTCACCGTCGCGCAGGCCTGCCATAACGCGGGCCTGGACGATGCGCGCAAGTTCACCTCGGACGTGCCGTATCAGGTGAAGCTCACCGGCACGATGGTGTTCGCGAGCGAGTGGAACTACCACTTCGACACCTTCGACATCAAATACATCGCCGGCGGCACGCACTATAACTACGGTTTGACGGGCCCCACGCCCGTGCAGCAGGCGCCGCTGCTGTCGTTCCAATATCCGCTGTTCACACGTGCCGGCGTGTCCCCGGGCGCGACCGTGTTCCCGCGCTATGCCTTCACCTATCACGAGGCGCTGAACTGGATCAGCCACGAGATCAACATCGCCTCGACGGACAAGGGGCCGCTGCAGTGGCTGGCGGGCGCCTATTATTACGACGAGCACTACGTCCAGCCGGTTTCCACGCAGCTGATGGACATGGGCGCGCCGATCACCAGCGGGCCCTTCCTGGCCAACACCTGCGCGTTCACCGGCCAATGCCCGCTCCCGGCGGGCAACAACCGGATCTATGACGACCGGCCGGAGCTCACGACGCAGTCGAAGGCCGTGTTCGGCCAGATCGACTGGAACTTCGCCGAGCACTGGAAGACGACGGTCGGCATTCGGTACACCTGGGACAGGAAATTCGGCTCCGAGTCGCTTAGGCTGCTCTGCGCCGACGTGGCGGCGTGCTCCGGCGGCTTCGGACCGGAGGTGGTCGGCAACTTCCTCATCGACCTGACGCAGCTGCCCAGCGTGGTCAGCGGCCTCGTTCCGGGCGGCCCGGGCGCGCCGGGAGCGCCTGGCGCGCAGGGCGTCAGCTCCCTCAGCGTCGTCGATCCCGCCACCGGATTCGCCACGCGCCACTATGCGGCCAAGTGGTCGGCCACCACCGGGACTTTGGGCCTGCAGTGGGATCCGGAACCCGGCACCATGGCCTACTTCCGTTACAGCCGCGGTTACAAGGCCGGCGGCTTCCGCATCGGCATCGACACGGTGCTCGGCGCCCGGCCGATCACCAATCCCGAGCACGCCGACGCCTTCGAAATCGGCCTGAAGAAGGACTTCGGCCGGACCTTCCAAGCGAACATCGCGGCCTTCTACTACAAGTACAACAACGACCAGATCCCGCTCACGGTCGCCCAGACCGCCGGCGGCCTCGGCCAGCCGCAGAGCATCTTCTTCAACATTCCACAGGCTGTGTCGCAGGGCATCGAGTTCGAGACGGTCTGGCAACCGATCGAGCACCTGCAGATCCTGGCGAACTACTCCTACCTGGACGCCCACGTGACCCGGGGCGACGGGGTGGTTGATCCGGCCGACCCGGCCGCGCTCGACTCGCACGCCAAGCCGGACATCAGCTTCGCGCAATGCCAGGCGGCGGTGGGCACGGCGAACGCCTGCTCCGCCGACATATTCACCGGGGCCGGGGCCTTCTTCATCAACCCGGACGGCAGCTTCGTTCCGGTCCAGAGCGTGATCGGGGCCGGCAACGGGGGCTTCCAGCGTCCACAGAGCATCGTGGGCAGCCACCTCCCGCAGGCTCCGAAGAACAAGGTCGCCATCGACGTGAACTACACGCTCGATTTCGGCCCCGGATCGCTGATCGGCTCCGTCAATTACGTGTGGCGCGACAAGCAGTTCGGCTCGATCTTCGACCGGTCCTATTACGAGGCGCCCTCCTACGACCAGTGGGACGCGCGCCTGACCTGGAAGGACCGCGACAACCGCTACACCATCATCGCCTTCGTGAAGAACATCTTCAACGACGTGGGCTTCGAAGGCGGCGCGGGGGCGGGGCGCCAGGCGGGCGTCGTTCCGGCCTATGTGGTCGGCCAGAACGGCCTGACCGCGACGCCGGTCCTGTCACGCGGCAGCCCCTTCAACACCGGGGCCGACCAGGGGATCGCGACCAGCTACCTGATCACGCCGCCCCGCACCTACGGCATCGAGCTTCAGTACCGCTTCTAGAGACTAAGCCTACCCCATCGGCAGGGCGCTCCGCTTCGCGGCGGGGCGCCCTTTCGTTTGCTCGCGTATCGCTCATCCCGGCCCCCGGGTCCGGCCGCACGGCCGGCGCGAGGATAAACTCCGGCCGCGACCCAGATGGGTCGACCGAGACTGGGTTCTGGATGCGCAGAGGCGCTCCGGTTAGCCTGAGCGTTCGAGATCTGGATCCCGGCCTTCGCCGGGACGAGCGGAAGCCTTGAAGCCCCATGCGGCTGCTGATCGCCGAGGACGACCCGATGCTGGCGCAGGGCCTGCGGCGCGCCCTGCAGCGGGCGGGCTACACCGTCGATGTGGTGGGCGCCGGCGAGGATGCGATCGCCGCGGCGCGGGCCAACCCCTACGCCCTGATCCTGCTGGACCTCGGGCTTCCCACCGTCTCCGGACTGCAGGCGCTGAAGACCATCCGCGGCCGCCGCGACGCGACGCCGGTAATCATCGTCACCGCCCGCGACCGGCCGGAGCAGAAGGTGGAGGGTCTCGACGCCGGCGCCGACGACTATGTGGTCAAGCCGTTCGATCTCGACGAGCTTCTGGCCCGCATCCGCGCCCAGATCCGCCGCCGCGAGCAGCGCACGTCGGATGCGCTCGCCGCCCACGGCGTCAGCGTCGACCTCGCCGCCCGCACCGTTGCCAACGCCGGCGGGCCGGTCGCCGTCACCGCCAAGGAGTTCAAGGTGCTCGCCGCTCTGATGCGGCGGATGGGCCAGTTCGTCTCCAAGGAGGAGCTGGAAGGCGCGCTCTACGACGACACCGCCGATGTCGAGAGCAACACCATCGAGGTCGCGGTCTATGGCCTCAGGCGCAAGCTCGGCCCCGGGCTGATCGTCACCGCCCGCGGCCTCGGCTACACGATCCCGAAGGAAGCATGACCCGCCGGCCGCTCGCGCGCTCGACCTCGCTGCTGGCGGCGCTGTTCGGCCGCATCGGGCTGCTGTTCCTGCTGATCGTGCTGGCGGTGGGCTCGATCGCCTTCTTCACCGCCCAGAAGCGGATCAACGAGATCTATGACGGCCAGCTGATCATCGGGGCCAACGTCCTGCGCGCCCTGGTGGACGAGGAGGTCTCCGAAGCTGCCGAGGCCAAGAACCTTTCGGAGCTCAGCGTCGAGGACAGCGCCATCCTCAGCCCCGACGAACGCCAGGCGTTCGACGCCTACGCCGACTGGCGGATGTTCCGCATCTGGCGCGACGGCCGGCTGGTCATGCGCTCCGACACCGGACCGCCGCTCGTCGCCCCGCCAGTGCAGAGCGGGTTCTCCGAGATCGCCGGTCCGAAGCACCGTTGGCGCGTCTATTCGCTGCGCGTCGCCAGGCAGAACGTCGTGGTGCAGGTGGGCGAGCGCAGCGGCATCCGCCTGGTGCTCGTGCAGGGCATCGCGCTCGGCCTGGCGCTGCCGCTGCTGCTGCTCATCCCGACCGCGGGCGTGCTGATCTGGCTCTCCCTGAGCGACGGGCTGCAGGCGCTGCGCACGCTGATCGCGGAGATCGGGCGGCGGACGCTACGCGACCTCTCGCCCCTGCCGCTCGAGCCCTGGCCGCGCGACCTGCACCCGCTGGTCCGCTCTATCAACCGGCTGTTCGAGCGCATTGATCGCTCGCTGCAGCACGAGCGCCGGTTCCTCGACGACGCCGCCCACCAGCTGCGCACCCCGCTGGCGGCGGTGAAGCTGCAGACCCAGTTGATCGCCGGCGAGGCCGATCCCGCCGAGCGCCAGGCGATGACCGCCCAGCTGGTGGAAAGCGTCGACCGCGCCTCGGCGCTCACCGACCGGCTGCTGACGCTTGCCCGCCTGGAGGCGAGCCGCGCGCCCTCCGGCAAGGCCGGCGACCTGCGCGAGGAGACGGTGGCGGCGCTGGCCGACCTCGCGCCGGTGGCGGCGCGCCGAAAGGTGGAGCTCTCGTTCGAGGGCCGCGGCGCCTTCACCAGCGGCGACCCGGACCTGCTGCGGCTGATCGCCACCAACCTCGTGGAGAACGCGATCAACCATGCCCCCGAACGCTCGGAGGTGGCGGTGCGGCTGTCGAGCGCCGCCGGGCGCCACCGGCTGGTGGTCACCGACGCGGGGCCCGGAATCCCGCCAGGAGAGCGCGACAAGGTGCTGGAGCGGTTCCACCGCGGCCCGGCCGCCTCGCCGAGCGGGGCGGGGCTGGGGCTGTCGATCGTCGGCGAGGCGGTGCGCCTCCTGAACGGCCGCCTGCAGCTGGGCGAGCGCGAGGACGGCGCGCCCGGCCTGCGCGTCGAGGTCGAGGTGCCCGAGGCGCTGAGGGGGGACCAGAGATGACATCCAAACAGACCCTTCCTCCTCCATCGAGGAGGAGGGGGGTTGTTACTCCGGCGAGGTGTTTGAGCGAGCGCGAGCTGCGGCGGTCTGTCCCCGTGAGGGAAACGCCGCGTCAGGTTCGCGTCAGGTTTGAAATATAGGGCTGATGTCCGGGGGAAGGACGTCGCCGCGTATGCAAGTGTTCTGCGATTTCGACGGGACCGTCTCGGTCGTCGACACGACCGACCGCGTCCTGAGCCGGCTCGCGGCGCCCGAGTGGGAGGCGCTGGAGGCCGACTGGCTCGCCGGGCGCATCGACGCGGCGGCCTGCATGCGCGGCCAGATCGCGCTGATCCGGGGCTCCGACGCCGAGCTCGAGGCGATGCTGGACGCCGTCGAGATCGATCCGGGCTTCCCCGCCTTCGCCGCCTGGTGCGCCGACCACGCCGTTCCGCTGACCATCGTCTCCGACGGCGTGGACCGCTTCATCCGCCGCATCCTGGACCGGCACGGCTTGGCCGGCCTGCCGATCGTCTCCAATGAGCTCGCGGGCGATCCGGACGCCCGGCGGCTCGCCCAGCCGCACCGGCGCGCGGGCTGCGCGGCCGGGGCCGGGGTCTGCAAGTGCGAGGCGGCGGCCGGCCGCATGGGGCCCGCCCAGACGCTGGTCTATATCGGCGACGGGCGGAGCGACTTCTGCGTCAGCCACCGCGCCGACATCCTGTTCGCCAAGGGGGCGCTCGCCGACTACGCCGCCGGCCGCGGCGAGACCCACCACCCGTTCGCGACCTTCCACGACGTCACCGCGACCTTGAGCGGCCTCGTCGAGGCCCGTCGCGCGACCGCGCTCTAAGGAGTTCCGACAGCATGTACGACGCGCCGCTCGCCCCCGCCGCGGACGAAGCCGAACTGCGACGCCTGGAGGAGACCTACTGCTCCTTCGGCGACACGGTGCACTACCTGCCCGAACCCAAGTTCTTCGCCGGCTGCGACGGCTCCTATCTGTACGACGCCGAGGGCCGCGAGTTCCTCGACCTGCAGATGTGGTACTCGGCGGTCAACTTCGGCTACCGCAATCCGCGGCTGAACGCGGTCGCCAAGCGCCAGCTCGACACCCTGCCGCAGGTCGCCTCCCAGTACCTGCATCGCGAGAAGGTCGAGCTCGCCGCGATCATCGCCCAGGACGCCGAGCGGAAGTTCGGGGCCAAGGGCCGCGTGCACTTCAACGTCGGCGGCGCCCAGGCGGTCGAGGACTCGCTCAAGCTGGTGCGCAACGCCTGCGGCGGGAAGAGCATGATGTTCGCCTTCGAGGGCGGCTACCACGGCCGCACCCTGGGCGCCTCGGCGATCACCTCGTCCTACCGCTACCGGCGCCGCTACGGCCACTTCGGCGAGCGGGCCCAGTTCATCGAGTTCCCGTACCACTTCCGCGGGCCCAAGGGCATGAGCAAGGAGGAGTACGGCGCGCACTGCGTGGCCAGGTTCGCCCGGCTGTTCGAGACCGAATACAACGGCGTCTTGGACACCAAGACCGGCCAGGCGGAGTTCGCCGCCTTCTACGTCGAGCCGATCCAGGGCACCGGCGGCTACGTCGTGCCGCCGAAGAACTTCTTCGTCGAGCTGAAGAAGGTGCTGGACCGCTACGGCATCCTGCTGGTCGTCGACGAGATCCAGATGGGCTTCTTCCGGACCGGCAAGCTCTGGTCCATCGAGCACTTCGGTGTCGAGCCGGACGTGCTGGTGTTCGGCAAGGCGCTCACCAACGGGCTCAACCCGCTGTCGGGCCTCTGGGCGCGCGAGGCGCTGATCAATCCCGAGGTGTTCCCGCCGGGCTCGACGCACTCGACCTTCAACTCCAATCCGATGGGCACCGCCGTGGGGCTGGAGGTGATGAAGATGCTGGCGGAGGGCGACTACGCGACCTCGGTGGCGGCGAAGGGCGGCTACTTCCTGGACGGGCTCAAGGAGCTGCAGAGCCGGTGGCCGCAGATCGGCGACGTCGACGGGCTGGGGCTCGCCCTGCGCGCCGAGATCTGCGAGGCGGACGGCTGGACGCCGGCCAAGGCGCTGCTCGACCGGATGGCCGAGGAGGGGATGAAGGGCGACCTCGACGCCGGCGGCGGCAAGACCTGCGGCCTGGTGCTCGACGTCGGCGGCTACCACAAGAACGTCATCACGCTCGCGCCCTCGCTGCACATCACCAAGGAAGAGATCGACCTGGGCCTGCGCCTGCTCGACCAGCTTCTGAGGCGCTGCGCAGCCTGATCGCCAGCATGCGCGCCGCCCTCCTGCAACTCGACGATGCGCTGGAGAACCAGCCGGAGCTGACCGCCCAGGCGCTGGCGGCGGGCGGGCGCGTTCTGGCGGCCCGCGAGCTGGGGCCGCCGCTGAGGCTTTGGGGCCGCGAGGCGACGCTGGAGGCGCTGCGCGACCGGCTCGCCTCGGAGCTTGCGCCGCGCGGCGAGGCGGAGGTGGTGTTCGCCGGCTCCGGCGACTTCCACCATGTGACGCCGCTGCTGCTGGCGCGGGCCGCGGCCGTGGCCGACGAGCCGGTGACGGTTCTGCACTTCGACAACCACCCGGACTGGGTGCGCTTCGCCCAGGGCCGCCACTGCGGCTCGTGGGTCGGCCGCGCCGCGCGGCTGCCGGGCGTGGCTCGCGTGGTCACAATCGGCGTCACAAGCCCCGACATCGGCCGCGCCCGCTCGCGCGAGGGCGACCTGGCGCTGATCGCCGAGGACCGCCTCGACCTGTTCGCCTGGACCGCGCCGGACGGGGCTGCGGAGGTGGCGCTGGAAGGCCGCGCCTGGCCGACGATCGCCGCG
>Ga0105240_10013677_pt1 | contig 11129 bp, 8 predicted proteins | sample KBSC54metaG_FD_80426 | JGI IMG/M metagenome (GOLD analysis project Ga0105240, IMG submission 80426) | Corn rhizosphere microbial communities from Kellogg Biological Station, Michigan, USA - KBS C5-4 metaG | ecosystem: Host-associated > Plants > Roots > Rhizosphere > Soil | place: Michigan, USA...
ACCGAAGGCGTGTCGATGAATTCGAAAGGACACCTCTTCGTCTACTCGCGCACGGGCAAGGGCGGCAGCGCGCGCGGCGGCACGGCGGCCGAGCTCTTCGAATTCGACCAGAACTACAAATACGTCAAGATGTGGCTGCCCGACAGCTACGGCGCGTCGTTCGCGCATTCGGTGCGCGTGGACAAGTACGACAACGTCTGGATCGTCGACGAAGGCTCGGGGATGATCATCAAGATGGATCCGCAGGGCGTGGTGAAGATGACGCTCGGCAGAAAGACCGAAGCAATCGACTACCTCGAACGCTTCCTCGAGCGCGGCGAAAAGCAGTCGCCCGAGGATCGCTATCCCGTCGGCGGCGTCGGCACGTTCAATCGTCCGACCGACGTGGCGTGGGACTCGCAGGACAACATCTACATCAGCGACGGCTACGGCAACTCACGCTTCGTGAAGATCGCCAAGAACGGCGTGTGGCAGAAGGCCGTCGGCACCCACGGCGGCGGCGACAACCAGTTCAACACGCCGCACACGATCGCGTCCGACGGCACGAACATCTACGTCGGCGACCGCGGCAACTTCCGCATCCAGGTGTACGACACCAACATGAATTTCAAGGCGAGCTACGGCAACATCGGCGCGCCGTGGGCCGTCCAGGTGACGCCAAAATACATCTACAGCGGCGACGGCACCGGCAAGATCTATCGCCTCGATCACAACACCGGAAAGCTGCTGGGATGGGTGCAGACGAGCATGAACCAGGGGCAGACGGGATGCCTGATTCACGAACTGCACGCGGTGTCTGACAACGTGTTGATCAAAGGCGGCTGTTCGGTCTGGAACGTCGAGAAAATCACGTTCAAGAATTGATGCCGCAGACGGTCGCTGGCGCGCGCGGCGCGGGTCAATCGCGGCGCGCGCGAACGCGGCCCCCTTTGGCCTTTCGCGTTTTGCTTTTTTCCTTATCGACGTTGAGCGCAACCGCCGCACGGATCAGATCTTTGAGCGCTTTCTCGTTGATGTGTTCGCCTTCGTGGATATCGATCGCGCGTCGGACATTTCCGTCCAGGCTGGAATTGAAAAGATGCGCGGGATCTTCGAGCGACGCGCCCTTCGCGAACGTCAGCTTGATCACGTTCTTGTAGCTCTCGCCCGTGCAGACGATACCGTCGTGTGAGAAGACGGGCGTGCCCATCCACTTCCACTCTTCGACGATGTCCGGATCGGCTTTGTGGATGATCTCGCGCGCTTTTGCGAGAGTGACGCCGCGCCAGTCGCCGAGTTCCTTGATGCGAGCGTCGATGCGTCTCGAGGCAGATTTATCAGCGATGGGCCCTTTCATAACGTCTTTCAGCCTAACCCGCATTTTCGGCACAGGCAACGGCGTTGCGCGAACGACGGAGCGCCGTCCGCGTACGGGCCGCCGCAGGCTCGGATAAGCTGTCAGGCAAGGAGACCACATTTGGATCATTATCACGACCCATCCGACCTGAAATTGCTGCGCGAGCTCCGGACGCTGGCGCCGGACGAATTCAAAGGCTTTGTCGCGCTCGATTCGATCGTGGGCAAGGACGGCGGTGCGATTCCGCGCAAGTATCGGGAGCTGATGGCGATCGCCATCGCGTGCACGACGCAGTGCCCGTACTGCCTCGACGTGCACACGAAGAATGCGAAGAAAGCGGGTGCGACGCGCGAGGAAGTGGCGGAAGCCGCGTTCATCTCGGCGGCGCTCCGCGCGGGGGCGTCCGCCACGCACGGGACGCTCGCCCTGAAGCTGTTCGACGCCGCGGGCACGGAATGAACCCGACGCTTTTCCTTGCCGGGCGCGGGTTGTGCCACGATTAGGCATGGCATTCCCGCGCAAATCCCTCGGACTTCTTATTGCCGCCGCGGCCCTCGCCGCGGCGACTCAAACCTCAGCTCAGGCGACGCTTCCCGGGCACGACACGTCCGCGCAATCGGTGGCGCAATACGCGCTGGCGCAAACCATGCCCGTCGACCCCGAAGCGACCGTGGGTACGCTGCCCAACGGGCTGAAGTATTACGTCCGGCAGAACGCGCGCCCCGGGCGGCGCGCGGAGCTGCGGCTCGTGGTGAAGGCGGGGTCGGTGCTCGAGGACGATGACCAGCTCGGGCTGGCGCATTTCGTCGAGCACATGGAGTTTGAAGGCACCGAACACTTTCCGCGCCAGAGCATCGTGGACTTTCTGTCGTCCCTCGGCCTGAGCATCGGGCCCGACGCGAACGCAGCCACGAGCTTCGACGACACGCAGTACATCCTGCGCGTGCCAACCGACACGCCCGGCGTGATCGATCGCGCGCTGCTGATTCTTCAGGACTGGGCCGGCGCCGCCGTGTTCGACCAGAGCCGCATCGACGCGGAGCGCGGCATCGTGCTGTCTGAATGGCGCATGAACCTCGGCGCGCGCGAGCGCACGGAAACAAGCATCCGCAAAGTGCAGATGGAAGGATCGCGCTACGCCGTGCGCGCGCCGATCGGAAATCCCGATGTGATCCAGAACGCGACGCGCGCGCAGCTCACGCGCTTCTATCGAGACTGGTATCGGCCCGATCTGATGGCCGTCATCGTCGTCGGCGACGTGAACCGCGACCAGGTGGTGCAGATGATCAAGGATCACTTCGCGCCGATCGCGAATCCCAGGCCCGAGCGCGCGCGCACGATCTACGACGCGCCGGAACATCCGGGCACGAAGTACGCGATCGTGACGGACAAGGAAACCACGTCCACGGCCGTGCAGCTGTCGGATCTGAGGCCCGCGCGCAACCAGGGCACCGTCGGCGGCTATCGCGACATCATCTGCGATCAGCTGTTTTCAGCGATGCTCGGCGATCGTCTCGACGAGATCACGCAAAATGCCAATCCGCCGTTTCTGCGCGCCGGCGCCGACCGCGCGCTCTTCCCCGCGCCGCGCACGCGCGACGAAGCGCTTCTGCAGGCGCTTGTCGCGCCCAATGGCGTGACGCGCGGCCTCGACGCTCTCGTCACCGAGCTGCAGCGCGTGATCGATTTCGGCTTCACGCAAACGGAGCTCGACCGCGCGAAGCTGGCGATGATGCAGAACTACGAGCGGAGCGTCACGGAAAGCCCGGACCGTGAGTCCGCGAGCCGCGCCGACGAATACACGCGCAACTTCCTCGAAGACGAAGCGCTGCCGACGATCTGGCAGGAGCTTGCGTTCCACCGGCGTTTTCTCCCGACGATAACGCTCACGGAAATGAACGCGCTCGCGCGCGACTGGTTTCCGCCAAACAACCGCCTCGTCGTCGTCGCCGCGCCGGACGCACAGGGGACGAGCCTTCCCACCGAGGCGCAGCTCGCTGAAGCGGTGAACGGGGCGACGACGAGAAAGCTCGAGGCCTACAAGGACACGACCGCCACCGAGAAGCTGCTCGACGCGCCGCCGCGCGCCGGCACGATCACCAAGACCACCGAACGCACGGACGTCGGGATCACCGAGTGGACGCTCTCGAACGGCGCCACGGTCGTGCTCAAGCCGACGACGCTGCGGGCGGACCAGATTCTGTTTCGAGCGTTCGCGCCTGGCGGCACGTCGCTCGCGAGCGACGCCGATTTCATTCCCGCGCGGGTTGCCGACGAAGTGATCCCGGCTGGCGGCGCCGGCAAGTTCAACAGCGTAGCGCTGGATCGCCTGCTCACCGGCAAAGCCGTGGCCGTACGGCCGTTCATCGACGAGTTCGATCAGGGAATGGGCGGCGGCAGCACGCCGCAGGATCTCGAAGCGATGTTCCAGCTGCTCTATCTGCGTTTCACGCAGCCGCGGGCCGACGCGACGGCGTTCGCCGCCATGCAGCAGCAAGGACGCGCGCTCCTCGCGAACCAGATGGCGAGTCCCGATTTCGTGTTCAACAACGCGATCAATTCGACTCTGAGCGGCAACAGCCCTCGGCGCGCGCCGGAGACGCCCGCGACCGTCAATCAGTGGGATTTGAACAAGTCGCTCGCGTTCTACAAGGCGCGGTTCGCCGATGCGAGCAACTTCACCTTCGTGTTCACGGGAAGCTTCACCGTGAACGCGATCCGGCCCTTCGTCGAAACCTACATCGCGAGCCTGCCGGCAACGCACGCGCATGAAACCTGGCGCGATATCGGCATCACGCCGCCGCGCGGGATCATCGAAAAGACGGTGGAAAAAGGGATCGCGCCGAAAGCCGAAGTCGCGATCGTGTTCTCAGGGCCGTTCGAGTACGACGAGCCGCATCGGCTTGCGCTGCGAACGGCGACGCTGCTCCTGCAGTCGCGGCTGTCTGACACGATCCGCCAGCAGCTTGGCGGAACGTACAGCATCACGGCGGAAGCGGAAGCATCGAAGGTTCCTCATCCCGAGTACAACGTGAAAATCGATTGGACGTGCGATCCGGCGCGCGCAATGGAGCTCACGCAGCGCGTGCTCGACGAGGTGGGGTTCGTGCGGAGGACGTTGCTCGGGCCGGACCAAATGTCGCTCGTCCGAGCCAGCCTCGAACGTGATGTTGAACGCAGCAGCGAAGACAACGGGTACCTGCTTGGGCAGATTGCGCGGCGGTACGAGGAAGGCGAAGCGGCGACGGTCGGCGAGGTCATGAACGAGCGCGGGAGGATCGCGGCGCTGACCGGTGCGCAGATTCAGGATGCGGCGACGACTTACCTGGATCTTTCGAACTACGTAAAGGTGACGCTGCTACCGGAAACGCACCCCTAATTTCCCTGATTCTTCAGTTCGGCGTCCGCGGTTCTGACGAAGTCGACGGCGTGGCATGACGGCGACATGCACACCCAGGCGGCGGTGCAGACGCGTATCGCATGATCGTCTCCGCGAATGTATTTTTCCGTGAACTGCATGAGCCCGCTGCACTTCGCGCAGACCTTCAACTCGCCCGGGCGCGGCCTCGAGCCTCCTCGTCGCTCTGACACCTGCATCGCCTCCATCGTAACTGCTCAGCTGCTTCGCGTGGGCGCGATATTTGCCCTTCCATCATGCATGCCAGCCGAAAAGCGCTCGGACACGGGGCCTTTCGTCGTCGCGATCTTCAACACGGCTCAGGATCTGGTGGACCTTCTCCGGCACGTCTTCGAACAGGCCGGGTTCGTCGTCGTCACGCTGTTGACGACGCAGATCCGGGACGGCGAGGTGGAGCTGGAGACCTTCCTGCGGCAGCATAAACCGCACGTGATCGTGTACGACCTCGCGCCGCCCTACGATGCGAACTACCGGCTGTTCCAGCACGTGTGTGCGATGCCTGCGATGGTCAAGACGTCGATCGTGCTCACGAGCACGAGTCCCTCGCGCGCGAAGGAAATCGCAGGCACGAACGAGAAAGTCTACGAAGTGGTTGGAAAGCCGTTCGATCTCGATCAGATCATCGCGGCGGTGAGACAGGCTGCGCGATCGCGGCCGACCAAGTAACGCACCGACGCGCGGCCTCGTGGCGCGATCTTCATAAACGCATCGGTCGCGCCCGCCGCACGCTCGAGCCGGTCCGGCATCGGCGGGATTCTACAGCCGTGAGCGGCCTCGTTTGAGGGCAGCTGGACGCGCGCGCAATACATATTTTCTAAGGAAATCGAGTGGCACGCGAATGGCAGAGAAACACCGACGGAGGTGTTCCGTGCTTTTTTCGCCCACCGTTCGCCGCGGCACCGTGGCCGCGCTGGCGCTGACGACCGCGCTTGCGGGATCGGCTGCGTTGATCCACGCGCAGGACTACAGGAATCGGGACTTGTACGCGGACCGTTACGATCGCAACGGCCGCTACGACGCATATAAGAATCTCGCGACGATCGATCCGGGCACGGTGATTACGATTCGCACGCAGCAGCCAATCGACACAAGCTCGCGCGACGGCCGCGTCTACACCGGCGTCGTGCAGGACGATGTGTGGGATAACTACCATCGTCTTGCCGTGCCGATGATCAGGCGAGGATCGCCGGCGGAGTTGCTCGTGCGCACGGCGCGCGATGGCGATCTGATTTTGGATCTTGATTCGGTGACCGTGGGCCGCGAACGCTACTCGATCAATTCGCCGGCCGTGCGCGTTGAAGCGGACCGCGACAGGCGCAACGACAACAACACCGGGCAGTACGCGGCGGGCGGCGCGATTCTCGGCGCGATCATCGGCGCGATTGCCGGCGGCGGCAAGGGCGCGGTGATTGGCGGAGTCGCTGGAGCGGCCGGCGGCGCAGTGCTCGCGACACAAGGCCGACGGATTCACGTCCCGGCCGGATCGCTCCTGACGTTCGAGACGGCCGAGCCGCTGCAGATGGGCGTCCGCGACGACGGTTACCGCCGCGACGGCGTTCACTACCATCGGAACTAGAAACCAGAAAACTCAGAACTAGGAATGAGGGGGCCGCGGGCGTTAGTAGACGCCCGCGGCTTTGAAGTCGCCGCCCTTCACGATCGAGACCTGCGCAGCACTGACGTACCTGCGGAACGCGACATTCACCTGATCGAGGGTGAGCGCCTGGAGTTTCGCGTCCATCTGTTCGTCCCACATGAGCGTGCGACCATACGGCTCGCGGGCCGCCAGCAGTGACAGGACGCCGCCGTCGCTCGATCGTCCGCCGATTCGCTCGTCGCGGATCGCCGCTTTCGCGCGCGCGAGCTCCTGCTGCGTGAAGCCGTCACGAAGTGTTCTCGTCAGCTCGTCGACGAAGCTCGCCTCGACTTTCGGCGTGTTGCCGGGATTCGCGATGGCCGAGGCTGAAAACGCGGCGGCGTCGCCTTCAACGGGCGCTGTGAAATTCGTGCCGACGCTGTAGCTCAAGCCCTCGCGGTTGCGGACGCGGTCGGGGAAGCGCGACGTCAGGCCGCCGCCGCCGAACATGTAGTTCGCCAGTACCATCGCCGGATACTCGGGATCCGAATCGTTCATCCGCACGCGCAGACCGGCCGAGAACTGCGCGTTCTCCTTGTCGGGCGTCTCGATCTTCGTGTTGATGGGAGACACCGGCGCGTACGTGTTGAAGATGCGCGCGTACGGACTCGAACTCTTCCACGGTGCGAGCAGATCGTTTGCGGCCTTCTGCAACTCGATCGGGTCGAACTTGCCGACGGCGACGAGCTCGCCGTGCGAGGCGCCGAAGAAATCCCGATGGAAGTTCTTCACATCATCCAGGGTGACGGCCTTGAGGTCTGCGATTTCCTCGTCAATCGTCCGGACGTGACGGACGTCGCTGCGCGGGTAATCGCTCAAGTGACTCTGCAGCAGCTGCGATACGAGCGTGCCCGGCTCGGTGCGGCCGCGTTCGATTTGCGCGATCTGCTGCTGGCGGATCTGTTCGAAATCGGCCGCCGGGAACGCCGGCTCCTTCAGGATTTCGACCGCCAGCCGAAGCGCCGGAATCACGTTCTCCGCCGTCGTCGAAATCGTCGCCCCGACCGATCCGGTCGCGCGGCCGCCGCCCCCGCGTCCACCGCCGCCGCCGACGTTGATGGTCGCGTTCAGGCGCTGCATCTCGTCCTGAATCTGCTGGCGCGATTTCGTCTTTGTGCCGCGCATCAGGAGCGCGTCAGCCATCTGCGCCGCGGCGGCCTTCCCCGCCAGGTTGTGCTCGTCGCCGAACCGCAGCGTGAGCGAGGCCTGCACGCGATCCCCGCGCGTGCCTTTGGACATCATCGCGAGGCGGATGCCGCCCGCGGTGGCGCGCTGAATCCGGCGCTCGAGCGCCGCCGGCGACGGATCGATCGCGTCGCCGACGTTGACGTGAATCTCCGGCGTGTAGGCTTTCAGCAGTGCGTCGATCGGCGGCGCCTCGGGCACGGCCGTGCGCTCGGGCGCCGCATCGGGGATGAACACTCCAACGGTCCGGTTCGAGTCCTTGAAATACGCCTTCGCGACGCGCGTGACGTCCTCAGGCGTGACGCGGCGGATTTCCTCATAGTTCGTGAAAAGCAGCCGCCAGTCGCCGGACGCAATCGTTTCGTTGATCTGCATCGCGAGCTGTTGCGAGTTGGCGAAGGTGCGATCCATGCCTTGCAGAATGCGCGTTTTCGCGCGGTCCACTTCATCCCTTGACGGCGCCTCGCGCATCAGCGCGGCGACCGTCTCGAGGATCGTCTTCTTCACGTCATCGATCGATTGCGTGTCGTCGAGCGATGCGCGGATCTCGGCGAAGCCCGGATCATGCAGCTCCTGAAACGACATGCCGACGGAGAGCGCCTTCTTCGGCTCGATGATCGCCTTGTCGAAGCGGCCGGTGCCGCCGCGGCCCGCGAGGATGCCGCTCATCACTTCGAGCGCCGCCGAATCCGGATGCGCCATGGCGGGACCGTGATACGCGATGATCAGATTCTTCCCGCGTCCAACACGCCGGAGCTCCACCGTGCGCTCCCCGTCCTGCGGCGGTTCGGTCGTATACGTGGCGTCGAGCACGCGCGTCGGTTTCGGAATCGCGCCGAGCGTCGCCGCGATCGCCTGCAGCGTCTTCGCCGCATCGATCTGACCGGCGATTGTGATGAAGGCGTTGTCCGGCTGGTAATACTTGCGGTAGAACGCCGCCAGACGATCGATCGGGACGCGCTCGATATCGGCACGGGATCCAATCGTCGATTTCCCGTAGTTGTGCCAAAGATATGCGGTGGACATCACGCGCTCTTCGAGCACGCTCTGCACGTTGTTTTCGCCGCGCTCGAACTCGTTGCGGACGACGGTCATTTCCGTGTCGAGGAGAGGCTTCTCCATGCGCATGTTGACCATGCGCTCGGCTTCGAGGCCGAGCGCCCAGCGCAGGTTGTCGTCCGACGCGTTCACCGTTTCGAAATAATTCGTGCGGTCGTAGTCGGTGGTGCCGTTCCATCGGGCGCCGTGATCCTCGAGCTCTTTCTTGATCTCGCGATCGTGCGTGCTGCGGATGAAATTCATGTGCTCGAGGAGGTGCGCCATCCCCGTCTCGCCGTAGCCCTCGTGGCGGGAGCCGACAAGATACGTGACGTTGACAGTGATCGTGCTGCTCCCCGAATCCGGCAGCAGCAGCGCGTGCAGGCCATTGGGAAATGTGTACTCGGTGATACCGGCGAGCGTCGCGCCTTTCTGCACCCCGCGCGGAAGCACCTGGGCGGCGAGCAATGCGCCGAGCGCAATCACCGTCGCCCCAAAGATCGCGAGACGGAATCGATTGCTTCTCATACGCCCTATTCTTACTTCGTTGGAGGGACTTTCCGGCGAACTTCTTCCACGAAATTCTGGAGCATCACAATCTCATGCTCCGGCTGGAGAGGCTGGCCGGCGCTTTCGGGGACTACGACGGCAACGCGCTTGCCGTCCGAGGACAGATCCCAATCGGTGCCGTTGAGGGCCGCGATCCACAGGCGGGGCTTGTCCGCAACGAACGAGTTGCCGGTTACGGAATAGCTAACGGTCATCAGCTGGTTGCCGATGCGGTACACCAGCCATCCCGCCGACACCAACGGAGGCGACGACCTCATAGGGTCCCAAACGCGCGCCAGGCGTAAGGCTCAACGTTCGGGGGGATTATATTCGTGCGGCAGGCGCCGGGAGTTGGGTTATTGTTCACGCGTCAGAGGAGACAACACTCATGAGAACGGCCGTAAAACTCATCGTTCCTTCGGGAATCCTGGTCCTGGCCTTGATGCTGGCAGCCGGCGGCCCGGCATACACGCAGGCGCCGGCCCCCGCGCAATCGACGACGCACTTTCACCACGTGGGCTTGAATTCGATGAACCCGGCCGCGGCCATCGATTACTACATCAAGGCGTTCCCGACGTCGACGAAGGTGAACATCGGCGGGGAGGATGGACTGAAAACCGCGAACGTCGCGGTGCTGTTCCACAAGGTGAACACGCCGCCGCCAAATGATCCGCCGACCGCGATCTGGCATTTCGGTTGGCTCGTGCCGGACTCACGGGCGCGGATGGATATGTTCGACCAGATGGGGCTCAAGGTCGATCAGATGTACGCGACGCCCGACGGCCCGATGATCAAAATCACGAGCGACACATATCCGGGCAACCTGACTGTCGAACAGCTGGCGACGGCGAAGGCGAACAACACGCAGCCGTCAAAGATGGGCGGCTATGAATACCTGCGCGGGCCCGACGGCGTGATGTTCGAGAATAACGGCAACTCAGCGGAGCGGATGGATCACCTGCACATGTTCGCGGAAAATCCTGTGTGCGCGCAGCTCTGGTACGCGCAGCATCTGGGCGGTGTCGCGCCGGCCGCACGCGGCCGCGCGGGCGCAGAGCCGCCGCCGCCGCCGACGATGGACACGTGCAAGCAGCCGTACGGGCCGCCGACGTTCCCGTCGCCGACGAAGAACGGCTGGCTTCGCGCGCCAACGGCCGTTGTGCGGTTCGACGATGTGGCGTTTTACATTATTCCGAAGCAGACGAGCGGCGCGCTCGCGCCGACCAAGGGGCAGGGCATCGATCACATGGGCTTGAGCGTGAGCGACCTCGACGCGACGGTCGCGAAGCTGCGCAGCGAGGGCGTGAAGTTCCTCGAGCAGCCGCATCAGTGGGGCGCGACGCGCGCCGCCATGGTCGAAGGACCGGATCAAGTCTCGATCGAGATTGTCGAGGTTAAGTAAAAAAGGGTCGGGAGGTTTTCGGGAACCTGAAGAAACGTTAAAAGGGTCGGGAGGTTTTTCCAGAGAAAAACCTCCCGACCCTTTTCTTATTGGGCTCTAACGTACTTCTTCACGTCCATCTGTCCGACTTCGGCGCCGTAGATCGTCCCCTTCGAATCAACCGCCACGCCTTCGGCGGAGCTCGTTCCGGTGTGCAGCAGATCCGGATCGGGGATGAAATATTTCACCTTGCCGTCCTTCGCGCTGCCGACGCGGATGCCGCGCTGCCAGCCGCCGGGATGGGTCGTGTTGTTGCTCGGACCCGATTCGGAATCCGCGACGTACAGGTTGTCGTTCTTGTCGATGAACACGCCGCTCGGCCGGCTGAACTGCGTCCACTGATCGATGAACTTGCCGCTTTGATCGAAGATCTGCACGCAGTTGCAGCTGCGGCTCCCGACGAACAGCCGCCCCTGCGAGTCCATCGCCAGCGTGTGCGGCTGGTTCAGCTCGCCGCGCGGAAGATCCTGCGTGCCCGGCACTGGCGCGTGTCCCCACTTCATGAGGAATTTCCCGGTCTTGTCGA
>Ga0105240_10013678_pt1 | contig 11129 bp, 8 predicted proteins | sample KBSC54metaG_FD_80426 | JGI IMG/M metagenome (GOLD analysis project Ga0105240, IMG submission 80426) | Corn rhizosphere microbial communities from Kellogg Biological Station, Michigan, USA - KBS C5-4 metaG | ecosystem: Host-associated > Plants > Roots > Rhizosphere > Soil | place: Michigan, USA...
CCGATACGGATCCCATCGGCCCCAGCGACATCGCGAAGATCACGATTCCGTAGGCGATCAGCGAGACGATGCCGCCACCGGCCGCGACCGCCGTCTCCCGGGGGCCGCGAACGAGGCTGCGCCAGTCGCGCAAGGCGGCGTAGACGGGCGGCGCGATCAAGCCCCACAGGAGGCACATCCACACGGTGTATCCGACCGGCGTGCCGGACATGCGGACACCGATGCCGTCGGTCACGCTGTACGCACCGATGAAGCATCCTGTCCCGAGCGCATAGGGAAGGCTGCCCCACCCTACGGTCCGTCCCTGGAAGGCCAGTGATACGATCCCGCCTGAAACGAGCATGACGCCGAAGGCGCTGATCGGATCAGGGAGTTCGCCGGCGAACAGCGCCGCTCCGATCGAGACGAGGACCGGCGACGATCCGCGCGAGATTGGGTAGGTCTGGCCAAGATCCCCGCTCCGGTAGGTCCGTACGAGGAAGAGGTTGTAGCCGACGTGGAGCAGGGCCGAGAGCAACGCATATCCCCAGCTCGCCTTGGAGGGCAGCAAGACGAACGGGGCCGCCACCGCACAGGCGATCGCGATCGCCACGCACATCACCGTCATCGACCAGAGACGGTATGATCCTGCGCGAAGCAGCGCATTCCAGCTCGCGTGCAGCACCGCAGCCAGTAAGACGATCAGGCTGATACCGAGCGACATGCCGTCAGCCAGCTAGCGGAGATAGGTTCGGCGATCGGACGCCGGACGAGCGGGATGAAATCGGCAGTCGGATTGCATCAGTCGGCGGCGAGCCAGGCAGCACTGCAGATCTGGATGAGTTCTCGTCTGGCACCTGGTTGCGCGAGATGCGCCTCAATGGCAGCGCGATCGTCCGACCGCAGGTGACGGATGATCTCGGACACGCTGCGACACCGGCCCGTCTTTGCCAGATCAAACGCCCGATCGATTGCTGAAACAGCGGTCATCGTTACCGCGTAACGCACGGAAACCGCCGAGCAAAGGACTGTCTGGCAGCTGCGAGTTCGAGAGACTGAGCTTCATGTCACGGTCGCCCGAATTGGGAGAAAGGTCGGGCAAGAGAGCGCCCATTTCAGCCCTTCAGTTGGAGAAATGGCTCTCCTCTAATCGGACGGACGAACCCATCCATAGCAGAAGGAGCGCGGCGCCCAGCGATCCGCAGGCGAGCAGGGCGGCGACGGCCGGCAAAGTCGCGCCGGACTTGAAGAGCGCACCGGCCAGGATCGGAGAACAGGCCGCGCCGCCGCGTCCAATCCCGATCGCAAGACCGGTGCCAGTTGCGCGCAGCGAGGTGGGGAAGGCGCGCGCCGCGCTCGTGTAGAGGCCTGCCATTGCGGCGTTACCGAAGAAGCCGGCGATGCAGGCTAGCATCGACAACGTCGCGAGATCGGGCGGTGACCGCCCAAACAGGGCGACGAAGCCGGTCGACAGGATCAGCGTTCCCACAGCCAGCGCGCGAAGCGGAATGCGTGCAGTCAGCAGCCCGAAGATTCCTCCGCCGACAGCACCACCGACATTCGCCCAGACCAGCACGCCGGCGGCGGAGGACGGCGTGTAGCCTATCTCCACGACGATCTTCGGCGCCCATTTCAGGATGAAATAGAAGGTCGTCATGTGGAGGAAGAAGGCCAGTGCGAGCAGGATCGTCGTTTTGCGCAGCGCGGGCGCGAACAGGTCGGCCAGGGCTGGGGCGCGCCCCGCGTCGGCCGCCGCCGGAGGGAGAGCAGTCGGTTCGTGGCCCATGCGCGCGAGCAGCTTGTTCAGTCGGGTCTGCTTGCGCCGCTCGATGAGGAAGGACGGGGATTCCGGCAGGCCCAGCAGGGTGATCGGGATGCAGACGAGCGAGCAGAGGCTGCCGAACAGGAAGATCGCACGCCAGTTGTATATTGCAAGCAGGTGCGCGGCGATCATGCCGCCGATCACCGCGCCGACAGGATAGCCGATCGTGGTGAGGCTGACGCACAGCGAGCGGCGGCGGGTATTGGCGAACTCGGCGGTCATCGAATTGGCGGAGGTCAGCATCCCGCCGATGCCGAAGCCGGTGAGCAGGCGGTAGGCCGAGAGGAGCGACATACCACCGGCCGCGGCGCAAAGCACCATGCCGGTCGCCATGACGGCGAGACAACCCAGGATGGCAAGCCGTCGCCCGATGCGATCGGCCAGCGCCCCGATGGCGAGCGCGCCCGCCGCCATGCCGAACAGCTCCATCGACAGGACGACTCCGAGCGCCGCGCGGTCGATCCCCCATTCGGCGGCGATGCCGGGTGCGGCGAAGCTGATCGACAGCACGTCGAACCCGTCCAATGCCAGCAGCAGCATGGTGATGCCGACGGCCACCACCTGCAGACGGCTCATCGGCGCGCGATCGATCAGCGCGCGGGCATCCTCGGCCATATCCTCGTCCTCAGTACCGAACCGCCGCCGTCATGCCGATCGTGCGTGGGGTCAGCGTGATCTGGCGATAGACCGGGTCCCCGCCCTCCGTATAGTTGGTGAGGCGCGGGTGATCGTTGGTCAGGTTGTTGACGAACACCGACAGATCGAGCGGCCCGGTGATCATCCCCAGCCGCATGTTGACGTTGTTGGTGGCGGTGGGCGAGAGGATCGTCGGGTTGAAGGTGGCGTTGTCCGGGTTGGTGCCTGGCGTCACCTTGTCGCCGCCCTTGTAGTTGTAGTCGGCGCGCAGATAGCCCTTCTTGTCGAACAGCATGAAGTCGTACTGGCCGCCGAGCACGACCGTCCACGGCTGGCTCTGCAGGCGATCGCCCTTGTGCGCCAAATACACTGCGTCGGCGCCCGATCCACGCACCACTTCATGATCGAAATGCGCGTTGGTGTAGCTCACCGCGACGTTCAGCGTCAGCACGCGGGCGATCCGCTGGGTCAGCTGGAAATCGAAGCCGTTGCTGACCACCGATCCCAGATTGTCGTTGAACTGATTGGAACAGCTGGGGAGATAGACCAGCTGCTGGATGTTCTTCCACTTGATGTGGAAGGCGCTCGTCTCCACCAGCGTGTTGCCGCCGAACAGCTTGTTCTTGGTGCCGAGCTCGTAGCTCCACAGGCTGTCCGACTTGTAGGTGAGGGGGGCCTCGTCATAGCCGCGCGCCGCGAGATCCTCGCCGCATGTGGGCGAGACATTCTGGTTGATGCCGCCCTGGCGGAAGCCCTTGGAGGCTGTGGCATAGATCAGGTTGTTGCGATCGACCTGCCAGTTCAGGCTGAACTTGGGCGTCACCGGCGTGTCGTGGATATTCCCCTTGCCGCTTGAGGTTCCGAAGATGAACGGGCCGGTCGAATAATTGGTGCCATTCGTGTGGCTGTCCGACACGCGCAGCCCGGCCGTCGCCTTCAGCCCGCCGACGATGCGGAAGGAGGCCTCGCCGAACGCCGCCAGCTGCCGGTCGCGCGAATAATTGTCGGCGCGCAGGATGTCGGTGCCGTCGATCAGCGACATGCCGGTGATGTCCTCGATCGTCAGGAAATCGGGCGCTCCGAAGGGTGGCGCCTGGAAGACCTTCACGAAATCGGGATCCTCGATCCGCTGGCGCGAACGCTGGCGAAGGTTCGAATAGAAGCCGCCGATCACCCAGGTGAAACGTGCGCTCGGATCGCTCGATTGCAGGCGGACCTCCTGCGTGAACGACTTGTAGCGATTGTCCATATAGGTCTTGGCCGAATAATCCGGATCCTGCGGCAGGAAGTTGTAGTCGAGCACCGGGCCGCCCGGCGGGAAATCGGTGAAATCCCCGACGTTGAGGTTGGTGTAATCGTCGATCGCACTGTCGTGGCGGACGAAGAAGCTGGTGTTGCTGATCACCTCGAAGCCTGACCCCTGCCAGTCGACCTTGAGCGCGGGCAGCACGAAGCGGTCATGGTCCGGCTGGCGCAGAATCTGGCCGTTGCGATACTGGTTGGCGGACGGATCGGAGATGACGTCCCAATAGGTGCCGACATCATGCAGGCGGACATTTTGGTAGAGCACCGACGGGGTGATCTTCAGGTTTTCCGTGGGCGCGACGGTGACGGCGAGGCGGCCGACCAGCGACTGCTGGCGGTTGGCGTTCTTCTCGGCGACGCTGCCCGGTGCGATGCTCTCGCTGATCGATCCGTCTTCATTGGTGGTGACGCCGCGATCGACGTTCATCCGGTCGATATACCCACCGTCGCGGCGGTAGGAAAAGCTCGCCCGGATGCCGATCTTGTCCTGAACGATCGGCGCGCCTATCGCGGCGCCGATCTCGTAGCTCGGCTGGCCGCCGTCTATGAAGCCAAGCTCGGCGCGGCCGTAGCCGCTCCATTTGGTCAGGCTCGGGTCGGGGGTGATGAAGCGGATCGTGCCGCCCTCCGATCCGGCCCCGAACAACGTGCCCTGCGGCCCGCGCAGCACCTCGACCCGATCGAGATCGAACAGCCGCGGATAGGTGTTGGTGGAGGAGACGCCGATCGATCGCGTCTGGATTGGTGTGTCGTCGACATAGACGCCGACCGTGCCGGTGCCGATCGTCGAATCCACGCCGCGGATCGAGACGTCCGCCTGCGTGCCGAAGCCGTTGGGCGTGAAGGTGAGGCCCGGCGTGAAGCGCGCGATGTCCGAGAAGTCGCGAATGCCCTGCACGTCCAGTTTCTGCTGGCTGATCGCGGTGACGCTGACCGGCACCTTGCTGAGCGGCTGGCTCTGGCGGGTGGCGGTGACGACGATATCGGGCACGCCGTCGTTGGTGGGCGGTGTCGGTGCGGTCTGCGCGGTCACGGTGCCGCAGGCGAGCAGCGCGCAGCCGCTCAGCAACAGGGCACGCGCGGCGCCGGTCTTGGTGATGGTCATGATCAATTCCCCTCGCGGCTTTTGCCGCTGTCCAGTCCCCGATGTCAGGCGAAGGCGCGCCGATCGGCGTGGCGCGAGCTCACGAAACCGGGTGGACGAAGGGGGCGGCCCCGGCACAGCCTGCGCGGAAGGCGACAGTCATCCTGCTCGGGGCGCCGGAGCATCAGGGCACCTTCGCGATGACGTCGCGAAGCACGATTCCGACCGCGACTCGCGCGGCTGGCTCTCCATAGGATGCGCGATCCTGCATCGTTTCCCCCAACCGCTTTCTGCGGCTTTGATCCCGATCTTTACTGTGATCGCAGAATAGTAGTTTTGGCGCAAGGCCCGTGTTTTTGGCACAATTCCTCGATTGTAACGGCTTCGCACAGACTGCGGCGGCGCCCATTGACGCCGGCAAGCGCATTATGCAAACTGTGATCTCGAACATCGGGCCTATCTATCGTTCGCCGAATATCGGGACGGTCAGCCGCGCGCGTCGAGGGCGATCCCACTTCCAACGGGGAGGAGGAATCGCGTGATCACCAAGGCACGGACCAAGCATATCCTGAGAGCGCTGTGCGTGGCGGCAGGACTTGTTTGCATATCGGCAGATGATGCTCCGGTGCACAGTGTCGCGGACGCTGTGGCCGCCGAAAGCGCCGACGCGCTGCCCATCACCGGCTTCTACGATCCGCCCGCCTCCGCCGCGAAGGCGCGGCCCGGCCAGCTGCTCCGCAAGGAGGCGGCGAGCTACACGCTGGCCGTTCCGGTGGATGCGATCCGCATCCTCTACGCCTCCACCGACGGCCACGGCGGCAAGGTGGCCACCTCGGCGATGGTGCTGACACCCAAGGGCACGCCGCCGCCGGGTGGCTGGCCGCTGATCGCGTGGGCGCACGGCACCAGCGGCATGGCGCGGATGTGCGGCCCCTCGCTGATGAAGGACGCTTATTATGGCGACGAGGGCCTGTCCGAGATGCTGAAGGAAGGCTTCGCGGTTGTCGCCACCGACTATCACGGCCTCGGCACGCCCGGCCCGCACCGCTATATGGACAAGCGCGCGCAGGCGCAGGATGTGATCAACTCCGTCCCGGCGGCGCATGCGGCGGTGCGCGGCCTGTCACGCGACTGGGTGGTCGATGGCCACTCGCAGGGCGGCCTCGCGGCGTGGGCGGTGGCGGAGGACGAACTCCGTATCAAGGACCCGACCTATCGCGGTGCGGTGGCGGTCGCCGGTGCCACGCATCTGGGCTGGCTGCTCGATCACACGGAAGGGACCAAGGGCTCGGGCTTCTATCTCGCCTGGCATGCCTATGCGATCCACACGCGCTTCCCGCAGTTCCAGATCGACCGGATGCTCTCGCCCGTCGCGCAGGCGCATTATGCCGATGTGACCAGCAAAGGCTGCTGGCTCTACGGCTTCGCCACCTATCACGGCATCGAGGCGCCGCAGATGGTGAAGCCGGATTGGCGATCGATTCCCGAAGTCCGTCGTTTCATGACGGAGAATTCGGCCGGGCGCTGGCCGATCCGCGGTCCGATCTTCGTGATCGCCGGCGAGGCAGACGGATCGGTGCCGCTCGCGGGCATCCGCGATACCGTCCACAAGGCCTGCGCGATCGGCACCAATGTCACGTTTCGAAGCTACCCGGGGCTCGATCACGATCCTGTCATGACGAATTCAACCCCGGATCAACTGGCGTGGATAAGAGACCGGCTTCACGGTAGGAACGCGTCGGGGAATTGCGGCGCATAGCTCAACACAAAACACCCAGCAGTCTTGCGTCCAAACTCGGCCGTTCAATCGCCCCATCAGCGTTCTTGAAACCCGACCATCCGCTTTCCCTCGGCTATGTTTGAGCAGAAGAGCACGATATCGGGATCGACCTACCTCTTGGCGTGACGTTTCTCGACTTGCCAGCCTTCGCGTTCGGCGAAGATGCGCTGCATGTCGGCCATGTTCTCACTGCCCCAGGTACAGAGAGGTTCGAGCGCCCGCGCCAGGCTATGTCCCAGCGGAGTCAGGGTGTAATCGACCCGAGGCGGGACCTGCTTGTAATCGTTCCTGACCAGCACGCCGTCAGCATCCAGCTCCTTCAGCTGCTGGATCAGGACCTTGTCTCTGACGTCCCGGATCGCGCGCTTCAATTCGCCGTATCGCGTCGGGCCACGCAGCAGGAAGTACAGGATCAGCGGCTTCCACTTGCCCGAGATGATGCGCAGCGTCGCGTCGAGCCCGCACGTGAAGCCGGGAGCGATCGGGGCGTCAGCCGTTACAGTTTCCGTCACCGCGTTCGGCATTTTTCCATACTTACCAAAAGGTGCATACTTGTCCCTAGGTATGCAGCCCGCCAGCTACATGCAACCTTGATTGGAGGCATGTATGAAAAGACTGGAAGGCAAGACCGCTGTTGTCACTGGCGGCGGCACGGGCATCGGCCTCGCCTCGGCGAAGCGCTTCATCGCGGAGGGTGCTTTCGTCTACATCTTCGGTCGGCGGCAGGCGCCGCTAGACGCGGCGCTCGCCGAACTTGGGCCGAACGCGCGCGCGGTCGCCGGCTCGGTCGCGGATGCGGCCGATCTCGATCGACTGTTCGAGGCGGTGAAGGCCGAACGCGGCTCGCTCGACGTCCTGCTCGCCAATGCCGGGACAGGCGCCCTGGCGCCCCTGCCGGACATCACGCCACAGCAGTATGACGATACCTTCGACGTCAATGTGAAGGGACTGATCTTCACGGTCCAGAAGGGGCTGAAGCTGATGGGCGATGGAGGATCCATCATCCTCACTGGCTCAACGACCGGCGTCATGGGAACGCCCGCCTTCAGCGTGTACAGCGCGTCGAAGGCGGCGGTGCGCAACCTCGCGCGCAGCTGGGCCCAGGATCTCCGGGGAACCGGCGTCCGCGTCAACGTCCTCTCGCCGGGCCCGACACTGACCGAACTCGCCTCCGAGGTGGTCGGACGCGACGCGATGATCGAGATGGGAGCATCGACCCCGATCGGGCACGTGGGCGATCCGGCGGAGGTGGCGGCCGTCGCGGCGTTCCTTGCGTCGTCGGACAGCAGCTTCATGACCGGGAGCGAGGTGTTCGCCGACGGCGGACTTGCCCAGATCTGATCCGCCACGATTGGCGCCGACCGACTGGATGCCTGGTCGGCGCTGATCGATCGGAAGCTGTCGGGAGCCGATCGCGCAACCCGCCGTTGTGCTGCCATCGGCCACCAACTCCGAGAGTTCCCATGACCCAGATCGACGCACGCGTCTCAGGACAGTTCGCCATCGACGGCGACATGACCGTCAACCGCCTCGGTTTCGGTGCGATGCGGATCACTGGACCCGGCATCTGGGGTGAGCCTGAGGATCGCGACGAATGTCTGGCTGTGCTCCGGCGCCTGCCCGAGATCGGTGTGGATCTGATCGACACCGCCGACAGCTATGGACCCTTCGTCAGCGAGACGCTGATCGCCGAGGCGCTCCATCCCTATGATGGCCTGACCATCGCCACAAAGGGGGGCCTGGTCCGCTACCCCGACAATCCGAGCCCATGGCCGCAGGTCGGCGATCCACATTATCTGCGCCAATGCGTGCATATGAGCCTGCGCCGCCTCAAGGTCGACCGCATCGATCTGTGGCAGCTCCACCGCATCGATCCGAAGGTGCCGCGGGACGAGCAGTTCGGCGCAATCCGCTCGTTCATCGACGAAGGCCTGATCCGGCACGCCGGCTTGAGTCAGGTCTCTGTCGAGCAGATCGAGGCCGCGCGGAAGGTCTTCCCGGTGGCGACTGTCCAGAACCGCTACAACCTGACCGACCGTGCCGACGAAGGCGTGCTCGATTATTGCGAGACAAACGGCATCGGCTTCATTCCCTGGTTTCCGCTCGCCGCCGGCGAACTCGCCAAGGATGGTGGCATCGTCGATACAGTAGCGAAGGCGAGAGGCGCGACGCCCGGGCAGATCGCGCTGGCGTGGATTCTGAAGAGGAGCCCGGTCATCCTTCCAATTCCCGGCACCAGCAAGGTCTCGCATCTGGAGGAAAACGTGGCCGGCGCCGCGATCGAGCTCAGCGACGAGGAATTTCGCGACATCGATACCGAGAGCGCACGTTCGTGACGAAACGGACAGAGGCGCTCGACATCAACAGCGCGTCGGCGGAAGATCTCGACGCCGTCGAGGCGCTGCACGGCCACGGTTTCGAGATCGTCCGCTATCGCGAGGAACGCGGGCGTTTCACCGACACGCGGCAGCTCGACGAGGTCCCCGGACTGGCGGGCGTGCTCAGCGACGAGCAGCGGTCGCAGCTGGTTGCCGGCGACTGAACGTCGCCGTTGACCGTTCGCCGTTCTCGAACGTTGCAGCGGACTTTATGCGGGTCCTGTCCAACGGCCGATAATCCTATTTTCGAGCGGAATGAGCCCGGATGAGTAGGCGACGCGCGGTCGCCGTTCGGGTTAGTCGGAGTGGCGCATGAAGAAGATCGGCTTCCTTTCGTTCGGTCACTGGTCCCCGGGAGCGGGTTCGCAGACGCGGTCGGCAAGCGACGTGCTGCTGCAGTCGATCGATCATGCGGTCGCCGCCGAGGAACTCGGCGCCGATGGCGCCTATTTCCGTGTGCACCATTTTGCGCGGCAGCTCGCATCGTCATTCCCGCTCCTGGCCGCCGTCGGCGCGCGGACGAAGCGGATCGAGATCGGCACTGGCGTGATCGACATGCGCTACGAAAACCCGTTCTACATGGTCGAGGATGCAGGCTCAGCGGACCTGATTTCGGGCGGGAGGCTCCAGCTGGGCATAAGCCGTGGATCGCCCGAGCAGGTGATCGACGGCTGGCGCCATTACGGCTACGCGCTGCCGGAAGGTGAAAGCCCTGCCGACATGGGCCGGCGCCATGGCGAGGTTTTCTTCGAGCTGCTGAACAGCCGTGGCTTCGCGCAGCCCAACCCGCAGCCGATGTTCGCCAATCCGCCGGGCCTCCTTCGCCTGGAGCCACATTCCAAAGGGTTGCGCGATCGCATCTGGTGGGGCTCCGCCTCCGATGCGACGGCTGTGTGGGCCGGACAGAAGGGCATGAACCTCCAGACCTCGACGCTGAAGGCTGACGAGAGCGGCGAGCCGCTCGGCGTCCAGCAGACGCGGCAGATCCGGATGTTCAAGGCGGCCTGGCAGGAAGCCGGCCATGCCCGCGAGCCGAGGGTCTCCGTGTCTCGCTCGATCTTCCCTCTGCTGATCGATACCGACCGCGCATATTTCGGTCGCGACCAGGGCGGCGATCATATCGGCGTCATCGACGACATGCGCGCGATCTTCGGCCGATCCTATGCCGCCGAGCCGGACCGGCTTGGCGAAGAACTGCGGCCGACGAGGCGATAGCCGAGGCCGATACCTTGCTCCTGACGGTTCCTAACCAGCTTGGGGTCGCCTACAACGCGCATGTCATCGAGGGTGTCCTTATGCATGTCGCGCCAGCGCTGGGGCGGCGGTGAGGAGCGGAGCTGCCCAGCCGGAAAGCGCCATGATCGGTCGTTCGGGCCAGAAACTGCGAATGCTATGAGCTGTCATTCGTTCAGAGAAGCAACGTCTACCTGCAACGAAGCACTACCGATCATAATGCGCTCGTGCGAGGCGGAGCGATTCCGGGAGTGGCAGGGCTATAGGCGCCGCATGGGTGGTTTTGAGAACGATCCAGACAGGACGTGGAGGTCGGCGAATTTAGCTTCGGCAAAAACTTCCGCATCGGTGACTATGGAACTCTCGCGGCGCTCTGCTTCGTCTCTACGATCCGATGCAACTCTTCGAGAAGCCTAGCCTGATTACGCTGGCTCCGCGATGACTCGATGAGTTCAGGGCCGAGGAAGGCACGCCTGAGATCCTCGTCATCAATCAGCGAGCGGGCACGTGCGAGCCCGATCTCATTGCCCGTCTGCTTCAAAAACCGCTCATATTCATGCGCGAGATAAACATCCGCAAACCTCCTTGCTTCATCAAGCGTACCCACTTGATGCAACTGGACGCGCGCCTCATCCTCAAAGCCGAGACGTTGAAACAGCGGGTAGTTGTAATTGCTTAGCGACGTCGCGCCGGCGCCTGTCGAGCCCGAGACGACGAGCAGGGAATAGCCTGACGACTGGCCATGCGCTTCATCGAACAAATAGCGGAGATCCTGAAGAAACGCTTGGATGCGCGAGGTAGACGCCCCGCTCGAAAATACTGCTTCCACTTCGTCGAGACAGAGCATCACACCCTGAAAGAGTCCATGAGAACGCGCGAGTGCGAAGAGTTCGGTCATCACACGGATGATCA
>Ga0105240_10013683_pt1 | contig 11126 bp, 8 predicted proteins | sample KBSC54metaG_FD_80426 | JGI IMG/M metagenome (GOLD analysis project Ga0105240, IMG submission 80426) | Corn rhizosphere microbial communities from Kellogg Biological Station, Michigan, USA - KBS C5-4 metaG | ecosystem: Host-associated > Plants > Roots > Rhizosphere > Soil | place: Michigan, USA...
CGCTTTGAGATACGACCGGACCTGGACCCAGTGAATCGGTGCCAGCGCCTCGACGGCCTTCAGCTCGACGACAAGACGATCGGAAACCAGCAGGTCGAGGCAACTTTCACCGACTCGGTGCCCGTCGTACTCGACTCTGACTGGAACCTGCCGCCGAAATTGGACATTTCTCAATCCGAGCTCCACGCACAGAGCGTGCTCATGGACCGACTCCAGGAATCCCGGCCCAAGAATCCGATGGACCTCGCTGGCAGCGGCAAGCAACGCGGAGACACTCTCATTGAGCTCCTTGGCCGGCTCCTCCAGCGTCTTGGCGTCCCTCGCCTTCTGGCGTTTCACACACCGGGTTTCGGCTGCCCTCCCGCGACGTTGCCGGCCTAAGTGAACGGCATTGCGGCTAGGCGCCGTCCTAGCGTCGGCCCAGCAGCCGGGCCACGCGCTCGCGCAGCCCACGGACCAGCCGCTGGTCCTCGGGCGACAGGCCCAGGGCCAGCAGCGCCAGCGCGTAGACCAGCAGGCCGGCGCCGATGACGGCGGTGACACGACCGGCGGTGCTGGCGATCCGCCCTGCCACGGCCTGCTCGGCGGCGAACGCCACCGCGGCGGCGGCGACCGTCTTCAGGATCGAACGATCGAAGGGAAAGACGCCCTCCAGCACGCGGACCTCGATCATGGCGCCGACCTGCAGCAGCGTCACGCTGCCCAGGGACGCGATGGCCGTGCCGGCCAGGCCGAGGCGCGGGATCAGCAGCAGCCCCGCGATGATGTTCACGGCCGCGCCGACGACGTTGTTCAGCAGGATCAGCCGCGAGCGACCGCTGGTGACCAGGATCCAGCCGCACAGCCCCAGGCTGGCGTTCACCAGGTGCCCCACCGCCAGGATCGCCAGCGCCGGCGCGCCGTCCCGGAAGTCCGGGCCGTACAGCGCCAGCAGGTCGTGTCGCAGCGCCAGCACGGTCACGGCGATGGGCGCCGCGACGGTGGCCACCCAGCGGCTCATCATGGCCAGGTTCTGTTGCAGGCGATCACGCTGGCCCAGGTGAAGCGCCTCGGAGAACACCGCCGCGGCGATGCTGTCGAAGACGTAACGCGTGTTCGAGATGACGCGCGTGATGAACTCGGACGCGGCGTAGACGGCGGTGGCGTTCGGTCCCAGGAACACCGTCAAAAGCACGATGTCCGCGCGTTGCAGCACCGCGTTCAACAGCTCGGCCGCCCCCAGCGGCAACGAGAACGCGGTGAAGCCGGGCAGCCAGGGCCCGCGCAACCCGCGCAGCAGCTCGCCTGGCCCGAACAGCCGCCCCACGACGATCAGCGCCAGCACGAACGTGGCGGCGCTCGCCGTCACGTGCGCCAGCGTCAGGTGGGCGAGCGAGCGTCCCACCGCCGCCGCCGCCAGGCCGGCCAGCAGCAGGAAGCTGGGCTCGGCCAGGCCGCGCACGATGAAGTTCGGGCGCGTCACCTTGGCCGCCAGGCTGGCCTGCATCAGCACCCACATGCCCCCGGTGAACACGGCCGCGGGCGCGATGAAGCGCAGCCCCTCGGCCAGCGGCGGGTCGTGCGCCAGGCGCGCCAGCGGCGTCGCGAACGCCGCCAGCAGGATCGCGAACGAGGTCGACAGCAACAGCGCCAGCCGCAGCCCGGTGCCGAGCGCACGGGTCGCCAGCTCGTGCTCGCCGCGCGCCCGGTGGCCCGCCACGAAGCGCAGCATGCCCTTGTCCGCGCCGCCGGTCCCGCCGCGCGTCAACATCTCTAGGATGGCCAGGCTGGCCTGATAACCGCCGAACACCGCGCGGCCGAACAGGCGCGCCAGCAACACGTGCGTGACCGTCAGCAGGGCCTGGCCGGCGACCGTCAGGACCTGAACGGCGCCGCTGCGGGCCGCGTGCGACGCGTCCGTTCCGCTGGTTTGTTCCGCCGGTTGCTCCGCGGACGGACCGCTCGACTCGCTCACTCGAAGATGATCGACTTGCAGGGGAAATCGAAGCTGATGTCGTTGGTGCCCGGCTTGCGCCAGCTGGTGCAGGCGGTGCCGTTCAGGGTCAGCTCGGTGGCCGACGACATCGACCAGCCGTTGGTGGCGTCCTGCGCGACCTCGTTGCCGCCGGGGCAGGTCTTGGCCAGGCAGACGTGCGCCGTGGCCAGCTGATTCAGATCGACCTTGATGGTCTGGCCGTTGATGTTGCCGAGATCGAAGGAACAGGACTTCACGCCGGACAGCGCCTGCATCAGCTGCGTCGCCAGCATGGCCTGATCGGCGGCGTCGGGGGTGTACGGCTTGGTCGGCCCCGCCATCGTCGAGTAGGTGCCGACGGTGGTGCCACGCACCTGCGTCTTGCCCGTGGTGGTCAGATCGGCCAGCCAGGGCGCGATGTTCTGGCACTGATCCCAGATCGAGTTCATGTCGCCCCCCTGGGGCAGCGGCATCACGGCGGGCTCGCCGGCGCCCGCGTTCGCGTAGGCCTGCAGCGTCCCCGCGGGCAGGTTGTTCAGCTTCGATTGCAGCCCGATGATGATCGTGGTGATGCCCTTCGTGTACAGCGCCTGCAGGCCGCCGATGACGGAGTCGGGCGCGCAGAGCACGTTCGAGTCGTCGCAGTAGTCGGGCTGGCCGTCGGTCACGAACACGATGAACTTGCTCCCCGGCGTGGGGTCGGCCAGCAGCTTGGCGCCCAGCATGTCCAGCGGCTGGCGGGTGGGGCTCTCGAACTTCTTGCCCTGCTGGTTCGTGTCGGGCTGGAAGGGCAGTGAATTGTACAGCTGGGCGATGGCGTCGTAGTTGTTCAGCGCCGGATCTATCTGATCGATCATGGGGCAGGTGCCGCCGTGCGCCGGGTCGGTGCCGGTCAGCGACGCGAAGCCGAAGCGGACCTGCGACTGCAGGCCCATGATGACCGGCAGCGCGGCGTCGCGCAGCTTGACCCACGACGTGTCGGACGGGGTGGGGCAGGAGTTCTCGACCGTGGTGGTGGACTGGCAGTCGAACATGCTGCCCGAGCGATCGACGGCGACGTAGACGGTCGGGGTGGTGGGCGCGAACGTGTAGCTGGCCATCTGGCAGGCGGCGTCGGTGACGGCCGCGTCCTGGTTCGACGACATGTCGCCGCCCGAACCGCTGGTGTCGCCGCCCGTCGCGCCGCCCGTCGCGGTCACGCCGCCGGTCGCCGGGGCCCCGCCGCTGCTGGCGCCCCCCGACGCGGTGGCCGTCGTGCCGCCGCTGGCCGATCCGGTGGTGCCGCCGCTGCCCGAACCGCCGGTGCCGCCCGAGCTGCCGCCCGACCCGGCGGTGGTGCCGCCGCTGGCCGCCCCGGTGGTGCCGCCGCTGCCCCCCTTCGTACCGCCGCTGCCCGTCCCTTTTCCGCCCGCGTCGGAGGCGCTCTTGCATCCCATCCAGCCCGCGATCAGGACGGCGGCGAAAAACGGCAAGCGCGGGCGCGAACTAAGCATCGGGGGCCTCCACGAAGGTCTCCCAAATTACCACGGAACGCGCGTTCGAACGTCGGCCGGCGCCGCTACAGGCCCACCGTGGCGGCGTCCTCCAGCGCGTTGACGATCGCCTGCAGCAGCCGCGCGCCGATCGCGCCATCGATCACGCGATGGTCGCAGGACAGCGTCAGCGCCATGCGGTGGCCGACCACGATCGCCCCCTGCTGGACGAGCGGTTCCTTCCGGACGCGCCCCACCGCCAGGATGGCGGCCTCGGGCGGATTGATGATGGCCGCGAAGTGATCGATGCCGTAAGCGCCCAGGTTCGAGACGGAGAACGTGGCGCCGCTCATCTCGTCCGGGCGCAGCTTGCGGTCGCGGGCGCGCGCCGCCAGCTCGTGCGCCTCGTGCCCCACCTGGGCCAGCGTCTTCGTGTCGGCGTCGCGGATCACCGGCGTGACCACGCCGTCCTCGATGGCGACCGCCATCGCGACGTCGACGCGCGCGTGCTGAACGATGGCGCCGTCGCCGAAGGAGGCGTTCGCCTGGGGCACCTTGCGCAGGGCCAGCGCCACCGCCTTCAGCACCAGATCGTTCATCGAGACCCTGGCCCCGTTCGCGTGCGCCAGGCGCTCGCGGAGCTCGAGGGCCGGGTCCACGTGTACGTCGGTGGTCAGGTAGAAGTGCGGGACGCTGGTCTTCGACGCGACCATCCGCTGCGCGATCGTCCGGCGCACGAGCGACAGCGGATTCAGCGTATCTCCGCCGGGCAGCGCCGGCGCCGACATTTCATTACCCGCACCCGCACCGAGACGGGACAGCGCCGCGACGACGAGGGCGGCCACGTCCTCCCCGGCGTTTCCCATGATGGCGAGGGGGCCGCCGACCGGCACCAGCCTGCCCGGGCCCGCCAGACACTTCAGCAGCGTCCCGCCTTGCGGCGCCTCCCACTCCAGCACCGCCTTGTCGGTCTCGATCTCGGCCAGGACGTCGCCGGGGTCGACGGCCTCGCCCTCGTTCTTCCGCCACCTCCGCAGCACGCCCTCGCGCATCGTGTCCGAGAGCCGGGGCATGTCGATGATTTCAGCCATGATTCAGGACTTCTGCGACGCGACACCCGGTCGCGGGGGTGGGAAGAATGGGGGGCGCCGAAGGCGGGCGAAGGCGCCCCCGGTAGGGATATCGGTCAAAGGTGACGGGATTGTAACCGGCGGCGCCAGGGCGCCTCCTCAATCGTTGGCCCGATCCCGCCGATGTCTGACCTCCGATGAGCGCATCGGTGAGCTTACAGTTGCAGGGACTCGCGCAGGGTGTCGATGGTGCCGGCCGGCCGGAGGCGACGCCGGCGGCGCGGGGCGTGGTCCTGCTCGTCGACGACGAGCCCACCATCACGCGCTCCTACGCGCGCAACCTGCGCTCCGCCGGCTACATCGTCGAGACGGCTCAGGACGGCGCCGAGGCGGTGGCCCGCTTCGGCGAGCGCTTCTTCGACGTCATCGTCAGCGACATCTCGATGCCGGGCATGGGGGGGCTGGCCATGCTGCGCGAGATCCGCGAGCGCGACCTGGACGTGCCGGTCATCATCATGACGGGCGGCCCCGCCGTGCAGAGCGCCATCGAGGCCATCGAGTACGGGGCCCTGCGCTACTTCGTGAAGCCCATCGCGGCCGCCCAGCTGGAGGAGGCCGTGTCGCGGGCGGTGCGCCTGCATCAGATGGCGCGCGTGCGGCGTGAAGCGCTGGAGCTGTATCGCGCCGGCGGCAGCCCGCTGGGCGATCGGGCCGGGCTGGAGGCGCGGTTCTCGCGCGCGCTCGACAACGTCTGGATCGCCTATCAGCCGATCGTGTCGTGGTCGGCGCGCTCGCTGTTCGCTTACGAGGCGCTGGTGCGCAGCGAGGAGCCGACCATGCGCGGCCCCGGCGAGCTGTTCGCGGCGGCGGAGCGCCTGGGGCGCCTGCACGACCTGGGGCGGGTCATCCGCGGGCGCGTGGCCCAGACGATCCGCGAGGTCCCGTTCGATCCGCTGGTCTTCGTCAACGTTCACACGGACGATCTGCAGGACGCGACGCTGTTCGCGCCGGACTCGCCGCTGGCCCCCTACGCGTCGCGCGTGGTCCTGGAGATCACCGAGCGCGCCGCGCTGGATCAGGTGAAGGATCTGATGGCGCGCATGGAGCAGCTGCGCAAGATGGGCTATCGCATCGCCGTCGACGATCTGGGCGCCGGGTACGCCGGCCTGACCAGCTTCGCGCAGCTGGAGCCGGAGGTGGTGAAGGTCGACATGTCGCTGGTGCGCGGCGTGGACGCCTCCGCCACCAAGCAGAAGTTGCTGGGGTCGATCATCGGCCTGTGCCACGACCTCGACATCCAGATCATCGCCGAGGGAATCGAGACCGAGGCCGAGCGCGACACCGTGGTGCGCCTGGGCGGGGACCTGTGCCAGGGCTACCTGTTCGCGCGCCCCGGCCGGCCGTTCCCCACCGCCACGATGTAAGGCGCCGGGGCCGAGCGACGTCGTCGCGGTCCCCGAACCCGCACGAGGGTGTCCGCGCTCAGTGCGCGGGCGTGCCCGTCACGGGCGAGCCCGTCGCGCGCGCCAGCGCGGCCACCGCGACGTTCAGGTCGAAGACCGCCTGCAGGTACCGCGCGCGCATCGCGAAGAAGTTCGTCAGCGCGTCCGAGAAGTCGCGCGTCTCGGCGATGCCGATGGCGAAGTTCTGCGACACCGCGGTGATCCAGGCCTTGCCCGCCTTCTCTCCCTTGTGGACGACCTCGACCCGCTCGGCCGCCTCCGTCACCTCCGAGTGGGCCTTGCGAACCTCGAGCGCGATGCCGCCCATCGCCTCCTGGCGCCGCAGGTCGGTCTCCTCCGCCTCGACCCGCATGCGGTTTGCCCGCGCCAGCTTGGGGCCGAGGTCGAGCGGCATGCGCAGGGTGGCGACCAGACCGCCGCTGAACGTGTTGAACGGGTTGTTGAAGTAAGCGTTGTCCGGGCTCTGCACCACCGGGGCCGTCGAGTAGGTCCCCGTCAGCACCAGCGCCAGGTCGGGGTACTCGCGCCGGCGCTCCAGCAGGGCCAGGGCGTTCTTGGCCTTGACCGAGAACTCCAGGGCGCGCACCTCGGGCCGATTCTGCTGCGCGGACTGCTCGTAGAAGGTGACGGGGCGGGGCGTCACCTCGACGGGCTCGAAGGGCGCGTCGTCGACGTCGATCTCGTTCGGCGCCTCCGAGCCGAGCAGCGTCCGCAGACCGGAGAGGGCCAGCGAGGCCAGCCGCTTCGTCTCCAGGATGCGCGCGTCCAGCTCGGCGCGGACGGTGCGCAGGCGCAGCCGATCGGTGACGGTGGCGCTGCCCGAGCCGCTGGCCAGCTGATCCTCGATCTTCTTCTGCGCGGCATCGACGTAGCCGCTGCCTTCGTCCAGCGCGTCCAGCAGGTCGCGGGCCAGCTTCACGCCCCAGTATGCCTTGGTGACGTTCAGGTCGACGTCGCCGACGGTGGCCAGCTGCTTCTGGCGCAGCGCCGAGGCGCCGGCCTCGGCCGCCGCCGTGCCGGCGGAGATCTTGCCGAAGTCCCACAGCGGCTGGATCAGCTTCAGGTCGGAGCGGAACCACACCCCCTTCAGGTTGGTGATGTAACTCGCGAAGTTGTGGGTGGGGTTGATGTTCGTGGTCAGGCAGTGCTCGGGGTCGGCGGGGGCCTGGGGATCCGTCCCGGGCGTCACGCAGTGGATGTCGGGCACGGCCGTCACGAACGAGGTCAGGTCACCGGACGGTAGCCAGTTCCGTTTCGCCTCGACGACTTGTAGCTCCATCGCCTCGGCCGCCACCGTACCGGCGTGCAGCCCCGGGTTGCCCTTGTGGGCCATGTCCAGCAGCTCGGACAGAGTGTAGGGCTTCGCCAGCCCCGGGTGCACGCCCGCCAGCATCACGGTAGCGGCGCACGCGATCCCAATCACCGGTCGATGCCACGTTGGCGACATAGCGGCAATTGAGTACCACGCCTTCCCCCGGCGTGACCACCCGCTTCGGCCCGCATTTTCCAACTGCCACCGTCGAATTGACCGACCTCGCGGCCCGTGGTTCCGTGGAACGATGGCCAAAGCTCATACCCCTCGCGCGTCGCGCGTCGAGACGGTGCAACTGGTCCTACCTGGGCTCACCAACACCCACGGTACGATCTTCGGCGGCATCCTGATGCAATGGATCGACATCGCCGCCGGGATCGCGGCCGGCCGACACGCGGGGGGCCCCGTGGTGACGGCCTCGATGGATCGGCTGCACTTCATCACGCCGGTCAACCTGGGCGAGATCGTGACCCTGCAGGCGCAGGTGAACTTCGCGGCGCACACCTCGATGGAGGTCGGGGTCCGGGTGCTCGCGGAGACCCAGCCCGGGGGGGCCCGCCGCCAGGCGACGCGCGCCTATCTGACGTTCGTGGCCGTGGACGACGCGGGCCGGCCGCGGCCCGTACCGCCGCTGACGACGGAGACCGCCGACGAGAAGCGCCGCTTCGAGGACGCGTCCCATCGCCGCGCCGAGCGTTTGCGCGAGCGGCGCGCTATGGAGAAGCGCCATGCGCGAAAGTGACGAGACGGGGGAAGTGGACGCCGCCGCGCTGGCGGCGCTGAAGACCGACGCGGTCCTGCTGGCGCCGCTGGGCAAGGAGGTGGTGGTGGCGCGGGGGGAGGATCGCGTTCGCTTCCTGCAAGGGGTGGTCACCGGGAACGTGGCGGGCACTCCCGTGGGCGGTGGCACGCACGCGCTGTTGCTGACGGCGAAGGCGCACGTCCTCGCCGAGATGCGCATCTTCGTGCGCGCCCACGACCTGCTGGTGCTGGTCGCCGCCGGGGAGGGGGCCCGCTCGGCCGAGGCGCTGGCGCGCTATGCGGTCATGGATGACTTCACCGCCGAGCCGGCACCGGGCCTGCAGGCGATGGCCGTGCTGGGCCCCGGCGCGGCCGCCAGGCTCGACGCCGCGGGGTTACCGGCGTCCCCGCTGGCTTCCGGGCCGCCGTGGTCCCACGTGGACGCCGGGCCGGTCTGGCTGGCGCGCGTGAAGCACCTGGGGGCGGACGGCTTCTGGGTCGTCGGGCCCGCGGCAGAGGTGGCACGCCTGTCCGAGGCGCTGGCGGCGGGCGGGGTGCCGCGACTGTCCCCCGCGACGGCGGAAGCGGCGCGCGTGGCGGCCGGCGAGCCGCTGTGGGGCCATGAGATCACCGACGAATACTTCCCGATGGAGATCGGGCTCGGTGACGCGATCGACTACAAGAAGGGCTGCTTCCTGGGCCAGGAGCCGATCGTGCGCATCCGCGATCGGGGCCACACCAACTGGCGCCTGGCGCGCGTCGAGCTGCCCGCCGGGGCGGCGGTGAAGCCGGGCGACCGCCTGGAGACGGACGAGAAGCCCAAGGCCGGCAAGCTGACCAGCGTGGCCGCCGCCGGGCAGCCGGGGGCCGTCGCGCTGGGCGTCGTGCACGTCAGCGTCCCCGGCGGGACCCGGGTCCGCATCGCCGGCGCGCAGGGCTTCGTCGAGGGGATCGTGCACGACGCCCCCCGTTCGACCTGAGGCCCCGACCCCGGGCGCGGCGACACGCGCCCTTGACACCCTCGACGCGATCCGATTATGTCCCCGCGCATGGGCAGGCACGACAACCGACTCTCGATGAAGATGCGCCGCAAGAAGCGGCAGACCAAGCTGAAGGCGCGCCTGAAGCGCAAGTCCGGCGAGAAGCGCGCCGCGAGCAAGGCGCCGACGTCCGGGAAGTCGCGCCCGAAGAAGACCGCGCCCAAAGAGTAAGGAAAGCCCTCGTGCCGGACGTGCGCGAGGCAAATCAGGCTGCGACCCCGCGCCCGGCGGATGCGCCGACGGCGCTGATGCGGCAGTACCTCGACGTGAAGTCGAGGTATCCGGACGCGATCCTCTTCTTTCGTCTCGGGGACTTCTACGAGATGTTCTACGAGGACGCCGTCTACGTCGCCGGCGCGCTGAACCTGACGCTGACGTCCCGGGACAAGGGGAAAGAGGATCCCGTGCCGATGTGCGGGATCCCCTACCACGCTGCCCGTGGCTACCTGACCCGGCTGACCGAGCTGGGACACCGGGTGGCCATCTGCGAGCAGATGGAGGACCCGCGCGCGGCGCGTGGCATCGTGCGCCGGGACGTGGTCCGCGTGGTCACGCCGGGCGTGATCCTGGACGAGGAGTCCCTGGACCCCCGCCGGCCCTGTTACGTCGCCGCGGTGGCGGGCGACGCGCGACGCGGCTGGGGCCTGGCCTTCCTGGACGTCACCACGGGCAGCTTTCGCGCCACCGAGGCGGCCACCGTCGAGGCGCTGTGTGACGAGCTGGCCCGCGCCGAGCCCAGCGAGCTGCTGGTGCGGCAAGGTGATCGCGAGCTGGGCACCGTCATCAAGCGCGCCTATCCCCGGCTGCCGCAGACCGAGCTGAAGGGGACGGACGGATCGGACGCGGCGCTGCGCGGCCTGCAGGCGGCGCTGGGCCAGGCCTGGGACCCGGCGTTGTCGGCCCGCAGCCCGGCCGCGACCGAGGCGGCGGCGATCGTGCTGCGTTACGCGCGCGACACGCAGCCGACCGCGCCCCTGCCGATCACGGCGCTGGAGGTGTTCCGGTCGGCCGAGTCGCTGATCATCGACTACCAGGCGCGCGCGCACCTCGAGCTGACCGAGACGCTGCTCGATCGGCGGCGGGCCGGCTCGTTGCTGGACGGGCTGGATCAGACGCGCTCGGCGATGGGGGGACGGCTGCTGCGGCGCTGGCTGTTGTTCCCGCTGGTGGAGGTGGCCGCCATCCGGCGCCGCCACGACGCGGTCGAGCGGCTGGTGGCGGCGCACGGGGCGCGGGACGCCGCCCGCCACTCGCTGTCGCACATCGGCGATCTGGAGCGGCTGACCGGCCGCGCCCGCCTGGGCGTGGCCACGCCGCGCGATCTGGCGGCCCTGGGCGCCGGGCTGGCGCAGCTGCCGGCCCTGGCCCAGGCGCTGCGCGGCGCCGCCGAGAGCGAGATCGCCGCGAGCGACCCGGAGAACCTGGCGGCGCTGGGCGACGACCTGGCCCAGGACATGGCCGAGCGCCTGCGGGCCACCTTGCGCGACGACGCGCCCGCCGTCACGAAGGAGGGGGGCTTCGTGCGCGCGGGCGTGTCCGCCGAGCTGGACGAGCTGCAGGCCATCGCCAGCGGCGGTCGCGACGGACTGGCCGCCATCGAGCAACGCGAGCGGGAGCGGACCGGGATCGCCTCGCTGAAGATCAAGTCGAACAGCGTGTTCGGCTTCTACATCGAGGTGACGCGCTCGCACCTGGGCCGCGTGCCCGAGGACTACGTCCGCAAGCAGACCGTGGCGAACGCCGAGCGCTTCGTCACCGCCGAGCTGGGAGAGTACGAGTCGAAGATCCTGAACGCCGACGAGCGGCGCGTCGCGCTGGAGCTGGAGATCTTCACGGCCCTGCGCAACGAGGTGGCCGAGGCGGCGCCGCGCTTGCTGGCCCTGGCGGCGCGGGTGGCGTCGGTCGACGTGCTGGCGGCCCTGGCCGAGGTGGCCCATCGCGGGGGCTACTGCCGGCCCGACGTCGACGAGTCGGGCCTGATCGACATCACGGACGGGCGCCACCCGGTGGTGGAACGCCTGTCGGCCGCGGGCGGCTTCGTTCCCAATGACGTTCGCCTGGATCCCGAGCAAGA
>Ga0105240_10013685_pt1 | contig 11126 bp, 10 predicted proteins | sample KBSC54metaG_FD_80426 | JGI IMG/M metagenome (GOLD analysis project Ga0105240, IMG submission 80426) | Corn rhizosphere microbial communities from Kellogg Biological Station, Michigan, USA - KBS C5-4 metaG | ecosystem: Host-associated > Plants > Roots > Rhizosphere > Soil | place: Michigan, USA...
ATGATAAAAGTCATTAGGCAGAGGTTTATTCGCTTTCCAAATAGGCAAGACCCGCGCTTTTGTATGCCGGCTTCTGCAATTGCACTCTTAGATTTTCGAAGATTTTCAGAGGTGCATCCGTGGCAAAAATGTTAACCAGCCAGGCAGGTAGTGAACCTCCCGGATCAACATGGATCGAATACTGAACGTGTACCTGGTTTGCCCCTATTGGCGTTATCACCCATTTGCCTGAAGAGTTGGCAATCCTTACAATTCCTTTCTTCACGGGGACATAACCCGGAACAGCAGGCCCGTCAATGGTTATTATTTTTGTCGCGGGGTCTTTGCTAACCGTCAGATGAGCCACAAAATCCCGGTTAGCAGCCGGCCATGGCAAGCTTACCTCTGAATAATAGTAAAGTTCTGATGGAGATACCTGTTTAACCATTTTGGCCGATTTAACGTGATACACCCAATCAGGTGCAGTATTGATGTCCATTACCACTGCTACCAGTTGAGAAGGCGTTGCATTTAAATCACACTCTACCTTTACGGCTTTGATCTTCGAATCGGGAACGATGCTGGTGTATACTTTTATGCCTTCCTTATCTGCACTCAGTTTCCAATCGCTTTGCGCAGATGCAGAAACTATATTTAATATGAGGAACAATGAAACAAAGAATATTTTGTTCACTGCGCTAATAGTTTGATTGATTGGTTTCATCCGTATAAATCTGATGCCACAAATGTAGATCAACAGTCAATCAAGTTGACTAATATTTTGCTTTTAGACAGTTTCGTGACGCAATCGCCATGTGTTGACCTTCGGATGATAAAAGTCAGGAAAATCAATTCAAAATAACCTGCATATCGCGCGGGTCTTGGAAAATATTTATGCTGATATACAAACCATTCCGCCTCTTTACAGTTTAGTTTGTATGGAAACAAACCGATTATCATCTGCACTCGCAGATGCACTAAACCAGCAAATGACCAACGAGGCAGCCAATGCCCAGATATACCTTGCCTACGCTTCATGGGCGACAGACAGAGGTTACGACGGCATTGCTAATTTCCTTTTCAGGCACGCCAATGAAGAGCGTAATCACATGATGAAAATTCTGGAATATATTCTGAAACGAGGCGCGAAAGTGAAGGTTACTGAAATACCGGCGCCTGGTCCTGAGCCGGTGAACGTAAATGACTGCTTTGAGAAAATATTTCAATCGGAAGTGGACAACACAAAGAATATATACAGCATAGTGGATATGAGCATGGCAGAACGTGACTGGGCCACCTGGAACTTTATGCAATGGTTTGTAAAAGAGCAAACTGAAGAAGAAACGCTCGCGATGGATCTGTTATCCAAAATCAAAGTCGCCGGTGGTGCGAATGCCAATGACGATGCGTTATATGTCCTTGACCGTGACCTTGAAAAGACACCTGATGATGCCACATTGGCACAAGATGTTACTGTTGAAAATCCGTAAATCACTCTTCCAAATATAATTAGAAAGCCTGTCCACCCAGCGGACGGGCTTTTTGTTTTTTATGAATACCGGTAAATGATATATTGATTGATCGGGTGTGGCCGCGAAATTTACCATCTCAAAATAAATATTTGATAATTCTTATATTTAAGAAACTTAAAACGCACCGTTATGTTCACACCAAATCACCTTTCCGTTCTTGGCATCATCCATACTGCCATCAGTATCCTTGCCATCCTGATTGCCTTTTATGCATTATTTCGCTCAGGTAAGATCGATCCACTTAGCGGCCCGGGCAGATGGTATATCTGGTTAACTATTCTCACTTGTGTAACCGGTTTACCAATTATGCGCTATGGTCACCCAACCGCGGGCCATTATCTGGCTATCATTGTTCTTGTTTTGCTGCCGATCGGCATTTTTGCCCGACGGCTGCGCTTTCTTGGAAAACTTGGCGAATACGTCCAGGTGATCGTTATGTCAGCTACCTTGTTTTTGTCCTGCATACCTTTGTTTGTTGAATCATTAACCCGGTTGCCGATCAGTCACCCAATTGCATCAGGTCCCGATGATCCGTTATTAAAAAATGTGCTTAACGGTTTAATGATAGCCTTTCTTTTAGGGGTGATCTACCAGGTCATCAAAATAAGGGCTAAACGTAAAACACCTCCTTCGGTCAACAGCGCTGTAAATTAAAAGCGGCATTGTTCAGCTTTTGTAAAGATTAAAATTGGGCGATAATACTCACCAGATATAAAATTGAAATTGAGTATTATCGCATCATGAAAAGCCCATTCGACCACCTGGACAATTATGTTTTAGAAGACGACAAAGTTCTGTTACGGCCATTAGTCGAATCAGACATTGAATACCTGCTTCCCTTTGCCATAAATGAGCCTGATACCTGGCGTTTCTCGCAAACAAGCGCACGCAGCGAGAAAGGTATGCAAGCTTATATCAATACGGCATTAACCAATAAGGCAACCGGGAAGGAATATCCTTTTATTGTGTTTGATAAAACAACCGGCGAGTGTGCGGGCAGCACCCGATTTTACGATATACAGCCACAAAACAACATGCTGCAATTAGGTTATACCTGGTATGGCGAAAAATTCAGGGGGACGGGCTTAAATAAGCATTGCAAATTCTTACTACTTCAATTTGCTTTTGAAGATCTGAATATGTACCGGGTTGAGTTCAGGGCCGATGCCCGAAACGAGCGGAGCATTGCGGCTATGAAAAGCATCGGCTGCAAACCAGAAGGCATTCTACGCAGTCATATGTGGCTGGAGGATGGAACCCGCCGGGACTCAATTGTATTGAGCATTCTGAAAGATGAATGGGAGAACGGAGTCAAGGAAAATTTGAAGAAGCGGTTATAATATGAAAGCCGCTATAATTTAATAAACACCTTATTCTTCGCCAGCCAATAACACAGGCTCCATTCTAAAAACCAGGTTACCAAAGCTGAAAGCACAGCTGATATCTTTGGTGCGATGCCTGCCATATTGGAGACACCTTTTACAAAGATCGCTACAAAACCATTCACCCACTGATAACCTACCGTTTCAAAAAAAAGGTAGATAAATATGGCGTTCGCACCTACTGCCACGGCTATCCAGGCATATTTGGAGTATTGTTTTAAATCGACAAGCCAATACCAAAACGCCATCATCAAAAATACACATCCACCAGAAGCTAATGCGAACGAACTTGTTGCAATGCGTTTAATAATTGGAGTGATGTTTAGCCAATCCAACCCAAAGCCTAAGATCAAACCAGCAATTGCAGCTATCAACAAGTATTTAACTTTTTGCTGAGCTGAATAATTGGACACCAATAATTTCCCCGCTAAAACGCCCCAGATAGTATGTGCAGCGGTGGGAATAATATTGATCGCCACCCAACCATCATGATTTATTTTTCCCATCAGCACGGTATCCATGTACGCTCCAAAATTGTGGTATTCTACAAATGGCTGATCAAATCCGGGTACCAATATCAACCGATATAATAATTCTGTAATGATCAGCAGAATTATGGAAACAGTAATCTGGAATTTGTAAGACCTGTTAATAATAAGATAGGCAATAAGACTGGTAAACGACAGCTGCGTCAGCACATTCCACAACTCCCAAACAAGCTTACCTGCATATACGCAATGCAAACCTGTGCCCAACAAAAACAATTTTAGCGAGCGGATTGCAATATGCCTGAAGTTTTGCGACCAGGTTATTCCCTTCTCCCGCTTATGATAATAAGAAATATACATCCCCGTACCGGCTATAAGCATAAACGAAGGCTGCAGCAGATCCCAAAAATGCAGACCGTGCCATGGATGATGAAAAAACTGGTTTAGAACAGTGCCGAATATACCTCCCGGCTCAAGCTTTTTAAGCGATTCATATACCGAGCAACTTTCTGCCGCCAACAGGATCATAATGATGCCGCGCATCACATCAATGGACAGTATTCTTCCGGGCTTTTGGGAAATTACGGGTTCCATGCAAGAAAATTGGATGATGTCAGGTTAACTCCAATAAAGTTAATGCTTTGTCGGCGCTTATCCAATCTCAGGCAAATGCTGCATCTCCAAAAAAGTCGGGGCGATGGAAATCCGGCTTAGGGGCTATTATATTTTTCCACGCAAGGAAATGTGGTTGGGTTAGATCATCGCCACATTTGTAAAAATTCACGTGGCAATCTTTTCCTTTTAGTGTGTTTAGCTGATGAAAGCAAAACACCTGTATAGGTATCACCAATGTTAAAGTCCAATTAATTGTAGGGTTGGGATCACCTTGCTTTTGGACGATGCTTCGTTCGTATTTTATTGTTTCCAACAAATCAACCGGTAATGACGCTCTGGTTTCTGCTGGTATCCCAAATCCGCCTAAACAGGTGCCCAGTCTATTGAATTCCAGGTTATAGTATGCCTTGTCATTTCCAAAAGCAATAAAAAACTCCACACAGCTATCTTTATAAACAGGGTCGTTGGTTTTTCGAAACCGCGCCAGCACTTCATGCTCCTCTACATCGTATTTAATGCTGATACAATCGTTGCCATGAGCAATCTTGAAAGAAACTTTTGGCAGATCGTAGTACTCGGGATATTCTGGCCACGGCTGAATATTTATTTTGTGACTCCTCTCCTTCTCCAACAAGGAAACGATGCTTCCGACGGGCGTATTTTGATTGACACCGGGCAGTCGTGATATATACAGGCTGTTTTCGACCATAATTAGACGGCGCAAAAATATATTGAAAAGTTATAAAATGTGTGCGCGCACATAAATATATTTTCAATATTTTCGCTTGCAGCAGGTTCTGATAGTCAAAAGCTTTTAGCCGCTCCTGTTTTTAATCTTTTATTCGACCTATGGAAAAAACAAAATGCATATTCCTGCCCTTCTTAATTATCATTTCTTTATTGTTCGCAGACCTTTTGGCGTCAGCTCAAACTTCAAAAAATATATTTTCATTAAGCAAGACTGAGTTTTTGCTGAACGGTAAACCTTTTCAGATTATCAGCGGCGAGATGCACCCTGCCCGGATACCGAGAGTTTATTGGCGAAACCGCATCCAAATGGCGAAAGCGATGGGCTGCAATACCATCGCAGCTTATGTTTTCTGGAACTATCACGAAAGCAAGCCCGGCGTATTTGATTTCAAGACGGATAACCACGATATAGGCGAGTTCATCAAAATTTGTCAGCAGGAAGGTATGTGGGTTATCCTTCGCCCAGGACCATATGTATGTGCCGAATGGGATTTTGGTGGAATACCTTCTTACCTTTTAAAAATACCAGACATCAAGATCCGCTGCATGGACCCACGCTATCTGGCAGCTGCCGAAAGATATATGACACATTTGGCGGCCATCGTGAAACCGCTGCTGTGTACCAGTGGCGGACCAATCCTGATGGTGCAGGTTGAAAATGAGTATGGCAGCTACGGCAACGATAAAACTTACATGGAAACCGTGCGCAAAACATGGATCAAAAATGGGATCAATGTGCCATTCTATACAGCTGACGGTCCGACAGCTTTTATGCTTGAAGCTGGTAATGTATATGGCGCTGTGATCGGTTTGGACAGCGGCAGCAGCGAGGCTGATTTTGATGAGGCTAAAAAATATAACCCCAACGTGCCTGCATTTAGCAGCGAAACTTACCCAGGCTGGTTAACGCACTGGGGCGAGAAATGGCAGAGGCCGGATACCGCCAGTCTGCTAAAAGAAGTGAAATTTCTCTTGGACACCAAGCGCTCCTTTAACCTCTATGTGGTTCATGGCGGCACTAACTTTGGTTTTACCGCAGGGGCAAATGCCTTTATGCCTACGCAGTTCCAGCCCGATGTAACCAGCTATGATTACGATGCGCCGATAAACGAGCAAGGCCGCCCAACAGCCAAATATTATGCTTTGCGCAAACTGATCTCAAAATATGTAAAATACAAAATTCCGGAGGTACCAAAATCGATTGAGACGATTACTATTCCAGAGATAAAAATGCAGGCCTACTCTACCGTTTGGGCCAATTTGCTTGCTCCGGTAAAATCAGCGCAGCCTAAACCGATGGAAGCATTGGATCAATCATCAGGATATATTTTATATAAAACCAAACTAATCGGCCATAAAAGTGGCAAGCTGACCATCACCGAGCCGCACGACTATGCCACGGTATTTCTGAACGGCAAATACGTAGGTAAAGTAGAGCGCGACAGCGGCAAATGGAGCATTAATCTGCCTAAGTCAGATGTAAAAGGCCCGGTTTTGGAAATATTTGTAGAAGCAATGGGGCATATCAATTTCGCCCAATATATGATCGACCGTAAAGGTATTACTGACCGGGTAACCTTAAACGGCATGACACTGATGGATTGGAATATTTATAAACTTCCGTTTGATAATCAATACATTTCAGCCTTAAAACCAGCTGCCATCAATCCAGAAAAGAACGGCGCGTTTTTTAAAGGCAGCTTTAACCTTGATAAGGTAGCTGACACTTACATCGATCTGAGCAAATACAAAAAAGGCGTGATATGGGTGAACGGCCATAACTTGGGAAGGTATTGGGATATCGGTCCGCAGAAGCGACTATATTGCCCTGCCCCATGGCTAAAGAAAGGCAAGAATGAAGTACTGATATTCGACCTGCATCAAACCGAAGCGGCTTCAGTATCAGGCGAAAACACATTGGAATAACCGTTGAACAATTATAAACCAAGCTATAAACTATGGATCGCAGAGACTTTATCAAACAAGGCGCCTTGGCAACAGCAGGATTAACCATCCTGCCCGCAGGCTCACTTTTTGCTGACACTACTAAAGTACGATTAGGTTACATCGGCGTCGGTCTTCGCGGCCGTAACCATGTACAGGAAGGCTTATTAAGAGACGATGTGGAGATTATAGCCATCTGCGATACACAGGAAAGTTCATTGCAATATTGCCGCGAACAATTCAAAAAAGCAGGCAAAAAGCTACCAGTTGAATATACCGGCAGGCTGGATGCATACAAAAAGCTACTGGATCATAAAGACATTGACGCGGTGATCATTGCTACCCCATGGCAGTTCCATCATCCGCAAGCGATCGATGCCATGAAAGCTGGGAAATATGTTGGCTGCGAAGTTATAGCAGGGCTATCCGTCGATGATCATTGGGATCTTGTAAAGACCTCAGAGCATACCGGCATACCCTATATGACTTTGGAAAACGTTTGCTATCGCCGGGATGTAATGGCCGCCTTAAATATGGTTCGCAAAGGGCTGTTTGGCGAGATCATACATCTGCAGGGTGGCTATCAACACAACCTTCGCGAAGTATTATTTAATGATGGCAAACACTTTTATGACCATGGCGTAGAATTTGGCCCTAATGCGTTGAGTGAGGCACAATGGCGTACCCAGTTTAATATTGATCGTAATGCGGATATCTACCCAACTCACGGCGCGGGGCCATTGATGCATTATGCCAACATTAACAGCGGCAACAGCTTTACTAACCTGGTTTCATTTTCTTCAAAATCCAGAGGATTAAATACCTATATCGAAGAAAAATCACCGGGCCATCCGAATGCGAAGATCAATTTTAAAAATGGCGATGTTACCACCTCGTTGATCAATTGTGCCAACGGCGAAACGATAATGTTAAGCCATGATTGTCATTTACCGCGACCATACTCATTGGGATTTAGGGTACAGGGCACTGAAGGTATCTGGATGGATCTGAACGAATCGGTTTATATAAATTACAAAAGCCAGAAAGAAGACGAATGGGACCCTTCAAAAAAATGGTTTGAGCAATACGATCACCCGCTTTGGGCTAAATATGCCGACAAAGCATCAGGTGCAGGTCATGGCGGAATGGATTATTTCGTATTCAATGCATTCGTAGAAGCCGTGAAAAGAAAAGGCCCTACTCCTATTGATGTCTACGATTCGGTGACTATGAGCGTGATCACGCCGCTTTCCGAGAAATCCATAGCAACAGGAAACCAGCCACAAGAATTCCCGGATTTTACCAAAGGAAAATGGAAAGACCGGAAATCGACTTTTGCTTTGGATGATAGCGGGTTGTAATTGATTACAGCTATGCTTATATAAACATCCGTCGTTGCGAGGAACGAAGCAATCTCCGAACTATGCAGATCACGGAGCAGAGGTTTCTTAAGGAACGTTCAGCAAAAAAATCATGGTCCGTCGAATGTCCTATGTAGAGATTGCTTCGTACCTTACAGCAATGACGCTTTGAACTAAAGACTTGATTTTATTCATTTAATCACTAACCATGTGTATCCCTCAGCCGGAATTTTCACCGTTAGTTTGACTTTCGAATTCTGATCTAAGTTACAAGCTTTCGGTTGTCCGTTTTTTAGGCTAACTTTTGCTACATTTTTGATCCCGGCATAATAAAGCGGCAATTCAATTGTCCGCTCTATTTCATGTTTTAGCGGATTGTAAAGCATCACCAATCCCTTTTCCTTCAATTGTGGATTGACGTGTAATATGCCGTCCCAATCACGCCCGTCCGCTCTACGCAGATGAATGATATCTGAGTTTAAAATATTGCGGTGCTTTTTGTACCAGCTGATGGTATTAATTACTAGTTGTTTTGTTTTCTCGGTATCATACAATCTCGGTCCACGGTAACAAGCCTGCACGCCTGAACCATAATATTGCATCATTAGCTTTTCATAGGCTTCAAGATGATCATTCAAAGGTTCAAGTGTTGCGGCTGCTCCACCACCCTGATATTCCGTCAGCGGAACGAATCCCCATCCCATAGATGGCGTCTTTTCCCAGGTGCCATCAAAAATATTCTGACGATTTAGAATTATCTGTTCTTCCCTTGGCAGTGAGAAATTAACCTCACGATAGCCCAGTGCAATCTTATTAGTACCATCCAGAAAATACCAATCCGGAGCATTTACATAAACGCCACGCTCGTTTAGCCAACGATATAAACCTTTCTGCAGTTCCATTTGCTGCCATTGCGAGTCCATTAATCCTTCATGACCTGGGTGAGTGGTGGACGCACAAACGTCGCCCGGATAAGGGCCGTCATTTTCAAAAATGTCGAAGCCTGTACTAGCAATAAAGTATTTAAGATGAGCAAGGTATGCTAGTCCCCACTTACTCCCAAGACAAGGTGCATGACCAAACATCGCATGCACATCGGGCTTGCCAGTTTTCGGGTCGATCACATCATCCTCATCGCTTATCCTTCGACTGCTGAAGAGTGAATACCCACCAATTAAAATGCCTTTGCTATGGGCATAAGCTGCCAGTGCCTTAAACTTTGCAACATTCGCTGCTGAAGTATCTTCCATATTTAAACCGCTGCCAAAACTGAGTATTAACCCTTCGTAGCCTGTCGCCACGCATTGGTCAATACAGCTTTTCACTTTTTCAGGGTCAGAACTAACAAGGTGCATAAATATCGGGTTCTCGGTTGACCAAGGTGCTATAGTCCGGTACATCTTCCTTTGTGCCAAACCATTTCGTTCACGATCATAGCTGTCCAATAACAATTCATTAGTCCTTATAGAATTAAAAGTCTCACCTGGCTTAAGCTTCACCCCAGTACCAAAACCCGGATAAACTTCTAAAAGACAGGGTGTTTGATATCCATAATTTACCTGCGAAGTATAGGTAGAATCAGTTTTCCAATGTGTAGTTTGATCGGACAGGTCCGCCTTCATAGCATTGTTAAAAGCGTAGTTACTTTCAATGTAGATACTATGCGGAACTTTCATCTGGTCAACTTTGCCTACTACTGCTGATTCTTCTTCGGGCGTTGCTAATATTTCATTAACTGCATTGTCTATCCTGATACCTTCTTTTGATTTGTTATCAACACTTAACCATTTACATATCAGTGGAATACCATCATAAATCTCGTAATTCACTTTAACAGTCAAATCTTTTAACTCACCCGGCCCTGAATAAATAAAGGTTAAAGTTTTACCTGTAGGTAGCTGTTTGTTTGAGGCCCATAAACGAGCGTGCCATTTCAAATAGGGCTGAATAGATTGCGAAACTGTGAAACCTTTATATTGAAAATCCTGCTCGTGCGCTTTCAGATTATCAACCCATTCCCTCAGCAGATAAGCTTTCTCTTTTTGCCCATATAGTCCACCAACGTTTACTGATTTTCCATTGATGATTAACCTGGCTTCCGGTTCCACCGCTCTTAACATTTGTTCGCCACTGCTTAGGTTCCCAAAATCGACGCAAGCCACATTGGGTTGTACACGGAAGGTACGTTTTAGTAATCCGTTACATAAAATAATCTCTTTTCCATCTTCACTTCTGTAAACACCAGCCCGAATAGTGGGCTTGTCCAGTTTATTTAAGATGGTATGCTTTCCGTCTTCACTACTATAAGCCACTTCACCTGGTTTATACACCAGCCAATCGGTTTTGACCCAGATTTCGCTGATCTGATTAAGTGTAGGCAATTGATAGATTTCTGTTTGGGCATAACACAATCCAGCAGATAAAGTGAGAAAGGAAAGGATCAGTTTTTTCATGATTTGAGGCAGACGATTATTCATTTAATCTCAAATTAATAATAGATAATTTAATTTGAAGCGGATTGTTACTTTTGCGGCAAATAAAAACATACATGGCATCAACCAAACTTACTATAAACAGCAACGGATCAGTAAAAATTGACGGCGACTTTGAAATTGTCGACGCACAAGGCAATCAGTACGGTTTACAAGGCCGCACCATAGTTTCCATCTGCCGCTGCGGACTATCAGCCAATAAACCCTTCTGCGATGGTTCCCATAAAGGTCATTTTGAGCACGATGCTGTAGCATTCGAATTACCTCCAAGGAAAGTATAGTTATCAGTGACCAGTTAATCGGTGATCGGGAAAAACCGGACAACTGATTAACTGGTCACTAGCTAACTGATCACAGATCAACTCAAACTCCCTTTCTTCAGCTCCTCCACGGCATGATTTGCTGCGCGGGCAGTAATAGCCATAAAGGTTAGCGACGGATTCTGCGTGCTGGTGGATACCATGCACGAACCATCCGTCACAAATACATTGGGACAAGCGTGCACTTGGTTCCAGGCATTTAGCATGGAAGTTTTAGGATCTCTCCCCATACGTACACCGCCCATTTCGTGGATATCTAATCC
>Ga0105240_10013686_pt1 | contig 11125 bp, 11 predicted proteins | sample KBSC54metaG_FD_80426 | JGI IMG/M metagenome (GOLD analysis project Ga0105240, IMG submission 80426) | Corn rhizosphere microbial communities from Kellogg Biological Station, Michigan, USA - KBS C5-4 metaG | ecosystem: Host-associated > Plants > Roots > Rhizosphere > Soil | place: Michigan, USA...
CAAGAGACCGAAACTTATATTGTCGATCGCATCACAGTGGTCGACCCAAGTGACGTGTCGGTGCTACAAGCGCGTACACGCTCATCGCTAACCCTGATCACTTGTTATCCGTTCCATTACATCTGCAGCGCCCCGAAGCGCTACATCGTTCAGGCATCGGTTATCGACCCTGTTCCTGCGAACCTTCTTGTTCGCACTGAGCTCGGATCCAGCGCTGTATCTGTCGGTTCGCCTTGGGTTGGCGGATGGACCAGTATGAAATTAGACAATCCGGTTGTGAAATCTGACAAAGGAGAAACAAAATGAATTCAAAGATACGCTGGACACGGGCGCAAGTAATGTTTGGGGTCAGCGCTGTTTGCGTGGCCTTCACTTTAAGCATAAGCGCGCAAGTGCAAACAAAAACGAGCACCGCCGAGGATAAGGCCTCGATCACGACCAAAGTCGAGAGTGGTGAAATCGAATACGTCTCGGGCAACAATGTCGTCGTCAAGATGGCGGACGGCTCCCTTAGACACTTCGACAATGTACCGGAAAGCGCGAGAATTACGGTTGACGGAAAAGAAATTGGCGTTCACGACCTTAAAGTGGGCATGAAGGTCCAGCGGACAATCACTACGACTACTGTCCCGAAAACTATTACTACCGTGCAAAGTGTTACCGGCAAAGTATGGCAAGTGAGCCCACCGAATTCTGTGATCCTCACCCTGGCGGACGGTAAAAATCAAGAGTTCAAGATTCCCAAGAACCAGAAGTTTAACGTGAATGGCCAGATCACCGATGCATGGGGTCTGAAGAAGGGTATGAACATTTCCGCCACGAAGGTTGTAGAGGTTCCGGAGACTGAGATTTCGCAAAGTAAAACAGTCACTGGAGAGATGCCACCGCCGCCGCCGGCACCGCCGGCTGATGTCGCGATTCTCGTCGTCGAAGAAGAGCCTGCTGCTCCGCCGGTGCAAGCGGCTGAGGCGTCTGCGCCGGAACTTCCAAAAACTGCAAGCGGCCTTCCGCTGTTTGGCTTATTCGGCGGCTTGTTATTGGCGGCGTCGCTGGGATTACGGATCTCTCGGAAGAATCGCTAGGCACCCCCGCCAGACGTGGCTGTAAGCGGTATCGCGCTATGAAGAGAGTGATTGCCTTGTAAGGTTGCGCTGTATCCAAAGAAAGAGTTGCCCGCCCGAAGCTGGCAACTCTTTCTTTTGAATCGTACTCTGGCTGTTATCTGGAGCGGAACCTGCGGCTCAGGCGAGCTTCGGTTCACGCGCCGCCGGGCCCCCGACGGAAGCAGAGGTGGGCAATTTACTGTTTGCAGACGCAGCGCTGTTCTGAAATAACTGCCTATACCGCAAGCTGCCGGGCAATGTCCAAGCTGAAGCTGCGGATCTGCTGGTAACACCAATTAAGCGTGGGTCGCAGTTTACTTCTACTCCATGGTCGAGGTGAGCCAGCTTGTTGTTGAAAACTATCGCATGGCGAACATTGAGATCAATTCCGATGTGCGTATTTTGCAGAAGGCAAGACTGCCTGATGGTGGACTTATAGTCGACCACACAACCATGTTCAATCGCGCTGGCACGATCAATGGTACAAGCCGCCGAAATGTGCGATCCCGCCCCAATATAAGCGGGAGCCTGGATAATCGCCGAGCTGTGAACCCGAGCCCCAGCTCCGTACCAGATGCCTGGCCGCACCTCGACGCCCATCGGGTTAAGCCGACAGACCCCATGCAGACCATCTTCCACGAGCCGACGCAGGTCACGTGGGCTGAGAAGAGCATTTACGTAACCACAATACAAGAATCGCCGTTGCCGGACAATTATCTCACTCAGCGTCTTGCAATAAGTATTACCCGAGTCCTGCAAAGAATTAGCATCGACAACAGCAATGTCCAGAACGCCTGTAAGGCCATAGACTCTGGTCAACGAACTCTGGGTGTCGATGTGTGACTGAAGTAGTTCGCCGAAATCGAGATCGGTATAGGCGTTCAAGCGGATCAGCAGTAAGTGGTCAAGTCCGCGCATTATGTGGTGATCGATCGCGTTTTCCCATGCGGGGCTTGAGCCACTGGCGCTTATGTCGTCGCACGGAAACAACCCGGCACCCGGAGACCGCTCAACGATAATCGTAGGTTTAGTACATGTGGCAGAGGTAATCCGGTCGAGAGTACGATCCACAATACTACGACCAAGTACGTCTACCATCATGCACGAAAAGCCAGGCAGAAATGTACCGATAGAGGCGGGAGCCGATGCTGCGGTATTTCCCACCGCTCCCGCCCCTTTACGCACTTCAGTCAAACTTAATATGACTCCAATCCGCACATTGATTCCAGTGTTCTGCCGTGATTGAGAGACCACAGTGCTACGCGGCTGTTGCCGTGGATTGCGCCGCAGGATCGTCCCTTGTTAATCCGATCGGTATTGCACTGGAAACCTTTGTATGTCGCCAAGTTATCCAGCTGTCTACACCATCGTGGAGAGTATGTGCGATGTCATTCCTTTTACCGTTTTCTGGTGGGGTGCCCAGAAGCTCGCGAATGCGAAGTTTGGCTTTATGCAGCTGAGATTTTGAGTTTCCCATCGAACACTCAAGCAAGCCTGCGATTTCCTGATGTTTATAGCCTTGCACTTCGTGAAGTAAGTACACGGTGCGGTATCCATCTGGCAATTGTGTGATGACGCGGGCAAGGGTAATGCGGTCCAAACACCCGGCAAGACATTCGTCACGGACACCGTACTCGTACCGGGCCCCCTTCGGTCCGAGAGTCTGTGGATCATCCAGGGACGCCGGGCGCACTTCTTTTTTTCGAAAATGCATCAGTACAGTATTGACGGCGACACGATAGAGCCAGGTGGCTAACGTTGATTCGCCTCGAAAGGTCGCGAGTTTGCGGAACACCTGGATGAATGCGTCCTGGGTAAGGTCCTCGGCCTCGGCCGCATTGTTAGTCATTCGCAAACAAACTGAATAGATTCTTCCTTTGTGTTCCTCAAAGATAGAGGCGAACGCGTTCACATCGCCACCCTGCGCTCTTCTAACCAATTTGCCATCAGGATTGCCTTGTTCAGTAATTTTGCTCACTTGTTCTCCTTTTCAAAGTGACTGCAAAATGGGCGACCGCCCAAAGCGCAGCTGTTCTGAACTCGCACCACGCGATTTCCAATGCAGTTGTAGCTTCTCTGGATCGAGTCGACCACTGTCAACTTTCACAGTGCTTCGGCGTTATAACCCATCCAGAACGCTCAAATATGCAGGGCCTCGCTGCCAAGTCGCTTAGCGTGTGAGGTGGCTTATGTTTTCCACAGGCATCTAGCATTCCTCGTAGTTCCGGAAGATTTGCCGATCTGTTGAGATGGGAATACTGGAATTGGCAAGGAAGGAGTAGTCGATGTCAGAAAAGCGAAGTGTAAACATCCGGTCAAGAGATACTGCGAAGCATTCTCCGGCTAACGCGCCTGCCTCTGGGTCTGGAGGGAACAAAGAGTTCAATCAGTGGTGGGAACACTGGATGTCGAAGGTCCCTAACAGTCGGTTGAGTGCGAAAAGCGCGCTCACGAAGAGTGCATTGGATGAGGCCAGTTATCAGTCTGAACTGGACGAGACTATGCAGCAAAAGGATGCCGCATGATCGGGTTAGCCATGTGCCAACATCGACGCACAGGGTGATGCCGGTGATCCCACCTGCGCTCAGCCATTTTATGGCGAGTTCGTGTGACCCGTGCCTGAAGGGCTCGACTGACCCGAGTTTCCGATCGAGGACAATCCAATATCATTTAATCGCTGCCTGGTTTGCGGCGACCATGAGGATTCCGGTTTCAGCCGCCGAAATGTGTCAACTTCATTCTTGGCGGCCGCCTGGTCATTCATGCCGGCAAAGGCGAGGGCCTTAAGCAAATGCAGATAAGGATCGTCTTCGGTTTTTAGACTGGCTGCCTTTTCGACTTGTCGCAAGGACCCGGCCCAATCGTGACGGAGCACCAAAATTCTACCTTTGTCATAATACCCCTCCCATGCATTCGGCTTGATCTCGATGCTGCGATCAACCGCGCGTTGGGCATCATCCAGCCGGTTCAGCAGGATATAAGAGTCTCCCAATACAACATAAGCGGAGCTATCATTCGGATCGTACTCGACAGCTTTTTCAGCGTCGGCGCGGGCGTTTTCGTAAGACCTTGTGGTGAGCGCCAATGTCGCCCTTAGGGTGAGCGCCTGGCAATAATGAGGCCACGCAACCAGCGCTTTGGCAATGAAACGATCGGCCTCCGCCAGTTTGTGGTGACTGAAAGCCTGCCGCGCCTTTTCCAGTGCTTTGCGAGCCTTGCCGGGGATCTTAAGTTCAGCAACTGACACCGTAGCGTCCTTGGATGCCGCGTCCACGTCTATCGCGACGCTTACCCAGTCCTGGCTGGAACCCACCACGATATCCTGAGAAGTTCCATTTACTCCCATCGTCGCTGTTAGCATGTACTTTCCGTAAGCAAGGTTAGAAAAAGCAAAGCTTCCGTCAGGAGCGCTGTAGGTTGATACGGGCGTTCCTGTAACGCCCGCAACTGGGACGAGTTCTACCCGCACGTCTTTTATGGGTTCGTTCCGGTTAGTGTGGACAGTTCCTGAAAGTGAACCAGCGATTTCTTGAGCTTCTTTATTAAAAGGAGTGTTTCGCTGAGCTCCGTTACATACCACAGATGTGAAAGAGAACAGTAGAGTGAGAGCAAGCAGTACTCGGCATTGCATTCGTCCCTCCATGGGCTACAACTTGAAGTTGCGTTCTTGTCTATAAAGCGATACTAGAAAGGTGCTTGAGGTGGGTACTGGCAAAAGCACTAATTTTAAAAAGGCCGACCCTAACAGCTGAAGAGCACTGGCATAAGTAACAGTTATATCTAGCATTTGCCGCAGCTATGCTTGACGTAGCCACTCGATGACTGAGGGAAATTCCGCCTGAAACAAGTCGGTGAGGCATGGGAAAGGCAAGTGGGCGGTCGCCTCGCTGATGAATAGTCCAATGGTTAGCTTGGATGTTGCAGTTCCAGGGAAGCGTTCTAATGCGAAAAGACGAACCTCGCCGCATAAAAGCAGATGGTAAGGCGGTGGCAAATGGGCGTGTCGAGAAAGAGTTAAAGGGCGCGCAGAGACATGCTGATGCCAGATTGCGCGAAAGTGAGGACCTATTTCGCAAGATGGCAGATGAGGCGCCTGTCATCATTTGGATGCACGGACTCAAGAAAGACCTGGTGTACATCAATAAAGCTGGCTTGAGTTATAGCGGCCTGTCGGAGAAGGACTATATGGGCCACAAGTGGCTTGATCACATTCATCCCGATGATTTGCAAGGCTGGCAGGCGTATGAGACCGCCTTTAAGTTGCGACAGAAGTTCGTCGTTGAGTATCGGCGATTGAATCTAAAGGGCCAGTATCGGTGGATGTTGAGTTCTGGATGGCCACGCTTTCTAGCTGACGGAACTTTTGCTGGGTACATAGGTGTTTCGTTGGATATTCATGATCGAAAGCAGGCGGAAGATGAGAAGCGGCAACTTGCCGACCGGTTATTTCGTGCTCAGGAGAAAGAGAGATCTCGCATCGGCAGAGAACTCCACGATGATTTCGCCCAAAGACTGGCGCTCCTCACGATAAGGTTGCAGGAAATGCAACTTGAACCCACTTTGTCGTCGAGCAATAGCTTGCAGATCGCGGAGTTGCGAAAACAAGCCAATCAATTATCCGTTGACCTTACTTTATTCTCCCACCGGCTGCATTCGTCTTCCCTGGAACAGTGGGGATTGGCGCCGGCAGTTAAAAATCAATGCAAAGATATATCAAGATTGCATCAAGTGGAAGTTACCTGCGAGATCGGTGAGCTTCCGTCGATCATCAACGAGAATACCGCTGTGACTCTATTTCGCGTGCTGCAAGAAGCCCTGCACAATACGATAAAACATAGCAAAGCAACCAAAGTGGTAGTGGAACTCTCCGCTGATAATGGAGATCTGGTACTGAGCGTCGTTGACAACGGTGTCGGCTTCGATTCAGCCGCCGCGCAAAATCTCCCGACCGGATTGGGCCTGATAAGCATGAAGGAAAGGCTTGAACTGGTGGGTGGAAAGCTCTTAATCAACTCCGAGTCTTCGGGCACCCGGTTAATCGCTCGCGTGCCGATCGGCGAAGCGCGTCATCGTTCACAAAAAACAGGCGCTATCGGCGCGCAGCAGACTCGTGCTGCCTAAGCCGCAATCCCATGGATCCCCATAATAAACCGCGACTCCTTATCGCCGATGATCACACTTTGCTGGCAGAGGCGTGCAAGGACCTGCTTCAACCCGAGTTCAACATAGTCGGAATTGTGAATAACGGGCGCGAGCTATTGCGGATGGCTGCGGAGTTGAAACCTGATGTGGTTATTGTGGATGTTGCGATGCCGCAATTGAACGGTCTCGATGCGGGTGAACAGATCAAGCGCCTGACCCCGTCCGTCAAGGTGATCTTCCTGACTATGAACCTGGATCCAGAAGTGGCAGCTGAGGCCTTCCGCCGGGGCGCTTCTGGATATGTTGTTAAGAACTCAGCGGCAGAGGAATTGCTCTCAGCCATTCGACGAGTGTTGAAGGGAGAATCCTACCTGTCCCCATTTATTACCAAGGATACAGTTCGTTTTCTGATGTCAAGCCGGAAGACCTACGAAGCGGAAAAGCAGATCACGGCGCGACAAAAGGAAGTCCTGCAACTGCTGGCTGAGGGAAAGTCGATGAAAGAAATTGCAAATGTACTCAATCTCAAACCCGGCACTGTAGCCTTTCATAAATATCGAATCATGGAAGCTCTGGGCACAAAAACCAATGCTGAACTGATTCAATACGCTATCAAACGTCATATGATTCCTTCTTAGGAAGTGGTGAATCTCCCCCCAGCTAAACGAAATAATGTTTTTCCGGAAATGGTAATTGCCGTACAACTTTAGAGTCATTGACACGCGACTCCTCCCACCTACATTCTTGGTTTAGATAAAGCTGAAGTGCACTCAACTTAATGCAACTGTGCAGCGCAACTTCACTTGATGTCTGGGGTTTAGACCTATCTGGAGGCGCCAGAAAGTGAAGAGTATTCGCGTCCTTGTTGTTGACGATTTCGAGCCTTTTCAAGCGTTTGTTTGTTCCACGCTGGAGAAAAAACCGCATTTGCATGTGGTTTGCAAAGCTCAGGACGGCTCAGAAGCTGTGCGACAAGCTCGGAAACTGCAACCGGACCTCATCGTGATCGATGTCGGACTTCCCAAGGTGCACGGAATCGAAGCGATCCGACAGATCCGGAAAGACCTTCCTAAATCCATAGTTCTATTTGTGAGCCAGAACTCGGACGCCGACGTGGTACAGCGCGCTTTTGACGTGGGCGGAAAAGGTTATGTGTTGAAGGCGCAAGCCGGCAGCGACCTTTTACCGGCGGTCGAAGCCGTGCTTCAAGGGCAGAGATTTGTCAGCGAAGCATTAGCAGAACACGGGTGCACCTGCACTACCACAAACCCTTCCGGCATCCAGAGGCGATCCCGGTCTTCTCATAAAGAAGCGGGAGATCCTCTGCCACCAGACCCGGTCACGGCCTGAAGTCACTTTCACGTAGGCAACTTTTCCTAAGAGGATCGCTATTAAGAATATTGTTATGCTGCCGTAGATCGGTATTTAGCGGCCACAGGCACTGTTGCCCGCAAGCGAGTTCCGTGCTCATCTGCTTCGATCTCGAGCCTGCCATTCAGTTTGTTCAACCGTTCGCGCATTCCCGCCAAGCCGACACCTGTATCGGAGCTTGCGTCGCGGATTCGATTCAGCAACTCTGTTGGTATTCCCCGCCCACAATCCTGGATTTCAAGTGTCGCCGTATTAGCTTGGCGCTGAAAACGTATGCAGATGTCTGAAGCTCCAGAATGGCGATGAACGTTGGTCAATCCTTCCTGCAATACGCGGAACAGGGCAGTCTCGATTGCGATCGGCAGACGATCGGATTGGGTATCGAGGTCCAATTTCACCTTGACTCCGCTGCGCTTGGCGAACCCTTCGATGAACCACTGTGCTGCCGAAGTAAAACCTGCTTCGTCCAAGAGCGGTGGGTGCAGCAGGTACGAGGTAGTACGAATTTCCTGCAGGGCCTGGTCGGCCAATGCCTCGATCTCAGATAACAGGCCGGCCGTGCACTGGTCGGGAGGCAGTTTCCCTTCAAGAACCACTAAGTTCATTTTTAATGCAGCTAAGGTTTGACCGGTGCTGTCGTGCAAGTCACGAGCTACTCGTCGCCTCTCGTCGTCCTGGACTTTGAGCAGTTGCTGTGACAGGTTTTGCAGTGCCACCGTGCGTTCCAAGCCTTCAGATTCGGATCGAGTGTCAGAAAGTGGCGGTTTTCTCAAGTGCTTTGACAAGTTCCGCATCAATACTCCTTTGTGGCGTCAACTCCCGCTCAGTTACCGAATTATGGCCGGGAGCAGTGGCAATCCCCACGTTTACGTTTGCCTCCGTTCGCTAAGTCACTTGGGAGGAGGGCTATTTCTTTCGTTCTCAGTCAAGGTTTTTAATTCCTGTTTCTGGTCTTGCCTCATGGCCTGAAGGGTGCTCCATTGATCAGGAGATAAAAACGGTCTTAATTTTTTGTCTGATGATTGCACGATCTTCTCAACCCGGCTGAGCTGAGCCTCCTTCGAAAGTGCTGGGTTCCCCAAAACCTGGCCGGCTTCCCCGGCCTCCTGGGACAGAATTGGCTTGATCTTGGTTTGCTGGTCTTGGGTTAAATTCAGCTTGTCGGAGAGGTTCTGCAACTTCATGCTGAAGTATTGGCTCGGCGCCTTTGACCAATCAATCGCAGGTTGGGGTGGGAGTGCTTGACGCTGCAGAATCGGCACGACCGTCGACCTGCCGAGCACATCGTTAAATGTGAGCGTGTCGGTTCCGACCAGGACGAGCTTTTGCAATCCTGCCGCAAACTGCACGCCGGTGCTACCGCTCGGCTGCGTGTACAGAACCACATATACGGTATCAGCGACTTTGACCGAGACATCGTACTGAGGGACATCTGCGTTGGCCGCCGTAGAAGCGTTGTGGTGAAGACTCACCTTCATTATTGCGCCCACTTGGTATTGAGCCGAGGGCGTCTGGCCGACAAGGGGAACTGTCGCAATACACAACAGGAGGATACACAGTGATTTGGTCATATTTATGCCCCGCCGCCTCATCGTTCGATATCGGCGACTGACTCGGATAGCTCAGCTACGTTGCCAGAGGTCGGCCTGAAACAAGAACTCAAAATACTGACTATTGTCAGGGTTGATACGCACCACGCAACACTCACTCGCATACTCGCGGAGTGCGGTACTAGCCGATTCATAATTGTGGTCCGTTTCGAGTGATACATTTCTCTAATGCGGCCTTAACTAACGTCGTAGCGATGTTTGCTCGGGACGAAAGTCAATTAATGTCCGCAATTCGGAAAGTTAGTTCGTTGTACTCACAAATTAGTATGAGTCTGAGGGCGGGAACACTGTCATTAATGACAGGCCGTTTTCTATTGTTCAAGAAGTCTATCCCAGGGTGGAAGTTGAACCGTAATCGATCCCGAGGAGTGCTTGCGATGGCCGGCTGTTGAAGTGGAGCCTGAACTAAGGGAGCGACGTGATATAGCAGGGGCCATTGGTCGGTTGGGGGGGAGGAGTTGGCGGATTGAGATTTGGCTCGTTCGTCAAATCGAAGAAATAGCTGATATCCGGCTGGGCGGCGTCCCGCGCGGTGAGCGTGCGCAAACTAAAGCGCTTTTCGATGAAACGCAGAATCGCAGTAGTGTCCATCGGAGTGTGGTCCACATAATGCTTTTTCGCAAATGGTGATACCACGATATTCGGCAGCCTGAATCCGGTATAGGTAAAGTCGCACATTGGCCCGGCCGTCGTGCTGCAGGTGTCATTGGGCCCAAGAATAGGTGGAATACCGTCTGGAGAGGGCATTGCGACCGGCGGCACGTGGTCATAAGCGCCGCCTCCCTCGTCATAGCTCAAAAAGAAAACGGAATCCTTCCACGAGCTGCTGGCCATGAACTTGTCGATCAAGTCCTTTATGTAGGCCGCGCCTTTCTGAACACTGATTCCAGGCCCGGGATGCTCGTCCGAACCGTCGTTTGAATCGCGATCGATGAATGCAACCTGAGGCAGGGTATCGTTGGTCAGGTCCGTCGAGTACTGTGACATGGGAACAATATTGGTATTCACGTACTTCGAATAGGCTGGAAAAGCCTTAAGCGAGCTGCCGTTCGGATAGTCAGGAACGTAATTTTTCCAAGTGATCCCGGCTGCCTGCAGCTCATCGAAAATTGTCGGAACATTGATTCGCGTAAGTGGTTTGTTCACCACCCCGTGAGATGTAGCGGCCATGGCATACATGCGATTGGGCGTCGTGTTGGTCATCACGGGCGAAAACCAATGATCCGATATGGCGAATTGACTTGCCATGAAGTAGTAATAAGGCAGGTCCGAATCGTCGTAATAACCCATTACTCGCTGGCCATTAATGTCAAACCCTGGCGGGTTGCTGTGTCGCGAGTTGCCGCCCGCGGAATTCGCAAAACCATCCATCAACGGAGTTGCCGTGGTCGGAGCAAAGTGGTTCCAATCGTTGTGGCTCTCGTTCCAGAAAGAGCTCAAGTCCTCAACGCATTGCGAATTCATATGAAACGGCGTGAATGTGATGGAGTGATCGTAACTCAGCTGCGAGGCGTTAGGCGGTGTAACGTCGACGTCGGCGCTCAGGCCCTGACTTTGGCGATACGCATTCAGCTGGCCAAAGTACTGATCGAACGAACGATTCTCCTGCAAGGTATAGATGATGTGTTTGATGAGAGTTATATCTGCCGCAGGAGGAGGATCATTGTGTGGGTGCGGCGTGTCGGATATTGCGCTGCAGCCATTGCTTACGAGAGCCAAGCCGAGAATTAGACCAGCGAGAGCTTTAAACATACGCCTCTTTCGCACCGTTCTCTTTTGTTTTCGCTGTCGGGCATGGCAAATTAAGAGATCTTGGTGTGAGAGTTCGTTCTTGTCGTTGCGCACCTGCTCAGGTTAGAACTTCTCCCGGTGGCGAACACTGGCAGAAATACCAGTCTG
>Ga0105240_10013688_pt1 | contig 11121 bp, 7 predicted proteins | sample KBSC54metaG_FD_80426 | JGI IMG/M metagenome (GOLD analysis project Ga0105240, IMG submission 80426) | Corn rhizosphere microbial communities from Kellogg Biological Station, Michigan, USA - KBS C5-4 metaG | ecosystem: Host-associated > Plants > Roots > Rhizosphere > Soil | place: Michigan, USA...
GGAACTGCTCGACGATCTGGACAAGCTCGAAGGCTGGCCTGAAAAAGTGCGTACCATGCAGCGCAACTGGATCGGCCGCAGCGAAGGCACCGAGGTCGAGTTTGGCGTGGAGAACAGGCCGGAGAAGATTCGCGTCTTCACCACGCGCGTCGACACGATCTTCGGCGCAACCAGCGTGCAGCTTGCACCGGAGCATCCGCTGGTTGTGGCAATGTCCACCGACGATGCGGGACTGCGCGAGCAGGTAGCAAAGCTTCTCGATGAGCAAAAGAAAGCGCGTGAGGCCGGCGACATCGGAGCGATTGAGAAGCACGGCATCCCGACTGGAAAGTTCGCCATCAACCCTTACAGCGGCGAACTGGTACCGATCTGGGTTGCAAACTACGTGCTCAGCGATTACGGCACAGGCGCAATCATGAGCGTGCCCGGCCACGACGAGCGCGATTTTGAATTCGCGAAGAAGTATGCGATCCCGATCCGACGCGTGATCGGATCTCCCGATCCGGCCGCTGAAGAACCCGAGCTGCCGTTCGTCTCGGAAGACGGCGTGCTGGTCAATTCCGGCGGGTTCAACGGGCTCACCTGCCACGACGCGCAGAAGAAACTCCAGGAGATCGCGAAGGAGAAGGGCTTCGGCGAAGCCACCGTCACATTCCGTCTGAAGGACTGGGGTGTGAGCCGCCAGCGCTACTGGGGCACGCCCATCCCGATCATTCACTGCGAGCGCGACGGCATCGTTCCGGTTCCGGATGATCAACTGCCGGTTCTGTTGCCCGATAACATCGAAATCACTCAACAGGGCGGATCACCGTTGAGCAAGGTTTCTGATTTCGTCAACGTCACCTGCCCCAGGTGCAAGGGCCCGGCGAAGCGCGAAACAGACACGATGGACACCTTCGTCGATTCGAGCTGGTATTTCTACCGCTACACCGATGCGAAGAACTCTGCAGCTCCATTCGATTCGAAGACTGCGCAGTACTGGTTTCCCATCGATCAGTACATAGGCGGCGTTGAGCATGCCATCCTGCACCTCATCTACTCGCGCTTCTGGAGCAAGATGATGCGCGACCTCGGCCTCATCACTAACGATGAACCCGTCCAGCGTCTCTTTACCCAGGGCATGGTGCTTAAAGACGGCACCAAGATGTCGAAGAACCGGGGCAACGTAGTCTCGCCCGACGAGATGGTCGCGCGCTTCGGAGCCGACGCTGCGCGCATGTATTCGCTCTTTGCGGCTCCTCCCGACCGCGATCTCGACTGGCAAGAAGATGGCGTTGCAGGTGTAAGCCGTTTCCTCGGGCGTGTGTGGCGCATTGTTACCCGCTACGCACCTGCGGCGCGTCCTGGTGCGGGGATTAAGGTCGAGAACCCGCAAGGCGTCGCTCTGAAGCTACTGCGTAAGCTGCATCAGACCATTGCCAAAATCACCCAGGACTTCGAGGGCCGCTGGCACTTCAACACCTGCGTTGCCGCCATCATGGAATTGGTGAACGAGATTCAGGCAGCAGATGCACAGCTGACTGCCGGCGAGATTCCTGCACCCGTGATGTATGAGCTGTTGCAGACAGTCGTTCTCCTGATGGCTCCCTTCGCGCCTTTTCTGGCGGCGGAGCTATGGGAAGTGCTGGGCGAGCAAAGCTCCGTTCTGAGACAGCCCTGGCCGAACAGCGATCCGGCAATGGCGAAGGAAGACGAGATCGAGATTCCGGTCCAGATAAACGGCAAGCTGGTCTGCCTCGTTCGCGTGCCGGCTGGCTCTGACGCGAAGACAATCGAAGCTGCCGCGCTGGCCGACGAAAAGGTGAAGGCGCGCATAGCAGGGAAGACCGTGGTGAAAGTGATCGTCGTTCCCGGCCGCGCGGTCAACCTTGTCGTGAAATAGAAGATTGGTGGAGAAGTGATCTCAAGCGGAAGTCGAGCCGAGCAAGTTCGCGGCACGCAAACGCTCGTTAGTCAGATGGCCTGGATGCTTAGGCATCCAACTGTGCTGGCGCTGGAAGTGGGCTGGCGGTGGCTCTTCGGAATTCCATTTCTGCTTGTCTGCTGGTCGCGGCTGCAGCATGTGTTGACGATCCTAACGCCGGAAAATTCTGGGCTCACCAACATCAACGCTCAGAATCCGTGGATTGCTGCCGGGGAATTAAGCCGCGTGTGGTGGCAGTATCAGCCGCTGATCGTGAACGAACTGGGCTCCATTGTCCCGATCGCAGCGTTAGCTTGGATCCTGGTCTCTGCGCTTGGCCGTAGTCTCGCATTGAAGGCCGCCGAACCTCGCATTCGCTTCAGACCCGCTGCGATGTTGTTGCTCCAAACTGCGTGGCTGATCGTCTTTGGCAGCATCTGCTGCGGATGGTTCTGGTCGGTTGCCAGGGTTGCGTCGACTCACTTCGCGAGAGGAAATGAACCGGATCTGATCGGCTTCGCCATCTGGCTGATCTTTCTCTCCCTGGGGTTCTTTACCATCTGGGCGCTGCTGGGATGGATCGTCTCCGTCGCTCCCGTTCTTATGCTGCTCGAAGACTGTTCCGCGCCGTCGGCGCTTCGACTCACGTTCAAACTCGGGCGGCCATTTACGTCGGAACTCTTCGAGATCGGCATGGTGATGGGCATCGTAAACCTCGCGCTGGTGGTGGTCGCCATGGTGCTATCGGCCGCCCCGCTTCCATTCAGCGATGAACTTGGGGGCGAAGCGCTGCATGCCGTGTGGGCTGGCGCGACGGTCTTCTACCTCATTGCGCACGATTACTTTCAGATCGTTCGTCTGAAGTGCTTCGTTCAGTTCTGGAACATCTTTCGTGGCGGGGTCGTCTAAAATTCGAGCAGGTCTTCCAAACCAATCACTTGGCCGCGGCAGTCTCTTCATCTTTCAAATAATTCGCACTCAACGTCTTCTTCTCTTTCGCCAGCGGCAATAGCGTCGGGTAGAACTGGACGAACGTAGTATTTACAGCTCCATGCGATTGGTGACAGGTGTAGCACGGCGCCTTTTCGGGGACGAGCGTGCCGCTCTTCTGCATCGAATCGAATTCAAAGAAGGCCCACTTGCCCGGAAAGCGCTTCTCGTCTTTCACGTGGACTTCAATTCCCATCACCGCGGTGTCCTGGAATTGTCCGCGCTGATTGATGGATCCCTTCTTCTTTGCTCCGCGAACTTCAAGCACCATAACCGTTTTATCGGGCCATGTGCCGGTAGCAAGAAAGCTGCGATAGGCGGCCGGATCGACGAAAACATTGTCAAACACGGAGTGATCAGCCTGCGCCGCGTTCGGCGAGTAGCTCATGTCGATCCCGGTGCTCAGGTACACCCACTCCCGGTAATTCGCCGGGGGCTGCATTTCGCCGTTTGAGGCATAAGACGGCGCGTCCGGGCTGGCCGCGTGGACAGGTTGGTTGCTGTGGAGAAACACCGCCAAACCCAACGCAACGGAAACTGCGCACACCGCGACTGCTGGAAGGGAAGACTTACTGGACACGTTGACCTCCGATAGTACGGGAACGCAATGGCCCTGCCGAAAGTTCCTAAAATGGGACGAATGTCGCGATGCCAAACGCGGAGTGATAAAAACTGCCCTGCCCCGAGCCGGATCTAGAAAAGCTTCAAGCGGATAACCAGATACTTCTTCGGGTTCTCGCGGATGCTCTTCACCAACTGCTGGGTCTCACTCATAGTCGCATCAGCGTGGTCGTAAAGGGACCGGTTTTGCATCAACTGACCGACCGTCCCCTTGCCCTCGTCGATGTTCTTCAAAATCCCGTCCAACCGGCTCAAGGTGTCGTCGAGTTTGCGGGCAAACTCCGGATCTTTGGCAAGCTTCCCGATCGCCCCTTTGCCATCATTCACGCCTTTCAGCACCTCGTTCAAGTTGGCAACGGACGCGTTCAGGTTGGTATAGAGCGTGTCATCTTTCAGGAGCTTGCCGGCTGTGCCCTGACCATTCTGAATGCCTTCGGCAATCTGGTCGAAGTGGCCGATCATCGCGTCGGCATGGGTGTAGAGCTTGTCGTCCGCAATCAGTTTGCCAATGGTGCCCTGTCCGTTGTTGACGGAGGCAGTGAGCTTATCGAGGTTATCCGCAATCCGGTTAAGCTTGGCGTAAAACTTAGGATCGTTGATGATGCCGCCGAGCGTACCGCGAGTCGAGTTCAGCGTGTCCACCAGCTTGTTCGAATTGCGCATCAGCCTGGTGATCTCTTCGATCGATGTCTGGCTGGCGGTGATCACACCTTGAAGGCTCGGCGCCTCGGTGGAGGGTAGCTCAGCGTTGTTCGCGATCTCGGGACCCCGTGCCTGCACCGATGAGATATCAACGTAGCTATCCCCCAACACGCCGGCCTGGGCAATGGTGGTTTTCGAATCGGTGTGCAGGAAACCGGCGTAATTTCCGCCAACTCGGAGGGTAACCTCCACGGGCTTAGGGGCGCGTTCCGGCACTACCCGAATGCGGATGACATTCCCGATCGTCACGCCTTCCAGGGTCACAGGGGCGCCGTTCTTCAAGCCCCCGGCATTGTCGAAATAAGTCCGTACGGTGAGCTTCTTTGAGAAGACGCCGCCTGCGGCCGAGTTCATCAGCAGGATGACAAAAATCAGAACCGCCATGGCCGCCATGACCAATGCGCCAACCTTCAGCTGGGACCACTGAATCTCTTTGCGGCTCGGCAATGCGTTTCCCTTCGACGAAAGAGGTCCGTGGAATCAGTCTCGTCGCCTTGAGAATAGCAGATACGGCAGGGGTTACTGATTCCGCCCGCCGTCGCCGCTGAGCGCCTGTTTGCACATGGTGATACCCGCCTTGGAACGGGCCAAATTACTGTCAACCAGTCACTTACCTTCCGGAAAGTCTAAGTCAGCTTTTCGACCACAACGCTCGCCATTGAGAGGCTGCCCGTGTGGGTGATCGAGAGCGCGATATGAGTTACGCCCAGGCCGCGGGCGATCTCCGCCGCCCGCCCGTGAAAGCGGATCGTTGGGCGACCGCTAGGCTCCCGGATTACTTCAATCTCCAGCCAGCTTACGCCGTGGCTGATTCCGGTACCCAGGGCCTTCGCGCCGGCTTCTTTTGCGGCAAACCGGGCGGCAAGGCTTTCGGCCGAATTGCGCTTGCGCAGGCAATAGGCCTGTTCGGCTGGGGTGTAGACACGATTCAGAAAACGCTGGCCAAACCGCTGCACGGATTGCTGAATCCGTGAGATCTCAACCAGGTCGATACCGCTTCCGACGATCATTCTGACTACAAAACTAACACCGGCGCTTCAACCAAGGCTTTTGCCGGAATAGGGCAAGTAGTCCCGGTTTCGCACAGCTTGCAGTTCGGCTTGGGATTGCCGATAAGGGGATCGTGAGACAGCGACAGACCCCTCGCGACCAACTCCCATCCGGTGAAATTCCATGGGCACTCCAATTCAGGGCTATTTCAAGCGAGGAGCCTAGCCGGTTAGTGAAGACTGTCACCGGCGCAATCCTCGGATGCGGCGGGTGGATGCTGAGCCGAAGCGCCAGCGATTCCGGACTGATCGATCTCCTCTTCGAGTTCGAGAGGCGATCGTGCTTGGAGATTTACAGCATTCTTATCGCCTCCGGGGTTGAACTCAGCCGGTCGGCGCACTTGCAGTTCACCGAGCTTTGCCAGTGCACCATCCTTCGACGAGAGGGGTCCCCAGACGAGATCGTAAGCGTAGACCTCGAAATCCAAACGTCTCCATTTTCCGACCCTGCGAACCCGCGACCTATCCCGCAGTAAAGGGCATGAGACGGATTTCAACCAGCTTCGACAAGCCCGTATCGCCGCTGCCATGCTTCTTTCAGCCTGGTACGCACGCGCGCCCGTTCCGCCTCGGAGAAGGCTTCCGGATGGGTTACAAAATATTCGGCTTCCCGCTTAGCCAGTTCCAACAAGGCCTTGTCTCTTACCAGGTTTGCGACTCGGAACTCCGGCAATCCGGCCTGGCGTGTACCAAAGATCTCGCCCGGCCCACGCATCGATAGATCCAACTCTGCCAGTTCAAACCCATCCTGCGTTCGCACCATAGCATTAAGCCGCTCTTCGGCTTGTTCCGAGACGCGCTCCCCGGTAATCAGAATGCAATAGCTCTTCGCGGCCCCGCGGCCAACACGCCCACGAAGCTGGTGCAGTTGCGCGAGCCCGAATCGCTCTGCATGTTCCACCACCATCACGGAGGCGTTGGGAACGTCCACGCCCACTTCGATGACTGTGGTTGCAACCAGTACGTCGATCTCACCACGCTGAAACCTTCGCATGATCACTTCCTTGTCGTCTGGGTCGAGCCGGCCATGCAGCAAACCAACCTTCAGCCCGGCGAGCGGACCAGTGCGAAGCTTCTCGTGCATCGCCACGGCAGACTTGAGACCCGACTTCGCCGCAGGATTCGCTTCTTTGGCAGCCCCCGGAAAGAGATCGGGCGTCTTGCCTTTGCGCGTCTTCTTCGGCGTTTGTGGAACCGGCCGTTCCGTGGACGCCTGGTCCTCATCGTGAGAGAAATCCAGTTCAGGCTGATCGTCGCTGCTGCCTTCGATCACTGGGTACACGACATATGCCTGGCGGCCCTGGTTTACCTGCTTGCGAACGAACTCCCAGACCTCCGCGGACCGCTCGTCCGGCACCCGTCGCGTTGCAATCGGCGTCCGTCCCGGCGGAAGTTCATCGAGGATGCTGACATCGAGATCGCCATAGAGCGAGAGAGCGAGGGTACGAGGGATCGGTGTTGCAGTCATGACCAGCACGTCCGGCTCTGGTTGGTTCGGTTTCTTCATCAGCCTGAAGCGCTGCAGCACGCCGAAACGATGTTGTTCGTCCACAACCACCAGGCCAAGATTGTCGAACTCGACTTTTTCTTCGATCAATGCGTGGGTTCCGATCACCAGGTGCGCCTCGCCGCGGTTGATCATCCCCCGGTTGGTGCGCTTGCGATCCTGGTCGAGCGACCCTGTGAGAAGCACGATCTTATATTTACGTGATGAGCGCTCCAACAGTTTGCGTGCGGCGAGATAGTGCTGTGTGGCAAGAATCTCCGTAGGCGCCATCAGCGCAGCCTGATAACCGTTTTCGATGGATACCAGCATGGCCTGTAGCGCAACAATCGTCTTGCCCGATCCGACATCGCCCTGCAGCAGACGGCGCATCGGATTTGGAGTGCGCATGTCCGCCACAATCTCGCCCAGCGTCTTCTTCTGTGCGGCTGTCGGGTGGAAGGGCAGTACCTCGCGGATGGCTTGGCGCACCTTATCGTCCGTTGTGAACGCGATACCCTGCCGCTCCCGCATACGGCGGCGTTTTAACTCCAGCCCGAGTTCCAGATAGAACAGTTCCTCAAAGATCAAGCGCCGGTGGGCCGGCGTGGCCCAAGATTGCAATTGGGTGAGAGAAGTGCCCTCCGGAGGATAATGAACCTCGCGTAGCGCAGCCTCCCGATCGGGCATGTCGAGTTTCGACAGGATTGGCCCAGGAAGGCTCTCCGGGACTTGGCCGCGCACTGCCTCAAGCAGGTTGAAGATCACCTTCCGCTGCCACCGCGAAGCCAGCCGGGAGCCACCAAGCGATTCGTAAACCGGCGTGATGCGGCCAACCTCGAGCAGTCGCGTCTCGGCGTCATCGCTGGCGTCAGGCAAGATCTCGAACTGCGGCTGGATCATCTTGAGATTGCTGGATGAACGAGACGGCTCGAGTCGTCCGTACAGGGCGACGGTCTGCCCGGCGTGGAACTTGCCTTCCAGATAGTGCCCATGGAACCAGAGACATTTGAGTGCATATCGTCCCTGTCCCACGGTCAGTTCGAAAATGGGCATTTTGCGTGTGCGCATCAGCATTGCTCCGCGCACTTCAGCAATTACGCTGGCGGTCTCCCCCGGCTTCAACTCATCGAGGCTTCGAGGATTCTGGCGGTCCTCGTAGCGAAATGGCAGGTGGTAGAGCAGGTCCTCCGCCGTCTCAATGCTTTTAGCCTTCAGCATCTCTGAGACATGCGGACCCACACCGCGCACAAATTTCACTTCTTCGTTGAGCCGGAGCACACTTCGGATGCTAACGCACTGAGGGGAGTGTCGTTTCATGCGCAGGCTCGTTGCAGCTTATGCAGGGGGACTAGAAGATCAGAATTCCGAAATGGCGTGTCGCGCCGTCCGCACCTCGGCGGCAAGCACGCGGAGCACTCTTACAGCCAGCGTCGGCTCAGTCAGCATCAGGCCGTTGAAATCTTCACGGGTGACGAACCCGAACTCCGAGCCCTTCTGGGCGGTCCCGGTGAGCGTGTAGGGTTCATTCCCAATCAACGCCGGCAATCCCATCAGCGATCCTGGGAACAGGGTGATCGACATCAAGACACCGCCAGTTGGCGACTCCATAGAAAGGGTTGCCGTCCCCTTCCGCAAGATGTAAAGCCCGCTCGGGTTACCACCTTGCGTGAATAGCTTCCGCTCCTCCGCGCAAATGAGAGTCGACGAGCGTTTTTCGAGCGCTTCCACGAGTTCCTTCTCGGCGATAAACGAGGATGAATCGAAATTCACTGAAGCGCTCCAAGTTGTACGTGTGGCCATAGCGATCACTGTGAGACCAATCCCACCCATCATTCCACAAGCGAAATGGGACCTGAAGTGATGTATGTCACATGCGGAGATCGAGAGCGCAAGCTGAGTTTCGCAATCCGAGACAAGATCAGCCATCCTAGGATCCAGGACCTTTACTACCCAGGAACCTTGGGCAAAAGGGGTTTGGAATCGATACCTCGCGCCCGCGAAGAGCTACTTCGTTTCCTCATCCTTGATAATCGGACCGCCATCTCCCGCGTCGCTCGCAACCGCGCCGGCCTGCGCTCCAGGGGTACGGGCAAACGTCACCCAGAGATCCTCCCTGGTCCTCTCACGCTTGATGATGGTCCAGCCCGGCGAGTGCTTCAGCAGGTAGCTCAGGGGCATCGTGTCGGTCAGCAGCAGATGATCCACGTGGTGCTTGTCCAGAACCTCAAACGAAGAGACCAGGTACATGGCCTTCAGATAGTCAGCCAGCACACCCTCATGCTCGAAAATATCGAATCGCGAATCGATGAACCCTGGTTTCGATTGGAATGTCATCATCCCGCCAACATAATCGGCGTTGAATGTGCGCCACGATGGCTGAACGGCCGCAATGGACTTCATCGGAAAGAACGTGTTGAGCTTCTTGTTGAGCTTCGCCTCGCTGGGGAAGATCAGTCCGATAACAACCGCGGCAGCCGCGACCATGAAAGCGTTGGCTGCCGGAATGGTGTTCTTGTCCGACTCGAGTTCAAATCCACGGCGAATATCGATCGCCAGAATCGGGGTGGTCAGCACCGCCGCGAGAAAAAGGAATCGCATGTGGTCAAGAGCGGCGTACCAGGCGAAAAAGACAATTGCCAGTTCGTAGACCCGCCACTTGCGGCCCTTCAAGGCGTTCGCCACAACCATCAGGCACATCGCTGCGAACGCACAGATTCCCGCCGGCGAGCTGAGACTCAGCGGCTTCCACTCGGAGACATTGGCGATATTCAGCTTCTGGTTGGACATCATGTCGATGGGGTTCCATGCCAGGCGCCAACCATATGGGTTGATCAGCAAAGCGACTAGGCAAAGCCCGAGAATGATGAGTAGCCGGTTGCGGTCTGTTGCCGGCATAGCTTCCTGCTCGATGACGCCCCGGTTGAACGCGAAAGATCGGCAAAGGATATAGAGCACCAGGAGAGCCAGTCCAATCAGCCAACTTCCGTGCAGGTTGACCCAGATGCAGAAGAGCGGAGGCAGCAGCCACAGACCGCGGGGGTTTCCGCGTTCATAGGCCTCCAGGATCGCCAATTCGAGGCCCATTGCCAGATACGCCATGCCAATCATGCGGGGCCCGGCATTGACAGAAATCAGCGTGAACGCCAAGGCCGCAGCCCACCAGGCAGCTCCCGCATGACCCGACCGCTTGTATCCGCGCCAGTACATGAAGACAAGATTGGCGCAGAGAACAAGCCATTCAACAAGGTAGATTCCCCGGTATCCCAAGCCTTTGTAGCTGAACCAGTAGGGCAGTTCCGCGAGCCATTCGGGGTTAACCCATGGCTTACCGCCTACAGTAAAAGAATTGGGTTCAGTATGGATGAAATGGTGGCTCGTGACCAGCTGACGGGCATCCGCCAGATGCCACCAGATGTCTGGATCTTCAAGGGACCTGTATAGAGGGTTCAGGGAAACGGAAAAAATCACTGGCAGCGCCAAGAGAATGGCGATGTTCATCAGGTGCCGGGTGAAGACGCGTGCCAGGAGCCGCTGGAATGGGCTTGCCGCTTCAGGGGCGGCGTGTGCCGGAGCTGCCACCATGGGGGCCGGGCTCTCTGGGGCTGAGATGAAGTCCATGCTTCTACAGTACCCGCGGCGTGATCAGACGGGGAAGCATTACCCGGCAGTCGCGCATACACCGTGGTACTGCGGCTTGCTTAGTACCGCCCGCCTGTGCCGCGTGATAAGGCTGAAAGCCCCCCTACAAAAGACGCTTTGTGGCCAGGCATCAGCGTCCTTGCTCAGCGGAGATGATTCTCAGCACCTCGTCCAACGCCGATTGCCAACTAGCCAGCCTGACTCCAAACCTCTGCTGAAGCTTTTCATTCGACAACACAGAGTTCAGGGGACGCTTCGCTGGCGTCGGATACTCGCTGGTCTTGATCGGATTCACGGCCGGTTTCTTGCCGCCGAGCAGTTCCGGGCCGCGGTCAAAGATCGCACGCGCGAATCCGCACCAGGACACGCTGCCGGCGCAAGTCATATGATAGGTGCCGGTCCAGCCGATCTCAGGGCCGAACTTGTTCTCCAGGATCCCGTTTGCGATCTCGTGCGTCGCCCGCGCCAGTTCGCCAGCGGTCGTGGGAGCGCCGACCTGGTCATCCACAACATTCAGCGAATCGCGTTCGCGCCCAAGCCGCAGCATCGTGAGCACGAAGTTTTTGCCCTCAGGTGCGTAGACCCAGCTTGTCCTGAAGATCAGATACCGGCCGCCCACGGACCGAATTGCCTCTTCGCCGGCCAGCTTGCTGGCACCGTAGACGCTCAGTGGATTCGTGCGGTCATCCTCGACCCACGGTCCGTTTTTCGACCCGTCGAAGACATAGTCA
>Ga0105240_10013689_pt1 | contig 11121 bp, 11 predicted proteins | sample KBSC54metaG_FD_80426 | JGI IMG/M metagenome (GOLD analysis project Ga0105240, IMG submission 80426) | Corn rhizosphere microbial communities from Kellogg Biological Station, Michigan, USA - KBS C5-4 metaG | ecosystem: Host-associated > Plants > Roots > Rhizosphere > Soil | place: Michigan, USA...
AACGGCGAGGACGGCTATCTCTGGGACGCGAGCCTGGGTGGCGGCAAGGGCATGGTCCCCACGCTGCTCCTCACCACCACCGGTCGTAAATCCGGGCGTGAGCTCACGCTGCCCCTGATCTTCGGTCAGTCCGGGAAGGATTACGTCGTCGTCGCCTCGAAGGGCGGGGCGCCGGAGCACCCCGCGTGGTATCTGAATCTCGCCGCCAATCCCAACGTGAAAGTGCAGGTGAAAGCGGACAAGTTCAATGCGCGTGCCCACACGGCCGACGCGCAAGAGCGTGCCGCGCTATGGCCGAAGATGGTCGAGATATACGGTCCCTACGCCGACTATCAGAAAAAGACTGATCGGCAGATCCCGGTCGTCGTCCTGCAGCGCGCGTAAGGTGAGATCCTCCGGCGGCGCCGGGCCCGCACTTCAGTGCGAGCCCGCCCGCCCGTTGCCTTTCAGACGAGGCAGAACCTCCTTGCCGTAGAAGTCGATCACTTTGCGTTGATCCGGCTGCCCGGAGTGGATGTTGACGATGGACACTCCACTATCGAACAATTTGCCGACGGCCTCGACGTGCGCTGCCGGGTCCTGGCTCACCGTCCAGTCCGCGTAAACCTTCGGCAGGGGTAGCTCCGAGCGCGCGGTGCGCTCGATCTCGGCCGGGTCGCGGATGTTGTGATATCCCTTGAAGGCCTTGGGGATGAAATTCCACAGTTGCGCTGCGGTTTGCGCGTCGGACGGTCCCCCTACCACCACGAATGCCTCTACCAGCACCGGCATCTGCGCCGGATCCTTGCCGGCCGCGCGCGCACCGCTTTCCCACTCCGCCTTACTCTCCTGCCAGGTTTTGGGATCTGTGATGAGGCCGTCACCGTGTTGCCCGGCGAGCTTCATGGCCTTCGGCCCGTTGGCCGCCAGCAGGAGCGGAATCGGTTGCGCCGGCGGGTCATACAACCTGGCAGTGACGGTGTAGTGGGTTCCCTTGTGCTCGACCGGCGAGCCCGACCAGAGCTGCCGGATGATGCTGACCGCCTCGATGAGCCGATCCCAACGCTCCTGCCAGGCGGGCCACTGTCCCGTCGCCGCCTCCTCGTTGAGCGCTTCGCCCGAGCCCAGCCCCAGGAAGACCCGGCCAGGGTAGAGCTGTCCCAATGTTGCGAAGGCCTCTGCAACCACAGCGGGGTTGTAACGCAATGTTGGGCACGTCACGGTCGGCCCCATCCAGGCGTCACGGGTCCTCTGCCCGAGCGCTCCAAGCGTGACCCATGCTTCGCCGCAGTGGCGCTCGTTGGCCTGCCAAGGTTGAAAATGGTCGCTCGTGGCCAATAGATCGAAGCCCGCGCCTTCCGCGGCCGCCCCGAGGCGGATCAGCTCGGTAACCGGAAACTGCTCGTGCGCCAACATGAACCCGAGCATGCCTTTGCGTAGCATGGTGATCGCTCCTTAAGTTCCAGCGTCGTGTCGTGACGCTGCCGCAGGTTTTGTGCCACGGAACATCACCGCCTCATCCTCGTTGCCTCTCGTATGAGATCCAACACGAGGGCGAGCCCATGAGGCGCCACTCCGCGGCTGCGGCTCCGCTTGGGAAACCGCTGCCCCTACGCGAGCGACCCACCTATAACATAACTCTACGGGTCAACGAACGAGCCCATGCGCTGAGGCTCGATCCGCGCACGACCCTCCTGGATGCCATCCGGGATCACCTGGGTTTGACCGGCACCAAGAAGGGCTGCGGGCATGGGCAATGCGGGGCCTGTACCGTCCTGATGGATGGTAAGCGTGTCCTGTCCTGCATGAGCTTCGCCGTCATGGCCGAGCATCACGAGATCACCACGATCGAAGGTCTCTCCCGGCCCGGCGGGCAACTGCATCCGATGCAACAGGCCTTCATCGATCACGACGCGTTTCAGTGCGGCTACTGCACGCCCGGGCAGATCATGTCTGCGATCGCTTGCGTCACAGAGGGCCACGCCGCATCCGCGACGGCGATCCGGGAATACATGAGCGGCAACCTGTGCCGGTGTGCCGCCTATCCCAACATCGTGGCCGCCATCGAACAGGCGGCCGCCGCGATGCGGGGCACTTAGGCTGTGGAGCAGTTCGAGTATCGGCGCGAGTCATCGCTCGAGCGCACTCTCGAGGCCGCTCGCCCGGCGCGCCCCGATGTACGCGGCGCGCAGAATGCCATCGCGCAATTCATCGCCGGTGGCACGAACCTGACCGACTACATGACCCTTGGAGTAGCCAAGCCCAATATCCTCGTGGATATCAACGGGCTGCGGGAGCGTCTCGGAAAAATTGAGAGCAACGGGCGCCGGCTGCGGCTCGGTGCCCTGGTACGAATGGCCGAAGCGGAAGATCACCCCCTCATCAGGCGGGATTTCCCGATCATCGCCCAGACGCTGACGTTGGCCGCGAGCCGGCAGATCCGCAATATGGCGAGCCTGGGTGGCAATACTCTGCAACGAACGCGTTGCGAGTACTTTCGGGAGGTCTCGTGGCCCTGCAACAAGCGCATTCCCGGCTCCGGTTGCGCGGCGCTCGAGGGTATCAATCGAGAGCACGCGATCCTGGGCACGAGCGAGCACTGTATCGCCGCTTATCCCGGGGATTTCGCGCAGGCTCTCATCGCACTCGAGGCCACGGTCGAAACGACAGGTGGCCGTTCCGGACCGCGGACGATTCCCTTCGCGGAGTTGCATCGTTTACCCGACGACACCCCGCACCTGGAAACGATCCTGGCACCGGGTGAGCTGATTACCTTTCTGAATGTCCCGACGGGTCCGTGGACGCGTCGCTCGTGTTACGTGAAAGTCAGAGACCGGGAGTCGTACCAGTTTGCTCTGACGTCCGCTGCCGTTGCGTTACATCTGGAAGGAGACATCGTGCAGGAGGCACGCGTTGCACTGGGCGGAGTGGCGACGATTCCCTGGCGCTCGTCCGAGGCCGAGGCCGTACTCGGCGGGCACAAACTCAATGAGACTCTCGCGGCCAGGGCAGCCGAAGCCGCCTTCGCCGGCGCGCGCCCGCGCAGGCACAACGCGTTCAAGATAGCGATCGGCCAGCAGACTCTCGTGCGGGCCTTACTCCAGGCGCAACAGATGAAGGTATTCAAATGATTCCCGCCGCACCCCGTCCCAGGGAGAATCAGGGGGCTCCGCACGCCCGCATCGACGCGCGGCTGAAAGTCACAGGCGAAGCGCGCTACGCGGCGGACATCGCGCTCGACCGCATGGCCTACGCCGTTCTGGTCACGAGCGATATCGCTCGCGGTGAGGTCAAATCCATCTCGCTTCACGCAGCACGCTCCGCGCCCGGGGTGCTCGATATAGTCAGTTACGACGATATAGACGGGCTGCGCAAGCCGACGTTCTCGACTTCGAGCTACACGTCGCTGGGGCCGTTACATCAGCGCACGATCTATCACGACGGGCAGATCATGGCACTCGTCGTGGCGGACACGTTCGAAGCAGCGGAGTCGGCCGCTTCGCGCGTCACGGTGGAATACTCGCGGCAGCCCCCGACAGCCCACTTCGATTCGCCCGGTACATCCCAGATGGATGCGGCCGGCAAGGTGGCCCTTCTCGATGAGGACCCGTGCACCGGGGATTTCGCCAAGGCTTTCGCGGCTGCCGAAGTCAAAATCGAAGCCGACTACGCGACGCCCCAGCAAACTCACAACCCCATCGAATTGTTTTCGACGACGGCTGCGTGGAGCGAAGATGTCCTGACGATCTATGAGCCGACGCAATCGCTGTACGGGTTCCGGGCCGAGATTGCGCACCAGTTGGGCATGGACGTGGCCAAGGTTCGAGTGATCAGCCCTTACGTGGGAGGCGGCTTCGGCTCCAAGGGGCCGAGTACCCCCCGCAGTGCCCTGGTCGCACTCGCCGCCAGGCGGCTGGGTGTGCCGGTGCGGTGCGTGGTGAGCCGCAGTCAGGGTTTCACGACGATGCCGTACCGGGCTCCGACGCGCCATCACATCAAGCTCGGCGCGAATGCTGCCGGCAAGCTCCAGGCCTACAGTCACGATGCATGGGAGTTGACCTCCCGGGTTGACAACTATGCGGTCGGGGGCACGGACACCACCGCCCGTATGTATGCCTACGGCGCTGTTGCAACTCACGTGCGCCTGGTGAAAGCCGATCGGCAGACGCCGGCCTACATGCGCTCGCCTCCCGAGTTGCCGTACATGTTCGCGCTCGAGAGTGCGCTCGATGAGCTTTCTTATGAGCTCGGAATGGACCCCGTGGAGCTGCGCCTGCGCAACGATACCCAGAAGGACCCCATCAGCGGCAAGCGCTTCAGCAGCCGCCATCTGAAAGAGTGCTACGAGAAAGGTGCGAGAGAGTTTGGCTGGAACAAGCGTAACCCGCTGCCTCGCGCCACGCGCCAGGGCGACTGGCTGGTCGGACTGGGCTGTGCCACGGCTGTGTATCCAACCAACGTGGCGGCGGCAACCGCGCGCGTCCGACTCGAGGCGACCGGGGACGTTCGTGTTCAGTCCGCATCCCAGGAAATCGGCACCGGGATCAGAACCGTCGCCGGGCAGATGGCGGCCGAGCAGTTGGGAGTGCCGTTTGAAAAGGTTACCGTCGAGATGGGCGACACGGATCTACCCGCGGCGCCTGTGTCGGGTGGCTCAAACAGCACGGCGAGCGTTTGCTCCGCGGTGTTGAAAGCCTGTGAGAAGATTCGCGCGCGCCTACGCAAGGTCGCAGGCTCCAACCTTGCACCGAGCGGCAGTAACCTCCCGCAATTGTTCAAGAAGTTGGGAGTCGGCGTGATTGAAGAGTACGGAGAGTTCGTGCCCGAGGGCGTGCCTCCCGAGGCTCTCCAGAAGCTCTATGCGGGACAGACCACAATGCTCAGCGGTAGCGAGCGCAAACAGGTGATGTTCGCCTTCGGTGCCGAGTTCGTGGAAGTGCGCATCAACGTCCGCACGCGCGAGATCCGAGTCCCGCGCCTGCTTGGCGTATTCGCAGCGGGCCGGATCATGAACACCCGTACCGCCCGCAGTCAGCTCATGGGTGGGCTGATCTGGGGAGTGAGCTCCGCGCTGCACGAGGCCACCGAAATCGATCCACGCACTGCTCGCACGGTCAACAGGGACCTGCAGGATTACCTCGTCCCTGTAAACGCCGACGTGGATCGGGTGGATGTGATCATGCTGCCCGAAGTGGATGAGGCGGTGAACCCGGCGGGCGTCAAGGGAGTCGGGGAGCTGGGCAACGTGGGTACCAACGCCGCGGTCGCCAACGCCGTGTTCCACGCCACTGGCGTGCGTGTCCGCTCCCTCCCGATCCGCCTCGAGAAGTTACTGGAGGGCTATTAGTCGCGTGCGAACACTCCTACAGCGTCGGCTTCCGCCAGCGAGTGAGCCCGGGCGGCTTCGATCAGAAAGTCGGAGTGCGAACGGTGAGGGTCATGGCAGCGCCTCCAAGCGACGAGTTGGTTTACCGGGGGAACACGCAAACGGGATACCCGCGACGGTCGGACTGAAGCTCTAACTCAGGTTAAGGATGTAGGTGCCGCAGTGGGGGTAACATAACCGCCCTGCGCGGCTGAGGCCGCGCTCGAGAGAGCACAACGATGTCGGTGGGTCACCCGGAGCCCCGTGCGCCGCAAATTCGTCTCACGAGTCTTTACCCGATCGAGGTTCTCAAATCTCGCTCCGGGCGCGGGCGTGGCTCGCTGAGCGAGATCGCAGCGTACGAGCGCCTCCACGAGACGTTGCTGAGGACACCCGGTCGGTTGCTCCAGGACCTGGTGGAAACCGCGATGGCACTCTTTGCAGTCGGGACCGTCGGCATCAGTTTGCTGGAGAGCAGGAGCGGGGAGGGCGATATCTTCCGGTGGTGTGCGCTCGCCGGGAGTTATGCGCACGCACTCAACACGACTTTGCCGCGAAATCGCAGTCCGTGCGGCCACGTCGTGGAGCTGAGCTCCCCTTTACTATTACGCCATCCGCTCTCTGATTTCCCGATGTTGCGCGGCTTGGAGCCGGTCGAGGAAGCGTTACTGGTCCCTTTTTACCTGGACGACGTCGCGGTCGGCACCCTATGGCTGGTGCTACATCGGGAGGGGGAGCAGTTTGACTACGAGGACGCGCAACAGCTCATTCGCCTGAGTCACTTCGCCGCCATGGGCTACCGGGTACTGCAGGACTCTCGCGCCGCCGCCGAGCGCGAGGCGCAAGATGCGCGAGCTGCTCGGCACAAGGACGAATTCCTCGCAATGCTGGCGCACGAGCTGCGCAATCCGTTGTCCTCGCTCAGCAATGCGGCCACGCTTCTGCAGAGAGTTGCCGGCAAGGCCCCGGATGCCGCGCGGCCGCTCGAGATCCTGGGTAGGCAAACACAACAGTTGACGCGCCTGGTGGATGATCTGTTGGACATCTCGCGCATTGCCACCGGCCGGATCGCGCTCGAGAGCCACCCGGTCGCGCTCGAAACCATCATCGAACAGGTGCTCGACGGGGTGCAGCCCGCGTTACGCGAGAAGGGGCACCAACTCACGGTCTCCATCGCGCCGCAGCCGAGCTACGTACTGGGAGACCGGGCACGCCTGGTGCAGGCGTTGAGCAACGTCATGCACAACGCCGTGAAATATACAGATGCCGGCGGGCGGATCGCCTTGCTCGTGAGCCACCAGGACGGCCAGGTCGCCATTGAAGTGCGTGATGACGGCGTGGGCATCGCCGCTGAGCTGCTGCCGCACGTGTTCGATCTTTTCGTCCAGAGCGAGCGCACCCTCGATCGCTCCCAAGGCGGGCTCGGCATTGGTCTCTCGGTCGTCAAACGGCTGATCGAGATGCAGGGGGGCTCCGTCGGGGTCAGCAGTGACGGAATCGGACACGGCGCCTCCTTCACTATCCGCCTACCTCTGATCGAGGCTCCAGCCACGCCGCCGGCGCGAGTCACGACGACGGAATCGTGCTCGAGAAAGCGCATTCTCGTCGTGGACGACAATGTGGATGCGGCCGACTCGCTGGCCCTGCTGTTGAGTTTCGACCGGCACGAGGTGCATACGGTCTATGACGGGATTGAGGCGATCGAAGCCGCGCACGAGCGGCTGTTCGACGTGATCATCCTGGATATCGGCTTACCGCAACTCGACGGTTACGAGGTGGCCCGGCGCATCCGCGCCCGGAAGAACGACTCCGTGCTCGTCGCGCTGACCGGCTACGGGCAGGCGGAAGATCTCGAGCAGGCGCGCGCCGCCGGCTTTGACGCACACCTCATGAAACCCGTGGCGCTCGAGGAGCTCAAGCGAGTGCTCGACCGGCCATCGGCAGCTCAGGCTTGACGTAGCTGTTTTCGGTCCACGTCTTGCTCCAGGACTGCACATGAGTTGCCTGAAACGAGGCTGGGCACTGCTCGTGTGCGCCGCCCGCTATTGGAGTGCCGACAATGCCTCCACGACCGGCGCGGCGCTGGCGTTCTATTGCGCCTTCTCGATAGCGCCCCTGTTGGTCATTCTGCTGACCATTGCGGGTCTCATCGTCAACGAGACGGCAGCTTATGGGCAGGTGGGCGCGCAATTGGCCGGCCTGTTCGGCCCGGCGGCGGCGAAAACGCTGCTCAACGCTGCACACAGCGCCCAGAAGACACGGGGCATCTTCGCTGCCTCGGTGAGCGTCGTGACCCTGATGATCGGTGCCACGACGGTGCTGGCCGCGCTGCAGGCCGCCCTGGAAGTCATCTGGAAGAGCGCGGCTCTTGCGGTAAGCGGCGTCTGGGGTTGGGTGCGGACGCGGCTGCTGTCCTTTGGGTTCATCCTTGCCCTGGCATTCCTGCTGCTGATCTCGCTGACACTCTCGACCAGCCTGGCCAACCTGCGTACCTGGTTGGTGACGAGCTATCCCGGGTTCGTCGTGTTGGTGGGATTGCTCGACCTGGTGTTGTCGTTGTTGCTCGTCGCGGCGCTGTTCACCCTGATTTACCGGTATATGCCCAGCCGACGGTTACCTTGGAAGCCCGTCATCCTCGGCGGGCTGCTGACCGCGGTACTCTTCGATGTCGGCCGATGGCTCATAGGCCTGTACCTGGCCCACTCGACGGAAGCTTCCGCTTTCGGCGCGGCATCCTCCTTCGTCGCGCTCCTTCTGTGGCTGTACTACACGGCACAGATTTTTCTGTTCGGGGCGGAATTCACCGCCTGCCTGGCCGGGGTCCGCGATGAAGCGCCTCAATCGGCGGCCTCAGCCGTCCGGGTGAAGTAAAGGTAGGCCGGATCGAACCCCGCCGCGCGTTTCAGGGTGGGATAGTCGTGGATGACGAGTTGTTTGCTTTGGAACGTGACGAGCCCCGAGCGGCGCAATTCCATCAGGGCCGTGTTCACATGAACCGCCGACAGCGCCAGCGTATCGGCGATCTCCGTCTGGGTGAGGGGGATCTCGCACGCATTGGCGCGTGTCAGTCCGACAGCCTGGAGCCGTTCGAAGAGCTCGCAAAGAAGGTGACTGAGGCGCTCGAAGGAGGTGCGGTAACCCACGTTGATCATCCACTCGCGCGCGATCGACTGCTCCACCAGTGAATTGCGGACCAACGCCTGCGCCAGTCCCGGGACAGACTCCAGGCGACGTACCGCATCCACACTGAGCTGGATAGCCTGTACGTTCGAGATGGCGGCGATCGAATGGTCCATGAACGGCAGGGCGAAAGTGCGCGTGTCGCACAGGTCGCCCGGGAGCATGAAACCGATGTTCTGCCGACGTCCATCCGGCAGCAGTTTGTAGCGACAGGCAAATCCCTCGACTATGGCAAAGATCCGCTCCGCCGGGGCGCCCTGGCGGACGAGACTGTCGCGCGATGCATAGCGCCGCACCTCCAGGGCTTCGTTCTCGAGCGCCTGTTTGCCCTCGCTCCCCAGGGCTGAGTATCGTTCGAGCCGCAGTGCCAGGCGCGAGGTGAGACCGTTCATACCGCCGCGTGACGCCAAATGATGTTGCCCGCTATTGCGGGGATCTGTAGTTGCACGTAAATGCCTTCTCGTGTGGTGCTCAGCGTGGTGCGGGCACTGAGCTCGTACGGCAGCATGCGCTCGATGAGCTCATTGCCAAATCCCTTGGTGGCCAACGGATCTTGCGGGAGACCCGCGCCAAACTCCTTCCAATCCAGGTTCAGCCAGGACTCACCGCTGAGCGTCTCGATGTTCCATGTCACCTCGGCGCGTCCCGTTGCCGTCGAGAGTGCACCATGGGTCAGAGCGTTGACCGTCAGCTCGTGGAAGGCGAGGGTGAGCGCCGTGGCGGACCGGGGAGCGATGCGCACTTCCGGTCCGCTCGCGAGGAAGCTGGTCTCGGGAATGACCTGCGAGATGAACTCGCCATACACCAGCTCATACAGGTCCGCACCTTCTCCCGGCGCGCGCATGAGGATTTCATGCACGCGGGCGAGCGCTCCTATCCGGCCTTCGAGGTGAGCTGCGTATTCCTCGACCGATGTGCGCCCCTCCTTGGTATGCCGCACCAGCGTACGGAGGACCGCAAACAGGCTGCGAAGCTGATGTTGATACTCACGCGGTGTGGTCTGCGCGGTCATGATTTTGCCCCTCCACAGCGTGCGCCCCGGTCGCCTTGGAGCGTAGTTCCCGCAGTATCGAGCGCACGACGGGCGGTGAGAATTCTTCCCATTCCACCGCGAATCCATTGGGTGCGCGACGGACGACCTCGGCCCACGCGACAGTCCCCTTGGGGCTGGGGTGGCGCACCTTGAATTGCAGCAGCACCCGGCTGTTGAGCTTTGCCGGCCAGGGGGCGGCGACCAGAGCACCACTCGAGCTTATTTCGTAGACCTGTCCTTCGACCGCGGTTCCCTGCTTGGTACGAAGCGTTACCGCGAGACTGCTCGAGCGGCGTTGACCATAGCGACGTTCCATGGCGGCGGACGCTAACAGTTGTAGTCCTCCCGGTCCTTCTCGTGGGTTAAGAAAGGCTCTGTCGGGCCGTTTGCTCGCGAATACTACGGACGAGCCTGCGCATGTCGATGGGCTTCAGCAGGCAGGGCCAGCCGCTGAACCGGTTCGGTAGGAACGAACAGTCATAACCGGTGGTGAATATCGGCGGCACGCCACGGTGCACGAGCTCCTCGGCCAACTCGAAAACGAGCTGCCCTTTCAGGTTGACATCCAGCAGCGCACAGTCCGGCATCGAATCGGTCAGGAGCGCGCGACTGCGGCTGACATCCGCGACCGGCCCCATCACGGTGGCTCCATGCTCACGCAACGTGGTGACGATCTCGTTGGCGATGAGGTAGTCGTCCTCGACTACCAGGACCCTGAATCCCGTGAGGGACAGCTCGCGCTTATCCGCAGATTGCCTGGTGCTCATTGTCAGCTTCTCCCGAATCTACATCGTCTCGCCGTGCACCCCCCGCCACACCCGGCCGCCCGCGCGAGCCGGAATGAGGAATCGGACTCGAAGGCCATCTTCAGCCCAATCGAGCCCGGTCCTTGCGCCGAGCTCATACGGGAGCATCCGTTCGATCAACTCCGAGCCGAAGCCCTTGCGTCGTGGGATATCAATCTTCAGGACGGCTCCCTGTTCGCGCCAATCCACGCTCAACCAATCCGCCCCCTGCTGCTTAAACGATTGCCAAGTCACTTCGATCCGTCCCGCATCCCGGGTGAGCGCGCCATACTCCTGGGCGTTCACGGCGAGCTCGTGAAACGCCAGGGCCAGGGCGGCCGCCGAGTCACGCGCGATACGGATTTCGGGCCCGACGAGCTGGTACTGGTGCTCGGCGACGGACTGGGCCAGGAGCGCTGCGTGTACGATCTCCTGGAAGTCGACGCCTTCCTGCGGCGCGCGCATCAGCATTTCGTGCGCCGTCGCGAGCGCCCCGATGCGGCCCTCGAGGTGTGCCGCGTAGTCCTCTACCGACTCGCGTCCCTGCGTCGTCTGTCTCACCAAAACACGCAGCACCGCGAACAAACCGCGTAGCTGCCGGTGAAATTCAGCCGTGTTGGTCTGCGCTGCCATGCAGTGTCTTCGCGAGCGTACGGACGATCTGCCGCAATTCGACCGGCTTCTGCAGCCGCACCACGCTTTCGAATTCGTCGGGAATGACGTCCGCGTCATAACCGGTGAGGAACACGAAGCGAATGCTACGGTCACGCAGCGTCCGG
>Ga0105240_10013691_pt1 | contig 11119 bp, 8 predicted proteins | sample KBSC54metaG_FD_80426 | JGI IMG/M metagenome (GOLD analysis project Ga0105240, IMG submission 80426) | Corn rhizosphere microbial communities from Kellogg Biological Station, Michigan, USA - KBS C5-4 metaG | ecosystem: Host-associated > Plants > Roots > Rhizosphere > Soil | place: Michigan, USA...
CGGCGGCAATGCGCAAGGTGCGATTGCCGTCGGTAACTACTCCATTCTCCCAGGCGGTCTCACCAGCAGTAATTACCTCATCAACTTTGTCAGTGGCGCCTTGACAATCACTCCAGCGGCTGTTTCTGCTGCGATCAACGCCACGAGCGCACTCTATGACGCTACCAGTACGCTGCTCCAGTAGTCTGGACAGCTTGTTGACAGTAGCGGTTGGCGCCTAGGGTGGTGACGACGATGTTGCGTGAGCGGCTGCTTTTTTGCGCCCTGGGCGCGGCCCTGCTTCACTGTGAAGCAGGGTACGCCGCGCCGCCTCCCCCCGATGCGGGGCAAACTCTTCGCGAGTTGCAGCCGCCGCCTACGCCGGATGTGCCGCGCGAGATTCCACCGCTAACGATCGAGGATCACCAGGAGAGCAATCCGGCCAGCGATTTCCGCTTCACGATCAAAAGTGTGCAGATCACCGGCAACAGCAAGTTTCCGACCCCTGTGCTGCATGCATTGGTGGAGGATGTGATCGGCGGCGAGCACAGCCTTACGGAGCTGCGTGCCGCGGTCGCGCGGATTACCGATTACTACCACCAACACGGATATCCCGTGGCGCGGGCCTATTTACCGGCGCAGGAGATCCGGGACGGGGCGGTCACAATCGGTATCATCGAGGGGCGCCTCGACAAACTCGTGATCGAGAATCACGCCCGGCTGTCTGATGCTCGGGCTGCCGCATACGTCAATCATGTCAAAGAAGGCGATGTCATCAAATCCTCCGAGATCGACCGCCGTCTGTTGCTCTTGAATGAAACGCCGGGGGTTGGTGGCTCACGTGCGACCCTGCAGCCGGGTGCGAGCGTTGGTACCTCTGAATTGGCGATTACGCTCATTCCTGGTGACCTGTTTTCCGGCGACGTCGAGGCGGACAATTACGGCAACCGCTATACCGGTCAATATAGATTGGGCGGCACTTTGAATATCAACAGTCCCTTGCGAATCGGCGATCAGGTGACGCTCAGTGCTCTGAGCAGCGGCAAGGATCTGCGCTACGGCCGCATCGGCTACCAACTTCCTGTCGGTGGCGATGGCCTGCGCGCCGGGGTCGCCTATTTCGATACCCGCTATCGTCTGGGCAAGGAGTTCAGTGTACTGGAAGCGCACGGCACGGGTACTGGCGGCAGCGCGTTCGTCGTCTATCCGTTCATCCTCACCCAGAAGAGCAACATGACCGGGACGCTCTCCTTGGAGGAGAGGCATCTGACCGACTACGCTGACGCCACCGCAACGGTAACTGAGAAATATCTCTATCTCGCCAACCTTGGCTTGTCCGGTTCCCTCCGGGACACATTGGGCGGCAGCGGCCTCAGCAGCGCCAATGTGTCGCTTGCGCTCGGTGACCTCACCATCAACTCACCCGACGCACGTTTGATCGACTACTTTACTGTGCGTACCGACGGTAGATACATCCGCTTGTCATATAGCGCCAGCCGGTTGCAGCAGCTCACCTCGAGCACGTTCATGTCGGTCGCCCTGTCCGGGCAACGGGCCAACAAGAATCTCGACACATCGGAAAAATTCTCGTTGGGCGGCGCCGATGGCGTGCGGGCCTATCCGCAGGGCGAGGATATCGGCGACGAAGGGTACATGGTGAATCTGGAGCTGCGTCAGAAGATTACGTCGGCTCTGCAAGGCATACTGTTTTACGATACTGGTTCGGTGACGACCAACCGCCAGCCGTTCAACGGGTCGTTAGCGAACAGCCGTAAATTGGCGGGGCCGGGGGTTGGCATGGATGTTCGCCTGTTCGGTTTGCAAGCCAAAGCCGCGCTGGCCTGGCGCACCGAAGGTGGCGAGCCGAACTCGATACCCGCGTCGGCGGCGCATTCGCCCAGTGCGTGGGTGCAGCTTCGCGGATTTTTCTAGGCGAAGGGCGTCCAGTCCGATCGGCCGCAGTTTTTCGGATCAGTCGGGCCATGGCGTCGTGCACGTGGTTGCAGTGATCCACGATGAGTTGTGCACGCGCCATGATGCGGTCCCGCTCGAGTGATGCCTCGTCACGGAGGCTCACCGCATCGATCTTGATGACGTTGATGTATTGGCCTGACTCGTCATGCACCTCCCGCGCCAATATTCTGCGTCAGGCTTCCTGCGAAGCTCTATGGGGGCGACGCTGCGACGCGTACGCCCCCTCAGGCCGAGCCCCCTCAGGTCGGGGACGTCCATGAGGCGGGCTCCGTGCCTGAGACGGAATCGCGATGACTTGCGCAGGCGTGCGTCGACTCGACGACTTTCGGCTCAAATCGCTGCGCAGCCGTGCGGATGCTTTGTCTCCGTGCACGACTCCTGTGGTGTTGGTAGAACCCGACGGTTGCCGCGAGTCCCGTGACCCAATGGCCGGTACTGAGATAGGGACGCAACTCCTCGCTGCCGCAATAATAGAGTGCATATCCTGTCATTCCGAGCAACATTACCAGTGACAGCATCAGGATTCCCGTGGTGACGTTTCGCTTCACGGAGGCGGCCTTGATTTTGCGTAGCTGCCAGGCCTGCCTGACATGTCCCGGCAGGATCGTGCCCAACACCACCAGGAACCCCATCATCGCAGCCCCATGCAGCCGCAGCCACCACGGCTCCGACGGGTGCTGCGTCTCCCCGAACGGGCCCGGCTCGACCAGCAGATAGTGCGCGATCAGCCAGCCCGTGCCACTCGCGACCAGGGTGCCACAGACAGCGTAGATCCAAATGCGATGGAATCTGCTGAGCTGCATGGGCAGATTTCTCTGTTGAGTGGTGTTCAAGATTCGTTTCCCCTGTCGTGTAGAGCCGAGCCAATGTACTGGAGACTGTTTCCCTGGATGATGATGGCGCTGGCATCGAACTGACTGAGCAAGTCGGGAGCGATGCACGGTGCGAGCCGAACCACCTTGGTGAGCGCATCAGCAGTCATACAATCCGGCGCAACGACCGTCGCGCTCTCCCGCTTGGCGGCGCTGATCCGCCGGTCTCGATCGACCAACGGCTCATGTTGGGAACCGGGAGTGCCTGTGGCGGAAAAGTAGGAGCCGGAAGTTGCAATCGCACAATCACTGAATTGTCCCAAGGCGACCAGCGATCCCGGGGACTCGGGCAGGCGCACGTGAACTGGTTGGGGCGCGCCGAATATCCGCAGATCACCTCCGGCGTTGACAATGCCGGCTGTGGACCCGTAGGCATGCAGAGCCTGGATCGCAGCATCGACGGCGTAGCCCTTGGCGACGCCCCCCAGATCGATGCGGCCAGGCTTGTTCCAACACACCCGGCTGCCGTCCAGAATCTCCAGATCAGCCCAGGTCGCCTCGACAGCGTGAGCCACGTCCGAAGGCACGGATGGCAGGAAGCCATGATGAACCAACACATCCGCGATGGTCACATCGAATATTCCCCGGCACGCGGCACTCAGACCCCGGGCGAAACCCAACACGCGATGCGTATGAGGATCGACGAGCACCGCCTGCCCGGCCGATGCCCGATTGATCCGCGAGACATCGCTGTCCGCCTCGTGGAAGCTCATGAGGCGATGGACCTCATGCACCCTCATGAAGGCCGCCTCGACCGCGGCGGGAGCATCGGGGCCTCGGGCCCCGATCTCCACCAGGGTTCCCAGCAGCGGGCGCGCCCGCCGGCACATCTCAGCCGGACTTGATGGCAATGTCATAAGTTGCCAACAGTCGCTTGACGGCATCGGTGACGTGCCGGCAGGAGAGCGTCGCGCCACTGATATTCTTGATGTCATCCGTCAGCTTCAGAGGTGCTGCCGAAGTCTTACCCGCAAATTGCTTGCGCCAGGCCTCGTTGCGGACTTCGTAACCGTAACTCTCTTTGTAGTCCATGATCTCGATCTGCTTGACGCTGCCGTCGGCGTTCAAACCGACCGCGATCGTGAAGAACTCGTGTTTGCCGACCACCTCGTCGACAATGAAGGACCCGCCATCACTCGATTTCCAAAGTCGCACTTCGTTCTTGCGAACGTTGACGCCGCTCTTCTTCTCGATCGCCGATGCTTGTTCCTTGGTCAGCGTCACGGGCGCCTGGGTTAGCTGCGCCCCGGGAAAGATGGCGGCCTGGGCCTGCTCGACCGTCAGATAGGTCGCACCGTAGGTCGCGGTCGAGACTATGGCCGCCGGGATCAAGAACCAAGTTGGATGTCTCATGTTATTCTCCCTGTCCGAAATAGTAGGCAAACTTGATACGCAGGCGGTACTTCTCGAAGTCGTTGTCGTACACGTAATGGTTGACCACCGCGCCGGGAACCGTGTCTGGGTGTTCGTTCGCCCAGGGGAGCTGGCGGACGAAGGTCGCTGTGACGAAGAACTTCTTCCCGCCGTAATGCAGCGTCGGCCCGAAGTAGTATGCGTTGTTGACTACGTGCTGGAACTTGAAGCTCTCGCCGTATTCGTACTCATTGAGGAATTCCGCACCCGCTGACCAGCTCGGCGCGAACCGCCAGGACACGGCGAAGTTGTAATTCACGTCGGTCTCTTCCTGCCAGCTTCGGGTCACTCCGTCATCGCCGAGCAGATAGCGCCATTCGGGGGCGTACGTGAAGTTGAGGGCCGTCGTGAGGCGATCGTCGAGGAAGTTCTTGTGCAGGATGAGCTTGGCCTCCAGCTCCTTGAAATACATGCCTCTCACCGGCTCGAACAGGAATGCGAGTCCCACGGGGTCGGTGTAAGGGCTGAGCAGGCGGTAGACCATTTCGGCGGAGATGCTTTCGAGGCGGGCGCCGCGGAAGTGGTCGTTGGGGCCAGGGGTGGCGTCGGCGAACTGCTCGGGGGGGGCGGTTTGTGCGTAGGGTCCATTCTGGTAGGCATGGGCCCAATCCCAATTGACGTCCAGGGACAACTGCAAGCGGTCGGTGGCCCCATATTCGAGCTCGGTGACGTTCTGCAGCTCATCGAACGTTCCGAAAGCCTTGGTGAACCTCCACGTCGTACTTTGCTCCAACTCCCAGCGGCTCTTGGGCAGTGTATCGGTCGTGTATGTAAAGGCGAACGCGTCTTCCGCCGCAATCGCGCCCTGGCAGAGCGTCATCCCCGCGACGGCCGCAACAAATGCCAGCCGTAGAGACCGTCCATGCGAGGACCTTCCGGTCATTGTCATTATTTCCTCCTCAAGAGCTATTTTTGATTTGCGACTGAGATCCGCTCTCAATATCAACAGGCGCGTGTCAAGAATAGTGAGCGCGTCAAAAAAGAGAATACTCGGGCACGTCGTTGTTCGGCGAATCCAACGAAATTTTTGCATTTGACGTGGCAGGCGGATTGGCCGGCCCGGTCCGGGCTGACTCGGACCGATCCAGTGTCATGTTTTCTGTTGAAACTGACAGTGTCGGAAGAGCTGGACGAGAGTAATTGTTGTATAGGTCGCGCGCGTACGGGGTGCGGGCGCTAAATCCACGATAGATGTTGTAGTAGATGGAGTCAGGATCGCCTGGAGAAGGCGTTAGTGTTGGATGCGCTGCGGCGGCCGCGCTGTCAGAAAGCGTCGCGGCGGTCATGTTAACGGCATCACGTTTTGTAAGGTACCGTATACGTAAAGAAAATGTTCGGGAAAAAGCGTCGGCTTTCCGCGCCACGTGTTTCCGTCTCGAATGCGCGGCTGTTATCTCCACCTGGACTCGATCGGCTCGTTGCCATGTTGGCATCGTTGTTCCCAATGCCAGCGACTTCGGTCGCATCCCGCCAGGGGGCTGCTGCCGTACAGGGCCGAGCTGTCGACACGGCAGTCGAACCTGCGCGCCTCACCAGTCCGGTGGCAGAACCCTGACGATGGTTACCGTGTTCCCGGAGTTATCGAGCCACGCCGGGCACCGGACGCCGGTCTTGTCATGAGTGAAATGCGGCCAAGCCGGCTGCCTGATTTGGGCACTACTGACGGTCACGGGCAGGATCGACGGCGGATGACGGAACGCCATAAAAGCCGTCACGCTCATGGCGAACATTGCGTCGGTGTTCTGCGTCAGATTGGGAGAGCACGTTCCGACGACAGGCGTGCTGCACGAGAGTGTTGTTATATCAACACTGATGCAAGCTGGCGTCACTGTCAGTCAATCTAGGTGCGACGCCTGCAGGAGACATTCCCCTTCAGTCTGATGCGGTTCATCATGAGTTGCTTACGAAAAAGCCGACGATAGGGTGGGGAGCGTCATGATGAGGCGAAGGTTTTCGATGCTGGCGGGTGCCGTATGAGAATGAGGCGCGCCCTCGGTCTCGCACTCTTGTCGCTCGTCGCGGCGACCAACGTCTGCGCCAGCGACCTGGTCGGCGTGTTCGAGGATGCCCTGACGAATGACCCTACGCTGCGCGCGGCCGATGCCAATCGTCTGGCCCAGCGCGAGGCGCGGCCCCAGGCCTGGGCGGCCCTGTTGCCGCAAGTGTCGGGGACGGCCTCGATCATGCGCGACAGGATGAGCGGTATGTCGGACCAGCAATCGGTGAACGCCGACAACCAGCCGATCCTGGTTCCTCAGACACAAACAATGGATACCACCACGAAGCTGTGGAGTCTCAACTTACAACAGAACGTCTTCTCGTGGGCGAACTTGATGACGCTGCGGGCTGCCAACTCCCAGGTTGCCCAGGCGGAAGCGACCTACCAGGCGGCTGAGCAGGAGCTGGTCCTGCGCGTCGCCCAGGCCTATTTCACCGTCTTGTCGGCGGAGGACAGCCTCGAGGCCCAACAGTCCGCGCTCGAAGCCATTTCCCGTCAACTCGACCAGGCCAATCAGCGCTTCGATGTGGGCCAGATCGCCATCACCGACGTGCAGGAAGCGAAAGCCGCGCGTGACACGGCCTCGGCCGCTGTCATAGCCGCCAAGCGCACGCTGGCTACCGCGGAAGACCAACTCCAGGAGATCACCAGTAAAAAATACGACAGGCTCGCGAAACCCGGCACCGACATGCCTCTCAGCATGCCCGAGCCTGCCGACGAGAGCCGGTGGGTGAATATCTCCCTCGAGCATAATTTGGCGCTCGTCTCGAGCCGGTTGGCGGCCGACATTGCGCGGGAGAATGTGCGTGTCGCCTTTGGAGGACATCTGCCGACGGTCGATCTTATCGCCACCGATTCGGATTCGAACGCCGTCGCCAACGAGCGCCTGTCTATCCAGGGTTTCAGCCAGAACTTCAGTAACGTGGCTACCCGCAACCACGACAGGCAGGTGTCCCTGCAAGTCACCGTACCGCTTTTCAGCGGTGGCCTGACTCAGTCACGCGTTCGCCAATCCCAGTACCTCTGGATCGCCGCCAAGGAGCAGTTTGTGCAGGTTTCCCGTGCGACAGAGCGGCAGGCTCGCGACGCCTATCTCGGCGTCATCAGTGGCATAGCACGCGTGCAAGCATTGCGGCAAGCGCTCGAATCAAGTCAGACGGCACTCACGGCAACCGAGGCCGGCTATGAAGTTGGCACGCGGACGTCAGTGGACCTCCTCAACTCGCGCCAACGCCTCGTGCAGTCGCAGACAGATTATTCAGCCAGTCGTTACGATTACATCGTGAGCGTCTTTCAACTGCACCTGGCGGCCGGCAGCCTCAATTACGCCAAACTCGCTGAAATCAACCGCTTCCTGCTCGCCCAGGCCCGGACCTCGCCGGCGGTGCTCACGCCCCAAAACCTCTCTCCAACAATTCCTCCAGACGCGGGGCATAGTCCCCAGTAGGGGCTGGGCCGGCGAAGGAAGGTATGCGTCAGACCGCGGCCAATCGGATGTTGTTGCAGCAGCTACGGATCCAGCCCGAGCTGCGAGCCCCGCCGCCAAAGCCCGTTCCCAGTCGGTCGGTTGCGGGCCGCGTTCTGGTTTTGATCGGGTTGGCTGCGGGCGCCGCAGGGGTCGCCGTGTTGTGGGGCCACCGTTTCGAGGTTGAGGCCGTCACTGCCGTCGCTCCCTGGACTGATACAGGCTCGATCGCTCTTCTGCAGGTAACGGGTTACGTCACCGCGAAGCGTCAGGCGACGGTCTCCGCGCAGATCATGGGCACCCTCACCGAGGTGCTCGTGGATGAAGGCGATCACGTCAAAGCGGGACAGGTTCTGGCGCGGCTGGACAGCACGGCCCAGCGGGCGGCGTTGGCGCAGAGCCAAGCGCAGTTTCGAGTCTCAGAGGCGTTGTACGCTCAGGCCAAGGCGCAACTCAAACAGAACTACCGTGACCTCGTTCGCAACGAGGATTTGCAGGCGCGCCGCCTTGTTTCAATGCAGGCGCTCGAGACCGCGCGCACCCTGGTGCAGACCCAGGCGGCGCAAGTGGAATCCCAACGCAGGCAGGTTGACCTGGCGGCAGCGAACCTGAAAAGCGCCCAGTTTGCACTCGACCAGACTATCGTGCGCTCCCCATTCTCCGGCGTGGTCATCGCACAACCTGCGAACGAGGGTGAGATCACCTCGCCGATGTCGCCCGGCACGGACCCCAAAGGGAGTGGTGTCGCAACCATTGTCGACATGGACTCGCTCGTCATCGAAGTCGACGTCACCGAGGCGAATCTCGATCGGGTGCAGACCGACCAACACGTCGAGCTCGTCCCCGACGCGTACCCCAAGTGGACGATTCCGGCTCACGTGATGGCCGTCATTCCGACGGCCGATCGCACCAAGTCAACCTTCAAAGTGCGAGTCGGGATCGATCAGAAGGACCCGCGCATCCTGCCCGACATGGGCATGCGCGTCTCTTTCCTCGCGCGGCCGCCGAAGAATGGCTCACCGGGAGTGTCGGCGGAATCGGACGAATCCGTTCGCAGAGGCGCGCTCGTTCCCGGTTCAGCCGTGGTCGAGCGCGACGCGAGGAACGTGGTGTTCACGATCGATCGTGGGCGCGTCCACGAGCGCCCGGTCGTCCCGGAACAAACATACGGCGACCTGCGCTTCGTCGAGGGTATCGTGAGCGGCGTGCAGGTCGTGAAGGTGCCGCCCGCCGCAATGCAGGACGGGGCGCGGATCGCAATCAAGAATTAACACCGAGGCACAACAAGCACGTGAGCGTTCTCGTTGCAATTCGCAACCTGAGTAAGGTTTACGGGCACGGCAACCAGAAGGTCAAAGTGCTCCACCATATCAACCTGGACATCCAGCAAGGCGATTTCCTGGCAATCATGGGGCCCTCAGGCTCGGGAAAAACGACCCTGCTGAATCTCATTGGCGGTCTCGACTCCCCCACCGAGGGCATCATTGCGGTGTCGGGCAAGCACATCGATCGGATGAGTGAGGCAGAGCTGGCGCAGTGGCGCGCGACCAACGTGGGTTTCGTGTTTCAGTTCTACAACCTTCTGCCCATGCTGTCGGCGCGTAGGAACGTCGAGCTGCCGCTGCTGTTGACCCAACTGTCGGCGAGCCGCCGTAAGCACAATGCCGGCGTGGCGCTCCAACTGGTGGGACTGGCCGCTCAAATGGAGCGCAAGCCCAACCAGCTTTCCGGTGGGCAGCAGCAGCGTGTCGCCATCGCGCGCGCCATCGTTTCGGACCCGACGCTGCTCGTGTGCGATGAGCCTACAGGTGATCTCGACCGGCAGTCCGCGGAAGGGATCCTGGGATTGTTGCAGCAACTGAACCGTCTTTTCGGCAAAACGATCGTCATGGTCACGCACGACGCGCGGGCCGCCGAATATGCGCAGCATACGCTGTATCTCGACAAGGGAAGTATCGTTCCACGGACGGTGTTCCAACGCGCGTGAGCGGGGCGACTGCCAATAATAAGGAACAAACATAACAGTCAAGACGCCGAATGCCGACGCATATCGGCCAAACTCGTGCCACAACACACGATAATATTACGCTCGCTTACAAACAGAACGGCTCGGCAACTCAAAACAATCGGTCGTTGCCGAGACAGGTCAACGCGAAGTAACCGCAACGGGGAGACTCCATGGCATCGAATATTTGCTCCATTCGTCGTTTCGTTCGTGCGCAGATCGCGACAGGGCTCGTGAGCCTGCTCGGGGTCGCCGCGCAGGCTCATGCCGTCACGCTCGAGGAGTTGGCGAAGCAATTGCAGGATCTGAAGACGCAGAACGCGGCTCTGCAGCAGAAGGTCGACAAGCTCGAAGCGACACAAACACAGCAATCCTCGAAGGTCGAACAACAGGCCCAGGCCGTCGAAAAGGTGCAGGAATCGGTCAAGACGGCCGCCGCGGCGAGCGCTGACAGCGAGTCAGTGGAATCCACGACCATTGGAAGCTATGGCGAGATCGGTTACACCCGCCCCTCGAAATCGACCGATCAGACCAACGTGAACATCCAGCGCGCCGTCATCTTCCTGGGCCATCGGTTCGATGACTCGACCAAGTTTCAGAGCGAGTTCGAGTGGGAAAACGCCATCACCTCCTACGCGGACAGCGGTGAGGCCGAAGTCGAGCAGCTCTACATCGAGCACACGTTCAAGAACGGCCTGGTCAGTACCGCGGGCCTGTACCTCATGCCGGCCGGGTTGATCAACCAACACCATGAGCCAACCGCCTACTACGGCGTGTTCCGGCCCGACGTGGATACGAAGATCATTCCAAGCACGTGGCGCGAGGTCGGACTGGCGCTCCAGAAAGAGATGGACAACGGGTTGACCTGGGAGGGGGGCGTCACCACCGACCAGAACCTCAGCGGGTGGGACCCTGCATCCGATGAAGGACGGGTACGCGGCCCGTTGCAGGCGATTCACGGGGAAGGACAGTTTGCCAAAGCGCACGACGTGGCCGTGCATGCATCCTTGAACTATCGTGCTCCTGGAGTCCTGCTCGGCGCCTCCGCTTTTTCGGGCAAGATTGGTCAAAAGCAGCCCGACTTTCTGGGCAATGACGCCCGTGTGCTGCTGTGGGAGGTTCATGGCCGCTATGAGCCGGGCAGTTGGGACCTGGCGGGGGAATATGCGCGCGGCACGATCAGCAACGTCGATGCACTCAACAGGAGTTTCTGGGAAAATACGACCAATCCGACGCTGGTCCCCTCGTTGTTCTACGGGGGCTACGTGCAGGTCGCGTATCGGTTCTTCAAGGAAGACTACTTCAAGCTGACACCCTTCGCACGCTACGAAATACTCAATACAGCGGCCGGGTTCGGCAACTTGAGTGGACCCCTCGGCATTCCCAGCAACCCGACCGAGAATATCTGGACG
>Ga0105240_10013692_pt1 | contig 11119 bp, 11 predicted proteins | sample KBSC54metaG_FD_80426 | JGI IMG/M metagenome (GOLD analysis project Ga0105240, IMG submission 80426) | Corn rhizosphere microbial communities from Kellogg Biological Station, Michigan, USA - KBS C5-4 metaG | ecosystem: Host-associated > Plants > Roots > Rhizosphere > Soil | place: Michigan, USA...
CACCAGCGCACCGGAAATCTGGTTGCGCAAGCCATCCGGGTTCACGATGGCACCGCAATCGAATGCCGTTACCGCGCGCACGACATGCACCTCGCCGGAGCCGTGGTCCACCGAAACTTCGGCGCACGTGGCCACGTAGCCGCCCTTCTCGAAGCCGCACGCCACGCCCACGCCGTGGCCGGCCTGATGGTTCGTGCCCGGCCAGCCGAATTGGTCTGCGGCCTCTTGCACCACGTCGCGCAACCGCGGATCGTCGATGTTCTTGAGCCGGAACGCAACGGGGTCGATGTCCACCATGTGCGCGAGCTCGCTCACGTGCGACTCGCGCGCGAAATGATTGGCCGTGGCCGCGAGCGCGCGATATGAGCCTTGGCGCAGCGGCGACGCCGACGGATGGAAGGTGACGCGCTGATTGGCAATGGTATACGGCGGCCGGATCGCGGCGGGTCCCGAATTGTAGTTGTCGAAGGTCCACGCGGTGATGATGCCGTTCGCATCGACGCCTGCGTCGACGTCGATGACGCCGGCCGGGCGGAAGTACGCCCAACGGAATTCCTCTTCGCGGGTCCACACGAGCTTGACGGGCCGGCCGATTTTTTGCGCGAGCCGCGCGGCCTCGACCGCGACTTCGCCGGTGTGCTTGCCGCCGTAGCCCGATCCCGTGTCGGGCACGATCACGCGCACGCTATCGTTAGGCATCCCGACGGCCTGCGCGACCTGATCGCGGACGGCGAACGGGCGTTGCGTGCCGGTCCACACCGTGAGGCGATCGCCGCCGGCCTCGTGCGTGAACTGGGCGAGCGCAGCGCGCGGCTCGAGCGGGACGTGCGCGATGTACGCCACCGTGTACGATTGCGTGAGACGGTGGGGCGCGGCGGTGAGTGCGGCCGTCGCATCGCCGCGCTCGAACGGTTCCGTGGGACCGCCTTCGTGTCCGGGACCGGCTTCCTGCGCGGGCGTGTGGCGGAGATAGTCGGAGATGTCGCGCGACGACGGCGCCGCGCCGGACGCCGGGGTCCACGTCGCGCGCAGCGCGCCTAACGCTTTGGCGGCGGCCGGCGCCGATGGCGCCGTGACGCCCACGAAGTCGCCATCGCGCGTGACCGCGACGCCGGGGATCGCCTGCGCCGCGCTCGCATCGAGCGACGCCAGCGTGGCGCCGATGGACGGCGCGCGCAGGATCTTCGCGTAGTGCATGCCCGCCACGCGCATGTCCGACGTGTACTCGTGCCGTCCCGTGACGAGGTCGCGCGCGCCGACGCGCGGCGCCGACGTGCCCGCCACCGTCCAATGCGCTTTCGGGGTGAGCGCGACGTCATCGCTCACGGTGGCCGTGATCGTGCGGCCGGCGGTGACCTCGCCGTAGCGCAGCGAGCGGTGCGTGTGCGGATCACTGACGCGCCCATCGGCCGTCGTTAGGCCATTGGGGCTCACGTGCCAGCGCTCGGCCGCCAGCGCGACGAGGCGCTCGCGAGCGGTCGCCGCGACTTTGCGGAGCTGCGTGCCCATCTGCGGCGTCGAGCGACTGCCGAACGTGCCCATGTCGAACGGCGTGAGCATCGTGTCGCCCATGACGAGATGAATGGACGACAGCGGGACGCGCAGCTCTTCGGCGACTTCCTGTGCGAGCGACGTGCGGATGCCCTGGCCGAACTCGACCTTGCCGGTGAACACGGTCACGGCGCCGTTCGCGTCGATGTGGAGCCATGCGCTCACGTCTTCCGGGATCTGCGGCGCAGCCGGATCCGCTCCGGTTAGGCGGGCACCGAGTGCGGGGGCCGCAAGAGCGTCGCGCGTCACGAGCACCACCAAGAGTCCGCCACCCAGCATCTGCAGAAACTCCCGGCGCGATGCGCCCTCGGATCGGTCGCGCGTGATCATGGCCGCGCCTCCCCGCCACCGGCCGCCGCCGCACGCCTAACGGCAGCGACGATGCGCGGATACGTGCCGCAGCGGCACACGTTGGTCTCGAGCCCGCGCGCGATCTCCTCCGCGCTCGGCTGCGGGTTCGCGCGCAGCAGCGCCACGCTGGCCATGACCATTCCGGGCGTGCAGTACGCGCACTGGAACGCCTGCTCGTCGAGGAAGGCCTGTTGCACCGGGTGCAAATGGCCGTCGTGCTCGAGCCCTTCGATCGTGGTGATCTTCGCGCCGGCCGCCGACTGCGCCGGGATCGTGCACGAGGCCACTGCGTGCGAGCCCATGAGAACCGTGCACGCACCGCATCGCCCTTCGCCGCACCCATACTTCGTTCCCGTAAGGCCGAGCTCGTCGCGCAGTACTTCGAGCAGTGTCTGGGATGGATCGACGTCCACCGAATGGCGGCTGCCGTTGACTTCGATGTCGATTCGCATGCGTCGTCGTTTCCTGTGGTGCGCTATCGCAAGCATATCGCGTGCTCCGCGGGCATGGCAACGCCGAGCAAGCCCAGCCGTCTAGATGCGATCGGCCCGCACGAGGACGCGCTCGGCGAGCGCGGGACCGATGAGCTTGCGCCGGCGGTTGACCTCGATGGTGATCGGTCCTCCGTAAGGCGCGCGCTCGACCACGCGCACGGTGCAACCCGGCGTGAGCGCGAGATCCGAGAGATAGCGGAGGAGCATCGGATCTTCGTCCGCCACACGCATCACGGTGGCGGCCATGCCGGCGCCGAGGTCGGCGAGCGCGCGATAGCGTGCTTCTTCGACGGCGCCCTCCCGGCTCGGGATCGGCGCGCCGTGGGGGTCGACGGTGGGTTCGCCAATGGCGAGCGCCATGCGATCGATCAGCGCGTCGGTCGCCGCGTGCTCGAGTCGCTCGGCTTCGACGTGCACTTCGTCCCAGCCGTACCCGAGGGCGTTGACGAGGTACGCCTCGATGATGCGGTGGCGTCGCAGCGTCCGGAGCGCGCTGCGCCGCCCCTTGGCCGTTAGGCGAACACCGCGATACCGCTCGTGCGTGAGCAGCCCCTGCTCGGCGAGACGGCGCACCATTCCGGTCACCGACGCGGGCGTTAGGCCGAGCTGCGCCGCGAGGTCGGTGGTGGCGGCCGGCTCGCCCGCACGCTCCAGCTCGTAGATTGCCTTGAGGTAGTCCTCCACCGGCGCCGTGAGATCGGGCAGCCGTGCAGCCTCGCCGTGCGGCGATCCCGTGGCGGGCTTCCGCCCTTTCGCGCGCGCCGGCATCAGCCGCGCACCAGTTGCGTGAGCAGCCACACGTTGAGCCCCGCGATGACGAACGCAACGGCGTACGCGACGCGCTTGAGCCACGGCGAATTCACGTACTCTCCCATCTTCGCCTTGTTCGACGTGAAGATCACGAGCGGGAATACGGCGAAGGACAACTGCATGCTCAGCACCACCTGGCTCAGAATGAGCAGCCTGGCCGTGCCGCGCTCGCCGAAATATGCGGCCGTGATCACCGCCGGTACGATCGCGATGCCGCGCGTGAGCAGGCGCCGCAGCCAGGGCCGCATGCGAATGTCCAGGAACCCTTCCATGGTGATCTGGCCGGCCAGCGTCCCGGTGAGCGTGGAGTTCTGACCCGATGCCAGGAGCGCGAGCGCGAACACCGTGCTGGCGCCGCCGACGCCTAACAGCGGCGTCAGCAGCTTGTACGCGTCCTGGATTTCGGCGACCCCGGTATGGCCGGACCTGTGGAAGGTCGCCGCCGCAACCACGAGAATTGCTGCGTTGATGAAGAGCGCGGCCATGAGCGCGGCGGTCGAATCGAGGATCGCGTAGCGGATCGCCTCCCGCTTGCCACGCGAGGTTTCGTCGTACCGGCGCGTCTGCACTATAGATGAGTGCAGATACAGGTTGTGGGGCATGACCGTGGCGCCGAGAATCCCGATGGCGAGGTACAACATCGCCGGATTGCGGATGATCTCGACCGACGGCAGCAGGCCGCGCGCCGCGGCGCCAAGGTCGGGGCGCGACACGACGATCTCGAACACGAAGCAGACGCCGATGGTGCCAATGACTGCGATGACGAGCGCCTCGAGCGTGCGATAACCGCGGTGCTGGAGCACGAGAATGAGGAGAACATCGAGCCCCGTGAGCAGCACGCCGACGACGATCGGGATGTGGAACAGCAGGTTGAGCGCAATGGCCGAACCGATGACCTCGGCCAGGTCGCACGCGGCGATGGCCAGCTCACAGAGGAGCCAGTGGAGGATGACGGTAGGCCGCGAGTAGCTGTCGCGCACGGCTTGCGCCAGGTCGCGCCCGGTGGCGATGCCTAACTTTGCCGCCAGCGCCTGCAACAGAATCGCCAGAAGGTTCGAGATGACGATGACGCTGAGCAGCGTGTAGCCGAACGCCGAACCGCCGGCGAGGCTCGTGGCCCAGTTGCCCGGGTCCATGTATCCGACAGCGACGAGAAATCCGGGTCCGGCGAACGCGAGCGCTTTGCGCCAGCGGCTGAGACCCGGGATCGCGACCGTGCGATACGCCTCGGCCAGACTCGGCGTGACGCGCGCCCGACGCCACCCCGGATGGGCCGGGCGCGACGGCGGCGTCTCCTGTGCGCTCTGCTCGCGGTCGGTCAGGCGCGTCGCCATGACGGGGCAGCCCGTGTCGGGACCACGAGGCGGATTTCTTGCATGGCTAACCAATAATTTAGTGCATCCAAAAATGCAAATGGGCGACGTACACAGAATCGCACCGTGGGACGTCGCACCGCGCTGAGACCGGCACGCGCCCCGAGCGCCGTGTAATCGCGCTGACAGGTCGGTTTTCTACTATTCTGACACGATCGCACGGCCCGTTGGGCGCGCGACCGGGGCACCGACCTCCCATGTCACGCTCGAGGGCTTCGATTAGATGACATTTCACCGATTCGCGCTGGCCGCGGCGGCGATCGCGACACTGGCCATCCCGGCACCGGGACCCGGCTACCACATCGTCAAGAGCTATACGTTAGGCGGCGACGGCGGGTGGGACTATCTTGCGCTCGACACCGTCGGACACCGGCTCTTCATCTCGCGGCAGAACCGCGTCATGGTGGTCGACCCGGAGACGGGCCGGCAGATCGGCGAGATCCCCGGCTTCAATCGCTCGCACGGCATCGCGTTCGACTACAAGACCGGCCACGGCTTCGCCACATCGGGCGGCGATAGCTCCGTGGTCATGTTCGACCTCAAGTCGCTGCGTGTGTTAGGCAGAACGACGGCGGCGCCCGACGCCGACGCGATTCTCTTCGATCCGGCCACCGGCCACATCTTCACCTTCAACGGCGATTCGAAGTCTTCATCGGTGATCGATGGCCTGTCCGGCAAACGCATCGGTACGATCGATCTCGGCGCCGGACCGGAATTCGGCGTCTCCGACGGCGCGGGCAAAGTCTACGTGAATCTCGAGGAAGACGGCGAGGTCGCAGAGATCGATGCGAAAACGATGAAGGTGACGCGCAAGTGGCCGCTGGGTTCATGCAAGGGCGCCACCGGACTCGCGATCGATCGCGCCCACCACATCTTGTTCAGCGGGTGCCGCACCAAGGTGATGGCCATCTCGAACGCCACCGATGGGAAGCTCATCACGACGCTGCCCATTGGCGCGGGCGTAGACGCCACGCGCTACGATGCCAGCTCAGGCAACGCGTTCGCATCCACCGGCGAGGGAACGCTCACGGTGATCCACGAAGATGCGCCGGACAAGTTCACCGTGGCGGAAACCGACACCACGATGCAGGGCGCGCGCACGATGGAGATCGACGAGCGCGCGCATCGCGTGTTCACCGTCTCGGCCAAGTTCGGTCCGCCGCCGGCCGAGTCGACGGCGCAGAACCCGCGGCGCCGTCCGCCGATGCTGCCTGGTACGTTCACGCTGCTCGTGCTCGGCGCCTGAGTCCGAGTCGCTTTCAGCACGCTGTTCCGTTAGGCGCTTGGCTCGAGCTCGTCGTACCCTTTGAGACGATAGATCAGCACCGACCCGGCCCAACTGACCACGAACACGAGCACGATCAAGTAGCCGAGGACGCCGAAGTTGTCGTTGAGCGCTCCGACGGCGCGCCAGAACGCGCCGTCGAGCGCGAAGCGACGGCCCACCAGGCCGAGCGCTTCGATCCCGCCGACCAACAGCGCCACCACCACCGACACGAACGTGATCGTGAGATTGTAGTACAGCTTGCGGATCGGCTTCACGAACGCCCACCCGTAGGCGCCGGTCATCAGGATGCTGTCGGTCGTGTCGACCAGGCTCATGCCCGCGGTGAAGAGCGTCGGGAACACGAGAATCGACCAGATCGGCATGCCCTTCGCCGCTTCCGCAGCCGAGATGCCTAACAGACCGATCTCGGTGGCGGTGTCGAAGCCCAACCCGAAGAGCAGACCGAGTGGGTACATGTGCCGGCTCCGGCGCACCATCGCGAACAACGGGCGCAGGACGCGCGCGATGAGTCCTCGGCCCGCGAGCAGCGCGTTCAGATCCTCTTCGACGACCGCGCCGCCCGACCGCACGCGGTGAAACGCGCGCCACACGGCGGCGAGAATGAACAGGTTCATCACCGCGATCGCGAGCAGGAACAGCGCCGAGACGAGTGTGCCGATGATGCTGCCCGTCGCATGCAGCGTCGACATGCGCGTCTCGAGCGCCATCGCCGTGACGGCGATCGCGACCGACGCCAACACCACGACGGTCGAGTGCCCAAGCGAAAAGAAGAAGCCGACCGTCAGCGGCTTCTTCCCATCGTGCATCAACTTGCGCGTGACGTTGTCGATCGCGGCGATGTGATCGGCGTCGATCGCGTGGCGAAGCCCGAAGCCGTATGCGAGGAGAGCCGTGCCGAGAAGCAGCGGGTAGGCGTGAAACGCAGTGAACGCCCAGACCCAGGCGCCCACGTTGAACACGCCTAACAATGCATAGATGCCGATGACGCGGCCGCGCACATCGGCCGCGTCATCGGAAAAGAGACGCTGCAGTCGGCGCGTCACGTTACATCAAGCGCTTGACCTCGCGCCGCTCCGCGCTGTGTTCCACAGGCGGCGCGGGCTCGCTGCCGCTCTGGAGGCTGTCGTCCGCGTGTCCCGACTGGAGCTCGTTGACGCTCTTTTTGAACTCGCGAATGCCCTTCCCCATCGACCCGGCAATCTCCGGGATCCGTTTGGCACCGAAGACGAGCAGGACGATGACGAAGACGAGGAGCAGTTTTTCGATACCGAATCCGCCGAACCCCATACTCCCTCCGTGCCTGTGGGAAGCCGATCGGACATGCTCAATCTAATGGCCCGGCGGCGAACGGCGAGCGCGCCGTTCTCCGAGGCCGGCGCCATGCTCGCGCCGGTCCGCGCCGTTCGCTATCTCTCCCAAGCGAACGCCACTTTCACCCTCGACGGAGATCTCTCGTGAACGACGCGAGCAAGGCCGTGTGGTACTGCTGGGACAAGATGCCCAAAGAACGTGTGTCCGATACCCTAGAGCGCCGCCTCGTGACCGGCGAGCGGATGATGCTCGCACACGTCTACCTGAAGAAGGGCGCGATCGTGCCCAAGCACTCGCACGACAACGAGCAGCTCACCTACATCCTCGAAGGTGCGCTCAAGTTCTGGCTCGGCGACGCCGGCGAGCGCGAGCTCGTTGTGAATGCGGGCGAGGTGCTCTACATCCCGTCCAATCTGGCGCACAAAGCGGAAGCGCTGCACGACACGCTCGATGTCGACGTGTTCTCGCCGCCGCGCGCGGACTGGCTCGCCAAGACCGACGCGTATCTTCGCGAGAAGCGCTGATGAATCTCGGTCTCGACGGAAAAGTGGCGCTGGTCGCCGCGGCCAGCAGAGGATTGGGACGCGCGATCGCGACCGAGCTGGCCGCGGAAGGCGCCACGGTATCCATGTGCGCTCGCGACGGGTCGGCGCTCGAGCGCGCCCGGCAAGACATCGAAGCGCACACGGGACGACCGGCGCTCGCCATCACAGCCGATGTGTCCAAACCGGAAGACGTCGCGCGATTCGTTGACGAGACACTCGCGCGATTCGGACGCGTCGACGTGTTGGTCACCAATGCGGGCGGTCCACCGGCGGGTTTCTTCGAGGCGCACGACGCCGCAGCCTGGGAGAGCGCGTTCCGGCTGACGCTCGCGTCGGCTGTCGAGTTGGCGCGGCGTGTGCTTCCCGGAATGAAAGAGCGCCGCTGGGGGCGTATCGTGAACGTGACGTCGATTGCGGTGAAGCAGCCGGTGGATTATCTGATCTTGTCCAATAGCCTGCGTGCGGCGGTGACGGGGTTCGCCCGCACGCTGGCCACCGAGGTGGCATCGTTCGGCATCACCGTGAACAACGTGCTGCCGGGATATACGCGGACCGAACGCATGGAGGCGCTGGCGGCGGCGCGCAGCAAGGGCGAGGGGATCACTCGGGAAGCGGCATTCGCCGACTGGGAGAAGCAGATTCCGGCCCGCCGGTTAGGCGAGCCGAACGAGCTGGCCGCACTCACGGCGTTCCTGGCATCGGAGCGGGCGGCGTACATCACGGCGCAGTCGATCGCGGTAGATGGCGGATGGATACGGTCACTTTACTAACGGAGGACGCATGACGAGCAGTCAGGTCCGTTGGTTCGCCGTCGCGGCGGCCGCGATGGCGGTAGGCGCTGCGGCGGCGGGATCCGTGCGGGCGCAAACCCTCACGTCCGGCGATCAAGTGATTCGCGCGATGCACGACCGCTACGCCGGCAAGTGGTACAAGACGCTCACGTTCCAGCAGAAAACCACGCGGCGCACGCAGGCCGACACGATGGTGATCGAGACGTGGTACGAGACGGCCGAGGTGCCGGGCCGCCTGCGCATCGACATCGCGCCGCGCGGCGGTACGTCGTACATCTACGCCAACGACAGCGTCTACGTGACGAACAAGGACAGCGTGCTCCGCCGCATGGCCGGCCGCAACCCGCTGCTCATCCTCGGCTTCGACGTGTACGGACAGCCCGCGGAGAAAACGATCGAGGTGTTGCACGCCGAAGGATTCAACCTTGGCCCGGTGCACGAAGACACGTGGAAGGGACGCCCCGTGTATGTGGTCGGCGCGGCCAAGGGCGACACGCTCTCGAAGCAGTTCTGGGTGGACAAGGATCGCCTGCTCTTCGTGCGGCTGCTCGAGCCGTCGACCCGCGACTCGACCAAGATGGGCGATACGCGCTTCGACGACTACCGTCCGTTAGGCGGCGGATGGATCGCGGCGCTGGTGGAATTTTACGCCGGCGGGAAGCTGATGCAGCGCGAGGAGTATTCCGACATGAAAGCCGATCCGAAGATCCCGGGCAACACGTTCACGCCCGGCGCCACGCAAACGTCGATGAAGTAATAAGGCGGACGAGGCCGGACGGCGCCGGACATAGCCGGATAGAGCAGAAGCGCCGTCACGGTGCACATCCGGCCCTGTCCGGCTCTGTCCGGCCTCGTCCGCTCTCTCAGAACGTTACCTGCACGCCGGTCGTCAGCAGCCGGTCGCTCTTCTTGAAGCCGGGCTCGGGCTGGTTGTCGAAGTGCACCACGTAGGAGAACTTGAGCGCGATGTTCGCGGACAGCGACGCGACTAACGCAGTCTCGGAATTGACGCGCAGGTTCTGCGTTACCTTGAGATCGGGCAGCACCTCGACGCCCTGTCGGAAGAACGCCGTCTTGCTGAAGGTATGCGTATAGGTGCCCGCCGCGCGCGCCGACGGGAAATCGTTTTCGGTGGTGTCTGTGTTGTGCTGTTCCGTATAGGAGAAACCGATCTCGGTATCGATCAAATCGCGCTGGGCGCGCAACGCCTGAATGCCCAAGCCCAGGCCTTCCTCGAAGCGCCGATCGAATCCGGCGAACGTGTTGCGGTCGTAGTTCACGAGGCCGTACACCGACAACCGCGAGCCGAGCGCGCGGTCGCCCCGGAGAAGTCCCTGCCAGGTACTGGCGGTAGTGGCCGAGTCGTTCCTACCGTAGATCACGGAGAAACTCTCGGCGACGCCCCATCTACCGGCGGCCCAGTCGATGCGCTCGTCGGTATTGAGGGTTGTCACACTGGAGTTTCCAGCCGCGTTCACCAAGCCGACGTTCCCGGTAAACTTGATGGTTTTCTTGGTGGTGTCGGCTTGTTGCGCGGCGACCGCAGCCGTACCAAAGATGCACAGCGCGAGGGTCGCGCCGAAGACGTATCGAAGGGTCATGGGCAGCACCTAACGATTGGGTGAACCTGGCGAGGGCGCGTCCACGAACGACACGGGCACCTCCCGCACGCGAACCTCGTTCATTAGTTGGGTGTACCATGTTCGACAAGGGAGACGGGTAGCACACACCACGCGTGCGGCGTGCTCATCCGACATCCCGCATCAGGAGATCCTTGCAATGCGCACAGCCCTGTTTGGCGCGACGTCTCTGCTGGGCATGACCGTTGGCGCGTTCGCCTTCGTCGCCCGGCCCATGTTCTCGAGCATGACGCATCCGGCCGCGCCTAACGCAGTGGTCGACGCGCCCCGCGTGGGTGCGGGTCAGGAAACGGCCGTGTTCGCGGGCGGATGCTTCTGGGGCATGCAGCTCGTGTTCGAGCACGTGAAGGGCGTCACCGGTGTCACAGCGGGCTACGCGGGCGGCGAGAAGAACACGGCCACGTACGAACAGGTGGAAACCGGCCAGACCGGACACGCAGAGTCAGTGCGCATCACGTTCGATACATCGGTCGTCACGTACAAGCAGCTGCTGCAGGTGTTCTTCACGGTGCACGATCCCACCGAGCTCAACCGACAGGGCCCCGACACCGGCACGCAGTACCGCTCGTCAATTTTTTATTTGACGCCCGAGCAGAAACAGATCGCCGAGTCGTACATCGCGCAGCTCGACAAAGAGAAGACGTTCGACGCCCCGATCGTGACGCAGGTGGTGCCGCTGCCTAAGGGATTCTTCCCCGCGGAGAAGTATCACCAGGAGTACGCGATCCACCATCCGGATCAGCCGTACATCGTGATCAACGACTTGCCCAAGGTGTCGACTCTGCGCCAGCAGCTGCCTGCGCTCTACCGCGACAATCTCCACCCCTAGTGAAGCGCGTCCGAGCTTAGGATAGCACAAGTGGCGGCAACGCCGAGACTCGTCCGTTGCTCGTGCGTTTGCGGCTAGGGACAGTGACTTCGACAAAGGCATGAAGGGATAACGAAAGTGAAACAAGGGATAACGA
>Ga0105240_10013693_pt1 | contig 11118 bp, 8 predicted proteins | sample KBSC54metaG_FD_80426 | JGI IMG/M metagenome (GOLD analysis project Ga0105240, IMG submission 80426) | Corn rhizosphere microbial communities from Kellogg Biological Station, Michigan, USA - KBS C5-4 metaG | ecosystem: Host-associated > Plants > Roots > Rhizosphere > Soil | place: Michigan, USA...
TAAGTTGATTTAGTTAAAATAAAATCCCTATGGAAGACGAAGTTTGCAAGCATTTAGCTGCAATTAAAACCTTAAAGCATGCTAAAGATTACATTTGCGAAGAATGTGTAAAAGTACACGGCACGTGGGTGCACCTGCGTACCTGCCAAACCTGCGGAGCTACGCTTTGCTGCGACAGTTCGCCTGCTCAGCATGCCAGCAAACACGCGGCCGAAGCAGGTCACCCTGTAGTAATTTCAGCAGAACCAGGTGAACGCTGGCTGTGGTGTTATGTTGATGAAGAAATGGCGGAGTACTAAAATAAGTTTTTTAGTGGCAGACGATAGTAGCAGTAATTTCTATAAAGAACTGCTACTGCTACTTAAAACTGCCACTAATTACACTTCCTCGCTGCTATGCAAAAAATATCTATCCAGCGACAACGGCCCCGAACCTAATATCAGGAATATTACCAGTGCTGCCAGTGCCGCAACAGATGGCCAGACCATGTAATTGATAGCGTCCTGGAAAATACCGCTTAAAAATATCGCACCAAGCACTATGGGTATTTGTATAATACACCCAAACCTTGTTAAAATACCAAGCCCGATCAATATGCCACCCACCATGTGGGCAAACGTTACATAATACACCAGCGCCATCAATACGCCCGGTGAAATGTCGATCGCGTCCTGGTTTTCAATGAGCGCTTTAAGGTATTCGGTATTGTTCATAAAGGCAATGCCTTTAAAAAGCAGAAAAGCGCCAAGCGCGATACGAACGACGTCGATAAATTTAGGGTGATGCGTGTCGCCCCAGTTTTCAATCCGATGAACAAGATTCATAATAACCTCCGGTTTTAAAGATTATAATTGGTCTGCGTGCTAAAGGGAATTTTTGGGATAAACGGCCTTTAGTTTGTTTTAATAAATATAAGCAGATAGTTTTGATAAAACAATAACACCGGAGGATCTAATTAATTTGCCGGTAGCCTCCGCCCTTTGGTGTGTCACGACATAGATTATCGCAAGGCGTTCCATTTTTATGCGGAACATGTGGAACACTATGAAACACACTGATTATCAATTATTTATATTTTTATCAACATTGGAGACATTGATTACCAGGCTATTAAGTAAATATCGGGGAATTCCTTACACACTTTTTTCATGCTTATAAATGATGCAGGCTTTAAAAGGAATACCTGCCAGCAGGCAACACGCCGGCAAAGCGTTCCATTTTTGCACACGCGGAACACCTGGAACGCTATGAAACATGCTGATTATCAGATGTTTTAATTTTTACATAAATGCAAGTACAATCAAGCCGTATCAAATCTGACAACTATAATTAGTTTAGTAGCAATCTTACCTCAAGCTCTTGCCTTCCAAATATTTTATTAAAGCCGGCGGGTTATCTGTTTGCAAGCCCCTTAAGCCTACCGCAATTGCCTTGTCCCAAACAAGCGGGCCTTCCAGCGGACTTTGCGCATCGGGCCAAACAGGAATATTTAACGAGGCTGCAAATGCCAGCATCTCTTTTGTGTACGTGCTGTAGTTCCCGTCCAAAATATCGGGATGCCACGTGCCGACAAATTTCTTCATCGATTCAACGTTCTTTACACTATCAGGCATGCTCAGCATCAGTGGCATGGTTGGGTAAGTTTTGCGCCAGTCGGTAACCTGCGATGCTTTGTTGATGTAAACCAGCACCTGTTTTTCCATGTGATATTTTTTAAGCAGGTTTAGCGTCGCGGTCGCATCGGCTTCCTTAAAATCTATGTAGATATAAATTTTATCCTTACATAGTTTTAGTATTTCTTCAAACAACGGAATACGATAGGTTGCCGTATCGGCGTTGTTTTTGGCTTTTACTTTTAAATCCCGCAGTTGCTGCAGGGTAAGGTTTTTTATTAATCCTTTAAAGCCTGTCATGCGGTCGGTGCTGGCATCGTGCATGCTAACGAGCTGCCCATCGACGGTAGTGCGCAGATCTATTTCAATATAATCAGCGCCATCTTTTATAGCCATGGCGTAACCTTGCAGCGTATTTTCAGGGTATACGGTATGATCGCCGCGGTGGGCGGCAACAATGTATTTGTGCCTGGCAGCCGGTGCAGGATTTTGAGCATTTGCGCTGGTCATCAATAATATGGCGGCAGCAGCAATAAATAAGAATTTCATGTGGATTAGTTTTAATTTTTGTCGCTTAATTAACTATCGTCCCCGATGTTTTTTTGCCTTTTTGTTTATAATGGTTTTCGCGCTCCCTGTCTTCGTCATCCATGTCGACACCTTTTTTAATTTTCCGCCAATTGGTGTTTTTGCCGTAACGAGCCATCGCTTTTTTAGTATCGAATATCCGGGTATCACTTTTCACAAAAGTGTATGGTGTATAATCAGGCTTATCGGTAAAAAAGTCCTGCAATAACGACGCGGTAACATCATACTGGTTTACATACGGCACATCCAGCACATTATAAATGGTTTTTAATATCGAACCAAAATTGGCGTGGGTATGGCTTACATAACCCTTTTTAACGTATGGTCCTGCCAGCATAAGGATCGAGCGGTGAGCATCGATATGATCAACACCACCCTGGGGGTCATCTTCGGTAATAATTACCAGCATGTTTTTCCAGTATTTCGTGTGCGACAGGAAATCAAGTATACGACCGACGGCCAGGTCATTATCGGCCATGTACGATTGCCTGTACGGGTAACCATCTTCGGGCCTTTCATCAGCCCCGTGATCATTAGGCACCTGCATAGTGATGAGCGATGGCATTTTCTTTTTACCGGTGATCCACATTTTGGTGAACTCGCTTTTAAATTGCTCCACCCTGAACTGATCGGGAATGTTGGTATTAAAGCCGGCGTAATTATGGCTGGTGCGGGTAAATAAAGCCTTTTGCATAGGCACCATAACAAGGTGGGCGGCACCTGTGTTGGTATCTTCCCATGTTTCGCGTACGTGGGCGGTTTCGTTAGCCTCGCCAAAATTGTAAAAATTTACGTGTTTGCGCTCCAAAGCTTCCCACAGGCCGCCGGTTTCGGCATAGTCTTCGGGGTCCATACTGCCCGTTGAACCCGGAAAGCGGCGACCGGGCGCGTTTGAAAACAGTTTGGCGGTCCTGCTCGTATTGGAGTTGGCTTCAACCCATTCATTGGGTATTACACCCATCATCCAGTGGTGGCCATGAATAGAGGCGTCGCTATCGCAATAGTAGTTATCAGAAAATGCGAACTGATTGGCTGCTTTGATATGGTTTGGCGAAACGTTAAGGTTAGGGAATTGAACGCGCAGGGCATCGGGCAAAATATACTCGCAATGCATCCCAAATCGTGCTAAAGTACTGTCACCTTTGGCATTTTTTAACTGCCCGAGCACTTCATCATAAGTGCGGTTTTCTTTGGTAATGTAAACAATATACTTTATTGGGGTGGGCGACGAGCCGGGTAAAACAGGCAACGGGTTTTGAGTTGCCACCGTTACAGGTTTGCTTACAAAGGTATTGCCGATAGCCTGCCGGGTATAGTCGGCAAGCTGAGCGTCATTGGGCATACCAACTTTTTGAAAAGTACCTAACTGAATGTCGCCAATGTAAGTACCCTGGGGTGGTGCCACAAAACCCTGCCCGCCATTTGGGCCTGCGCCATAGCCCCGGCACGACGTGATGTATAATTCCTTTTCATCGGCCGATAATTTTACCCTTGACGTTCCCCAGCCGGTAGGGATCAGCCCCCTGGTGGTTTTTGTTGGCACATCAATTACTGCAACCGCGTTAAAGCCCAAAAGAGCTACATAAAGTGTTTTTTCATCCTTACTCAGGCTGATACCGAAAGGCAGCAAGCCCCTGAATTTATCAATGCGGGCATCAGCCTTTATGGGGATATCGCCCAGCAGTTTATGGTTTTTGTAATCAATAATGGTGATGTTATCGTTAGTTGCATTGGTAACATACGCGTATTGGGTCCCAACGGCTATCGAGTTGGGGCTTGCTCCACCGGTTACCTCGGCATCTTCCAGCATCTGGCCTACCTGGTGGCCGGTTTTAAACTTATCAATAACCCGGTTGCTTGCCAGGTCGATGGTGAACACGCTCATAGCCTCGGGCGATGACGGACTACCAACACCGGGAATCTTCCTGCCTTCGACTACTGTCCCCCCGCGCGATTCTTTGGTATTATCACCATAGGGGTGGCGGGATATCATGATAGCATCGGCATTTTCAGGAGTGGCGCCTTTAATAAGCGGATACGAATACATCCCTACATTAGCCACAAAAGCAGTTTTTTTATCCGGACTTAAAGCCAGGCCGAAGGGCTGGCGGCCTGCGTCAATTGACGCGGTGATTTTTTTTGTGGTGAGATCGATCCTGACCATGCGGAAGTTTCCACGATCAAGTACCAGTAATTCATTTTTATCGGCATTAAACAAAAGATCGGAGGTAAAACTATCATCATAATTTTTTGAACCGACTTTGCCATTAAGCGTTAATGAATCTGTTTTTACGAAATTCTCTGCATCATAAACAATTACCGAGCCGTTATCGCCGCCGCTTAAGTACAGCGTTTTAGAATCGGGAGAGAAAGCAACGCCTAAAAAAGAGCCGCCAGATAATGGTGACATTTTATCTTTGCCAAAGGCTGGTACCCTGGTGGCATTCATGGTAGCTACATCAATAAGCGTTAAAACGCCATTGTGCAGTGTTACAGCCTTTTTACCATCAGGCGATATCGATAAGCCAAAGGGATCATGCGTTATGCGAATGGTTTTTCCCGCAGGCGTTACAAACCTGCCGCTTGGTAATACAGAGGCGCCGGTTGTGTCAATTTTACTATACTGGTCAAATCCGGGTACCTGCAAAATAGTTGCCTGTTTTTGCGCATAACTTCTGTTAAATAGTAACAGGCATAAAATCGTGGCTAAAAAAAATCGATTGCTCATTGTGGTGTTTGGTTAGTATATTTATTTATTACCCGTTACGGTGCCTATAGCATCGCCAACCTCATGCCCTGCGCCTGCTTTAAAATCAAAACCCATTAGTTTACCTATAGTTTGGGCCAGCTGCTTATGATAGGTGGTGGTCGGGGTTTTAATAACACCGGTTGGTGGCGTGTCGGGCCCTATCACAGCAAACCAGGTTTGCTCCGAATTGGGCGTGTCAGTACCATGTGTCTTCCAGTTTTCCAAAGGTACGTCGCCGCGGCCATGGTCGCAGGTAATTATCAAAGTTGTTTTGTCTTTGTACTGCGGGTCGGTTTGTATGTATTGCCAAAGCTGGCCTAAAAAGCCGTCTTCTTTATGGGCTGATTGCAAATAAAACTGGTAGTTACCCTCATGGGCCAAATCGTCCGTTTCATCAAAGCCTAAAACCAGCACACGCGGTTTGTATTGCTTCAGGTGTTCAAAGCCAAATTCAAAAGTTAAAAAATCGAGGCGCTCGTCGGGGCCTATAATCTCCGGTACTTTATGCTGAATTTCGTTCAAATATTTCAAACGTTCGCTTGCTTTGGGGTCATCAAAATTAGTATAGCCTGAGTTTACCGGTAAACCGGAACGCTTCGTATTTAGTATCGCCGGAAAAAGCTGCCATGATGAAAACACCGCCACCCGGTTTTCAAATCCTTTTTGCTTACTCAAATATTCAAATATATTAACATTGGGGTTTGGAACGTCATCGTTGCTATTTATCCTGATGTCCGGAAAACCTGTAAATATTTCGTTATAACCGGGGTACGAAAATTTATAAGTATTAGCCACCTCATCCTTATTGCCTTCATCCCTGTCGCCATAAAGCTGACCTTTTTGCGCTATCACATCCCAAAAAAATGGCAGCAACATTTTGCGGCGTTCCTGGGCGGTCGGCGCCCAGAATTTTTTAGTAATACCGTTTTTATCGCTGGTAAATTTTGAGTTGATAAGGGCTGAATCAGCGCCGCGATAAAGCTCCTGCCAGCGAAAACCATCAAGTGTAACAACAATTATGTTTTGAGTTTTGGTTTGTGCCTTCAGTTGTGCCGCTGCAATTATGGCAATAATAAACAAGCTTATTTTTTTCATACGACAGATGTTAATGGTTTGTATAAACAAGGAAGCCACCCGGTTTTGGCGGATGGCTTCCTGTTAAAAGGTATTATTATTTGAGTATCCACATGGTGCCGTTAATATCGTCGTTACCACCAAACTGGCTGGTAAGCGCCGCATTATAGTTAGCTGTGTTTGCGGTACGTTCAGATGCCGGATATTGAAAACGTAAAGCTATACGCTGCCCGTTGCTGGTGCCGGGGCCTGTTGTAAAGGTTGGCACATGCGTACGGCGGTAAGTAAAATACGATTCCAAGCCTGAATGACGGAATAACGCAAGGTACCTTTGCTGCAATATCTGCGTTAAGCCGGTAGCACCTGCTGTGTATTTTACTGTTGGTTGCGCATAATATGTCGCCCAGTCGGTGTTAATAGTAAACGTATCATAGTTTGCTATGTTGGTAACACTTGACGAACCCGGACGATAAAAGTAAGCGGTAAACGAACCTGTGGCAGGTATACCGTAATAATCCATTGATGCCTGTATGCCTTTTACATAATAAGCTTCCGGATCGCCGGTTGCCCAGCCCCGGTTTATGCCTTCGGCAATATTAAACTCCTGCTCGGCATAGCCAATTTGTATGCTTGGCTCGCCGGTATAAGTTGAATAATAGCGCTTACGATTGATGAATGAGTAATATCCTAAACCTGCATTGTTGTACATTACACCTAAGTCAAGGCCCGGGTCTGCGCCTACAAATGAGGCAAAATCGGTAGGGCTCTGGTGTTTTACGTCAACCAAATCACGCGACGGTTCCGCAGTTACATATACACGGGGGTCTTTAAGTGTGGTTAACAGTTTAATGTAAGTTTGCGATGTGTTCTGCCTCGACCCATTTTGCCCGAAATTATCCGGGTTCATTGGATAATAATTTGTTGGCGATACAAATGTATACTGCAAATTATCGGCCGCACTGGTCATCAACGGATATTTTGTTGGGTTGCTTATTATTGCTGCAAATTGCGCAGGCACGTTCAGGTCGGCATCAGTAACAACTTTCTTGCTTAATTCAGTTAACAATCTTAAATGATATGCGTTAACTGCTTTTTGCCATTTGGTAAGGTCGCCGTTAAAAAATATATCTCCGCCAACAGAATTACCACCGGCCGCAATCAGCGTACCCAGGTCGGTATTAGCGCTTTCTAACCAGGCCATACACTGTACCATTACTGCCTTTTGCGAATCGTACTTAGGCGTAAGAGTAGCCAGTCCCTTAAGGGCATCATTCATTGGGATATCCCCTTCTTCCAAACTCATTTTGGCAAAGAAGTATGCTCTGAAGAATTTCCCGAGGGCGCTATAAGGGTTTAAACCCGGTGCGCCTGCAGCCACAGCCTGCTGCTCCATCAGGATTACATTTTTAAGGGTGGTATAATAATTATCACCCGAACCGAAATCGTAAACATTGCTGCCGTAGTAATTATAATTGTAGATAAAATACTGGCAATATATTTCGCTTGAATTATCGGGAAAATCAACCATGCTGTTTGCTACTCCATTAAAAAGTAATGAAGCGGGTACACTTTGGGGCACATTCGGATTTTTTGAAAGTTCGTCGTAACTCTTTTTACAACCATTTATCGTCAGCAACATTAGTGCCGGCAGTAAATAAATTTTAAATATTTTTTTCATAATCATTTTCCTATTTAGTTAGAATGAAAGTTTGAAGTTAACGCCGTAGCTTCTTACTGTTGGCGACTGTAAACCGGTAAGCGTAGTGCGCGAATTAGCATATTGATCCAGGTCAACATCCTTAAACTTAGGGTCCTTATAAAAATACAACAGGTTACGTCCATATATCGAAGCAGATATTTTCGATATGAATGTTCTTTGCAGCCATTGTTTAGGGACGTCGAAGCTAAGGGTTACTTCGCGCAGCTTGGCGTATGTTTTGCTCATCAGGTAAGCTTCTTCAATATTGTAAAACTCACTGGCATATTCCTGTACAAGTGCAGGAGTTGTGTTTGGAGCGTACTGTAACGCGCCATAATTTAATACTGCGCCGGTCTTTGAATCATAGTTAGGGGCTACACCATTTGATATTTGTACACCCTGGCCAACATAAGTTCCTTTGTAATTTGGATTAGGTTTTTGGTTGTTTGCCGGGAACGCTAACCAATCCTGGTAACGGGCTGCACCCAAAGCGCCTTCTGCAGTTAAAGCATTGGAGCCACCGCGCATTGTTTTGTTAAACACATAATCGCGGGTTACACCTCCAACAGAGCCATCAAACTGAAAGCCAAGGCTCAGGTTTTTATACTTTACATTGTTATAAATGCTCCAGGTAAAATCAGGGTCTAAATGGCCCACGTATTGCCTCACACCATTAGTCAGCGGTTCACCATTTGATCCGTTAATAATTGCTCCGTCCGGGGTCCTTACAAATTTCGTCGCGTAATAATTATCTACGCGGTCACCCTGGTGGTAGTAGGTATTGTAAACAGTTTGTCCGGGTGGCAATTCCTCATAAACCTCTTTGAAGGTCGACCAGTTAATCAAGGTATTCCAGCTAAAACCACCCATATCCTTAATAGGCACGCCGCTTAGCGAAAGCTCATAACCGGTCTTTTTGGTTTTTAACGCATTCAGGAATTCATCAGTGTAACCGGTGGCTGAAGATATTGGATTATCAAGAATAGCCGGGCCGTTTATGTATTGAAACGCCGTACCACTTAAACCTAAACGGTTTTGAAGGAATTTAATATCAAAGCCCTCTTCGTAGTTAACAACATCGTAAGTTTTGATATCAGTTTGATACAGCGAGTTGGTACCATACCCGGCTGTTTGATTATTATAAGGTTTACTGATTTTATAAGATGGGTTAAGGCTATAATCCGGTCCGTTATATGGCGAGGTATAAGCCGAGCCATAACCCAGCGGATTATTAAACAATGAAGCAGCGGTGCCGCCACCAAACGCAGTGATGCCGCTAAATGGCGCAGGGCCTATAGTTGGGCTTGTTGCATCAGAGCGGATATTAGCAAATGAGGCCCTTGCCTTCAGGAACGAAATAAATTCGGGAAGCCTGATATAATCTGAAATTACCGTGGCTGCCGAAAGGCTTGGATAATAATAGGTAGCTGCACTTTGCAGAGCTGAAGAATGCTCTAAACGGAAAGTACCTGATAATGTGGCATATTTTCCAAAAGAGGCGTCTAACGATCCAAATACGCTTAACTGGCGCGCTGCTGAATTAAAGCTGGTTGCCTGTATTGGATTTTTTGAGTTACTAAATGCGTAAACACCCGGTACATTCAAATAATCAGTGGATGTCCAGCTCGAGTTATAGCTAAACGTACGCAGGTTAGCACCCGCCAAACCAGACAAGTTGAAAAATTTTTGAATGGTATAATCGTAATTCAGGGTTAATAAGGTGTTATTCTCAAACAGATCGCGCCTGTCTTCACGATAATCTCCCTGGTTGCCTTCACGTCCGTATGGGTGCGCTGAAAAAGGCATGTCCTCGGTACGTAATAAGTTATAGGTACTAATCTGATCTTTTAAAGTTACATTCAGATGGTTATCGATCTTGAAGTTACCTGACAGGTATCCATAAGTATCGTTCTTATAATGACCGCGGGTCCATACTTTAGTTAGGAACCATGGATTATGATAACGGGTGTATTCCTCGAATACAGATTGCGTACCCACTTTACCTGGTTGCCAGATGGCCTTTAGGTCCGGTGCATTAACATTCCAGTCTGCACCTGTCCAAATCGCCATGTTATAGATGATACTGTTCGGGCCATACTGCACATCCGGAAAGTCATCGGTACTTTGCCTGTTAAAATTAACGCTTGCTTCAAATCTCCAACGGTTGGTTGGATTGAATGAAGCATAGAAATTGGCGTTGGCTATATCCAGGTACTGAGAAGGGATATAGCTGGTTTGATGTTGCTGTGAAACAGAAAAGCGTGTAGTATAATTATCGCCGTTTGCTGTTAATGCAATCTGGTTATTGGTTTGATAGCCTGTTTGCAAAAAGTTGGCCAGGTTGTTAGCGCCACGTGCAGTCCAGGGAGTTCCCTGGCGAACGCCGTTAACTATCGGGCTGTCATATTGCGGTATCAGCTGGCCGTTAAAGTATGGGCCCCAAACGTCGTAATCGCTATCTACACCACCTGGTGCGCCACCTTTACCGTCAACAAAGGTATAAAAGGTATTTTCGCCCGGTCCGAATTTATTCTGGATGCGGGGAAATGCTGTAAAGCCTTTGTTCATTACCGTACTGCTGTTTATTTCAACAGAAAGGCCTTTTTTGGATTTATTACCTTTTTTAGTGGTGATAACAATGGCTCCGTTCTGGGCACGGCTACCATAAAGGGCTGCAGCTGCCGGGCCTTTTAATATAGTATAAGTATCTATATCGTCCGGGCTCAAGTCGAAAGTATCGGAGTTAATAGGCAGGCCATCCAGAACATACAGTGTAACCGTACTACCCCGAATGGTAACATTTGGAACACCTAAAATTTCTGAAGTTGCCCCAACACTTAAACCAGCCACTTTGCCTATCAGGCCATTTACCGGGTTAGGATCGCGGGCGGTAGTTAATTGATCACCGCTTACGGTTTGTGTGGCATAACCAATGCGGCGTGTTTCTTTTTTAACACCAAAAGAGGTTACCACAACTTCGTTTAACGATTTGGTATCATCAGCTAAAACAATATTGTAATTAGTTTCGTCGCTAACAGTAAGTTCCTGTGTAACAAAACCCAGGAACTTAACTACAAGCACCTGTCCCTTGTTAACAGTTAATAAAAAGCGCCCGTTAACATCGGTTAAACCACCCGATGTGGTACCTTTTATAGATACGCTTACGCCAGGTAAAGGCTGTTTTTTGTTATCGGTTACCGTACCACCGATTTTTGATTGCCCGAACAGGAGAGCCGGGGCGAGGCAGAATAACAATACCGTTATTACTGCCAGTAAATGCATGTAAATGTGTTTCATCTGCTAATTTTTGAGAGTGAGGAAAAGGAAGTTTTCATGCAGCAATACTAAACTTTGTTTATTATTGGTAAACTAAATTAGTATTAAGCAATGCTTAA
>Ga0105240_10013697_pt1 | contig 11115 bp, 6 predicted proteins | sample KBSC54metaG_FD_80426 | JGI IMG/M metagenome (GOLD analysis project Ga0105240, IMG submission 80426) | Corn rhizosphere microbial communities from Kellogg Biological Station, Michigan, USA - KBS C5-4 metaG | ecosystem: Host-associated > Plants > Roots > Rhizosphere > Soil | place: Michigan, USA...
GTAACCTGCCTTGGACAGCTAACGATGACCAAATGCGCGAACAGTTCGCAGCAGCCGGCACCGTTCAGTCAGCCACGGTAATCGTTGACCGCGATTCGGGTCGCTCAAAGGGTTTTGGCTTCGTCGAAATGTCGACTGAAGAAGAAGCTCAAAAAGCGATTGAAATGTTTAACGGCCAGGACATGGGCGGTCGCCCACTGGTAGTGAACATTGCTCGCCCGAAAGAAGATCGCCCAGCGCGAAGCTTCTAAGACAAGCAAATAGAAAACGCCCCCGCTTTGCGGGGGTGTTTTCGTGTATGGAGCGAATCATTCTCTGTAAGGGTAGGAGACAACCCTTGCGGTGGGTTTTCTCCTACCCTTACGATCCCACCTCTTTCCTGAGCGCTCACCCGCAACAACTATATGTTCAGCAGCGGGTGGGGAAGGTATTCGGTCATACGCAAAACCGGCCGAAAGGCCGGTTTTTTGAAGGGAATTGGTCACGCTAGAGAAGGAGGCTACTTTGATTCAACTTTCTTTGTGCGAGCTGGTTTGAATGGTCCGCCAACCATAGTTTCGAATTCGTCGCGTTCGATGGTTTCGGTTTCGATCAACCGGGTAGCAATGGTGTCCATTAACTTGCGGTGGGTGCCGAGCACCTCGTTGGCGCGTTGTTCCGCCTGGGTAATAATTCGTTTGACTTCGGCATCAATGGTCGTGGCAACGTTTTCTGAATAGTTCTTGCCTTCGTTAAAGTCGCGGCCCAAGAACACCATTTCATCGCGAACCCCAAACTGAATTGGTCCAAGCTTTTCGCTCATACCGTAGACGCGTACCATGTCTTGGGCGGTTTTCGTGGCTTTCTTCAAATCGTTTTCGGCGCCAGTCGTGGTGTCGTTGAATACCAACTGTTCAGCTTGGCGACCGCCGAGGGCTTGGGCAATCTCATCCTCAAACTGGGCTTTGCGGGTTAAGCGACGATCTTCTGACGGCAAGCTCCAGGTGTACCCGAGCGCCGAGCCACGGCTGACAAGCGAAATCTTGTGAATTGGATCGGCATGTTCTAAGAAATGACCAACCAAGGCGTGACCAACTTCGTGGTACGCGGCAACGCGCTTTTCTTCGGCGCTCATCACTTTCGATTTTCGTTCTGGGCCGATTAAGACTTTCTCGATCGCGTTTTCTAAGTAGCGCTGTTCGATAGTCTTAGCGCCAGCACGAGCCGCTAAAATTGCTGCTTCGTTCGTAATATTCTTTAAATCAGCACCTGAAGCACCAGGGGTGGCGGCCGCAATTCGGTCGAGATCAACGCCTGCGGCAACCGGTTTCTTTTCAAGGTGAAGCTCGAGAATCTCAACTCGTTCTGATCGATCTGGCAATTCGAGCACCACTCGGCGATCAAAGCGACCTGGGCGCAAGAGCGCCGGGTCGAGCACGTCGGGGCGGTTGGTGGCGGCCATGACAATTACTCGAGCATCGGTTTCAAAACCGTCCATTTCCACAAGAATTTGGTTTAAGGTCTGTTCGCGTTCGTCGTGACTGCCACCCAAACCGGTACCACGCTGACGGCCAATAGCGTCGAGCTCGTCAATAAAAATGACGGCTGGTGCATTCCGCTTGGCTTTGGTAAACAGATCGCGCACACGTGACGCACCGACACCTACGAACATTTCCACAAATTCCGAAGCAGCTAGGTGGAAGAACGGCACACCGGCTTCGCCCGCAACAGCTTTGGCCAACAGCGTTTTACCCACGCCCGGCGCGCCAACGAGTAGTACACCCTTTGGTGTTTCAGCACCGATCGATTTGAACTTGTTTGGGTGCTTGAGGAAATCAACCACTTCCATCAGTTCAACCTTGGCTTCTTTTAAGCCGGCGACATCGTTGAAGGTTGCCTTGCTCTTGCCACTAATGCGCGCCTTGGTTTGGCCAAAGGTCATGGCGCGGTTATTGCCCGATTGGGCTTGCCGCATAATGAACCAGAAGAAGAGGGCCAAGAGAATGACGGGGAGAATCACCGAAATAAAGGTTGTCAGGAGTGCGTTTCGGTTTGGATCAAGTACGTCAATCTGGACTTTTTCGGGAGTAATGCCGTATGAACCAAGGCCAACGTTATCTTCTTTAAATGCCTTTAACTGGGTACCGTCTGGCTCTTCGGCCAAAATGGTATCGCCATCGATGGTGATTTTTTTCACCTTATCTTGGCTGACCAGCGCCGCAATGTCAGAAATGGTTGAATCTTGGGGTTTGGTTTGATTGCCAGCAAAAAAGCTCCAGGCCAATAGGGCGAGCACGGCGACACTGACAACATAGGTCCATAATCGATTGCTGTTCATAGAACTCCTCGTGATGATACGCCCAGTATAGCGATACTCTACCCTCATTACACACGATTCGACCTGTGTCGTTCATTAGGTGAACGGATCAGGTCGAATCGTGTCTTGGTGGCTCCGGGTGGATTCGAACCACCAACCTTTGGCTTATGATGCCACTGCTCTAACCGTTGAGCTACAGAGCCATAAACTCAATTTTGGGTGCGGGGCAGGGATTCGAACCCCAGACTGGGGCTTATGAGACCCCCGTGTTACCATTACACCACCCCGCATCAGCCCAAGGCCAAAGACAGGTCGCACTGTATCACGACCCGAACGTTTGTTCAAGCAGGGTCGTTGGCCCAAAGAACAGTTGCCACCATTGTTGGTAGGGCGGCAGTGCGTCCCAGTGCTGTTTCGCCTCGTTAATTGCCGCGGCTGTTCGCCCGCTCGGGCTGGTAGTACTAGTCGCATCTTGATTCTGTGGCACCAGCACTAAGGTTTCGTTAGCAGCTGCGTAGCCAAGCAATCGCCGCGCCTCAAGCTCGCGATACGTGTTGGTCTGGTAGTAATCGTTCTGCTCTTTATCGATAGCGGCTTGATCGTGTTCGCTGGAAATTTCGGCATTTAACGTGCGAATCTGACGACTTACGCCATAGTTGACCTGTATCGAACGAATTAAGTTTGCAATGAGCAGAATCGCCAAAAGCCCAAGTCCAATTCGGACGAAGTTATTGCCAACTAATCGCCAAACATCAGAATCCTTGAACGCCATAAAACGAGTATACAAGTATCGACCAGCTTCTACCAAAACGCAGGCTCGAATGAGCCTGCGTTGGTGACACGTTAGTCGGTGATTACCAGCGACCACCTTTGGTTTTGCTGGAACCTTTCGATCCGGACTTCTTACCATTGCTAGTCGGTGATGACTTCGGCGCGGCAGTTGGGGCTGGAGCAACCGGCTTTGGGGTCGGTCGTTCGCTCCACCATTGGTAGCCGTAGTACCCGGCGGCATCAGCTCCTGCGGCAATTACGAGAATCAACAAGGTGACAAACAAGCGATTCTGGTTGGTGTTCGATGTTTCACTGGCCTTTACCTGACCAGCGTTATCGCTAGTTGCTGGGGTGGTATTGGTTGTGTTCGTGGCACTCGGTGTGCTATCAGCAGTTTGGCTCGCACCCTTACCGGTTGCTGCAACTGAATTATCAGTACTCGTGGTGGCAATGGCCAACGAAATTGGTGCTAATGGCCGAACCATGATGGTACTGAAAGCGCTCACATTGCCAACGCTATCAACGGCAGCTACCTGCACATCGTACTGCACGCCACCACGCAAGCCTTGAATCGTGGTCGATGTGGTCGAGACAAAGAGCTTGGTAAAGGTGCTCGTACCCGTTACGCGGTACTGTACCCAGTAACCAGTCGCATCGGTGACTGCATTCCACGATACGCTCAGGCTATTCACGTCGGCCGTTGCAACAACGTTGGTTGGTGCAGCTGGAGCCATAGTTTTCGCGCCGAACGCAATCGGAGTGAAATGATCGGCATTCGCCCAGACATACCCGGCGTACTGCATACCGTCTGGACCAGTCACGTCGGCGGTGTTCACGCCAGTTGAACTGTAAAGTTTCCAGGTTTTGCTGGCGGTGTCGTAAAAGTACACTCCCTGTAACTGGTTTTCGCTCACCTTAGCGGCGGCCAGCTGGGCAGCCGTGTAGTAAAACTTCACCATCACCGGGTTTGTCGCCGATGGTGCTGGCGTGGCACTTAATTCAAAGTACTGACCCAAGAAGGTAATGCCCGTTGGCGCGCTGCCGGCAGGAATGGTTGAGCCATCATTCAACACGGTGAAGCTTGGCGTGCCATTCGTTTGAAGCGCTAGGCCGTTACCAAAGTATGGGTTGTCGGTCGAAATTCTCAGCGGTCCGTTCACTGTTACCATTGCGACATTCGTGTTTTGGTCAACGTTGCCGGCCATATCAACAGCTCGGACCACAAATCGGTAAGTGCCGTTGGCCAGCACGTTGGTAACCACGCTTGTGGTTGGTGCTGTCACCGTGGCAATCGGCGTGGTGTAATTCACCGTGCCAGTGCGGTTATCGCTGAACACTTCGTACTTTGACACATCGCTCGATGCAGATGCAGCAAAGCTAATGCTTACCCGACCATCTGATCCAGTTGATGCACTCAAGAAACTTGGCGCCGAAGGAGCAATGGAATCTTGGGTGATCGTTGGCACCACGGTGCTAATGCTTTCATTGCCGGCAGCGTCGGTAGCCGTGACTACAAAATGATTCATTGTGTTGAGCGTAAGCGGCACAAAAATACCGAACGTTGTGCCGTTGCTACCATTCACGGTTGCAACTGGCGTGGCCGAATCAGCAACCCCGTCGTTGTTCGTATCGACGTAGGCATTAATAACAAGATTCGGTTCTGTCACGGTACCAACCACTTCAAAACTGGTTGCATTGGTTGCAACACCTGCGTTTGGTGGTGTTGTGACGGTTGGTCCTAGTGGAGCCAACGTATCCTTGGTGACTGCGGTTCCCGCAACGTACGCAGTGCTAATACCAGACGTGTTCGAAACAAACGTTCGCAGCGTCAGTGGTCCTTGAGGAAAATTCGCGCTATTCGATACGTCAATGTTATTGACGGTTACTGTTTGCGCGCCACCAGCGGCAACGGCGGTATTAAATGCAAAGGCCGTTTCCGAATGAATTCGTGCAACCACTACATCGCCAACATTCGAACTAGCACCAACTGACACGTCAACCGCTACAGCGTTTTCCGTGGCTGCGTTCACGGTATTGATTGGGTTCGTAATGCCGGCCTTCACGTTCGCGGCAAGTGGAAGTGCTGGGAGCAAAGGATTGGCCGTTGCGTTGCTGCCGCCGAGCGAAGGCGCCAAACCGGTGTACCAACTGTTACTTCCGTCAGTGACTCGGCCAATTGATTTGTTCGAACCAGGTTGGGCAATACTGGCTGCTAGGCTACTGCCATAGGTAAGTGAATCAACCAGTGTAGTGCTCGCGTTCTTGAGCGTTACGGAGTCGCCACTATCATTCAATATCGATGTCGCGCCAAGATCGAACGAGTAGAAATCGTGAGCTACAAGATTGGTTGATGCGGGAGTTACAGGAATAACAGCCGTTGTTCCCGAAGCATCGCTGATGCTCCAATTGGAAATATCAACGGTGCTAGCGGTGCCATTGTAGATTTCTACATATTCATGACCAGCGCTTGGTGATGGGAATATTTCGTTGATCACAATGCCAGTCGATGCGTGGGCCATTGGCGCGGTCGCGAATCCGGCTACGAGCGTCGTTGGAATCGTGAGCGTTGCCACAAGTATCTTCGTAATTAATTTCTTCCATTGTTCATGCCACATGGGCACTCCTTTGCTATTCATTGCCGAATTGACGAACGCATTCACCACTTCTTCGTGCGGCTCGTCGGTTGCCGGTACGAAGGCTTCCTCCTTGTCAAACGAATCGCGTACCCACACGAGAAAAACAACAGGTGTCCCTGTTTTGAGTAGATCCGGTAGCAGATCAGGTGAGCCAATTGTTATCCGCGCGGTGCGGAGCTGACGGCGTAACGGCCTTGAGGTCAAGCGCTCAATGTTGGATAAACAAACGGTATTTCAATCAGTCATAAAACGCTTGGGTGCCCTAGTCGTAACTAAGGCGGCGCTCATAACGTAGAGACAAGCTAACGGGGGAGTTTCAGGGAATCAAGCTCGAAATTTTTCGAATCACGTTTATTTCTGTGGATAACCCAGCATGCGATATGGAGTGAATATACATTTCACGATCGTTCAATATTTGACGAGTAATTCTGGTCAAATCAAGGATTGAGTCGGTTGGTCGAGCTGATATACTGACGCGGGGGTCCGTAGCTCAGTGGTAGAGCGGTCGGCTTATATCCGACTGGTCGTACGTTCGATCCCTACCCGACCAACCAGAATTCAATACCGAGAATCCTCCTGGTACACTACCCGCACGGTCCTGTCGTCTAGCCCGGTCTAGGACGCATGGTTCTCATCCATGTAACACGGGTTCAAATCCCGTCGGGACCACCAAATAAGAGCTGCCCACAATTGGGCAGCTCTTATTTGAGACGTAGTGATGGGATTTGAACCAAAAGGGGGTCGGGGAAAAGTATTTTCCCCGCCTGGGATGACCCAAAGGGACCAGAGGGCGGAAGCCCTATGGAGCGCAGCGATAGCGAGCAGTGAAATTCCCGTCGGGACCACCACAAAAGCATCTTCCTTTATATGGAAGATGCTTTTGTATGTTGTCCCCACGAAATCCCCGGTATGACGGTTGGTCGTCGCGGGTGGTTGGTATAGAGTGATTCAGCTCACCGCAGACAAGGAAGGCCCGCATGGCGCTGTACCACTCATATCGACCACAATCGTTCGAGGAAGTCCTAGGACAACCTCACATTAGTAGTGTATTGCAGAACGCTATTACCAATGATCGCGTTGGTCATGCCTATTTATTCAGCGGTCCACGCGGGGTCGGCAAAACCTCGATTGCTCGAATTCTGGCGAAAGCGATTAACTGCGAAAACCGCAACGATGCCAGCACACCCACACCGTGCAATACCTGTGCCACCTGCATGGCCATAACCAACGGCTCGGCCCTCGACGTGATTGAAATTGACGCGGCCAGCAACCGTGGCATTGATGAAATTCGCGAACTGCGTGACCGGGTGCGCTTTGCGCCAACCCAGCTGACCAAGAAGGTCTACATTATCGACGAAGTTCATATGCTCACGAAAGAAGCGTTCAATGCCTTATTGAAAACGCTCGAAGAACCACCGGCCCATGCGGTGTTCGTGCTGGCGACTACCGAACTTGGCAAGATTCCAGAAACTATTTTTTCGCGCTGCCAGCACTTTCAGTTTCGCCGGGCCAACCCCGAAGCCGTCGGCAAACATTTAACCGCGATTGCCAAAGATGAAGGTCGAACGATTGAACCAGATGCGCTCGAGCTGCTGGTGATGCGGTCCGAAGGATCGTACCGTGACGGGTTGTCGAGCTTTGAGCAGGTGTTGACCGCTGGCGGCGATGGACCAATCACTGCCGCGCAAGTTCGAGAACTGTTTGGCTTGCCACCCGAAGAAACTGCGCTATCGATACTGGCTGCCATCGCCGTAGGCGATCGTGAACATATTCTAATAACACTCGATCAGCTGGCCACAAACGGTATTAGTCTTGAGGGGTTTGTTGGCGAACTCATTCGAACGTTGCGGTTACTGCTGTTTGTTTCAACCTTGGGCGCTGACCGGTTTAAAGGTGGAAGCGAAGGGTTTAAAACCGCGCTGCCAGGTTTATTGGCGTCGTTTACCACGAGCCAACTGATTACGCTTTTAACGAAGTTGACCGAGGCGTTGAGTGCCATGCGAACCAGCCCATTGCCAACCTTGCCAATCGAACTCGCGCTTCTGAGCGCGGCCAGTATGTCGCAGCCAGAGATAGATTCGGTGCAGCCAGCAATTGTGCGGCCGGCTCCTCAGATGCAGCAATCAAAACCTGCGCCGGTAAAAACGGTTACCCCACCAGTAATCGATGAATTGCCCGCAGTAGAATCAACCGAAATTGCTCCGCCACCAACCGAAGAAAATCCCGAACCAGCTGCGCCAACACCGCCAGTCGATGTTCCAGTGACTGAACCAGCCAAGGAATCAAATGTTGTATCGAAAACTGAAACAACTGATCTAACTGCTGACCAGTGGCGCGCTATTCGTCGCATGCTGATTGTGGCTGATTCGTCGCTCACCATGATTTTTGGCGAACTCATGGACGTGCCGTCACGAGACGGGAATCGAATCATTATTCAAGTTCCCTTTAAGTTTCACGCTGATCGACTGATGGTTCCAAAAACCCGTGGTACGGTAAACCAAGTGCTGCGCGAACAGCTGGGTGGAGATGTCAGCTTTGAATGCACTATTGCCAGTCGCCCGGCCAAACAAGTGGCTGGTTCGCCTCGAGCGCCATTGGTTGAAGACGTAGTTGGCGCGTTGAACGAACTCTAAGGAAATCATGGCAACGCCAAAGAAATCCAACCAATCAGCAGAGACAGTTGCCGCCTTAAAGCAGGCGATTATTCCGCCACAGAATATCGAGGCGGAACAGTCGGTGCTGGGTGCACTGCTTTTAAACCAAGAAGCCATTGCCAAGGTTGCCGACACGTTGCGCGCCAACGATTTTTATCGAAACGACCACGCGCTGATATACGAAGCGATGGTGAGCTTGTACGAAAAGCGCATGCCGATTGATGTAGTCACCCTTACCGACGCCCTCGAAAATATTTCGAAACTCGATTTGGCTGGTGGCGCTGCGTATGTGACGAACTTGGCGAGTTTGGTGCCAAGTGCCGTCCACGTTGTTAGCTACGCAACCATTGTTCGAGAAAAGGCGACACTGCGCCGATTGATTGAAGCGGCCGCACAGATTAATGCCTTAGGGTTCCGCGAAGACACCGACGCCGAGAGCGTGATCGACGAAGCCGAGCAGGCGTTGTTTGCTGTGTCCCAACAGTTTACTGGCCAGCAGTTTGTATCGCTTCGAGACGTGTTGAGCACCAGCTTTGATCGCATTGATGATCTGCATAAAAACCGCGATAAACTCCGCGGCGTTTCAAGCGGCATTAAACCACTCGATGCATTGCTTGCTGGGTTCCAACCATCAGACTTAGTCATTCTGGCAGCTCGCCCGTCGATGGGTAAAACAGCGCTGGCGCTCAATTTTGCGCAGTTTGCTGCCGAACAAGGAATTTCAGTTGGTGTGTTTAGTCTTGAGCAATCGAAAGAGCAGTTGGTTGATCGTATGCTGTCAGCCCAATCGGGGATTGATGCCTGGAAATTGCGAACCGGCAATTTGGCCGAAGAAGATTTTCCAAAGCTTGGCGAAGCCATGGGTGCGCTGGCTGAATCACCGCTGTATATCGATGACACACCGAACATGACGGTGCTGCAGGTGCGAACGAAAGCGCGACGACTGCAGGCGGAACATTCGCTGGGATTAATTATTGTTGACTACCTTCAACTTATGTCTGGGCGACCGAGCCGCGATCCAAACCGGGTGCAAGAAATTTCAGAAATTTCACGCGGGTTAAAGGGGCTTGCTCGTGAACTCAACGTGCCAGTAATTGCCTTGTCGCAGTTGTCGCGTGCGGTGGAACAGCGACCCGATCACCGGCCACAGTTATCTGACTTGCGGGAATCAGGATCAATCGAGCAAGATGCAGACGTGGTGATGTTTCTGTATCGAGAAGAGTACTACGATCAAGAAACAGAACGCAAAAACATTGCCGATCTGTTTGTGCGGAAACATCGTAATGGTCCAACCGGCGAAGTCGAGCTGTATTTCATTGCAAACCAAACGCGGTTCCGCGCTATTGAAACCAGGCATGATGGATCAAAGTACTAAGAACTCAATGCATAATTCAATTGAAAGCTGCAACGAGCCGGCTTTTGGCTGCAAGTTCGGAAACTTTCGGCACCGTAACTCCGGTTACGGTTTCTCAAGTTTCCAGTCTTTCGCACAAAATCCGGTCCGTTTCGCTTCTAAAGGAATTATGCAATGAGTTCTAGGATGGGTGAATATAAAAAGAGCCTAAGTTCGCTTGGCGACTGTATGTATTTTAATATACGAGTCGACGAGTTCTTAGGCCCCTCCGGAGCGACTGCTCGTCACCGTTGCCCATGTTAGGATGATCCGTACATGAGCGGGTGTGGCAGACCAGACGCTTGATTCCTTACCATCATGTGATGGCAAGGAGCGCTGCTCGATCGGTATCGGCCAGAGCTCCTTGTCTTCACCACTGAATTGTTAAGTCTTCTACAATATACATAAAACATACGAACGTGTCAATAGTGTACAGAATAATTACCTGCTAACAGAGAAGAAAATCGAATATTCCCAATGGAAAATACGAAATATCCACAACCAATGAGCCGCGCTGAACGATTATTGGATGGGCTGAATCCATCGCAGCGTTTGGCAGCAGAGCATGCTGATGGCCCGTTACTGATATTGGCCGGAGCTGGAAGCGGCAAAACTAAAACGCTCGTACACAGAATGGCGTACATTGTTGTGTCAAAACAAATCGACCCAGCTCACATTTTAGCGGTAACGTTTACCAACAAGGCTGCGCAAGAACTGCGTCATCGTTTACAAACACTCGTTGAAAAAACTATCCCGGGTGCTCGGTTTCCTTGGGTGGGCACCTTCCACTCCATTTGTGTTCGTATTCTTCGTCATGACATTGTTGAGCTTGGCTGGGAACGTGACTTTGTGATTTACGACGAGTCAGACACGCTTTCAATTGTGAAGCAGGCAATGAACGCCCTGCGGCTTGATCAAAAGCAAGTAAACCCGCGAGCCATTCGTTCCTATATTTCGGGTGCCAAGAACGAACTGCTGTCGCCAGCCGAATACAAAAACCGAGCCGAAGGCATGTTTATGGAAACAGTGGCCGACGTCTATGCGTTCTACAAAAAAGCACTGACCAAAGCCCACGCCTTAGATTTTGATGACATTCTGCTAAAAACGGTTCAGCTGTTTCGAGATCACGAAGAGGTTCGAGTTCGCTGGGCAAATCGGTTTCGCTACGTGCTGATTGATGAGTATCAAGATACGAACCGCCCACAATATGAGCTAACGCGGTTACTGGCCAAAGACCACCACAATTTGTGTGTGGTTGGTGATGACTACCAAGCAATTTACGGTTGGCGTGGGGCGAATTTCCGCAACATTCTCAATTTCGAAAAAGATTGGCCGAGTGCCACGGTGGTGAAGCTCGAACAAAAC
>Ga0105240_10013699_pt1 | contig 11114 bp, 5 predicted proteins | sample KBSC54metaG_FD_80426 | JGI IMG/M metagenome (GOLD analysis project Ga0105240, IMG submission 80426) | Corn rhizosphere microbial communities from Kellogg Biological Station, Michigan, USA - KBS C5-4 metaG | ecosystem: Host-associated > Plants > Roots > Rhizosphere > Soil | place: Michigan, USA...
CAGCGCAGGCCGGAAACGGAATCGATCGACTTCGCTGCCTTCCCATGACTGGCGTGCATATCCACTGAATTGCGCATGTGCGTTCTCCCGTTCGACGCAGCCACCATAACGCCTGTGCGCGACGCCAGTGCACACGCCGCGCTTGCGCACTCAGATGGAATTCACATGCCGCGCCTTGCCCGCGCGCGCGCCTCCGTCTATCATTCACGGCTGCTGTCGCCCCGGCCCTGCCCGCGCGACCTCGGCCGGGTAGCTCAGTTGGTAGAGCAGGGGATTGAAAATCCCCGTGTCGGCGGTTCGATTCCGTCCCCGGCCACCATAATTGAAGCCAAGGGCTTGCGAGAAATCGCAGGCCCTTTCTTTTAGGTAAAGGAGGTAAAGGGGTCAGGTTCATTTAACTTACCCTAGTGGCCCTATCTGCGTTCCACATCGCACGCCAGCCTGGGTCGACCGCGTGGACGAATGCTCGCACAACGCCCCGCAAGTTGCTCGATTCGGGACTGAAAACGCTGATCCCCCAGCGCACGTTGCTGCTGTACGTATTCGCGAATGCGAGTCAGTTCATCCGATCCAATCGCTTCGGCGCACATGGCCCGATAAGCCGCCTGTCGCGCTTGCGCCCCATCGCACAACTCCAGGTAGCGCGCGTGCGGCGTCAGCAGCGTATCCGCAGCGCCGTGCGCATTGCAGCGATGGCTCGACCACCGATACTCGGCGGCCTCAACAACCATCGCCGCCCGCACCGGGTTGAGCTCGATGTAGCGATAGCACGTCAGCAGATAACGATCCGAATCGACCACGCAGGCTTTGTAGCGTCCTTCCCACAAAGTGCCGGTTCGGCGCCAGGTCGCGTTGAAGTAAGCCACGTAGCGCCGTCCCAGCGCCTGCATCATTGCGGCGATCGCATGGCGCGCCGGCGGTGTCGCCAGCAGGTGCACGTGATTGGTCATCAGCACATACGCATGCACTGCGACGCCGTGGCGATTCGCGGCATCGCGCAGGTCCTGCAGATAGCGCTGGCGGTCATCGTCGCAGACAAAACACGGCTGGCGGTCGTTGCCGCGCTGGATCACATGCTGCGGGATGCCGGGAAGATCGAATCTGGGCAAGCGGGCCATGGCGACCACGTTGCGTGGTTCAGCGAGGCCAGGCCATCGGCGTTGGGCTGATTGGCGTGTAGGAGATTTGCCGACCGCAGTGTCGAGACCCGATGCGCAGGCGGTCGATTAAATGAACCTGACCCCTTTTTCTCGAGTGTCGGTTAAATGAACCTGACCCCTTTTCAAGTCTTCTAGGCTTAGGACCCTCTGGGGTTGGTTCTGTTATTGATCGTCCCCCTTTTTCGTCCCTTTTCGTTCTACTATGTCCATGATCACTCCCAATAAAAATATTCCAATCGACATAGACAGAAAAATTTTGAGGCTTTCACTTTGCTTCTCTGAAATCCACGAAACGCCACCATGCCAGCTTAACGGAACAACGTGGAAAGCATCCTTTACATCAGCCCCGTGTACTGCATAGACATACGATAGGTGACCAAAGTAGAAGAATAAGGCCAGCCCACCAACTAGCAATAGCTTGCTCGTGATCCGAAAAAATCTAATGCACATATTACCAAAGGTGCCCAATTGGTCCCAATCCCGTGTTCGTATAACCGGCGGATACTCCCGCGCCTAGCCCAGCTCCAAGCGAAAAACCTCCGCCATCAATTCTTTGTCCGTTGAGATCCGTACCGTTGAAGTGGTCTATATTGACGTCCGCCTCAGCACCAAGATTTAGACTCTGGTTATTGAATCCGCCTTTCAGGCCGCAGATAGTGTCGGCATTTGAATCAGCGATTCCAACGGTTGCGAAGCCTCCAGGTGTTCCGACAGCCGTACCACCTCCCAAGTACCCATAGGGAGCTATGTTCCCATGTCCATCGATTGCAGTTCCAACGCCTGCTACTCCTGAAAAACCATATCCGAAAACACTAAAGTTGTAGCCAAAGTTAAAGCCAATTTGCAATGTCCACAGCCCGTAGGGATCGACCCCACTCAGCGGATTCCCACCCACATACCCAAACGTACTAATACCGCCTTTCAACCCAATCGGATCACTCTCCACATACCGCCCAGTCGTTGGGTCGTAGTCGCGATGAAAGTTGTAATTCAACCCACTCTCCGCATCGTAGCTCTGCCCCGGCATCCGCAGATTCAAGCTCAACGACCCCGTCGGCTGCGTCTCCCCGAACGGATCGTTGATCGGCGACCAGTTCCACACCGCCGCATTGCTCGTCCCATCGATCGCCACCCGCGGCGTGCCGAGCTGGTCGGGTTCGATGTACGACAGCGTGCCGGCCGTACCGCTGAGCACGCCCACCGGCATGCCGTCCATCCAGATCGTCTCGCGGATGCGCGTAGAGGTGCTGTCGTAATCGCCCAGCGCATGCCCGGACTCGTCGTCGACGCTGTACTGGGTCGCTGCGGTGTTGCCGGTGAGGTACTTCTCGACGCGCTGGCCGAGTCCATTCGTCGCGTACTGCATCAGCGTCGTGCCCGCGCCGTTGTTGACCTGGTTCATGCGGCCGGTGTCGTCGTAGCCGAAGCCCTGCGTGGTGCCGATCGTGGTGGTGTCGCCCATCGCGTCGTAGCCGCGCAGGGTGGTGCCCACCGCATATAACTGATGGCTGGTGGTGGTGTAGGTGTACGGCACCGGCGTGTTCGTGCCGGCCTGCTTGCTCAGGCGGTTGCCGGTGGCATCGTAGGTGTATGTCCGGAACGGGACGTTACTGAGGTGGTTGACGTTGGTCAGCCGGTTCAGGCCGTCGTAGCCGAACTTGTTGCCGATCGTACCGCTGGTGACCTGCGTGATGTTGCCGAGCACGTCGCGGCCAAAGGCAAGGTTCAAGCCATCGGTCGAGGTGTCGGTCACGCCGCTTATCACGTAGTCCTGGTCGTAAGTGCGATTGAGCACGCGGCCGTCGTTGTAGGTGATGCTCGCGACTGGGCCGAACGGATAATAGGTAACGGCGTTCACTACAGGCGTATCGGTCGTCTGCCCGCTCAGGCGGTAGGTGACCTGGGTGACGCGGCCCACGCCGTCGCGGGTGTATTTGATCTTCGTCAAGGTCGGCGTGGTGATCTGGGTGACGTGGTTGGCGAGGTCATAGGCGTACATCGTCTGGAAACTGGATGTGCCGATCGTCTGGCCTTTGCGCGTCATGCGGCCAAAGCGGTCGTAACAGAACTTGACGATCCCGGATCCGTCGCGGACTCGCGTCAATCGGCCTGCGCCGAACGCTTCGGTAGTCAGGTTGCAGTTCGATTCCGTCGTGTCGTAAGTCAAGAAGACGTTGAGCGCGGTGGTCGGGTACCTGATGCTGGTGACGCGGTTCAATGCATCGTAAGCGTAGGTCGCCTTGATGCCGCGCGCGTCGGTGCGGGTTAACACATTGCCGGCGGCATCGAAGGTCGCCGTGGTGGTGCCGCTATCGGGACTGGAGAGCTGGGTTAGATCGTTCAGGCCGTCGTACAAGTAGGTCGTCGGCAGGCCTTGCGGATCCTGCACCTGAGTGGTGCGGTCGAGTGCGTCGTAGGTCAGCGCGGTGTTGGCCTCGACGTGCGGCGCGCTGCCTGGATCCTGCTCGATATGGCTGAGGCGATTGAGCGCATCGAAGGCATTATTGGTGACCGTGCCGCGACCGTCGGTCAACACGTTCGGATTACCGTTCGCATCGTAGTTGTAGTAGCCGTTGACCGTCGTGCCATCGGCGTTGATCGTCTTCGCCAGCTGGCCGAGCGCGTTGAACTGGCGCACCACGCTGCGCTTGAGAGAGCCGGACGGATCCTTCGTATCTTCTCTGGTGCGATTGCCGGCGGCATCGAGGGTGTAGTGGATCGTGTCGCCGAGGTTGTCGGCGATGTCGGTCAACCGATGCGCGGCGTCATAAGTGAAGCCGAAGTACGAGCCGTCGGGCCGGGTGATGCGGGCCAGGTTGCCGGTGTTGTCGTAACCGTAGCCGATGATCTGGTCGCCGGAACCGGATGTGCCGTTGGTGGCGCGCTTGGCCGTCTGCGTCAGCCAGCCGCGTGCGTTGTATTGCAGGTCGGTCTCGACGTTGTTCGCATCGATCAACGCAAGCGGACGGCCGGCGCCGTCGTAGCTGGAAACGGTGGTGACCTGGTTGAGTGCGTTCTTCACTGACAGCAGGTCGCCCTTGCGATGCGGGCAAGTCGTCGGCGCGCTCGCGCAGGAGCCGGCGTCACTCATGTAGTACGCGTAGGTCGTCACATTGTTGAGCGGATCGGCGACTGTCAGCAGCAAGCCGATCAGCGGGCACTGCGTGGTGTCCACTGCCGTGCAGTAGGCATACGTCCAGCGACGCACGCCTGCGGGCACCGTGCCGGTGTTCGTGCAGACGTAGCTCGTCGCTCCAGTAACCGAAGGGTCCTCGGCGCAACGCGCGAGTGGCTCACCGGATGCGTTGTACTGCCAGTCCACCTTGGCAACAAGCGCGTTACTCGCGTTCAGCACCGTCTTTTCCAGCGGATTGCGCAGCACGGCATCCCACTGCGTGTTCGTGGTGCGTTGGACGCTCGTGCCTTGCCCTTCGACACTCTGCGTCGGCAGGCCGCTATTGGGATCGAACGTGTATTGCGTGGTGTTGCCGTTCCAGTCCTTGCTCGTGGCCAGAAATCCATTGCCGTCGTAAGTGGTAAACGCGCCAGCGCGGCAGTCGGAACAGAACGGCCCGCTGATTGAAGTCACCTGCGGAAACCCGAAGGGATTCTGGAAGGCATAGGTGCGCTGCATGCCCAAGGCATCGGTCACTTTCCTAGTGCCGTCGACGTTGTAGTCGATCTTCACTGCGTTGACTGGGTTGAAGCCGACCATCTGCGCGCTGTTTGTGGCTCGTCCGGAAGAATCGTACGACCACGTCGTCAACGTGTTGTTGTTCTCGTCGATCAGGCCCGTCAGGAGGTTCGTGTTGTAGGTATCGGGGGTCGTTCCGTATTGATATGTGCGCGTGCCGGTCGGGTTCGTTACCGTCGTCAGGCGACCTTGTGCATCGTGGTTATAGCTGATCGTCGCGCCGTCGGGCGTCGAAACGGCGGATAGCATGCCGTAGGTGTCGTAACCGAAAGTGATCGAGCGACCGCGGTTGTCGGTGATCGATGTCGGCGTTCCGAAGGGCGTCAGGTATCCGACACCATTGTTGTCGTTGTTGTAGACGAACGACTGCTGGTAACCGTCCTTATAGGTGATGGTGCTCAGGAAACCGAGGTAATCGTAGTGCTCGCTGTTGCCGTTGTCGTCGAGAATCGTGTACCCCGACGTATCCAGGGTCATGGTGAACTTCACATTCGAGTTGGACGAACGACAGACACCCTGCGAGCAGTAGAAGAAATATTGCATTCCTTCGCCGCGCCGGATGGTGATACCGCGTTGAGCAATGTCCGGGGAGCGGACAACACCGATTGACGTGTCGGTACCCAGCACCGGGACGGACTGCCCATTGGAAAGGTTGCAGTGGCCGGCGCCATCGTAAGTTGCGGTAACGCCATCCCATTTTGGATCGGCCTTGCCGGAAGGACCTCCGGCGACGATCTCCGTCCATCCAGTCACGCAGGCATCGCTTGCCGAGCCATATACGGATGATGTTTCAAAGTAGCCTGCGGGGGGGGATGGTGGGAGAGCATCCATCCTGAGAATGCGCCGAGCATCGAGCTCGCCTTGCCAGCCATTGCCCACGGTCGACAAGCTGTTGTAGGAGCTATTGCTGTTGTAGACCCGGGAGAATTGAAGTCGCTTGTCGGCGGACACGAAGTCGGTTTCGCGCAGGAACATGTTGCCTGTGCCAATCTCGATGGGATCGCCCGCGCCAGGACGGTCGCATGTCGAACACGGATTTCCGGCGGGATCGGGCTGGTACGGCGCCACGATGTAATCAGAAGGCACAAGTATATCGTAAGAGGCGTTATTGACTGCCGCGTATTCATCCCCATAAGTGCCGGGGCGACCGCATTGAAAATAAATGCGGTAATCCTGGTCGCCTCCCATGCCGGATGTAAAATCGTCTAATGGTGGGCCATATTGCGCGTGCACACCTACAGGACAGTAAATATCGTAAGACGACGGAGGCGGTTGATGCGCTACAACATACGCACGAGCTTCTGAGGATGTGTGACAGGCAGCGTGATACGGGTCATTTGGAAGAGTGGTACAAGCCGCAAACGCCTGATCGCTCACCACAAGCAAGAACAACAAAAGCGCCAAACGTCGAATAATGCGGACCATGTTTTTTCCCGATGTCAGTTGAAGCAGGTCATCCGGGTTACCGGACACATGTCAGATTGCGAAGCGTTTGAATCGTGATTGTCCCGCTCAGCAGTCAACCCAGCGACGTCATACCAGCTTATCCTCACCACGCACGAATGACTTCGTGGTGGGCCAAGATCCAGTTCGCCGTTGCAAGAGTTGACTGCGGCATTGCGCGTAGCCATGCGTCCCAATGGGAAACTGACTATCGCCCGGCTTTCCCCAAGAAAACTATGTATGCATATCCACGCCGGCCATCCAAAAAACTCGGCGCCGGCTCCCCGCAATTGGCGCGCAGAATATCATGCAGCTTCGCCAAAAAATGATGGTGCTTCGATCAACAGCAGCCATAGCAACTATGCCGCACTGGCGTGTCGCAAGACACTCTTGTGATGCGATATTGGCGTGAAGGCAAGCGCCGCAAGTGACTGATTTAGAAACGAATATTCGTTCTTTCGGGTTCGGTTGAAAATCCCCGTGTCGGCGGTTCGATGATGCGCCACGTCCTGTGCCGCACCCTGCGGGCCGGCTGCGCCGTTCGCGCGCGTTCCCGACGCGCGCAGTCCGTCCCCGGCCACCATTTAATTCAACGAGTTACGCGGCACGCACCAACGGTGCGTTGATCGACTGGGGCGAAACGTGCCAAGTCGATCCGTCACGCGGGGCCGCCAACATCTTTCGGTGCAACTTGTATTGAGTATCCACTCGTACTCGCATCAAGCAGCAGCCTTGTGGATCAGCGTCATCCGCTCAAGCTGTCGCATTCGGCATCGCTTTCGGACGCCGTGATGCCGTGCGTGCCGAGGATGGACTTGATCCGTTCCTGCACATGCGCCAAGTCGCCAGTGCCGGCGCTGGCTTCGATCATCCCCGCTTGCCCGGCAAATGCGCCGAGCACGTCGTCGCTATCGACGGAATTCATCATGACCATTTGCAGGTCGCGATCGAGTTCATCGAGCATGCCGTCGAGTTCGCTGCGGGTCTTGGCCATGGGTATCCGCTCGTTTTCGCTGCCGCGTCGTGTCGCGGCACACGGCCGTCAGGATAGCAGCAGGAATACCCGTCAAGGATTGACGGTCAAGGCCGCATATCTTTTGATGCCCGAATAAGTTGCGGAAATCGTGACGGTCGTCATGGTCGCGACGGTCTTGCCGGTCACACCGAAGGACACCGTCGTCGAACCGGACGGCACCGTCACCGTCGCGGGAACCGTCGCCACCGCCGGGTTCGTACTCGCGAGCGCGACCGCAACGCCGCCGGCCGGCGCATCTTCGGACAAGGTCACGGTTCCGGTTGCCGTACCGGCGCTGGCGATCGAAATCGGGTTCACCGTCACCGTGCGCAGCGTCGGTGGCGGCTCGACCTTCACGGTTATTTTCTGGGTGCTGCCTGCATAAGTGCCGGTGATGGTCGGGTTCTTGATGGTGGTCACCGCGCTGGTCGTGACGGTGAAGGTCGCGGATGTCGCTCCTGCCGGGACGGTGACATTCGCCGGCACCGACAAGGGCGCCAGCGCGGCCAATGCAACGACGGCGCCAGAGGTGGGTGCCGCGGCCGACAGCACCGCGTCTCCAGTCGTATTGAATCCACCCACAACCGGATTTGGCGTGGCCGTAACCGCACTCAACGGCGGCTTCCAGCCCAGCTGGATGACCTGGAAATCGCTGGCGCTGAGCGCGCCGAACGCTGGATTCAACACGTCGTTGTTCCAGTTCGTGTCGTAGGTGCCGCTGATGTACATGTCCGAGCCGTTGTCGGCGACGATCAGGCCGTAGGTCTTCATCGCCTGGAAAATCTTCTGCATCTCCGGCGGATAACCGGAGATATCGGTGCCCGCCTTGAGCCGCAGGCGCGCGCCCATCGGCAGCGCGCCGGCGGTCGATCCGGCGCGATGCGAAGCGGGATAGACAAAACCATTCGTCGCACGCACCGTCACCCGAAACGCGTGCTTGATCGCGTTCACGCTGGTGCCATAGGCGTTGTACGCCTCGTCATAACGCACCAGCCCGGGAAAGATCGCCAGGCCCGCAGCATCGGCCGATGTCCAGCCATTCGGTCGTCGCGCGTTCTTGCGCATGTCGAAGAACGCGCCCGAGCCGGCGTTCCATTGCGAATGCGCGCTGTCGTACCAGACGTTCCACAACTCATAGAGATATTTGTGGTCGCGATCGATGATCAGCAGGTGGCGGTCGCAATCGCTGCGGTCGTCGATGGTGGCCGGATCGCCGCATTCGATCCATTTCGGCGTGGAGATCGCTTCGGGCGGGATCGGATAAAACGGGAAGGCGGTATCCGTCGAATGATCGACGCCATCGCTCTGGTCGGAATAGCCGAACTTCACGGCTTGCAGCGGCGGCGGGCTCTTGCCGGCGCCCGCGACGCCATCGACGACGACGTACGGGAAACCATACGTCGCGTAGGCGCCGCCGTAGCTCGCGTTGCCGCCGAAATCCGGGTGCAGGTGGCGCGTGCTGCCGCCGACGAAATGGATGTAGTTCGCCGAGTTCGGGTCGACTGGCGCCTTGCTGATGTCGGTGTTCCACCAGTTGTTCGTGGGGAATTCGGGAACCGGCTGCGGTACCGTGCCGCCCTCGTTCGATCCGACGCTCTGTCCCATCACGACATTGCAGCCGAAGCCGAAGATGATCGAAACGCAAAGCAGGCGCATGCCGGCAACGCGCTTGCAGCGGGAATATTTCGTGCGGTTCATGTCGGTCTCCGGCGCTCGCGCGCGGCGAATGGCTGGACTGCCGTACAGATACCACGGCGCGCCGCCGGATTGCCGACGACGCGCCGTGCCCCTCCCCGATCGTTTCCCGAAACTAGCACTCCAGATGCCCATGGAGTGCGATTTTCGCCACGCAATTCCCGGCCTGCTGAAAATGCCAACGCAAGGCGCATAACAATCCGGCCATCGATCCATCCGCCACTACCTGAGTGCCTGCTATCCTTCGGCATCTCCATACGCACCCGGATGCCGACCATGCGCCGCGTTCGATTCTGCTTGACCCTTGCAGTGCTGCTGCTAGCTCTGGCTGGCTGTTTCGGCGGCCCGACCAGGAACATCTTTCCGCCACGCGCAAGTATCCAGCAACTCACGTTGCAGGCCGATGGCAGCTGGAAACTGCAACTGCGCCTGCAGAACTACAGCAATGTCTCGACGACCTTTGCGACGGTCGACGCGAAGATCGAGCTCGCCGGCAACACAGCCGGCAGTGTGAGCGCAGCGCCTGCAATCCGGATCGGGCCGGAGTCCGCGGATATCGTCGAAGTCGGCCTCAAGCCATCGCCAGCGGCGGCCCAAGCGGTCGCGTCGCTGCATGGCGGCAACGTCCGCTACAAACTGGCCGGGCGGATCGTCACCAGCGACCCGAAAGGCGACAACGAGTACGCGTTCGAAGGCGTCCTGAGCCAGGTGCCGGGACTCGTCGGCGTATTGCGCTGAACAACTCATACCAAACGCGTTGCCACTTGCGCGGCGCGCATTCCGCCCGAATCCGGAGTCATGCATGAATAGCTACAAAGCCCCGTTGCGCGACATTCGCTTCGCGTTGTTCGACGTCATCGGCGCCGAAGCGCTGTATGCGCGGCTCGGATTCGCCAGCGCGCAACGCGACCTGATGGACGCGGTGCTCGATGAGGCCGCCAGGTTCACCGAAACCGTGCTCACGCCGCTCAATTCCATCGGCGATGAAGAAGGCTGCAAGCACGACAAGGAAACCGGCGCCGTGACCTCGCCGCCGGGCTTCGTGCACGCCTACGAGCAATTCGTCGAAGGCGGCTGGGTAGGCCTGGTTGCGCCGGAAAAGTTCGGCGGACAGGGATTGCCGGAATCGTTCGGCGTCGCGCTCAAGGAAATGATCGACGCCGCGAACCTCGCCTGGGGCAACTATCCGCTGCTCTCGCACGGCGCGACCGAAGCGCTCAAGCACCACGGCGAAGCGTGGCAGCAGGAAGCCTTCCTCAAGCCGATCGTCGAGGGCCGCTGGACCGGCACGATGTGCCTGACCGAATCGCATTGCGGCACCGATCTCGGGTTGCTGAAAACCCGCGCAATGGCAAACGCCGAAGATGGCAGCTACGCCATCAGCGGCACGAAGATCTTCATCACCGCCGGCGAGCACGACCTCACCGAAAACATCGTGCACCTGGTGCTCGCGCGCCTGCCGGATGCGCCCGCTGGCACCAAGGGCATCTCCTTGTTCATCGTGCCGAAGATGAAGGTCGGGCGCGATGGCGTGATGGGCGAACACAATGCGGTGCGCTGCGGCAGCATCGAACACAAGATGGGCATCCACGGCTCGGCAACGTGCGTGATGCATTTCGACGGTGCGCAGGGCTGGCTGATCGGGCAACCGAACAAGGGCCTGATGGCGATGTTCACCATGATGAATACCGCGCGGCTCGCGGTCGGCATCCAGGGTTTGGGTCTGGCCGATCGCGCGTACCAGAACGCGCTCGCGTACGCGCGCGATCGCTTGCAGATGCGTTCTCTGTCCGGCGTGAAATTCCCGGACAAACCCGCCGACCCGATCATCGTGCATCCCGATGTGCGCCGGATGTTGCTGACCTGCAAGTCGCTGATCGAAGGCGGCCGCTTGCTGAGTTATCACGCAGCGACACTCGTGGACATTCTCGAACACACCGACGATGCCGAAGAAAAGAAGCGCACCGACGAATTGCTCGGCTTCCTCACCCCGATCGTGAAAGCCTGCCTGACCGAATGGGGCGTCGAGTGCACCTATCACGCGCTGCAATGTTTCGGCGGCCACGGCTACATCGCCGAGCACGGCATGGAACAACTCGCACGCGAC
>Ga0105240_10013700_pt1 | contig 11114 bp, 8 predicted proteins | sample KBSC54metaG_FD_80426 | JGI IMG/M metagenome (GOLD analysis project Ga0105240, IMG submission 80426) | Corn rhizosphere microbial communities from Kellogg Biological Station, Michigan, USA - KBS C5-4 metaG | ecosystem: Host-associated > Plants > Roots > Rhizosphere > Soil | place: Michigan, USA...
CGCGTGCTGACGATCGAGCGCTTCGGCGTCGGCGCACACCTCGCCGCGCTCGAGCGTCTGAAGACGAAGCTCGCCGCCGAAGGATTGTTCGCGCAGGAGCGCAAGCTCCCGCTGCCGCTGCTGCCACGGCGGATCGGCGTCATCACCGGCAACGACGCCGCCGCCAAGCGCGATGTGATCACGACGATCCAGGCGCGCTTTCCCGCCGCGAACGTGCTCGTCGCAGAGACGGTGGTGCAAGGCCCACGCGCCGCGGCGGGCGTCGTCGACGCGTTGCGCGCGCTGTGCGAGCAACCGGGCGTCGACGTGATCGTGCTCACGCGCGGCGGCGGCAGCTTCGAGGACCTGCTCCCGTTCAGCGACGAGCGCCTCGTGCGCGCGGTCGCGTCATGTCCGATCCCGGTCGTGTCCGCGGTCGGCCACGAGCAGGACACGCCGCTCTGCGACCTCGCGGCGGACGTCCGCGCCTCGACGCCGACGATGGCGGGCAAGCTCGTCGTCCCCGAGCTGGCTGAATTGTCCGGAACGCTCGACCGGGCGCGCACCTCGCTCGCACGCTGCGTCGCCCGGACGCTCGAACGCGACGCGCTGCGGCTCGAGCGGAACGCCGAACGGCTGCGGGCTGCGCCGCGGCGTGCGCTGGAACGGGAGCGCGAGCGGGTCGAGCGCGCGCGCGACCGCCTCAGGGCGGCGCCGGCGCTTGCGGTCGAGCGGAAGCGGGCGGCGCTCGAGACGACTGCCGGCAAGCTCCGTGTGTTGTCACCGTTGCAAACACTCGAGCGAGGTTACGCGATCGTCCGGACGGACTCGGGCGTCGTGACGGACGCGTCCGAGCTCGACGTGGCCGCACTGGTGGACGTCCGGGTCGCGCGCGGCAGCTTCGACGCACGTGTGGAAGAGACGCATGAGTGAGGGCGAGCCGACCTTCGAGCAGGCGCAGGCAGAGCTCGAGCAGATCGTCGCGCGGCTGGAGCAAGGACAGGCGTCGCTCGACGACGCGATCGCGCTCTGGGAGCGCGGCGAGCAGCTGTACGCGTTCTGCCGGCAGCGGCTGGACGCCGCGCAGGGCAAGGTCGAGGAGCTAGCCCGCAGGGTCGAGCGAGCGCTGCCCGAGCAGGCGAAGCCCGAGGCTCGTTCCTAGGTCGACGAGGTCGGCGCGCGCCCGCGCCGGGTCGCCGGAGAGCGCGACGGTCTCGGCTTCCGCAACGTGCGCATCGACCACCCCGCCGAAGACGACGCACGGCACCCCGGCCGCCGCGCACCGCCGCGCCACCTCCCCCGGCGCCTTGCCGACTCCGGTCGTCGCGTCGACGCGCCCCTCCCCGGTGACGACGAGCGAATACGAGGACGGATCGAAGGCGACGAGGTCGAGGATCGCGGGTGCGCCCGGCACGAGCTCCGCGCCGAGGTACGCGAGCGCGGCGCCGAGACCGCCGGCCGCGCCGGAGCCGGGCAGCGATGCGAACGGCGCCAGCCGCTCGTCGGCGCGGAACGAGGCCTCGAGCTCCCGCACCTGCTCGGGCGAGGCGCCCTTCTGCGGGCCGAAGACCCGCGGCGCGTCGTAGAGCGTCGTCCGCACGTCGCACAGCACGGTCGTCGGCGCCGGCAGCGCGTCGAGCACGTCGAGCAGCCCGGCGCCGGCATCCATGTTCGCCGTGCCGCCGAGCCCGACGTACAGGCGTGACGCGGAGACACGCGCGAGCGCCTCGCCGAGCGGGCGCGACGACTGCGCCGTCACGTCGAGCAGAGCCGGATCGAACGGGATGACGGACGCCGCTTCGACAACGGCGACATCGTCGGGCAGGCGCCCATGCAGCGCGTCCTCCGTCCCCTCCCCGCCGTCGGCGAGCGGCAGCGGGTCGCAGGCGACGCCGACGGCGGCGAATCCCTCGGCGAGCGCATCGGCCGCGTCGCGCGCAGCCAGGGCCCGCTTGAGGCTATCCGGGCACGCGAGCGCGCTCGGGCTCGACATCCTCGTCCACCCGTCCGACACCGTCGCCTTCCCCCATCTCTGCCTGAGCAGCCGACGGCATCACCCTGAGCATCGCGAACGACAACCCCTCTCGCGCGAGGAAGATGAGGCCGACGCCGATCCCGACCGACGACTCGATCGCCTGCAGCCCGAACCCGTAGGCGACGCCGGTTGCCGTCGCCACGCCGTAGCTCGCGCGCAGCGGCGCCGCGATTGCGAGCTGCAGCGCGCCGACGTTGCCGGGCCAGAACGGGAAGAGCGTGACGACGTTCATCACGAGCAGCACCACGCCGGCGGCCGGCAACGGGGCGTGGATGCCGAACGCGCGCATCGCCGTGTAGACGGCGAAGAGCTGGCACGTCCAGCCGGCGATCTGCAGTCCGACGGCGATCCCGAAGCCGAGCGGTGTCCGCATGACGCCCAGCCCCTGCCGCGCCATCACCGCGACGCGCTTGACGACGCCGAGCCCTTCGAGGCGCGTCGGCCGGTGGTAGACGCGCGCGCTGAAGAACGTGAAGGCGAAGAGCGTCGCGCCGAGTGCGACGACGCCGAGCAGCGCGGCGCTCGCAGCCGCGGGGACCTTCGCGAACAACACGACGTAGGAGATGAGCAGGAGCACCGGCACGAGATCGAACACCCGGTGCGCGAGCACCGTGCCGACGAGCGTCGCCCAAAGCCCCTTCCGCCTCGGCAGCTTGCGCACGAGAACGGCGACCCGCGCGAGCTCGCCGATCCTTCCCGGAAGCACGGCATTGGCGAAAAGACCGACCGAGAAGGCGGAGAACACGGTCATCGCAGAGGGATGCGGCGGCGGCATCGCCTGCCGGATCACCGTTCGCCACGCGAGCGCGCGCACGACCACCGACGCGAGATTGAGCCCGATCGCGACGACGACCCAGCGCCACTCGACGGCCGAGAACGCGGTGCCGATCCCGTGCAGGCTCGGCCCGCGCCAAAAGAGGAGCAGGCCGACGACGACCATGAACAGCAGTCCGAGCGCGACGCGGAACCACGTCGAGCGCAAGAGGTTCTTCACGCGGCAGCCTGCTCGTAGATGTCGACGAGGCGGCGCGCGATCGCATCCCACGCGAACTGCGTCTCGGCGTAGGCGCGTCCCGCAGCGCCCATCGTGCGGCGCCGCGGCTCGTCTGCGAGCAGGCCGATCACCGATTCGGCGAGCGCGCCGACGTCGCCGGGCGGAAACGGCACGCACGAGTCGGGCCGCATCGTCTCGCGGTACCCGGGAATATCGGAGGCGACGACCGGCGTCGCGCACGCGAGCGGACGGACGAGAACGATCCCGAAGCTTTCGCCGCCGAGCGACGGGGCGACGAGCGCCTTCGCGCGCAACAGCTCGTCGGTGAACTCCTCCTGTGGCAGGAACCCCCGCACGTCGATGCCGTCGTCGTCGATCCGCAGCCGGTTGATCAGCAGCTTGACGCGAAGCGGGTCGGCGCCGCAGACGCTGAGGCGCGCGCCCGTCTCGCGCCGGATGCGCGGCCACGCCTGCAACAGGAGGTGCAAGCCCTTCCGCTTCTCGTGGCGGCCGGCGAAGACGATCCTGTTCTCTCGGTTCGCGGGCTCGGCATGCGGCGGGACGAGGACGCCGTTGGGGACGATCTCGTAGTCGCCTGGCAGCCACCGGTTCGCGGACTCGGCGGCGAGCGGCGAGACCGCGATCCTGCGATCGAGCCGCTCGGCGAGGAAGCCCCACACCGGAGTGCCGATCTTCATCCAGCCGAGATCGCCGTTGGCATGGAACGTGCCGACCATCGGCGCGGTGCAGAAGGCGAGCGTGGCGATGCAGGGCGTCGGCGTCATCGGCTCGTGCAGGTGGACGACGTCGAACTGCTCGCGGCGCAGCGCATCGCGGATGCGGAAGACCGAGCGGGGGCTGAGGATGATGTTCGGGAGTGAGCCGTTCGCGGGGACGATCACGGAGCGGCCGATCGGGATGACGTCGGTGGGCGGCTCGCCGTGGCGTCCGTGGCGCGGGTGCAGCACGCGCGTGAACTGCCCGGGTGGGTCGTTGCCCATGATCGTCTTCACCTCGTGTCCGAGCGCACGGAGCGCCTCCGCCTGCAGCTCGGCGTGCTCGACGACGCCGCCCCAGAAGGACCAGGAGTATGGGACGACGATGCCGACCTTCATCGCCGCCATTATCGTCGGCGGCCGGTGCGGCTCCGTTCTCCACACGATCGCGAGATCTTCCGGCTCGCGCTGCCCGCGCTGGGCGCGCTGGCGGCCGAGCCGCTGTACGTGCTCGCGGACACGGCGATCGTCGGCCACCTCGGGCGGCCGCAGATCGCGGCGCTCGGCCTTGCCGGAACCGTGCTCTCCGGCGTCTTCACGATCTTCAACTTCCTCACGTACGGCACGACCGCAGTCGTCGCGCGCGCGTCGGGCGCGGGGCAGCACGAGCGGGCGGCGCGGCTGGCGGCGCAGTCGCTGTGGGTCGCGCTCGCGATCGGCATCGCGCTGCTCGGTATCTGCGAGGCGGCGGCGTGGCCGCTGCTGCGGGTGCTCGGCGCGCATGGGCAGTCGGGACATTTCGCGCTGACGTACTTCCGGATCGGCGCGCTCGGGCTCCCGTCCGCGCTCGTCGCGCTCGCGGGCCAGGGGTACCTGCGCGGCATCTCGAACCTGCGTCGCCCGCTCGAGATCGTCGTCGTCGCGAACGTCGTCAATCTCGTGCTCGAGCTGCTGTTCGTCTACGGCTTCCACTGGGGGATCGCCGGCTCTGCAGCGGGGACGGCGATCGCGCAGGCCGGCATGGGTGTGGCGTTCGTCGTCGAGCTGCTGCGCCCGCACGCCGAGTCCAAGCGCCCGTCGCTGCGCGAGATGGCGCCGATGGTGCGCGTCGGCCGACAGATCTTCGTGCGGACCGCGGCTCTGTATGCGTCGTTCCTCGCGGCGGCTTCGGTGTGCGCGCGGATGGGCGACGCGCAGATCGGCGCCCACCAGATCGGCAGCCAGCTCTTCTTCTTCCTCGCGCTCGTGCTCGACGCGGTTGCGATCGCGGGACAGGTGATCGTGGGCCGCTCGCTCGGCGGCGGCGATGCCGAGGGCGCGTTCGACGCCGCGCTGCGCATGATCGTTTGGTCGGTGCTCGTAGGCCTGGCGTTCGTCGTCGTGCTCGCGCCGTTGTACAGCCTGCTGCCACGCGCGTTCACCAGCGATGCACGCGTCCTGCACGAGGCGCGCGAGCTCTGGCCGTTCCTCTGTCTGATGCAGCCCATCGGCGGCGCGGTGTTCGCGCTCGACGGGATCCTGATCGGCGCGAGCGACACGCAATACCTGATGTGGTCGATGATCGCCGCGAGCGCGCTCTTCATCGCGCTCGCCGTGCTCGCTTTCGAACGGCACTGGGGGATCGTCGGCGTCTGGATCGCACTCGACGTGCTCCTCGCGGCCCGCCTCGTGCTTCTCGCGGGCCGCTTCCGGGGCAGGCGCTGGGCGGTCGTCGGCTGGGGTTAGAGTTCGCGCATGGAAGGCCTCGCCGAGCTGCACACACATCTGGGCGGCTCGGTTTCCTCCGACATTCTCTGGTCGCTCGCCCACCGGCAGGGCATTGCGCTGCCGGTCAAGGACTATTGGGATTTCGACCGGCTCGTCACGGTCAGCGACCCGCGCGGCGTCCCCGACCTGAACGCGCTCGACGCGATCTATCACTGGACGGAGCTGATTCAGTCCAGCCCGGCAGCGGTCGAAGTATCGGTGCATGCAGCGATCGGCGGCGCGTATCGCTCGCAGGGGATCACGACGCTCGAGCTGCGGTTCAACCCGATGAAGCGCAACCGCGGCGGCGAGCGCGACCTCGACCACATCATCCTGGCCGCGATCCGCGGCCTCGATCTCGCGAGCCTCGAGTACCCGCAGGTGACCGCGGGCCTGATCCTGATGATGGACCGGACGTTCACGCCGCGGCAGAACGAGATCATCATCGAGAAGGCGATCCGCTGGTCGTCGCGCGGCATCGTCGGCGTCGACATCGCCGGGCCGCGGCCGGGTGGCGCGCGGTACGACTACCGGCAGGTGCAGCCGATGGTCGAGGAGGCGCGCGCGCACGGGCTCGGCGTGACGATCCACGTCGGCGAGGAAGGCGGCGACATGGGCCGCGAGGAGATCGCCGAGGTGCTCGAGGTGCTGCGCCCCGACCGGATCGGTCACGGCATCCTCGCGGCCGGCGACGTGGAGCTGATGCGCGAGCTGCGCGACGCAGAGGTCGTACTGGAGATCTGCCCGACGTCGAACCTCCTGACGAAGGCGCTGGCAGACGAGCAGGCCGTGCGCGAGGTCTTCCGCACGTTCGTCGACCACGGCGTGCGATTCTCGATCGCGACGGACGGCCCGGAGATGATGCACACGCACCTGCGGGACGAGCTCGATCTCCTCCTACGGATCGGCGCACTGACGCAGGACGAGCTGACCGAGGCGAACGCGCGCGGGCACGAGGCCTCCTTCGTGCGCGGGGCGTACCGCTCGGCTCGCGTCTAATACTCCTCTCGGCCAATGGTCGGCGTGTGGGGCGCGGCGTAGTTTCGCGGCCATGGCACGGACTCCCAGCAACCCGGTAACGGGACTCACCGAGCGGCAGCTGCAGGTGGTCGGGCTGATCGCACTCGGCTGCTCGAACGACGAAGTGGGAGAGCGCCTCGGCATCTCGGCCCGCACGGCAAAGGCGCACTGCGACGTCCTTCGACAGAAGCTCGGAGTCCCGAGGCGGCGGCAAATCCCAGCCGCCTTCAGGACGCTCACGGGTCAGGACCCCCTCGCCTGTGAGCTCGCGCCGGCTACGGCCGGCGCTGGGGGCTGACGGCAAGCCGGGCCCGGCGCGCGTGCCCCGGGCCCGGCCCCCCTCTATTCACGCGGCAGTTCGTGGTCCAGACTTGGTTCGCAACAGGGAGCAAAACGGAGGAGGCGGAGGGGCAGGCGTCGGCTCCGCGGGCGATGGTCGAGGTGACGTTGACGGATATCGCGGGGCCGAGTCACATCATCAAGCGGCCGCGCCTGACCAAGATCCTCGATGAGACCGAGGCGCGGATCATCCTGCTCTGCGCGCCGGCCGGCTACGGGAAGACGACGCTCGCGCGCGAGTGGGTGGCGACGCGGCGGGAGCCGGTGTTCTGGTACTCCGGCGGGCCGGCTATGGCTGATCTGGCGGCATTCGCCGTCGACCTAGTCGAAATCCTCGTCGCAGACCGCAGCGAGGTCGAGCGAATCAAGTTCCTCGCTGCACGTGGCGGCGATCCCCGTGAGATAGCAACTGAGATCGCTCGGATCGCACCGCATTCGGCCCTACTCGTCCTCGACGACTACCACTTCGCGTTGCGCTCACCCGAAGTTGAGCAAATGGTCGTTGAGCTCTTGCGCCGAACCGAGCTGCGTGTGCTTGTCACAGCGCGGCTCGAGCCGAAGTGGCTTGATGCTCGACAGTTGGTTTACGGAAAGGCGCTCGTAATACGAGCGGACGCGTTAGCACTAAACGCCGAAGAGGCTGCCGCTGTTCTCCCCAACGGCGAATCGGTTATCGCGCAGGCCGGCGGTTGGCCAGCGGTCATCGGACTCGCGGTATATACGGGCCATCCCAATGCTCACCTACCCGCCCAGACCGATGCTCTTTATGAATATTTCGCGGGCGAGCTTTTTGACGGCGTGGACACGCATCTCCAGCGCGCGCTTTTTTTGTTAGCGCTGGGTGCTGACACGGACAACGCCATCTGCGAAGCGTCGCTCGGCTCGAATTTTCGGAATCTTCTTAAGGCTGCGAGCGCCGCCGGATTCGTGCCCGTCGGCGAACAACCGTACGGCCGCCTCCACCCACTCCTCCGCGGATTTCTATTCAGCCGCCTGCGCGATCGCCCCGAGCAAAACGACCTCGTTAACGAAGTACTAGAACACCTCGCAACCAACCGCTGCTGGGACGAGTGTCTGGTGACCCTGACCGAGTTCCCTGTGCGCGACCTAATCATTTCGACGATTGAGGCAGCACTACCAGACCTGCTTACCCACGGACGGGTCGCGACTGTTCGCGATTGGATCGAACTGGCTGAACGGGTGGGTGCTTCCGACACGTCGCCGATCTGGTTCGCGCGCGCCGAACTCGCACTACGCGATGGGTTGGGACATGACGCTAGGCGGCTCGCGGAACATGCAGCGGCCACGGCCGGAAGTGCAGGAATCGCGGCGCGAGCACATCTTGTCGCCGCCCGCGGTGCACATCTAATCGGCGATCCGGTAGGCGCGATCGAAAACGCCCGACGTGCCGAGTCGTTGAGCGGCGACCACCGCGTGAGCGCTCTCGCCATCTGGTTTGCGTACCTCCAGGCACACGAGCAGCAAGATGATGCAGTCCACACACTCCTCGGGAGGTTCCGCGCGCTATCAACGTCCACAGAGGATGCCCTTCGCGTTGCGTGTGCTGAGGCGTACACCGAACTCGACTGGGGTCAGAGCGCGCACCGCGCTCTCGCGCTCGTCGAGCCGTGTCGGGCCTTGGCCGATCAAATTCAAGAACCGCTCTTGGTGACGAACTACCTGTACGTCATTGCGTTCCTTTATAACTCCGTCGCTCGATACGAGGATGCTCTCGCGGAGTCCGCGGGCTTGATCGAATACGCGGAAGCGCACGGAGTGACGTTCGCAGCCGAGTACGCACGGCTGAACGCAGCGAACGCGAACATAGGCATGCGCCGCCTTCGCGAAGCTAACCGGCTGCTAGCTAGCCTGCGTCGTGGCGAAAAGCCGGCTCATCTGCTCTGCAACGCCGTCATTGCCCAGGCCAAACTAGATATCGCTGCTGGCGATCTGACTCGCGCAAGGGTCACCCTTGAGACAGAGCCGCGCCCCGAAACAACGCGGGCGCTACATGGCGAGCACTATGCCTATCGAGGCCTCGTAGCTGCCGCTACGGGACGCTTCGACGCGGCTGAAGAGGCGTTCGCGTCTGCGCTTGGCATCTCAAGATTCCACGAAGCGCTGTCACTCGCCCGCTTAGGACGACTCATGGTCGACATCCAAACGACGTCGACGCATGACGTGCCAGCCACAATCAGTCATGAGCTCGAGCTCGGGTTCGACGACCTCGTCGTTGTCGCGTGCCGTGCGTTTCCTCGATTAGGCAGAGAGGCAGCTCAGGACCGTGCGGTTGCGAGAAGTCTCACGCGACTATTCGCAGCCTCTCGCGATATCGATCTAGGCAGGAAGATCGGCCTCGAGATGCCGCGGGCACTCCGACGAGCTGAAGGACTTACGGCGAGGGAGCGTGATGTCCTTGAGCTCATAGTTGCCGGCCGAAGCAACCCGGAAATTGCGAGGACGCTCTTCATCAGCGAGTCGACGACGAAGGTTCACGTCCGCCACATCTTCGACAAGCTCGGCGTGCACTCACGCGCCGAGGCAGCCGCCGCTCACGACGTTCTTGACTAGGTCGCGATTGCCGCGACGCGTGCAATGCCGAGGCGAAGCTCTTCGTTTAGCTCCCGCGTCGACTCTGGCGTGAATTCGCTGATGGAGTCGTGGGTCAAAACAAATTCGGGACCCGCTCCAAGGCGGTAACCCTCTGTTGCAGCGGTGAGGATCGCCTCGAATGCCGCGACAACAGCTGTATCGAACTGGCTCTCCACAGCTTGCGCGAGGCGCAATCTGGCGACCCGGCTCGGCATAGCGTCGCGGTAGGGTCGATCCGAAGTCATTGCGTTGTACGCGTCAGCCACGGCGATGATCCGCGCGAGCAACGGGATAGTGTCACCGACGAGGTTATCTGGGTAGCCATTTCCGTCGACGCGCTCATGGTGATGGCGAACGATTTCTGCGATTACCGCGTAGTCGTCCACGTTACGGAGAATCCGTTCTCCGATTTCGGAGTGCCGCTCCATCTGCCGGCGCTCATCGAGCGTCAGAGCACCAGGCTTCTCGAGTAGGCCCGCAGGTAGGCCGATTTTGCCTATGTCGTGCACCAGTCCGCAGAGATGCGCCAACTCCTGTTCGCGCTCGGAGAGGCCCATTCTGCCGGCGATGTCCCGAGCATAGATTGCCACCGCGGCTGAATGGCCCGCCGTGTACTGATCGCGTGCATCAAGCGTGGCGACTAGCGCGGTCGCGAACGACAGGTTGGCGCTCGATAGCCGCTCGTTCGCATCAGCAAGAGCTTGGACGGTCTCGCGCTGCTTTCTGTAGAGCAAGTGCAGTCGCTGCGCTGCGATAGCCGGAACGAGGAACAGGGCGACACTCCAAGACGAAACTGTCTCGTAGCTGTAGACAAGGACGGCGACCATCGGCGCATAGAGCGGCAAACTGCCGACAAGCGGCGGCGCAAAGGTTGCGGCCATCGCCCAGTAGGTGTTTGCGCCCCGTATCGCCGGGGCGACCGGACCAAGAACCAGGCCCGTCGCCGTTTCGGTCGTGAACGCGGCGAGAACCATCGCGAACGTACCGAGGAGGCCACCGCCCGTGAAGTGCGCCACGGCCAGGGCGGCGAACGAGGCGGAAACGCCTTCCAACACCCGAAGCGACGTCCAAGTCGCCCAGCGCAAGATGGGCTGCGATGTGTCCCTCCGTGGAAGATCGACCAAGAGCCCTGCAGCCGCAACGATTGCGGCTGGCAACGGGCCGAGGGCCACCGCAGCGAAGACGAAGATCAGAGAGCCTGCGGAAAGCTCCCCGCCCGGAAACGGAACCGTCGCACGTTCGACGACGATCGCCACCACTACCAACACGGCGACGGTGATCGGGTTTCGAATCCCATAGCCCGCGAGAACGAGGCCAATCACCGTGAAAACAGCGGCCGAGGCCAGGGCTCCGACCCAGACGTACAGGGTCCGGTCGCGAGCCGGAACATTCAGATTCGGCGAAAGTTTCGTCATCGTCTTGAAATCTCCCCCGAAAGGGGTATAACCTGAAGCTGCCGTCAGTCCCCTAGCCGAGGAGCATCCCGGTGAGGAAGCAATTCATTTCTCTCGTCGCGCGCGCTGCAATCGCGGGCGACGGCAAGATGTGGTAGAGCCGACTTAATCTGTCGTTTTCTGTCGCCCGCGGGCATCCCTCCATCGGGGGGTTGTCCACAGGCGGTGGATAACGTGCAGAACCTGAGAAACCAGTTGGACTGGGTGATTTGAGCACCCTGTGCGAGCTGGTTGTCGAC
>Ga0105240_10013702_pt1 | contig 11110 bp, 4 predicted proteins | sample KBSC54metaG_FD_80426 | JGI IMG/M metagenome (GOLD analysis project Ga0105240, IMG submission 80426) | Corn rhizosphere microbial communities from Kellogg Biological Station, Michigan, USA - KBS C5-4 metaG | ecosystem: Host-associated > Plants > Roots > Rhizosphere > Soil | place: Michigan, USA...
ACCAGCGTCTGCTCGTATTTCTTTCCGATGTCATCGCGCCAGGGAGTTACTGCGACACGCAGTCCCGCGTTTCGCTTTGGATCTTCCTGCTCCCGCTGCCGCGCCATGATTTCCATCGCGCCCTGCACCTGCGACACCGTGACGTTCGCGCGGAGCCGCGCCACCACGCCCTGCAGCCAAGGTGGACTATTCTCTGTAACCCGCAGCGGCAGCCACATCTCCACATCGGAGTAGGGGAACTCGAAGTCCGCCGGCATCACACCCACGATGGTGTAAGACTCGTCCGAGATAATCAGCGACCGTCCGACCACGCCGGGGTCTTCGTGGAATCTCCGTCGCCACAGCCGGTCACTCAGGAGCGCCTCGTGATCGCCATCGCCCAGCGTCCTGCCTAACCGGGCGCGTACTCCCAGCAGCGGGAACAAACCCGCCGTCGCCCGCCGTGCGACTACCTGGTCGGGTTCACCCTCGCCATAGATCGTCACCTCGTCACGCAGGTGCCCGGCGATCTTCTCGAACAGGTCCGCACGCGTCTCCAATATTCGATAGTCGGACGTCGAGACGCCGTTGCGATTAACCTTCGTGCTCGATTCCTCGATCCGCACCATCCGCGAGACCTCTGCGAAATCCGGAGGCCTCAGCAATACTGCGTCTACGATGCTGAAGATCGCGGTATTGGCTCCGATTCCGAGCGCTAGAATCACTAGCACCGCCAGCGCGAACAGCGGTCTCTTACGCAATCCGACCAACGCCCATCTCAACTCGCGAAGCATACTAAAGAATTAGTACTTCTCTGCCGCAATGTCAATACTCGTGGTGGCACGAACTATTTCTGTCGTAGGTTCATCTTTTTAAGGTCATCGAGAGTGTTGCGTGCCTCGGCCACGTTGGGATCTTGTCGGAGCACTTCCGAAAGCTGAGCCACTGCCTCATCTACGTGCCCAGTCCTCGCGAAGGCGATGGCCAGATTGTAACGAGCTCCAATATCGGCGGGCTTCGCGTCCACGACCACCTTGAACTCGCGCGCCGCATTTTCGAAGCGATTCCCTTGCGATTGGACAAGGCCCAGGTTGTAGTGCGCATCGATATCGTCTGGCCGCAGACGAAGTCCGGATGAGAATTCGCTGATCGCATCTTCAATCCGGCCTAGCGCACCAAGTGATGCGCCCAACCGGAAATGGGTATCGGGGTCGCTCGGCTTCAGCGTTTCGGCGATCTTCAATTCTTCAACCGCCCGATCGTGCTTGCCCTCCTCGGCCAGAACTTGCCCGAAGGCGGAGCGGGCCACCACAAAGAATGGGCGAATCCGAACCGTCTCCTGAAGTTGGCCCTCTGCGGCTGACAGATCGCCACGAGCTTCATCGACAGCGGCAAGATTATACCGGGCGACATAGTTATCGGTGGTCACTTCGATTGCGTGTTGATAGAGGGAGATGCTGTTGCGCCAGTACTGTATCTGAAGCCAGGTGAGAGACAGACACGCCACGCCCACACAATTGGCTAAAGTCGTCGCGGCCCAAGGCCTGGTGCGTAGAAGGTCCGCCGCAGTCCAAACCAGCGCAACAAAGATACCCATCAGTGGCAGATAGGAGTATCGATCCGCGTAGGCCTGGCTGCCGACCTGGATGATTCCGATCACAGGCAGCAGCGAAATGAGATACCAAAGCCAGCCGACCAGCAGGTAGGGACGTCTAGTCGCCTGCCAAACACAGGCGGCCGTCACGAGCCCTAGAAAAAGGGCGGCTGCCAGCGTGGGCAAAGGCGAAAAACTTGTGGGATAGGGATAAAAGACGGCCAGGTGTAACGGCACCAGAGCCTTATAAAGGTAGATCCAATAGGAAACCACCGCGTTCGCGAGGCGCGTCGATGTCGGGATCAGCTCCAGCGAAACTGCCGCACCAACGTCCTTGTGTACAACATACGTGACAACGGAAACGGCTAGTGAGAGGGCTAAGAATGGGAGCTTTTCGACAAGCCGTAAGCCACGCCGTAGCGGCCAGAAATCAATCAATACCAGTAAGAGCGGTACTGTGACGAGCATGGGCTTCGCCATCAACCCGAGGCAGAAAACTACCAAAGTGGAGATATACCGGGAAGCCGTTGGCCGCAAAGAATACTTCAGATAAACCCAGAGAGTTAGGGCTTCAAATAGGGCGCTCAGTACATCTTTCCGCTCGGCGATCCACGCAACACTCTCCACGTGCATAGGATGAAGCGCAAACAAGAACGCTACCATCGCGCTCATCCACCGGGCGCCGGTCATTTGCGCGAAAACTACAAACCACACCAGGGCAGTGAGGGCGTGAATCAAAACGCTGGTTAAATGATGCAGGCCACTGTTCATCCCGAAGAGCGTGTAGTCCAACATGTGGGAGAACCAGGTCAGAGGGAACCAGTTGCCGGCAAAGGACGAAGTAAGTGCCCATCGCAGACCGGCTAATGTTATCCCGTTTTTAACAACTGGATTGTTGGTGACGTAATCGGGATCATCGTACGATACGAAATCGAAAGTGCGGACTTGGGCGTACACCAGGACGATTAAAACCAGGAGGGCAAAGTAGAGCCAGGAATCAGACAGAACGCGAGACGGGGGGGTGGAGATCTGTTGCGGCGGTTGTTTCGATTTTCGCCTTGTGGCCATTTTGAGCCAACTTCAAATTAGGCAATTCCCCCCGGGATAAAGGAAAAGGCCAGCTTCCCTCGTTGCGGAGAAAAGCTGGCCTGAATGTCTGCACAGGTGCGGGCAGCGACTAGAAGTGTAGGCGGATGCCAAACTCCATCTGACGAGGTGTACTCACCGAGCCAGTGATGCGGCCAAATGTCGAGGGACTGGTGATGCGCAGATCCGCCGACGCCGGGTTGCTCATGGCGTTGTGGTTCAGGACGTTGGTGAACAGAAAGCTGAGATCCGCTCCCATTCCTTCACGCCAGAAGCTGACTGTCTTGGTCACCGAGAGATCTACGTTCCAACGCGGCAGGCCGCGCAGCGCGTAGCCCGCGCAGCTCTGGTCGAATCCGAGAACACACTTGCGGAATTCGCCGTAGACTGCGGCGGGGTCGGAGAACATGTTCACGCCGAAGGTGTTCGTGGTGCCGACGCCGCCAGAGCCCGCAATACCGTAATTGGCGGAAGTGCCGCCGGTATACGGTCCGGTGCCCTGGGCATTGGTGGTGAGCGCGGTAGTCGCCGAGGAAGCCGTGCTGACTTCACCGAAAGCCTGCTGGCCAACGGCGGTCCCGCTTTCGACATAGTTGGGAACGATGGCGGCACCGCTCTGCGCTGTAAACAGCGGAGAGAAGTTCCAGCCACCCAACACTTTACCGATCGGTCCCTTCTGCGCGCGCATAAACTTCGGCGAGTAATAGAGTGCAAAGTTGTAAATGAACTTCAGATCGAACGGCTGCACTCCATAGTTGTTCTGCATGTCGTAAACGTCCAGCGCGGTGTTCGAGCTGGTCGCCTGCGAAGTGGTTCCCGTACCCAGCGCGCGGCCCCAGGTGAAGTTGCTGGTGCCAGTGATGCCATGGAAATCACGGATGTGGTACGAAACGAACAAGGCGTTGTAGTTGCCGTAACCGTTGGCGGTGTTGGCGACGTACGTGTAGCCTTGGCTGGTTGACGTGCCGGGGAGCGGCTGGCTGACCAGGCTGCGGCCGAGAGTCCAGGACGGCGCTTTATAGAGCGCAGTCCACAGATCCGAAACCGCGGTATTCTTGATCGCGGTCGCGTTCTTGGACGCTACGGCGGCGGTGCAGCTTGCGAAGCCGGCGCAGTATGCCGAGTTCGCTCCGCCCAGTGCCGCCTCAAAGAACGGCTGTGCGGCAGGCGTACCGCCGGCGTTTACAGCGAAGTAGGTCTGTGAGAAGGCATTGGCGAACGACTGTCCACCGAGCGTCATCATGTACGGCACCGCATCCAGGTTGAGAGCTTCCATTTCGTTGCGAATGATGCGGCCCACATAGCCGATTTCCATGCTCATCGACTTCGAAAGCTGACGTTGAATGGTGACCGTCACGTTGTCCGTCCGTTCCGGGCGATACTTGGGATCGAGGAACGTGACGTCGCTGGCGCCCGCATTACCGCCCACGCCGGGGAAGTATGGCTGCGACAGGGTCTGCGATACCGAAGGAAGCGGAACGCTGAGGCCGTCCACGCCGATGCGGAAGACCGAACTGGGATCGACGCCGCCGCTACCAAGGCACTGTCCTGTTTTGCTGACACCCGGGCAGGAAACCGCCTGCAACAAGCCCGGAGGCAGCAGTGGCACCAGCAACAGATTGACGCCGTTTAGCCGACCGAAGATGCGGCCGTAGCCGGCGCGAATCACGGTCTTGTTGTCACCAAACAGGGAACCCAGAACGCCATTCGTGAACTTCGGATTCCACGCAACTGAGACACGCGGGCTGAGTCCGCCGTAGAACGGATCATAGGGATATTTCGGATGTCCGTTGATGTTCGGGGTTAGGGCGAAGCCGAACGTGGGCTGCAAAGCTTGGCCGGAGAGGGCCGCGGCTTTACGCTGCGCCAGGTATTGTTCTGCTTCCACCTGATTGCCGTTTGAATCCACCAGCGAAACCTGCTTGCCGTTCAATTCGTAGGGCGGCATTTCCAACTCATAGCTCAAGCCGTAAGTCAAAGTGACGGTCGGCTTCAAGTGCCACGTATCGGAAGCGTACAAGTTGTAAGAGGGGATGATGCTCTGATCGTAGGCTGAGGCACCCACCGGTCCCAGTGTGAGATTGGAGCCGCTGCGGGTGTAGACCACCTGCGATTGAGCCACCATTCCCAATACGTAAGCGTACTGAGTATTGAAAGTGGTCTGCTGGTTGGACGGTACCGCGGTGGGATAGTTAAAGCCACCGAAACTCGTATTCGATGAGGTCACCTGGTATACGATCTGGTTGTTGATACCCTGGCCGTTGTCGGTGCGCGAGTGATAGTCGAAGTTACGTTGATAGTTGCCACCAATCTGGACCAGGTGGTTGCCCTTGATCATGGTGACGTCGTCTTTGACCGTTTTGTCCTGGCCGTCCCAGAAACGCTGGCGCACGTTCTGCGTGTTCACGTTGAAAGGAATCAGGGCGTTGGAGCTTTCGCCGCCGATCTCCACCATGCCGCCCAAACCGGGCACCTGCGGCGTGGCGCTGGCTGCGCCCCACTGCCACCAGTTGCGGCTGTAGTTGAAGTTGAACGTATTCGTGATGGTCGGGCTAATTGTGGTGGTCAAACCAGCCACGATCAGCGATGGGATCTGCGGACGGTTGGCCACTGGAGACGCTGTGCCGAAAGTCGTGCCGGGCAGCACCCCACCGATGTCCACCTGGTTGGTGGTCAAGTTGGCGATACGCGTATAACGATAAGTCCCGAAAAAGCGGTTCTTGTCGCCAAAATCATGATCGATACGGGCCACGTAGCTGTTCTGGGTTAGTGGCGCGCGGATTGTAGTCAGGAAGCCCTGCGTGTTGTTTTGATCTCCGCTGGCATAGCCTGGATCATTCGGCAAAGGCATCTTATCCCAAATCGCCTTGATGGTCGGGTTGAGGCCGATACCGCGTGGGTCGCACAGTCCCGTGCCGCAGCTGGCGGGCTGGTAGGTCACTCCGTTCACCGTGACCGGGCTCGGATTGAGGTTGTAGGGTTGATACTTTCCGCTGGCATCGGCGATCTGGATTACGCCGGCCCGCAACAGCTGCGAGGGCACCAGGCGCTCGTAGGTACCAACGTTCGGAAAGCGGCTGCCTTCGTAGTTTACAAAGAAGAACGTCTTGCCACCCAAAAGTTTGGGAAGCAGGATGCCCCCCAGCGAACCGCCAAAACGGCTGCGGTGATTCTTTGGCAGGGGTGTGTAGGGCAAGCCATTCGCGGGAGTGTGATTCGCAACCCAGGTGTTGGCCGCGCCGATGTTGGTGGCGTAGTAGAAGCCGTAGGCCGAGCCGTGATATTGGTTCGTGCCGCGCTTCGTCACCATCTGGATCTGGCCACCGATCGAACCCGAAAAATCGGCCGTCTGGTTAAACGTTGACACCTTGAATTCTTCAATACTCTCGACGGGAGTCGGCACAATGCCCGAAGGGCTGCCGTTGGTCTGGGTTCCACCACCACCCGTGAAGTTGGTCACGTAGCTGGTGTTGTTGCCTGCCATGTCGTCGGAGTTGTTGCCGCCGTCCAACATGAACACATTCTGGTCAGACATCGCGCCTGCGGTCATACCGCCCGGCGTGGTGCCGGGTTGCAGGACAGCGAGAGTCGATACGTCGCGGCCCATGTTCGGAAGCGACATCAGGGCCTCTTGCGTCAGTGTGCTTCCGACGGCGGCATTCGTCGTCTGCAATTCCGCGCCAACCGAAGCCGTAACCTCGACCGTAGTGGTCGTCGAGCCAACCTTTAATATGGCGTTAATCGTTAAGGCGGTACCGACGTCCACCTTCTGTGCGGCGATCTTGAATACCGTAAAACCCTGTTTGGTCACCACCACGCTGTAAGTTCCGGGAACTACGGTAGCGAAAACGTAGCGTCCGGCATCGTTGCTCAACGTGGTTTGGCTGGCGCTGGTTGCGGTATCCGTCAGTTTAACTTCAGCACCAGGAATTGCGGAGTTCTGTTCATCCGTGACCAGACCCGCAATTGAAGCATTAGATGTTGCTTGTGACCAGGCTGGCGTGGTGCAAAGGCTCGACATCAGCCCCATGCAAATGATCGACAACCCGAAGAATAAGCGAGAATTCCCAAAGCGAGTGAGCGTAACGCTCATTAAATATCCCCTCCCTAAAAATCTTGAAAACCTGCCCAAAGTGCAGGTAGACCCCTAACTCGATTGCGAAAAACCTGGACCGGGAGAGATTGATGGATCGGTTGTGAAATAACTCCGCACCAGACGGCGAGAGCCCCAAGACGTTCGAGAACCAACCAAATCAGTGAGCATGGCGCTCATCTCTCCACACGTACTAGAACTAAACCCGCTAACGTGGCGTCTTACGCGGAGACGAAGACTCAATAGGATATTGTGGAATTCTATGGCTACCCGATAGCGTTGTCAAGGAAACTGTCATATTTCGACAAATTCGTTGCAATCAGCAACAAGATCCTTTTCACACTGTGATTCAGAGGCACGCTGCCGTCGATTTTTTCGCCACAAGTGTTACCAGCCAGCGAAACGCGTCAACCTACGTAAGATGCAGGTAGACGGGGGTTTATGCGTTTATGTCTACTCATGTAAACATTTTGGCTGCGTAACTCGCGTGGTAAACTCAAGTTGTTCCTCCCCATGGACTTCCTAAAAGGCCTGAATACGCAGCAGCGGGAAGCGGTGAGCCAAACCGAGGGTCCGCTCCTGATTCTGGCCGGCGCGGGCAGCGGCAAGACTCGCGTCATTACCCACCGCATCGCCCACATCATCACCTCCCGCAAAGTTCCGCCGAGCGCCGTTCTCGCCGTCACGTTCACCAATAAAGCCGCCCGCGAAATGCGCGAGCGGGTTGCCGCACTGCTTGAAAACGAAGGCCTGGAGTCGTCCCCTAATGTCTCGACCTTTCACTCGTTCTGCGTCCGGCTGCTGAGACGCGATGGAGATCCCCTGGCCAAAGTCCGGCCTGGTTTCAGTCGCCGCTTCAGTATCTACGACGACGAGGACCAACTCGGCATCATCAAAGCCAGCTATCGGGGTAAAGGGTTGGACGAAAAGGACTTCATACAGTACAGGGTCGCGCTTTCGAGGATCAGCGCCGCCAAAAACCGCAACCAGACCCCTCAGGACCTGTACAAGGACGCGGTTACGCAGGAAATGGAGCGCGTCGCCGCCCTTTACGAGGACTACGAAAAGGCCCTTCGTACCGCCAACGCACTGGATTTCGACGACTTACTGCTCGAAGCGGTACGCCTGCTGAAGACTGACGATGCCACCCGCGAGACCTGGAACAACCGCCTGGCTTACGTCATGATCGACGAATACCAGGACACCAACCGTAGCCAGTACGAGTTGATGCGTTTGCTTTCGGAAAAGCACGGCAACGTCTGCGTGGTGGGCGACGAAGACCAGTCGATCTACAGTTGGCGCGGCGCGGACCTCCGCAACATCCTGGACTTCGAGCGCGATTTTCCGCGCGCCCGGACCATCCGCCTCGAGCAGAATTATCGGTCCACCAAGAACATTCTGGCTGCCGCCGGCGCGGTGGTTGAAAACAACAAGGCACGTAAGGGTAAGAAACTCTGGACCGATGCGGACGAGGGTGCTTTGCTCGGTTTGTATGCGGGTTACGACGATCAGAACGAAGCGCTCTTTATCGCCGACACCACTGAAAAACACCTGGCTGCCAACCCGCAGGATTCCGTCGCGATCCTCTACCGCACCAATTCCCAGTCCCGGCAGATTGAAGAGGCATTGCGACGCTACGGTCGAAAGTACAACGTCGTCGGCGGCTTCAGTTTCTACCAGCGTTCCGAAATCAAAGACACCGTCGCCTACCTGAAACTGGCGGCTTCGAATACCGATTCGGTCAGCCTCCTCCGCATCATTAATACTCCCGCCCGCGGGATCGGGCGGACGACCGTCGAACAGATCGAGAAATACGCCCGCGACAACAACATCAGTTTGTGGGAGGCGATCGGCCGGGTAATCGACGATCAGTCGCTCTCGACGCGTTCGCAGTCTTCACTGGTGACCTTCCGCAATCTCATCCAGGACTTGTCGCTGGTGGCGAGCGGATCTTCCCTGCCCGACCTCCTGAAGTTCATCCTGGAGCGAACCGGCTATCGAAGGATGCTCGATGTCGAGAAGACTCCCGAATCCGAGACGCGCCTCGAAAACCTGAACGAGTTGATCAACGCCGCAACCGAAGCGGCGGAGCGCGGCGAGAGCATTTCGGACTTCCTCGACCATGCCGCCCTGGTGGCGGACGCCGATGCGTACGATGAAAAAGCAACCGTCACGCTAATGACGCTGCACAATGCGAAGGGCCTGGAATTCCCGGTGGTCTTCCTCGCTGGAATGGAATTGGGACTCTTCCCGCACAGCCGGTCGGTGGACTCCGTGGATGGCCTCGAAGAAGAGCGGCGTCTGTGCTACGTCGGCATGACGCGCGCCCGCAAACGCCTGATCCTCACCTGGGCGAAGTATCGCCGCCGCTTTGGCGGTGGTGAGCAGGAGCGGTCCACTCCCTCCTGGTTCCTCGGTGAAGTTCCGCCCCACCTGATCACCAATCTAGGCCCGCAGGACCAATCGGGCGAAGTCGATCTGCTGACCGAGCGTCACGACGTGCGGCAGGCAGCCAAGCGCAATACGTATACAGGCAAAACCTACAATTCGCTCGATAACATTCAGCAGTTCTTCGGTGAGCGCGGCATGTCCTTCAACGGTGCCAGCAGCAACCGGCCCGGCGCCACTTCACAGAAGACTCCGCCTACGCCGTTGCCCCGTCCGTTGATGGGCAACGCGCCGCTCACCAAGCCCTTGACCGCAGCCCAGCCCCGCAAAGGAACGCGCGCTGGAATGACCGTGGAGCACCCCAAATACGGCACCGGCACCGTGGTCCGTCGCGAGGGAGATGGGGAAGATGCTAAAATTACCGTTAACTTCCCTCGTTATGGGCTCAAGAAGCTAATCGAAAAGTACGCAGGGCTGAAAAGAAACTGAATGAATACGAAGACCATCACTGATAAGCCGGAACGCAAGAAACTGAAACGCGCAGCGCGCAAAAAGGCCGCCCCTAAGGCGAAGCGTGCAGCGGGCGTAGCTCGCGGTTCCGAGAAGAAAAAGATTCGTCACCAAACTCAAGGCCAGCGCAAGCGGTAGCCACTCTTTCCTGGGGGCAGGCGCGCTCGCCTGCCTCTTTCACCTTCCTCCCATATGGGAAAATAGTATCTTGACGATCGTCAAGGATGGAATCTTCTACGCGCTGGGCTTGAGCCTTGCGGGTGCTCTGGTTGCCTGGATTGGCGGGCCTGCGCTCGCATCGCCGCTCTGGCTGCTTGCTCTCTTCTGCCTCTACTTCTTCCGTGACCCTGACAGAACCGTCCCCCCGGGCAACGTTGCTGTGTCGCCGGCAGACGGCAAGGTTGTGGCCGTCAAACCCGAAGGCCCGCAAGTCACCCGTATCAGCATCTTCCTGAACGTATTCGATGTGCACGTCAATCGTTCTCCGATTGCCGGCACCATACGCAAAGTGCAATACCAGGAAGGAAAGTTTCTGGTAGCCAGCCGCGAGGAGTGCTCCACGCAAAACGAACAGAACGTCGTCACGGTCGAGGGCGAAGGTACCAGTGTCGTCTTCAAACAGATCGCCGGGTTGATCGCGCGGCGCATCGTCTTTCGTAAGCAACCGGGCGATCATGTGTCTACCGGCGAGCGTATCGGCCTCATCAAGTTCGGGTCGCGGATGGATGTGCTGCTGGGGCCCGAGTGGGAAATAATAGTGAAACCCGGACAGCGCGTCTCGGCAGGTTCTAGCGTGCTCGCGCGGCGCCGCGAAACAGGAAGACCCAATGGGGCTTAAAGAGCGTCTCACAGATCCGCGCTCGCCCGACCGGCGTCCCCGGCGCGCTGCATATGCATTGCCGACATTATTTACGGCCGGCAATATTTTTCTGGGCTACATCGGAATTCTGAGATCGTTCCGCGGGGCCATGCAGGCGGCCACCGGCGCTCCCGGAGCACACGAACACTTCACCATCGCGGCTACCGCTATCATGGCGGCGGGTGTGCTCGACGGACTCGACGGGCGGATTGCCCGCATGACCAACACCACCAGCGATTTTGGCCGTGAAATGGACTCCCTCGCCGACGTCATCAGCTTCGGTATCGCGCCCGCTGTACTGGCTTTCGCCTGGGGCGTTCAGTTCGTCGAACCCACTTTCGGCGCGCACATTCGCACTCAGCTTTTCAACGCCGGCTACTTCATTGCGTTTTTGTTTCTACTCTGCGGCGCGGCCCGCCTGGCACGCTTCAACGTCCAGAAAAATCCTGTCCCCAAGAACCCGGGACGCCCCGATCGCAAATACTTCGTCGGGCTGCCCATTCCTGCGGCGGCCGGAATGGTGTGCGCGGTCGTTTTCGCCGCGGATGGCGAACCGTTGATTACCTGGCAGGTCTCCGCCGCATGGCTGGCTTTGCTCTTG
>Ga0105240_10013707_pt1 | contig 11109 bp, 8 predicted proteins | sample KBSC54metaG_FD_80426 | JGI IMG/M metagenome (GOLD analysis project Ga0105240, IMG submission 80426) | Corn rhizosphere microbial communities from Kellogg Biological Station, Michigan, USA - KBS C5-4 metaG | ecosystem: Host-associated > Plants > Roots > Rhizosphere > Soil | place: Michigan, USA...
CTTATGCCGAGCTGGTGGCGGTGCCCTATTCATTGGTAACGCACATCCCGGACGGCCTGACACTGGAGGATGCAGCGGCGGTCCCGCTGATAGCGGTGACCGGCGACCAGTTGGTTCGCGACGCGGCCCAGGTTCAGCGAAGTCAGCGGGTCCTGATCACGGGCGCGCTCGGCAGCGTTGGCCGGGCCGCGGTGCACTCGGCCATCAAAATGGGTGCGCAGGTCATCGCGGGGGTGAGGAAGCGACAGCTCGCCGAGGCACGTCTCCTCAACGCCGCAGAGACGGTGGCGATCGACGACGAGGCGGCGATCGCCGCTCTAGCCACTGTCGATGCCCTGGCCGATACCGTCGGCGGAAACGTGGCGGCGACATTGATAGCTAAGGTGAAATCCGGCGGCCACGTGGGGTACGTGTCCGTACTGCCCGAAGGCACGGTGGCCGCGAATCCGCAGGTCAAGATCACTCGCGTCTTCGCGCGCCAGGATGCGTCCAAAGTACGCGAATTTCTGGACGACCTGCGCGATGGAAAATTCGTGCTGCCCATCGGGCGCCGGCTGCCGCTGCACGATGCCGCAGAAGCGCATCGTCTAGGTGAAAAAGGCGGCGTCGGCAAGATACTGCTGCTGGCGCCGTAGCGTGAAAGGCCGGCGTCAGTCGATTACGCAGTCGTCTGGCTCGTCACTCGGGGGCGAAGCCGAGCTCGCGGCCTATGCCACGCAACACCTGCTTCAGGAGCGCGGTCGATATCTTCCCCAGTTTGGTTGCATCGGATGCGTCGATGGTGGCGATCTTGGCGCCGCGAATGACGGACGCGACCGGCAGACCGGCAGCGGCAAGATTAGTCACGGCGACATCGGAAGGCCAGCCTCGGTTCTCGGCGCTGGTAATCATGACCACCCAAAGCAGATTGTGAGCCTCTTCCAAACCTCCATTAGAAACGACCAAAGCCGGCCGCGATTGCCGTGTCGCCCGATCCGTGTACGGAAATGGAACCTTGACGACATCGCCCTGCTTAAAGCTTGCCATAAGCTTTTCTGTCCGCCGCAGAATTCCACTCGCTGAACGTGTGGAACGGATCGTCACCCTCCGCGACCTGCCGTGCCTTGGTGATAATGACCCGTTGCCCATCAATTTCGTAGACCAGCTCATCGCCATCCCGCAGGTGCAATGCCGCACGGACCGGTTGCGGAATTGTCGTTTGCGCTTTGGTAGTCAATTTGCTCGTGATCATGGAGCCTCCTACTTGTAAGGAACTTCCTTACTGTAAGGAAATTCCTTCCCAGTGTCAATTTGGTGACGACCTGGCTTCCCGTCGGGACCCGCGGCGGGAAGGTACGCGCCTCGCTGCGAGATTGAACTCCGCTTCTCCGGCGTACCGGGCGGCTATTTTTTCAACTTGGAGAAGTCGCCGGCATCGTGCCTCTCGGGCAACTGCTCTCCATCGCCCCAGGTACGATTGACGATGATGCCACGCTGCACCGCAGGGCGCAGGGCGATCTGGTCGGTCCAACGGACCAGGTTTTTATACTCGTGAACGGCGAGAAACTCGGCCGCTCCATAGACCGCGTTTTTGCCGACGGCCCCATACCAGGGCCAGATCGCCATATCGGCAATGGTGTACTCAGCGCCCGCAATGTACTCGTTGTCGGCCAGCTGGCGGTCGAGCACGTCGAGCTGGCGCTTGACCTCCATCGCGAAGCGGTCGATTGCATACTCGATCTTCGTCGGCGCGTACGCATAGAAATGCCCGCAGCCCCCGCCGAGATAGGGCGTGGCGCCCATTTGCCAGAACAGCCAGGAAAAGCATTCGGCGCGCTGGGTAATATCGTCAGGAATGAATGCGCCACCGAATTTCTGGGCCAGGTAGAGCAGTATTGCACCGGACTCGAACACGCGGGTAGGTGTCGGCGTGCTGCGATCGAGCAGCGCAGGAATTTTTGAATTCGGATTCACCGCCACGAAGCCCGAACCGAACTGCTCGCCTTCGTTGATTTTGATGAGCCAGGCATCGTATTCAGCGCCCGTGTGGCCCTTGGCGAGCAGCTCTTCCAACAGGATGGTGACTTTTTGACCGTTCGGCGTCGCCAGCGAGTAAGGCTGCAGCGGGTGCCGCCCGACGGGCAGCTCCTTGTCGTGCGTCGCACCGGCAATCGGCCGGTTGATGTTGGCGAAGGGTCCACCGTTACCCTTGTTCCACACCCATACCTTGGGTGGAGTATAAGAAGCCGCGTCAGTCATGGTGATGATGCCTATTCGTAAACTGAACGAAATCTGCGCTGGAGACCCAAGCTCCACCGGTCAAGCTTACCTCATTTGGGCGCGTGCCAGACCTGATCCAAGTCGACCTCCGAATCGTTACGGGCGGGCATTCTGCGCGACGGAGGACGACGCGGGCGTGTACCAGATGGGCGAGGCCCAGGCGCGCTCCTGGATGGTGGCGGGCGCGTCCTTCGGCAGCGGCTTGCCGCTCTTCACCGCCAGGATGGTCGACCAGCGCGGCGTCGGAATCTCCAGCACCCGCAGGTAGTAGACGGCCGGGATGTGCTCGTCGAACTCCGGATCCTGCCAGAGCGTGCTCAACTGCGTGGCACCGATGCTGTTCGTGTACGTGGCTTTGGCCAGATCGACGGTGCTGCCAACGGAAGGCCCCCTGCCCGTCTTGGGGTCCGCCTGACGATCGCCCGACAGCGCCACATCGAAGATCTTCTCCTGGTAGCGGCCGTTGTCCAGCCAGACTTTGACGACCTGAGCGCGGTCCAGATTGGCCGCGGCGGGATCCTTTATCGCGAGAATGGCGAAGCGCGGCGCCTTGCTCGAGGCGGTGCGGGCGGGTAGATCGGCACCCATCGGCACGCCACGTTCATAGGCAGTCTTTGCCCAATCCTTGGCCTGCAGCAGGTTCTGATCGTAGTCCCAGCCGCCGAAGAAGCGGACTTTGATCTTCGGGCCCGAGGTGGCGAAGGTTTCCTTGCGCCGCAGCGCATCGAAAATCGACTCACGAGTGTTCTTCTCCGCCCATACACCGGTCAGATTGCCGGGGCTGGTATCCAACAATCCCCCCGACTCTTTGGACAATTTCGCATCCAAAATCTTCTTCTGGGTTTTATCCGCTTCGGCCACCAAGTGCCCCGCATCCAATCCGGCCAGTGTGCCGCCGTAGGTATCTTCGGTCGAGGTACTCAGGCCGTTGTGATAATCGCTCGCACCGATCATTCCGAACTTATATGGATTGGTACCGACCTGAGAGCCGATGACGAGCCCTCGTCCGTAGGCATCGCGCAGATAACTGCCGTGGACGGAGCTCTTCGCCGGGGAAATCAGCAGATGGTCGAAGATTTCGAAGTTGGCGAATTCATCGTTCGGCGACAGCGCCGGGTGCGTCTCGGAGGCACCCTTACCCTGGGAAATCTCGTTCAGCGGCTCATTGAGCGCGCGCCGCTGCGCGTAGTGTTCATCGATCGGCCTGCCATCGCTGTCCTTCCAGTCGAACATCAACCCATTGCTGGCATTGGCATTGTGCGAAATGGAGAGAACATCGAGTCCCTTCTTCCGGTTCTCCTCCAGGTAGGTCCAGAGATCCTCGGGTCTATTGGAATCCACCGAGGTGAACGGCAGAGGCGCCGTATCGCCTCTAAAAATAATATTACGGTGCAAATTTGCGCCGTTGGGCATCGAACCCCATTCGTAGGCGATGAAGGTAGTGAATTTTCCGGGTTGATAGCTGCTGTTGGCGGCATCGATTTCCGACTGCCACGCGCTTTTGACCAGGGGCACCGTATCGACGCCGGCGACCGTCTTGGAAGAAAGAAAGAGATGCACCAGCTCCCAGAAAGCCTTGGGTCCTTCGTCGCGAAGTCTCTTGCCGATTTCGCTCTTGGATAGCTGGCTGTTCGGATTGTCGAGCTGATTTATCACGCCGATGTTCTCTGCGTGGTCGGTCACCGCCATGAAATCCAGCGGTTCCTTGCGCTTGATGCTATCGCCCAGGTAGGACACCTTTTCACCACGAGCGAAGCGATACGCGTCTTTCGGCGCGATTTCACCGCCGAGGAAAACATATGCATCGAAAGAGTATGAGGTGTGCAGATGCAGATCCCCGAAAAAGGCCTCCCGCAGTGGATTGGAGGGGATATCCCCGCCCTTCTCGGCCGCACCGACCGTAAACGCTCCCACGGTGGCTCCCAGCAAGGCCGCCGCGACCGCGACGGGCAATCTTCTTGTCGACTTGATTTGCATGGTTATTCGCCTTCCTTCCCCAGAATATTTGCGATGGAAGGAATCTTAGGGTCGCGACGGTTATACGGTCAGTCGAACCTCAGTCACCAATAAGTAACGAAAAGACCATTTTGTTATCGGGCGAGACCCTACTTACCTAGTAAAGACGCAAAGGTCGCGCCGATCAAATAAAACACGGCTGAAACCCCATACATCGCACGACTGAGAAACGGGTAACTATCCATCGGGAGCCGCGCGGCAACTCGCGGCTCCGGCTCCGGCTCCGGCTCCCGCTTAGAACGACGCGCGCACCAGGAGCCGTACGTCCCTGCCCGGGAGGATCACCTCGTCCTTGTTGAGCGCCACCGCATTGCGCTGCACCGAGTCCGTCAGGTTCCGGCCAACCAGCGCCAGTTGCAGGTCCGGGAACGCCGACCACGGCCGCCAGCCCACCTGGGCATCGATCGACACGAAGCCCGCCGTGCGCGTCTCGGCAGTGGCGACCTCGTTCTGGGCGGCGGAATACTTCACCAGCACGTTGGCGTTATAAGCGCCGGCATCCCAGTCCAGTCCCGCGCCGACGTGATACGGCGGAATACGCGGCACGTTTTCGCCGCCGGTGAGCGTGGCGCGCACATAGTCGGCAAGCACTTCCCCTTGCAGCTTACCTGCCGAGGATTCCGCCAGGTCGATGGTCGACTTACCCTCGACTCCCCAGAACTTCGCATCGCGCTGGCCGTAGTTCAGTTGCCTGAGCCCCTCGGAATCTCCAGCCACACAATTCCCTTCGTCATCGCAAGTCCGGCCCGTCAGCTGGCCATAGATGTAGTCGCGAAACTTCGCGCCCCACACGGAGCCGTCGAAGCGCACCTTGTCCAGCCGCACCCTGACCGAGCCTTCGAGCGAGTTCGCCCGCTCCACCTTGAGCGTCGGGTCGCCGGTTTCGAAGGTGCCCGGACCGTCATGCGGACCACGTGCGAAGAGCTCGGTCTGTCCGGGCGCGCGCGCGGCACTCGACAACGTCAGCCCCAGCCGTACGGCTTTGGACGCATCGAATACCAACCCGGCGGAGACGCTGCCCGGGGTGAAGTCGCGCGAAGTCGGCTGTCCCGATGCAGGAGTGCCGTCGAGCTTCACCGACTCGATTCTCGCGCCCGTCTGCAGGCGCAACTTCTCCGACAGCGGGGCTTCGGCGAAGAAAAACGCCGCCGCGGTCTTCGTCGTGGTGGGCAGCAGATAATCCGCTCCTTCGCCCAGCGCGGAGAAGTCACGGTTCTCGACCTGCACCCCCAACGCCGCGCCGGAGAGCGGCCCCATGGCGCCGAAGAGGCCTTCGGCCCGGCCGTCCCATTCCCGGTCCTTGAACGTGGACTGCGGCGCACCGCTCGGATCCCGCTCACTATGCTGGTAGTCCGCATACCCTCCTTCGACGCTCAGCGTCTGCAGAGGGCCAAGGCCGAGCGCGAACGATGACCGCAGCATCTCCTTGGTCTGCCGCATGTCGATGTAGGTATCCTCGCCGGGGATTCCGTACTTCGAGTCGTAGTGAACCACGGCCGCGCCGACGCGGCTGTCGCCGAAGAAATACGAGCTGCCCAGCGAATAGCCGTCGCCGTGGAAGAACGAGTTGTTCTCCTCGCCGCGCGGCGTATCGTAGTCTCCGGTGTGCCGATCGAAGCCGTCGGCGTGAATGGCGAACTGCCCGAGACGGCCATCCAGGGATCCGGAGCCTTGGCGCGCATCGGCATTGGTTCCGTACGTGCCATTCACTTCGCCTTGCAGCGGCTTCTCCGGCAAGGCCGTGGGCACCCGGTTATTGATGGCGTTCACCACCCCGCCGATGGCCTGGCTGCCGTAACGCAACGTCGCGGCACCGCGAACCACTTCGATCCTTTCAGCCGACAGGGGATCGATTGGCACGCCATGGTCGGGGCCGACGTCGGACACGTCGAAGCTGCCGATCCCGTTTTCGAGGACCTTCACGCGCGTGGAATCGAAGCCGCGGATGACCGGCCGGCTGGCACCGGAGGCAAAACCCGACCCCGTTACGCCGGGAATATTGGCGAGTGCGTCGGCGAGATTGGCGCCGCCCTGCTTGAGGATTTCACCTCGATCGACGCTCTCCACGATGGCGGCCAGCGCATCGGGATCCTGTGTCAGCGGCGATGCCGTCACCACGATGGTTTCCGGACGCGGTGCGGTCGAATCCGCGCCGAGAGCAAGAGAGGAAATATAAAGGGAGGTCAGCGCGGTGGTCGCGCCCAAAAATACTTTGCGGGACATAACGATTCCATGATTGGCAGAGTCCAGGCAGCGAATGAGAATTCGATGCGGATAGGCATCGCTTTAACGAGAACATCGTTACCGCGAGACCCGGGGAGGCGGAACGCTTTGGCTTAGCGTTGGGGAGGACCGCGACCCTGCCAGCTGTAGGAAACAGCCGCAATACTGCCGATGCAAACGGCGAGAACGAGTAGAACGAGACCGGACTGGGCAAGAGGCGCCAACGCCGTGAATACCGGCGCGAGCGCGGTTCCACCCTGGGCGACGGCCTGACAGAACGGACAGGCTGCCGGATTCTCGCCGCGCGAATGCGGCGAATTTCGCTCGCGCCCGTCCTTGCCTGCGTTTTGATTATCGGCAGCGGCTAGGCCGCGGGCCGCGTCGACATCGAGCGCCGCGGCGCCCGCAGCCGCTCCGCCTGCCCAGGCGGCGCGCACCGTCGGCATGCCGCTCGCGTGCACGTGCGTCTGCGCGACATAGCCCTGAAACGTGGACGCCAGCAGGCAGAGCAGCACGAGCAAATGCTGCCATCGCGAAGTGAAGATTTGTTTGGATACCCGCGTCATGCTGGAAAAAACGCCGAAAAAACCGTCCTGCTCAGTGCCGTCGAAGGCAATATCCGACGGTTGTTATATAGCATAGACAGCAGCGTTTCAACCCGGCGCATCTGTTCCGGCGCGCGCTGCGGGACTCGACGGCAATCCCAGCCACCGCAGCACGCGCGCTTGCCGGCCGCGCAGCAGCGACGCGAGAATTTCCCGGTCGGAGGCCGACAGCGCCGGACTGCGCAGATGAACATAGGTTGCCGCCACGCACAGCACGCCGCCGCCCAACAGCTGCACGATCGCCGGCACGTGCAGCGCCTGCTTCAATGCAAAACACGCCGCGACGAAGACTCCCCAGATGACCAGGGTGGTGACTGCCGCCCGCAAGGCATGGGTCCAGCGAGCGCGGTCGCGCACCATCCACCAGATGAAAAGGTTCTTCAGCACATCGGCGCTGCCGGTGGACAGCGCGGCGCCATAGATGCCCCACAGAGGCGCAAAGACGAGCATGGTCCCGATGTTGTAGATGACGAAAATCTTGCTCAACAGAATCGCCGCCGCCTTTTCCTCGTACTGCGCCACCAGGGTGACCGGCACGGAGATGACGCTCAAGGTGGCGAACCCCATGATCACCGGCAAGAGACTGGAATGCTCGATGAACTTCCCGCCGAACAACACCGCGACGATTTCCCGGTGATAGACCAGCGAGTAGGCAAAGGCCGGCAGCTGCACCAGCAGGCTGGTGTTCAACAGGAAACTGAAGTAGCGCGGCACGCGCTGCGCCGCCTCGGCCTGCGGGATCGCGAAGAATACCGGCTGAATGACGTTCTCGAACATGCGGATGGGCAGCATGCGCGTCACCATGTCGCGCAAGCGCGTGTAGAACGAATAGGCGCCGACGGCCACGGCATTCATGAATGCCGCGATGAAAAAATTGTCGCTCTGCGTGCCCAGCACCAAAGTGCCCACGTCGTTGAAATTGTTATAGGCGCCGTAACGCAGCAGCCGCTTGCGCTCCTCCGGCGGCAGCTTGAACTTCGCGACTCCCGGCGCCGACGTGCAATAGCGGCGATGCGGTATCCACAGAAACAGAAACGTGATGCCGTAAGCGATGGTGTCAGCCAGGATCGCGTTCTGCAGCGTGAAATTGTGAGTGGCGATCAGAATCAGATAGATGGCCAGCTTGCCCGTCGACAACACCGGCATCATGCCGACGCTGTACTTGTGCAGCATGTGCGAGGCCAGCGACAACTGCAGGATGCGCGACTGGAAATGCATCATGATCAGCAGACAGAAAATCGCGAACGCCGACCGATAGGGCGCAAGCTGGAAGTAAGGCGCCACCCAGTTCCAGCTCAGATAGATGATCACCAGCACCACGACGCTCGAACCCAGCCGCACGCGCCGGATAAAATTCACCAGCCACGCCGCGGCGGCCGTATTGTTCTCCCGCAGATACTCGGGCTGATAGCGCCGCAGCGTCTGCTCCAGGCCGAACGAGGCGAACGTACTGACCACGGGAATGATGGCGTACAACAGGTTGAACACGCCGAAGTCGTGTTCCGACATGCCGCGCACCATGATCACGTAGCCCAGCACCGTCGCCAGCTGCGACGCGGTACGGAACATCACCGTGTGCCAGAGCGAACGGCGCGTTTCCTTGGCACCGTATCGGTTCGGCTGGTTCGCGGCCGTCATGCGGGGTGGCCGCCGGTCGATGCGGCAGCGATGCCGAAGCGCCCATAAATTTCACTCAGCCGCGCCATGGCCGCGGGCAGTGCGAAAGATTTCTCCACGGTGGCTCGCGCCGCCTTCCCCAACCGTTGCCGCAACGCGGGCTCCGCCAGCAGCCGCCGCAACGCGCCGCTCAGGGCATCCACGTCGCCCGGGTCGATCAGCAAGCCGTTATCGTCCTGCCGCACGACCTGCGGAATGCCGCCCACGGGCGAGGCGATCACCGGCAGGCCCCAGGACATCGCCTCCAGCAGTGCCATCGGCAAGCCTTCCGCGTACGACGGCAGCACGAAGACGCTGGCGCCCGCCAGCAGCTCCGCCGTCTGGGTCGTGTCCAGCCAGCCCGGGCAACTGACTCGCTCGCCCATTCCCAATGTCCGACTCAACGAGTTGACCGCGTCGATCTCGCCGTCGCCGGCGCACACCAGCCGCGCTTCCGGAAAATGCGGCGCGACGCGCGCGAATGCCGTCACCAGGTCGAACACTCCCTTGCGCTGCCCCAATCTGCCCATGAACAGGATGGTCTGGCGGGAAGCGCCGCCCTGCCGCCCCCGCAGACCGGGCAAGTCCGGCAAGGGCACCGCATTGGGCAGGACTTCCACGCGGGCCTGCGGGCAGATGCGCAACAGGCTGGCGCGCCACTCCTCCGACAGCGCCAACACCAGCGAAGAACGCCGGAATACCGAGGCGATGTAACGCTGAGTCCGCGGTCCGCTCTCTTCTCCGTAAAACTTCATGAACTCCGAGCCGTGGACATGCAGCAAGTAGGGACGCCGGAAGAGGCCTGCCAGTTCGCACACCAGCGCCTTGCGCCAGAACGAAGCGCGCGAAGACAGGTGTACGTGCAACAAGGGAGCGCCCCCTGCCAGCAGGGCACCGAGAATTCGGGCGTAAGCGCCCAAAGCAGTGCGCGCCTTGACCCAAGCGCCGCCGTCACGATGCGTCACCACGTAGTCAGCCGGGAAGCGTTTGAAGAGTCCCGCCTCGAGGTAGCCGCGCACCACCGTCGATATGCCCCCCATGGTGCGCGGATGAGTGCCCACCATTAAAATGCGGCGACAGGGAATAGGGCGACACTGGCCTGCGTTAGCCGATATGCTCATCGTTTGGTGGAATGGGACCGCGTCGTGATTCTGGCCGGCCGCGAATTAAGCATGCCGGCCCGCACGGAAGCAAGGACCTAAGCCCGCCTTTCAGGCAAACCGGCCTTGTGAGCCAGGTAACGGTCGAGGCCCCCCCGTTCTGATAAAAAGGGGCCCACTAGTGGGCCGTGCCAAGGGCCGATCAACAGACGTGCGCCGGTGTCGGCCTTATCGAGGTAGTTATTCAGTGAAGATCGCAGTGTTCGGTTTGGGGTATGTCGGTGTGGTCTCGGCGGCCTGCCTCGCCAGGGACGGGCACCAGGTTCTCGGGGTGGACCCCAACCCGGTCAAGACCGATCTGGTGATGCAGGGCAAGAGCCCCATCATCGAGCCGGGCCTCGAGCCGCTGATCGCGGCAGGCGTCGCCAACGGCCGTCTCAAGGCGATTTCCGACCATGCGGCCGCGGTGGACCACGCGGAGGTCATGCTGATCTGCGTGGGCACTCCGGGACAGCCGAACGGGAGCCTGGACCTGAGCTACGTACGCCGCATCTGCCAGCAGATCGGGGAGCGCCTGGCGCAGATCGACACGTTCAAGATCGTCGCCATCCGCAGTACGCTGCTGCCGGGTTCCATGCAAACGACCGTGATCCCCACGCTGGAAGAATTCTCCGGCAAGAAGGCCGGCCAGGGCTTCGGCGTCTGTATCAATCCGGAGTTCCTGCGCGAAGGCACGGCCATCTACGACTACGACCACCCTCCCAAGACCGTGGTGGGCGCGACCGACGAGCAGGCCGCCGAGCCGGTGCGCGGCATCTACGCGGCGCTGCAGGCGCCCATGCTGGTCACGGATCTGCGCACCGCCGAAATGGTGAAATACGTCGACAACTCCTGGCACGCGCTCAAGGTGACCTTCGCCAACGAGATCGGCCGGCTGTGCAAGTCCATGGACATAGACGCGCGCCAGCTCATGCGCCTGTTCTGCCAGGACACCAAGCTCAACATCTCGCCCGCCTACTTCCGGCCGGGCTTTGCCTTCGGCGGCTCGTGCCTGCCCAAGGACGTGCGCGCCCTCACCTACCAGGGCCGCCTCATGGACGTGGACACGCCGGTGCTGTCGTCCATCCTTGCCAGCAACCAGGTCCAGATCGCGCACGCCCTGTCCATGATTCGCGCCACCGGGAAGCGCCGCGTCGGCCTTCTCGGCCTGAGTTTCAAGGAAGGCACGGACGATCTGCGCGAAAGCCCTA
>Ga0105240_10013708_pt1 | contig 11108 bp, 10 predicted proteins | sample KBSC54metaG_FD_80426 | JGI IMG/M metagenome (GOLD analysis project Ga0105240, IMG submission 80426) | Corn rhizosphere microbial communities from Kellogg Biological Station, Michigan, USA - KBS C5-4 metaG | ecosystem: Host-associated > Plants > Roots > Rhizosphere > Soil | place: Michigan, USA...
CATCTTGCCGTCCTCGAAGGTCGACTCGTCGATGGTGTGCGCCGGGAACGTGACGTGGTGGTGCTTGCCGAGCATGTCGGCGAAACGCAGGTCGACGAACTCGACGTCGTGTTCCTGGATCAGGTCGAGCACTTTCTGGGCGGACATGACGAACCTCGAATGGATGGGGACGTGGAAACAACTCGCTCTTTGGCAAACTCCATGCCAGGGCGTGGAGGCATGCCGGATCAGTTACTTGCGTAAGGATGGCGTGAAGCGAGGCCGCGAACACGCACCGAATTGGTGCTAATCCCACAACGGGATTGCACCAGGAAGGCCGAATGCACCTCCCTCGCCCACGACACCCACCATCCTAGCCTGAGTCCAAGGCACCGGCGTAGGTTGGGGTGAGCCGAAGGCAAACCCCAACATCCCCGCACCGCCACGTTGGGGTTCGCCTTTGGCTCACCCCAACCTACGTCGTCACACAGTCGTCACTGCTACGCACTAGCGTCCCGCGCCTATCCCACCGCGCCGAGAGCATCCGTGACCGACCCCGCCGCCGGGCTGTCGCGCCTGTTCGAGGAACAGCGCGACACCCTCAACCGCTATTTCCTCCGGCGTACCGCGCACGCCTGGGATGCGCAGGACCTGGTGCAGGAGGTCTATCTGCGCCTGCTGCGCGCGGATCGCCACGGTGCGGAAGACATCCGCAACCCCGAGGCCTACCTGTTCACCATCGCCTCGAACCTGCTGCGCGAGCACGCCACGCTGCGCCAGCGCGCGCCCGTCAACGGCGATGCGCTGGAAGACGTGCTGGAACGGCTGGCGACGCCCTGCGAGGCGGCCGCCGATGTGGACCGCGAACTGCGCCGCCGCCGGCTGGGCGAGCTGATCGCGCGCCTCACCCCGCGCTGCCGCGCGGTGCTGGTCATGCATTACCGCGACGAGCTGGGCTATCGCGAGATCGGCGAACGCCTGGGCGTCTCTTCCAACATGGTCAAGAAATACATCGTCAAGGCGCTGGCCGCGTGCCGCACCGGGATGGCGCGCTATGACTGACGCCGTCGACCCGCGCCTGCTGCGCCGCATCGCCGAGCAGGCGGCCGAGTGGTATCTCGACCAGCGCGAGGGGCTGGACGAGGCGCAGCATGCACGCTTCCTCGCCTGGCTGCGGCTGTCGCCGCTGCATGTTTCCGAATACCTCGGCATGGCCCGCCTGCACGGCGATCTGGGCGCGGCCGCGGCGCTCGATGCGCTGGATACCGACGCGCTGGCCGCGCTGGCCGCCACTGAACGCGCGGTGGTGCCGCTGCGCCCGCTGATGCCGCGCACTCCATCCGCGGTACCGACGCGCCGACGCGGCACGTCGTGGTGGCAGCAGGCGGTCGCTGCGGTCGCGGTGGCGCTGATCGGCGGCGCCGCTTATGTGCGCGGTACGGTCGCGCCGATGGACGTCTACGCCTCCGCCGGCGAAGTGCGCCAGCTCGGCTTCGACGACGGCACGCTGGTGCAGCTCGATCGCGGCAGCGCGATGGCCGTGCGCTACGACGGCACGCAGCGCCGCTTCGAACTGCTGCGCGGCGGTGCCTTGTTCGATGTGGGCAAAGACTCCACGCGCCCGCTGCGCGTCGGCGTCGGCGAGCAGGTGCTGGAAGACGTCGGCACCGTGTTCGACGCCCATCGCAGTGCCGGCGGCGCCAGCGTCGCGGTGATCAGCGGCGAAGTGCGCGTGTGGCCGGGCGAACCGTCGGGCGCGCATGCCGACACGCTGGCGGACCTGCACGCCGGCCAGTACGCCGAAGTCGCCAACGGCCGGCTGGCGGCGCTGGAACGGCAGGCCGACCTCGCCCGGCGCACCGCCTGGCTGCCGGCCGATATCCATTTCGAGCACAGCACGGTGGCCGAGGTGGCGCGCCGCTTCGATGCCTACGGCGGCAAGCCGCTGCGCATCGACGACCCGGCGCTGGCCGCCACGCGCATCAGCGGCCGCTTCCATGCGCGCGATCCGGAGGCTTTCGTCGCCTACCTGGGCACCTTGCCCGGCGTGCGCGTGCAGCGCGGCGCGGATGACATCCGGGTGACGCGCAGGCTGTAAGAAAAAATTCATCGAATCGGCGGTACCCGACTGGCGCTCCGGGCACTCGTAGAGGTCATGCGGCGGCGATGCGTGTGTGCATCGCCGCCTTCGATCTCCCCTCTCGCCCAAGGTCCGTTCCATGCGCAAGACGCTCGCCCTCCACATCGCGCTGCTGCTCGGCGGCACGCTGTCCCTGTCCCTGCATGCGCAGGATCATGTCGCACCCGCACCGGCCATCGCACCGATGCCGCTGGCGCAGGCGCTGGACCTGCTGGCCAGCCGCAGCGGCCTGCAGCTGGTGTATTCGGCCGAGGTGGCCGAAAGCGTGAAAAGCCGCGGCGCCGCCGCCGGCGAACCGCGCGCGCAGCTGGGCCAGCTGCTGGCCGGCACCGGCCTGGACTACCGCTTCGTCACGCCCACGACGGTGACCATCGTGCCGGCGGCGCGCACGGGAAACGCCCCGGCCGCGGACGCGACGGCGTCGCGCGGCCTGCCGCCGGTGGACACCGATAACGCCACGCGCGAACTGGCGCCGATCAGCGTGCACGCCAACGCGGTGGACACGCTGGCGCCGAGCGCCGCGCCGCTGGACGCGGTGCAGCCGACCTCGGTGATCGACGAGCGCTTCATCCGCGACGGCCTGCGCTTTAATTCCAACTTCGACGACATCATCAAGTACGCCCCCAGCGTCACCGTCACCTCGCCGGAAGGTCCGGGCCTGGGCAAGAACGAAGGCATCAGCATCCGCGGCTTCCAGGACGGGCAGTTCAACATCACCTTCGACGGCATTCCGTTCGGCGACGCCAGCGACCTGCACCACACCACCTCGGCCTATTTCAACAGCCACGTGCTGGGCCAGGCCGAGATCGACCGTGGTCCGGGCGGCGGATCGACCATCGGCAACGCCACCTTCGGCGGCACCGTGGGCCTGCGTTCGCGCGATCCCAGCGACGTGCCGGGCATCACGCCCTATCTCACCGTGGGCAGCTGGAACACGCGTGCCGGCGGCGTCGCCGCGGACGAACAGCTCGGCGCGCACACCAAGCTGTTCGCCGACATCTCCAAGGAAGCCAGCGACACCTACCTCAAGGGCACCGACGACCGCCGCGAGCACGCCTTCATCAAGACGGTGAGCGACCTCGGACCGGCCACCACGCTGACCTTCGTCACCAGCTACAACCAGGAACACCAGAACACGGTGCAGGGCGCGACGCTGGACGAGATCGCACAGTACGGCTGGCGCTACGGCCTGCGCGACGATCCGCGGCTGCAGTCGTACCAGGGCTACAACAGGGCCGCGTACTACTCCAGCTTCACCTATGTCGGCCTGGTCACGCGGCTGGGCGACTGGGACGTGGACAACAAGGTCTACTACAACAGCTTCGACCACTGGTCGCTCAAGACCAGCGACGCCACCGACAACAATCCCGCCGACAACGGCGTGACCTTCTACGACGCCCAGGGGCAAGAAGGTAGGCAAGTCCGCCACCGACGTGCCGGGCAAGCAGGCCGACAACGGCTTCCGCGCCTTCGGCGACGTGCTGCGCCTGGCGCGCGCGCTCGGTCCGGGCACGCTGCAGACCGGCGTGTGGCTGGAGCGCAACCTCGACGAGCGCTACCAGCTGCCGCTGGACATGACCACCGGCCAGCGCAGCGGCACCAAGTACGGCCCGGTCTACAACTACCAGCTCAAGGACCGCACCGACACCGCGCAGCCGTATGTGCAGTACGACTGGAGCATCACCGACCAGCTCACGCTGAGCCCGGGCCTGCGCTATTCCTCGGTCACCCGCAGCCTCGACGCGGCGCTCAACAAGATCTCGCCGCCGGTGCCTTCGCATGCGGAAGCCACCTACAGCGCCACCCTGCCCTCGCTGAGCCTGCACGACCGCCTCAGCGACGAGTGGAGCGCGTATGCGCAGGTGGCGCGCGGCTTCCTGGCGCCGCCGATCGATGTGATCGAACTCAATGGCACGCGCGGCCTGGATCCGGAACTCACCACCAACTACCAGATCGGCACCGCCTACGCGACGCGCGCACTGACCTTCGGCGCCAGCCTGTACTACATCGACTTCAAGAACTTCATCACCGAAACCGAGGTGAAGACCGCCAACGGCAACGAAAGCGCTTACGTCAACGGCGGCGGCGCGGTGTACAAGGGCGCCGAGGTGGAAGGGACCTATGCGCTGACGCCCAGCCTGAGCCTGTACGGCAATGCCAGCTACAACAAGGCGACCTACAAGGGCAGCAACGTGCAGGTGGCGGCGACGCCGAAGGTGACCGGCGCGCTGGGCCTGCTCTACAGCAGCCAGCAGGGCTGGTTCGGCTCGCTGATGGGCAAGTTCGTCGGTCACCAGTACGGCCTGGACAATGCCACCGATGCCAGCGGCAACGACGTGTTCGCCAACGGCGCGCGCATCGCCGGCTACACTTCGTGGGATGCGGCGTTCGGCTTCCGCGGCGAGCATGGTCCCTGGGGCGCGAAGGGGTATTCGGTGAGCGTGGACGTCAACAACCTGTTCAACGTGCACAAGCTGACCGGCTATGCAGGCACGCAGTCGGTGAGCGGCACGCCGCTGTATTTCGGGCTGCCGGGTCGTGGCGTGTTCCTCGATCTGTCGGTGAAGCTGTGAGGCCGCCGGGCCGCTTCGCCCGCGCCGCGCTGCTTGGCGCGGCGCTGCTCGCGCCGGTGCTGGCGCAGGCGGACGATGCGACGCTGCGCCTGCGCGTGGTGGTGCTGCGGCACGGCGTGCGTGCGCCGACCAAGGCGCCGGACGCGCTGGCGCCGTATGCCAGCCGGCCGTGGGAGACCTGGCCGGTGGCGCCGGGGCAGCTCACACCGCATGGCATCGAAGGCATGCGCGCGCTCGGAGCGAACTATCGCCGCACGCTCGCCGCCGACGGCCTGTGGTCCGGCGCCTGCAATCGCATGGACCAGCTGGTGGTGATCGCCGACAGCACGCCGCGCAATCACGCCAGCGGCGCGGCGCTGGTGCAGGGCCTGGCGCCTGCGTGTCACGGCACGTATCTCGCACTGCCCACCGACCAGAACAATCCGCTGTTCCACTTCGGTGGCAAGGATGACGACAAGGACGATGACGACAAGCCCGCGTTGCCCGCCACGTGGCCGCCGGCCGAGCTGGCGCATCTGCAGCGCGTGCTGCTCGGTTGCGAAGGCCAGGCCTGCCTGGCGAAAGCGCATGCCGATGGCCGCAAGACCCTGCTCGACGCGGCGGATGACGCCGCACGCGCCAAGGCACTGAAGACCGCCGGCAGCCTGAGCGAGAACCTGATGCTCGAATACGCGCAGGGTTTCCCCTCCGCGCAGGTGGCCTGGGGTCAGGGCGACGAAGCGACCATCGGCCGCCTCGTCACCCTGCACAACCTGCAGTTCGCGCTGAGCAAGAAGGCCATGCCGGCCGCGGCACGCGGCGGTTCCAACCTGCTTGCACACGTGCTCGCCACGTTACAGCAGGCTGGCGGCGAGAAGCCCGATGCCACGGCGCTCGCACCGGCATCCGCGCGCGCCGTGCTGGTGGTCGGCCACGACACCAATCTCGCGCAACTGGCCGGCCTGCTGGATGTCGACTGGCATGACGCCGCGCATCCCGACGACTACCCGCCCGGTGGCGCGCTGGTGTTCGATCTGTGGCAGACGCATGACACCTACAGCGTCACGGTCTCCACCGCGATGCCCACGCTCGATGCCCTGCGCCGCGCCGATGTCGCCCGGCCCACCGCGCTGACGCGCAAGACCTTGAGGCTCACGCCTTGCCCCGGCACCGACCGTTGTCCGCTGGACAAGCTGTCGTCGTGGTTGCGCGGACGCCTGGATGCCACGCGCATCGATCCCGCGTTGCCCGCCATGCGCGCCTGGTCCGCGTCATCGCAAGAAGCTCCGCATGAACCGGCAGTCAGCAAATAAGGCGTGGCCGTGCCCCAAGGAAGGGGCTAGCGCTTAAGCTATGGCGCTTTGCAGTGGCCCGGAGTCCCGCACGTGACCGATCTGATCAAAGTCATCCTGCTCGGCATCATCGAAGGCATCACCGAGTTCCTGCCCATCTCCAGCACCGGCCATCTGCTGATCGCCGAGAAGCTGGGCCTGGGCGAGCGCTCGGACCTGTTCAACGTGGGCATCCAGGCCGGCGCCATCCTCGCGGTCACGCTGATCTACTGGAAGCGCATCTGGGGCCTGCTCACGCAGTGGCGCGATCCGGCCAACCGCGACTATGTGCTGAAGCTGTTCGTGGCCTTCATGATCACCGCGGTGCTGGGCTTCATCGTCACCCACATGGGTTTCAAGCTGCCCGAGGCGGTGACTCCGATCGCCTGGGCGCTGGTGATCGGCGGCCTGTGGATGATCGGCGCCGAGCAGATGGCGGCGCGCCAGGTCGACCGCACCGAGGTGACCTGGACGGTGGCGATCCTGGTCGGCATCGCGCAGATCGTGGCCGGCGTGTTTCCCGGCACCTCGCGCTCCGGCGCGACCATCTTCGCCGCCATGCTGGCCGGCACCAGCAACCGCGCGGCGGCCACCGAATTCGCCTTCCTGGTGGGCATTCCAACCATGTATGCCGCCACCGGCTATGAATTGCTGAAGGTGGTGAAGAGCGACGGCGTGGCGCACGAGGACTGGACGGCGCTGATCGTGGGCTTCGTGGTCTCGGCCATCGTCGCCTTCGTCGCCGTAAAGTGGCTGCTGGGCTATATCCGCACGCATCGCTTCACGCCGTTCGCGATCTACCGCATCGCGCTGGGCATCGCCCTGTTGCTGCTGATGCCGAGCGGCGCCTGAGCAGGCACGGCGTAGGTTGGGGCGAGCCGCCAGGCGAACCCCAACGTCACAAGCTCCAAGCGCATCGTGGCGTTGGGGTTCGCCTGGCGGCTCACCCCAACCTACGCTCCTACGTTCCGTGACATAGTTCGGCGCGCATGGATCCGTCGCCCCACTACCGCCTGCTCGACCTGCACATCGACACAGCGCGCCAGCGCGTGACGCGCGATGGCAATGCTCTGGACGTGCAGGGCCTGAACTTCCAGCTGCTGGCCTGCCTGCTGCGCCATGGCGATGCGGTGGTCGACTTCGACACGCTGATGGCCGAGGTCTGGGCACCGGCGGTGGTGAACGAAGAGACCGTCACCCAGCGCGTGAAGCTGCTGCGCCAGGCATTGGGCGACGATGGGCGCAATCCGCGCTATGTCCGCTCGGTGCGCGGGCGGGGTTATCAGCTGTGCGAGCCGCCGTTGAGCACGGAGGCGTTGATCGTAGAAGAGCCGCTCGCGACGCGGCGTGCGCCGGTCGCGTGGATCGCCGGGCTAGGCGTGCTCGCGCTGGCGGCGGCGGGCGGCTGGTGGTGGCATCGCTCGACCGGCGGCCCCGGTGGCGTCGATCCCGCGCAGACGCTGCTGAATCGTGCCGCCTACTACGCCGGCATCGGGCAGAAGGACAACAACGAGCGCGCGATCAACCTCTATCAGCAGGTGCTGGCCGGCGATCCGGCGAGCACGGCCGCGCACCTGGGCCTGAGCCGCGCCTACAGCGCCCGCGTCTGCCTCTACAACTTCCCCTACGACTGGACGCAACGGGCGCAGCGCGAAGCGGAAACCGTGCTGAAGACCGCACCCGGCAACAGCGGCGCCTGGGTCGCGCTGGCCTATGCGCACGATTGCGCGGGCGAGCTGGCCGCTGCACTACGCGCCTACGAGAAGGCGCTGGCGCTCGATCCCAACGACGATGCAGCGCGCGCTTCGGCGGCCTATCTCTACCAGGAGCAAGGCCGTCTCGCCGATGCACTGCATGCCAATCTGGACATGCATGGCGATCCGGCGCGCGTGCGTTTCCGCGCCGTGCAGATCGCCCGCGAGCTGGAACTGCTGGGTTTCACCGATGCGGCGGAGCGGCGTTATCGCGAGAGCTTCCAGCTGTATCCGGACAACGTGTTCTCCAACATCGCCTGGCCGCGCCACCTGTTCCTGCAGGGTCGCTTCAAGGAAGCGCAGGACGCGCTGGACCAGGCGCTGGCGCGCAACACGCCGCACGTGGACCTCTACGTGCTCGGCGGCGAACTGGCCTTGCTGCGCGGCGACCGCGATGCAGCGCGCCACGCCTTCGAACAGGCGCGCCAGCTGCGTCCGCAGATGAGCGCGCCGACCACGCTGGCCACGCTATACGGCACGGCAGCGCCCACGCCGGCCTGGCTCGACGAACGCATCGCGCAGTTGCAGCGGCAGTTCCTCGGCGGCGCCGGTTATCCCGGCGACTATCTCGAACTGGCCCTGCTGCAGGAAGCGCGAGGCCTGCGCGCCGATGCGCTGCGCTCGGTGGATACCGCCGTGCAGACCGGCTACAGCGATCGCGCCTACCTGCAGACCTCGCCGCTGTTGCGCGGTCTCGCCAACGAGCCGGCCTACGCTGTATCGATCGATGCGCTCAGCCGGCGCGGCGCCGCGCAGCGTGCGCAGGTCCTGGCGGCCGACTGGCGGCCGGCGGACCTGCGCGACGTGCATTAACGGCCCGGCTGCGCCGCCTTCAGCAAGTATTCGCGCAGGATTTCCTGCGACTGCGGATGCGCATAGCGCTGGTTGTAGGCGGTGCTGGTGATCACCGCGACCAGCTGCCGCGACGGCACCACGAACACGTAGTTGCCGCCGTTGCCACCCATCGCCCACACCGGCTCGTCGATGCCGGTGACCGGCTTGCGGAAGCACCACCACAGATAACCGTAGTCCGCGTCGTCGCGCGCCTGCGCATGCACGCCGAGCATGGCGCGGATCCACGCTGCCGAGATCACCTGCTTGCCATGCCAGCGGCCTTCGTCCAGGGCCAGCTGGCCGAGCTTGGCCAGGTCGCGGCTGCGGTAGCGCGTGCCGCCGCCGCCCATGCCGATGCCCAGCGGCGAGGTGTTCCATTGCGCGTGCTCGATGCCGAGCGGTTTTTCCAGCGCCTCGGCGGCGAAGCGCGCCAGCGGCATGCGCGCGGCGCGTTCCACCACGGCGCCGGCGACGAAGGCGCCGGCGGTGCAGTAGGAGAAGGCGCGGCCGTGCGGGCTGTCCGCGGGCTTGCTCATCCACGGGGCGAAGCCCTTGATGGGCAGGTCCAGCGCGAACTGCAGCCAGTCTTCGCTGACGTACATGCGTTCTTCGTGGCCGGAGGAGAACTCGTTCTCGTCGTTGCATTCCCACAACGAGCTCATGGTCAGCAGGTCTTCCAGGGTGATCGCCTGCTTGCGAGGGTCGGCATGCTGCACCGGCTGCTTGTCGGGGAAGAAGCCGTAGACCTTGGCCTGCACGCCCGGGATCAGGCCGCGATCGATCGCCGCGCCGGCCAGCAGCGCGGTGACGCTCTTGCTGGCGGAGCGGACGTCGTTGAGATGCTCGGCGTCGCCGCCGTTGAAGTAGTGCTCGTAGACCAGCTTGCCGTCGCGCGCGACCAGGATGCTGGTGATGTTCTTGTAGCTGCCGTCGGCCAGCCTGGCTTCGAGGGCGGCAAAGGGGGCGGTGTCGAGATGTACGGCGCGGGCATCGGCGACGGGCCAGCCGTCATCGTGCGACACCGGTGCGCGATAGTCGGCCGCGGCGAGCGCAAAGGAACAGCCGGCCAGCAGGGCGGCGAGGAGGTAAGGCCAGGGACGATGCATCGGTGACTCCGTGAGTGGGTGTGCCCATGGAGTCCAGCGGGACGGCGGCTGAAGCGCCGGAAAAGCGAATGAAGATTTCTGAAGTCAATTCAGATCAATGGCTTATACCGCCGTGGATCGCACCTTTATGAACCGGTGTGCGATTCCCTCCGGAAGGAAGGCGGCTATCTTGTTTGCTGGCGAAGACTTGTCAGTAACGCCCACCGTTCTGCCTGAAGGTTCCTCGACCTATTTGAAGGAGCAAGGACTGAAAGCTGGTGACCTCGAAACCATCCACGCCTCCCCAGATCCATTTGGCGCTGCCTGGCGCCGATATATCAAAAACGACAACGGCGTAGGTCGTGGTGAAGCCACCGATCTCGTAGTAGAGCACGCATCGATCAGACGACAGGCCACCGTAAATGAGGCGCCGCCAGGGCAATTTTGCCCCTGTCGTCACGACGTCGGTCGATTGATAGGGAGCGCCCGGATTGGCAAGCGCAAAGCTCGATTCTCCCGTGGCTTTCGCAAAAGCGGCCTTGCAGGCAGGTGGTATGGCGCCTACATCCTCGATCTCAGTGAACTTCTCCGAAAGGAGCCTTGCGCTTTCATAGGAGCTCGGCTGGGTGATTCCACCGGTTGCACCATGGATGGAAGACTCCCTGCCCTGATCGCTGTCTGCCGACGAGGCACAGCCGACCGCGAGGGCCAGAACCGCGCCTGAAACCACAAGCTGTCGTAGGGATGCTGGTATCGGCATCGGCGCGATTCCTGGTGTGTCGACAGCGTCTCGATGGTTTCGCTTCGTAGCCGGGCGGTGAACGGAGTCCACCGCCCGTCTTGGCGCAGCACCGTGAAGTCCATCAGCGGCTAGAACTATTCCGCCTCAGGCCAGCCACTCATTACGGTTACCCCATGCGGCCCACATCATCCGCGTGTCATTCCGCACGCCAGGATCGATTTCGACATTGTCCGACATCTCGGCACGACTCCATTTGAGTCCGCCGCTGACTTGGGCGATCTCACTTGAGCTTAGCTCGACCATGGGATGTTCCTCCGCTTATGGCTTGACGATCAGGATCGTTCGGGCATGCGGTCTTGCCTTGGTCCAGGATGGCCAGGCAATGACGTATTCCCGGATGGGATCCTTGCTTTATCGGAAGCCCACAGGCAATGCGGAGGGATCCTAAAAAATAAACAGCGTCCGAGTTTCGGACGCTGCATGCGAAGCGGGCGCCAGAACTCAGGCGCTCAGGCGCTCCGGCACATCCGCTTTCCCGACCGCCGGCACCTTCTTGTAGCCCGGCTCATTGGTGCGGTCGAACAGCTCGCGCACCCATTCGATAAAGGCCTGCACGCGCGCCGACAGGTGCTTCTTCTGCGGATACACGATCCACACCGGCTTGCCGGTGGAGATGGTGTCGGTCATCACC
>Ga0105240_10013709_pt1 | contig 11108 bp, 10 predicted proteins | sample KBSC54metaG_FD_80426 | JGI IMG/M metagenome (GOLD analysis project Ga0105240, IMG submission 80426) | Corn rhizosphere microbial communities from Kellogg Biological Station, Michigan, USA - KBS C5-4 metaG | ecosystem: Host-associated > Plants > Roots > Rhizosphere > Soil | place: Michigan, USA...
GACTCGGACATCAGGCGCAGCTTGTCTTCGCCGGGAATTGATGTGGGGTGGACCTGAATGAATTCGCCGTTCGCGTAGTACGCGCCCTGCTGGAAGACTGCCGATTGCGCGGAGCCGGTGCAGACGACGGAGTTGGTGCTTTTGCCGAAGATTGCGCCGTTGCCGCCCGTGGCGAGAATGACCGCCTCCGCCTGAAATGCACGAACCTCCATGGTGCGCAGGTTCATGGCGACGATACCGCGGCAGCTTCCCTTTCCGTCGACGATGGCGGAGAGGAACTCCCAGCCTTCGTACTTGTGCACGTGGCCGTCGACTTCGTAGCGGCGAACCTGCTCATCGAGCGCGTAGAGGAGCTGCTGTCCGGTGGTGGCACCGGCGAATGCGGTGCGGTGATAGAGAGTGCCGCCGAAACGACGGAAGTCGAGGAGACCTTCGGGAGTTCGGTTGAACGGGACGCCCATGCGGTCGAGGAGATCGATGATGCCGGGAGCAGCTTCGCACATCGCCTTTACAGGCGTCTGATTGGCGAGGAAGTCTCCACCGTAGATCGTGTCGTCAAAGTGCTGCCAGGTGGTGTCGCCTTCGCCCTTGAGATTCTTTGCGGCGTTGATGCCACCCTGCGCGCAAACCGAGTGCGAGCGCTTGACGGGAACGATGGAGAAGAGATCGACGTGACCTCCGGCCTCCGCGATCTTGATGACTGCTGCGAGCCCGGCCAAACCTCCGCCAACCACAATGATTCTGGGTGCTGCCATTCGCGTTCGATTCCTTTCAAAGGGCCGAGTTCAGGAGCTTTCAGCTTTCAGCCGTCAGCTATCAGCAAAGGCCCGGAGCAAAAAGCTATGAACCAGCGGGAATTGGCGGCGCGAAACGGAGCGGCGCTGCTACCCGGTTCCAAAAGTTGATCTGGCCGATGGCCGTGGTTAGAAATGCAACTTCACGTTCGGAGAACTGCGCCGAGACGCGCGCAAAGGCTTCATCGTCGATGTGGTGCTGCGCGAGCAGCGTGACCTGTTCAGCCCAATCGAGTGCGGCGGTCTCGCGTGCGGTGTAGATCTCGGCCTCACGCCACGTTGCGAGGAGGTCGAGCTTGGCAGCTGGAATGTTCAGCTTTCGCGCGTCGTTGAGGTGGTATTGCACGCAGAAAGCACAACCGTTCAATTGCGAGGCGCGAATCTTTAGCAGTTCGATGAGCTCAGGCTCCAGACCGGACTTGCGCAGCGCATGGCTAATCGCGGCCATTCCTGTGCCCATCTCGGGGATGATGCCTTGGAACGTCTTGTAGTCGATGCGCGCGTTGCTTGCGGTTTCGAGCATTGAGGCCTCTTCAGAGCGCGATTACGGTCGAGGGTGCTATTTGCACTATTGCAACAGGTGCGATTTCCGGAGCGTTTCGGGCTTCAGGCCGGACGAAGGCCCAGATGCTTGCCAGCCCCATGAAGAGGAGGATCACGCCGAAGGCTGCGCAGATGTAGCCGAACCGCTTACGGGCGACATCCCCGGGAGTGATGCCCCACTTGGCCGCGAAGAGCCAAATGCCGTAGGCGAAGTGCCAGCAGATGGCGATCATGGCGATGACGTAGACCGCGAGCATGATGGGATTGCTGAGCTCCATCTGCACTTTGTGGAAGGCTGCGCCCGGATTCTCAGGCAGGCTGATGCCCATGAAGCGCTGGCGAAGTACGTGCTGGATGATGTACGCGGTCGCAATCAGGCCGGTCCAGCGTTGCGCTACGTACATCCAGTTGCCGGCCCAGGGGTAATACACGACGTTGGACTTGCCGCGAAACCAGATGTAGAGACCGTACAGAGCGTGATAGGCGATTGGAATGAAGATGAATGTCCACTCGAGCACGCGGACCAGCGGCAGTGCGTTCAGGAATTTGACCTGCGCGCCATAAGCCGAGGGGCCTTTCAACGCTTCAAAGTTCGACAGAAGATGTTCGATGAAGAAGGCGCCGATGGGGATGATGCCGAGCAGCGAGTGGAGCTTGCGCCATAAAAAGCTTGTTCCCTTAGCGGCGCGAATCGGCTGCACGCCTGCGCGAACCTTGGGCGTGGCAGGATTGTGGGCAGTTGCCATGGAGATGTGGCTCCTAAAGGCTTCGGGTGCAGAATCCGGAGCGGTGGGTGTATCAGATTGAGGGACGGCGTATCTCGTGCAATTCCAAGTGCATTATTCGTAATGCAGATAAGGATCGTCAAGCGCACGAGGCCTTCGCTGTTGGGGGCGTGAAACTTGCGCCTGCGTGCGGTGTGCAGATCGATGCTGGAGCCGCTCACAGCTTCAACTGCGAAATTAAGTTTTCGAGGGCTCGCCCGCGATGACTGAGGTTGAGCTTTGTCCCAAGATCAATCTCCGCCATGGTGCGCTCGAGTTCTGGAAGGTAAAACAACGGATCGTATCCGAAACCGCCGGTGCCGCGCGGGGCGTTCAGAATGACTCCTTCGACGGAGCCATCGGTGGTGTGCTCGATTCGGCCGTCGCGAGCGGCGGCGAGCACGCAGTGGTATCGAGCTTTGCGCTGTTCTGGCGGCAGTTCTCCCATCCTTTGCAGAAGAACCATGTTGTTCCAGACATCGGTGTTGTCGTTGGCATCGGGCGAATCGATGAGGCCCGCATCAGCAGCAAAGCGGGCAGAACGTACGCCCGGCGCGCCGTCGAGCGCATCGACCTCGAGCCCGGAGTCATCGGCAAGCACCAGCTCGCCGGGCGCAAACTGGGAGTAATAGACAGCCTTGATGGTGGCATTGGCTGCGAACGTGTTGCCGTCCTCTTCGGGCGCTTCAATGTCGGCCAGACCGGGAATGGGCTCGATGCAGAGCTGGTGCGCTTCAGCGGCGGTGCGAAAGTCGCGCAGCTTTCCCTGGCTCGTGGTGGCAACGTAGAGGCAAAGGGCCATACGAGGAGTTTAACTGGCCGGAGTTAGCCATATCGCAATGTTGGTTCTCGCAATCAGAGCCCGCGAGAAACTACGATTGCTAATGCGTGATGCGGCGCATAAGCCTGGCATCCTCTCGACGGATAGGTGGGCAGGTTCGAGAAGACGGAGGACGTTTTGAGATTCTGGGGCGTGTACAAATTGCTGGTTGGCGTTCTCGCTGGGGTTGAGTCCTTGTTAGGGATTCTGCGGAGCGCCAACCCCCCGGAAATCAGCGTATGGGGGCCTCTGACCATCGGCGCTTCTGTTTTGCTTGCGATTGATGGGCTGGCGGACCTGTTCCCGAAGGTGAACCGCTGGGTCTTCGTGGCGCTTGGTGCGATTATCCCGATTGCGATGTCAGCATTGTCCGGCAACTGGCCCCGCAATCTCTGGATCTTCGCAGTCGCAGTTGGATTTCTTGAATGGGTTTTCCAGGAGATGAAGCGGACAACTGGACGAACGGAGATCGGGTCACTCGCGTGTTGCGCCGCGCTGGCCTGCTCGCTGGGGAATACTACGTTTATGATTTTCCGGCAGTACTGGGATGAACCGCAATTCTGGCCGCTGTCGCAGATCTTCAGATTCATGCTGCCGATCGCGCTGCCGTGGACGTTGATCGCTGTTCTTCTACTGCATTCGGCGCGGGAGATGTTGGCAGGCCGGCGTACGCGCGCCGAGGATGCTCTGCTTCTATCAGAAGCCGCGGATGATTGACGAGGATGCCGGGGCGTTGGGTTCCGGCATCGACAGATTGCGGTCACTTCCCTACTCGATTGACTGGTTAAGGCGCAGGTCGCGCGAGGAACCTCCGACGCTTACGGTGCGCTTACCGGTCGCGACCACCCATTTCTGATCTTTTGTTGACCAGTACTGAAGCTGACGTGGAGCAACGTGGAGCGTGACGGCCTTGCTCTCGTTGGGACCGAAATGAATACGATCAAATGCTACGAGTGCGCGAACCGGGAACTGTACGCCATCGGGAGCTTCACTGGGCGCACCGAGGTAGACTTGCGGAACTTCGTCCGATGCGACTGCGCTCTTGTTCTTGATGTTTACCTTAACGTCGAGGCCGCCGCCGGAAGCTTTAGCGACGGTCAGGCCGGAGTAGTCGAAGGTCGTGTAGCTGAGGCCGTGGCCGAACGCGAAGAGAGGCTCGATGTTCTCTTTGTCGAACCAGCGATAGCCAACGTTAACGCCTTCACTGTATATCGTCTTCTTCTCCGGAGGCTTTTTGCTGCGTTCCGGATGCTTGGGATCTGTTGCCGGGTAGTCCTCGAGTCGCTTTCCCCAGGTAACGGGTAGACGTCCCGCCGGGCTCGTCTTGCCAAGCAGAATGTTTGCTGTCGACCAGCCGCCTTCGTCGCCCGGCCACCACATTTGCAGGATTGATTTCACTCTGTCGGCCCACGGCAATGCTACGGGCTGGCTAGTGTTGAGAACGACCACGGTGTTCGGGTTTACCGCCGCGACCTCTTCGACAAGCTTGTCCTGATCGCCGGGAAGACCAAAGATGGGCTCAAGCCGCGTCCATACAAACACGACGGCAACCTTAGCGTGTTTCGCAGACTCGATGGCATGTTCGTGGTCGGCTTTGCGCTGCTCGGGCGTGTACCAGTTCAGGCGAAGCTGCACGGGAGCGCTGGAGGTATCGGATGAGGTGCTCACCTCGATCTGATGCGGTTCTGCGGTCAGGTTAATGGCTCGCCGCACGTTGTCGAGATTGTCGGTTGTGGGGATGGCATTGTCTTGATTCGCCTGGAGGATATCTCCATGTACGCCGCCCTGGAAGGCTCCGGTAGCAGCGAGCCGCTTGCCATCGAGCTTGATCTCGGCATTTGTGCCGAGCGCCTGGAGGTAAATCCAGTACGTCCCGGCGTGTGGAGGAGTGAGTATGCCCCTCCAGGTGACGAAGGAATTGGGCGGAAGCGGGTTGTGATTCTTTAGGGTGAAGTTGAGTGTTTCATCCGTTTTCGTCTCGCCCGATTTGCCCGTGCGGAGTAGGCCGGGTTGGCCATCATGGCTGAGCGCACTCGCTGGGATCGGCGATCCGGTCATGTCGTCGTCGACGGCAAATGCGATGTCGGAAACGCCAGAGATCTTCTTCATGGCTGCGAGCGGACCGATTTGGCGCTCAGGCAATCCGACCGATCGTTCGCCATTGATGCCGATGGAGTCGACCTGGCCGGCGGTAGGCCCGATGAGAACGACGTTGTCGAGTTCGTCGTGCTTGAGGGGCAGGATGCTTCCTTCGTTTTTGAGAAGCACGGCTGCATCTTCACCGGTCTTCTCAATAATCTTCGCGTTTTCCTCGACTGACTGCTTCGTGACGGCGTGCTTCGACTGACCGTCGAGGTAGCCGAAGTGGACGATTTCGTAGAGTACGTGCCCGGCCGCCCTGGTCACTGTGGCTTCACTGACCGTCCCGTCCTTGAGCGCCTCGGGCATTTTCTTTGGGCTCAGCTTCACGCCCCAGTTTCCGCCGCCCATGTCGAACTTACGCGCGGGTTCCTCCGGGATATGTCCGCCGAACATATCTGCGATGTCGCCCATTACGGCGGGTGCTGGCGGGGGCGGAATCGGCCGTGAATCGAAGAACGAGGAAATTGAGAACCCATGATTGTTGGGATCGGGCTCGCCGGGCATCTCCATATCGAGGCCGGCGTTGATGAAGTCGACAGAGTGCACGGCTCCCCAGTCGGAGGTGACAAAGCCCTTGAAGCCGAGCTGGTCGCGGAGGATCGTGGTGAGGGTGTCCTTGTTTCCGCAGGCGAATGTGCCGTTGAGGCGGTTATAGGAGCACATGATGGATGCCACGCCGGCCTTCACTGCGGCGTCGAAAGGCGCGACATACACCTCGTGAAGCGTCTGATCGTCGATAAATGTGTTCTCGTTGTCGGAGTCGTAGCCGACGTAGTGCTTGATCTGTGCCATGACGTGCTGCGACTGGATACCGTTCACTTCGGCAACGCCCATCTGCGAGGTAAGAAACGGGTCCTCGCCGAAGGTGTTGTAGCCTCGGCCAAACTGGAGATCGCGATCGATATTTACGAACGGCTGGAGAGAGACGTCGATGCCGAGCGCACGATCTTCGCGCCCGATGACAAGGCCGTTATCCTCCGCGTCTTTCACGCTGAATGTGGCAGCAACTCCCATGGTGGCCGTCTCGGCCTGCGATGGATGCCGGGTGAGAACTCCGGGAGGGCCATCCGCAAAGCGCAGACCCGGTATGCCGAGTCGCGGAATGCCGGCTAGATAGCCAGCCTGCCCCTGGTACGCCTTCGCGTCCTCCTGCGTGCCATGGATGAGCGTGAGTTTCTCCTGGAGCGTCATCTGGCTCAGAAGCTTGTCGACGCGCGGATCGCCGGTCACGACCGGAACAGACTGCCCGATTGCACAAGTAGCGGCAGTCACTGCCAGGCTCGTCGTCAGCACTACGCTTTTGAATTTCAACCGAACCGACCGCTTGCAGAATGAATTGATCAGATGCACCATTAACCCCTCACTTCGTTGGCCAGCCGCAGAAACGTTTTGACAGACATCTCCGGTTCACGGCAAGCAAGTGTATAGCAGGCGGGCAAGCCTGCGCTGTGCGCGGGTGCAGCCAGCCCAAGCCCAAAAACCTTTGTAATGCTTCTGGAAATTTGCGCGGCGTCTACACTGATGTTGGCCATGCCTACTGCCTTTGTTGACAAGCTGCGCGGATTCGCCGCCGACCTCACCCGTAAGAGAGTTCGCGGCCACGCCATTCTGCTCGCAATTGTCATCTGGGGAGCTTACGCGTTCGACATGACAACACCCGGGCTGAGGGACCGCGAGGGGCAGCTCAAAGGCGCCGACTTTCTGCACGTTTACGTGCTCGGCAACATCGCTCGTCTCCACGATGCGAGCATGCTCTACGATGCCGGACGCCAGGCGGAACTCGGCTCGCAATTGATCCACCAGGATCCGGGCGAAGCATATCTCCCGGTGTACGGGCCGCAGTATTCGCTGATCTTTCGTCCGCTGGCTGTGCTGCCGTATGGCTGGGCCGCGGCGGCATGGATGCTGACGAGCGCTCTGGTGTATTTCGTCTGCTGCGCGCTGCTACTGAAGGCGTGCCCCCGGCTGAGTGATGACCGCACGACGATCTTCATTCTGGCGCTGGCGTTTCCGGGATTCTTCTATCTCACCGCAAGCGGGCAGAACTCGGTTCTTGCACTGATTGCGTTCAGCGGTGCGTTCTTTGCCTTTCGCTCCGGCGCGCCGTTTGCAGCCGGACTGGCTCTGGGATTGCTGATGTACAAGCCGCAGTTTGGATTGATGGCTGCAGCGATCTTTGTGCTGACGCTGGAGTGGCGGGTCATTCTGGGAGCGCTAATTACGGGCGGTGGACAGCTCCTTGCTGGCGTCGCCTACTACGGCAAGCCCGCGCTCGACGCGTACTTCGCTCAGCTCGTTCGTCTGAACAAGAACGCCAGCGCGCTGGAACCGCACATCGATCGCATGCACAGCCTTCGCGCATTCTGGAGTCTCCTGCTGCCGTGGCATACCGCTGCTTCGCTGCTCTACGCGGTGTCGGCGATGGCTGTGATCGCAATAACTCTGTGGTGTTGGAAGAGTAAAACGCCGGTCGAACTGCGTTACGCGATCTTTCTGCTGGGCAGTGCGCTGATCGATCCTCACCTGACTGACTACGATCTCGTGATGCTGATACCGGCTTTTCTCGTGATCGGCGATCGCATTCTGCTGGATGCGGAATCGCCGGGGCGCGATGCGGCCCGGGTCCTGACGTACGCAGCATTCTGTCTTCCGCTCTTTGGGCCGATGTTGAAAGGATTTCACCTTCAACTTTCAGTGCCGACCTATGCAGCGCTCTTTCTTGTGGTTGCTTCGATAGTGAAGAAGGAGACGCGACGCTCCGTTGAACCGCAGGTGCGTTTCGGTACCGCCCTGAAAGCTTGACGGTCCGCCGGAAAAAACTCTACGCGACCGTTAAGCAGGAAGCGGAAGGTCCTTCTCCAGCCCGAGTTCGATGAGCTGCTCGCGAAGACGTTCGACGGTTGTGAAGAGAACGCCAACCAGGCCGAGTGCGCGTGCGGCATCGATGTTCGGCTGCTTGTCATCGATGAAGAGCGTTTCCTCGGGGCGGGTGCCGAGGCGATCGAGAGTCAGCTTATAAATTGCCGGCTCAGGCTTGGCCATATTGTGCTGGTAGCTCCAGATGAGAACGTCGAACTGCTCGAGCCAGTCGAATTCGCGTTCGATGTTGGCAAGCACCGTGTCGCCCATGTTCGACAGGATTGCGGTGCGGAGGCCGTGCTGCTTGAGCTGCTTCTGCCAGGCGACCATGGCGGGGTTCTGAACGGTCCACATTCGGGCGTCCCAAAGGTTCAGCTCGTCAATTGAGGCTGCATCGAGATCGAGTTTGGCGTCACGAATGAGATTCTGCCAGAACTGAAGGCCCGTGAGCTTGCCCTCGTCGTACGCATGACGGTCAGCCCAGTAGACGGCTTCAAACTGGTCGCGCGGCAGGCCGGTGATGCGAAGCATCGCGTCGTGCGCCTCGGTGCTCGGGTGTCCGGTGAGAACCATTCCATAATCGAAGATGACTGCTCGCAGACTCAAAAGCTCCTCCTGGATCGGCGCCTGAATGAGGCACCTTTGTCTATTGTAGAGATCAGAGAAGCAGAGACTTGAGATCAGAGATAGAGATCAGCAACAGAAAGGGACAGGCAAGAAGCGGGCGAGGATGGCTGGACTATTTTCAAAGAGAACCGAGTGGAATACGGAAGAGAGCGCTCTAGCCAGGGCGCATCGGGAGCGTGTAAGCGCCGGGTTGCCGATCGCAGACCTGACGGCTTCGAATCCGACACGATGCGGGTTCGCGTACGATCCGCAACTTCTGGCGTCACTCACCGATTCGCGTGCCCTCGACTACGATCCGCAGCCACTTGGCTTGCTGGAAGCGCGCGAGGCGGTCTGCAGCTACTACGCGGATCATGGAGTGAAGGCGGAGCCGGAGCGGGTGGTGCTGACAACGAGCACCAGCGAGGCCTACAGCTTCCTTTTCAAACTGCTGTGCGACCCGGGCAGCGAGGTTCTGGTGCCACAGCCGGGCTATCCGCTTTTTGACTTTCTTGCGGTTCTAGATGATGTACGGATCAAGCCCGTTTCTCTCGTCTACGACCACGGGTGGCAGATCGACCCTGAGGGTTTTCGGCGAACTATTTCTGAACAGACGCGCGCGATTGTGCTGGTGCATCCCAACAATCCGACAAGTCACTTCACGAAGAGATGGGAGACTGAGGAGCTGGCGAAGCTCTGCCGCGAGTACGGGCTTGCATTGATTGTCGACGAGGTGTTTCTCGACTATGCGTGGGACTCTGAGGGAGCACAGAGCTTTGCTGCAGGGCTGAATGGCGTGGATGTGTACACGGTTAGCGGGCTGAGCAAGATTGCGGGCCTGCCCCAGATGAAGGCGGCATGGATTGTCGCGACGGGTCTGAACGCGCCCCAGGCGATGGCTCGGCTCGAGGTCATCGCGGATACATTTCTGTCTATGAACGCCCCGATCCAGCGCGCGATTCCGATGTGGCTCTCTGGACGGAGGCAGATTCAGCAGCAGATCTCTCAGCGAGTGATGGGCAATCTCGCGGAGCTGGATCGGCAGCTTGCGGACGTCGACATCGTCCGCCGGCTCGAAGTGGAAGGCGGGTGGTATGCGGTCCTGCGCATTCCAGCATTGGAGCCGGATGAGGCGACAGTGCTGGAGCTACTTGGCCGTGGAGTCTGGGTACATCCGGGTTACTTCTTCGGGATGGAAGAGAGGGGCTGGCTGGTCTTGAGCTTGCTGCCGCCTGTTGAGGAGTTTCGAACCGGAGTTCAAGCGATTGTTTACTATTTCAGAACGCATCAACCTGATAACAATTGTCCGGTGGCGGTTAAACCATAATTTCAGATTGTCGATCTAAGTGCTTGAATAGGTATCCAGTTGTCGGATTGAAAGCGACCGATAACCAATTTCGGAACTGTTTACTTCAGAAATGGATTTGATCGCCTCTCAGTTCCCACTGTAGTTGCTGGGCCGTGCCCTGGAATCACCTGGGTCTCATCAGGAAGGCTCAGCAGCCGCGACTGGATCGAGTCGATGATTTCCTCGAAGTTGCCGCCGGGTAGATCGGTGCGTCCTATGCTCCCGGCGAAGAGCGTGTCGCCGGCCAGCACCATCTTCATCGGCGCAAAGTAAAGGCAGACGGAGCCCTGAGTGTGGCCGGGAGTGTGAAGGATCTGAGCGGGATAGTTCTCCAGACCAACTTGCCGGCCGTCGGTGAGAACCTCGTCTGGCGGGGCAGTTTCCGGGGTGTCGATCCCGAGCCAGGCAGCCTGGGCAGACATCATCTGGAGTAGAGGAAGGTCGGCTTCATTGAGGTAGATGGGAGCGCCCGAGAGTGCCTTCAACTTGAGTGCGCCGCCAACGTGGTCGATGTGCGCGTGCGTGATGAGTATCTGCTTGAGCTTGAGGCCGAGCTCGGTGAGGCGGCGGTGAATGCGGGCGATCTCGTCGCCGGGATCAACGATGATGGCTTCACGGGTTTCCTCGTCGCCGAGGACGGTGCAGTTGCATTGCAGGGAGCCGACGGGGAAGGTCTCGAGGATCATGGATTGATTCTAGGTTGCGCGCCGAGGCTCGTTCAAAACAGCAAAGGCAGGCTCACAATGGCCTGCCTTGTTTCGATGGCGAAACTTTGTCGCTACTTCTTGGCCGGCGTGGTCTGGTGCGTCGGCTGGTCGCCAAGTACGGAGTGGGAGTGAGTTCCGCGCGCGTAGAGCACCGTGAGCGTGAGTGAGGTGATCATGAAGATGATGGCTGCCCATGTGGTGAGGCGAGTGAGCACGTTGGCGGCTGCTCGAGGACCAAAGGCTGTCTGCGATCCTTGACCGCCGAAGGCTCCGGCGAGATCGGCGGAACGCCCCTGCTGTACGAGCACGACTCCGATGAGGAAGATGCACACGACAACGTGGAGAAACATGACGAAGTAGAAGAGAATCTGCATTGCTGAAAGCTGCTTTCTGGAGCGGTAATTGGTGCGGAGGAGGGGACTTGAACCCCTATGCCTTGTGGGCGCTAGCACCTCAAGCTAGTGCGTCTGCCAATTTCGCCACCTCCGCTTGTCGGTGAACTTATTAAGTATAGCAAAAGAGAGA
>Ga0105240_10013711_pt1 | contig 11107 bp, 9 predicted proteins | sample KBSC54metaG_FD_80426 | JGI IMG/M metagenome (GOLD analysis project Ga0105240, IMG submission 80426) | Corn rhizosphere microbial communities from Kellogg Biological Station, Michigan, USA - KBS C5-4 metaG | ecosystem: Host-associated > Plants > Roots > Rhizosphere > Soil | place: Michigan, USA...
CTACACCAGCGAGGATTTCCGCGAGGGCAGGCTTGCCTTCGCCGAGAAACGACCGCCCCGGTTCCGTGGACGCTAGAGAAGCCAAATGAAGCCTGCCGCCTTCGATTATGTTGCCCCAAGCAGCCTTGAAGCGGCGGTGGCGGCGCTCGCCGCGGCTGATGGTGACGGCAAGGTCATGGCCGGGGGGCAGTCCCTGATGCCCTTGCTGAACTTTCGGATGGCGCGGCCCTCGCTCATCGTCGATCTCACGCGCATCCCGGGGCTGTCGTTCATCGAGCGCAGGGCTGATACGATTGCGATCGGCGCCCTGACCCGGCACGCCGAGCTGGAATTCTCGGAGCTTGTCGCAAAACATCTTCCGGTCATGGCCGCCGCCATGCCGCACGTCGCCCATCTCGCGATCCGCAACCGCGGCACGATCGGCGGCAGCCTGTCGCACGCCGATCCCGCCGCCGAGTTGCCGATGCTTGCGGTGTTTTATGACGCGACAATCAGGGTGCAGGGACCGGACGGCCGCCGCGACATCGCGGCCGAGGATTTCTTCGTGTCGGCACTCGCCAATTGCCTCGAACCGGAAGAGATCGTGTTCGAGATCGAGTTTCCGGTCCTTACATCACACACCGGCTGGGCCTTCGAGGAAGTCGCGCGCCGCTTCGGCGATTTTGCATTGGCGTGCATTGCAGTGTCGCTCGGGCTGCGCGAAGGCAGGATCGCCGACGCCAGGGTCGCGGTCATGGGAGTTGCCGACACTCCGCGGCGTCTTCGCGAGGTCGAAGCATCGTTGCGCGGCACTGAGGGCGGGCCTGACGCTGCGACCAAATTCGCAAGCGCCGTGCGCGCCTGCCTGTCGCCGACAGACGACATCCATGTTTCCGCCGAATACCGCAAGAGCCTGATCGGATCGCTCGCCGAAAAGGCATTTGCGACCGCTTGGGCGCGTACGGCAGGAGTACGGCCATGAAGATGGATATTGCGGTCACCGTGAACGGACGAAAATACCAGGCCCGCGTCGAGCCGCGCCTGCTGCTTTCCGATTTCCTGCGCGATACGATTGGGCTGACCGGAACCCATGTCGGCTGCGAGCACGGCGTCTGCGGGGCCTGCACTATTCTCGTCAACGGCGACAGCGTCCGCTCCTGCCTGACCCTCGCCGTTAGCGCCGATGGTATGGACATTGTCACGGTCGAAGGCCTGGGGACCCCGGATCAACTCAATGCCCTGCAGAACGAGTTTCGCGACAAGCACGGCCTGCAATGCGGATTCTGTACGCCGGGAATGCTGATGACGGGGATGGATCTCTTGAAGAAATATCCCTTGGCCAGTGACGATGAAATCCGCGAGGGACTGTCCGGTAATCTCTGCCGCTGCACCGGTTATCAGAATATCGTCGCCGCAATCCGGGCGGCGGTTGGCTTGCGAGACGGGAGTGTCCGATGAAACTGCAGTTCATGTCGGCCGGGCGGCTCCGCCTGAAGAGGAGCATCTACATCAAGTCAGCCGATCGCAGCGAGACTTTTGAAGCGCCGGTCAGCTGCGGGCTGATCCGGCACAAGCAGGGTAATGTGCTGTTCGACACCGGTTGTCATCCTTCCGTCGTCGAGCATGGTGAGGAAAGATGGGGCCCGGCAATGATGAAGATCATGACGCCGGTGATGCGCGCCGAGGAAACGCTGCTGCCGAGCCTCGCCTGTGTCGGCATCAAGCCTGACGACATCGACGTCGTCGTCTGTTCGCATTTCCATCCCGATCATTGCGGCTGCAACGAGTTCTTCAAGAGGGCGACCATTCTGGCCCATGCCAAAGAGATCGAAGCGGCGAAGGCGCCGAACGCGGAGGCCGCCGGCTATCTGCGCGCCGATTGGGACCATGAGCAGCCAATGGAAGCGGTGGACGGCGAGCGCGATGTGTTCGGCGACGGTAGATTGGTCTTGCTTCCCTTGCCCGGCCACACCCCGGGGACGATGGGCGCTGCGGTCCAGCTCGATCGCGATGGTTCGTTCCTGCTGGTGTCTGACGCGGTGAGCCTGCGGGAAAACCTCGATACCGATACGGTGCCTCGCAACACCTGGAATGCGGAGGCGCTGCTGGAATCCTTCGCCGAAATTCGCCGGATCGAGAAATCCGGCGCCACAATCATCTGCGGCCATGATGTGGCGCAATGGCAGAGCCTGCGCAAGGGAGCGGAGGCCTATGAGTAGGGACGACACCGTCCATGCCTCAGACCTGCTGCGGCCGCGTCATGTGGGTATGTCCATCCGGCGCACCGAAGATCCGCGCCTGCTGACCGGCAACGGCGAGTATACCGCCGATCGCAAGCCCGATCGCGCCCTGCACGTCGCATTCCGCCGCAGCGAACAGCCGCACGCGACCATCGTGCGGATCGATACGGCACGAGCGAAGTCGGCGCCGGGCGTAGTGGCGGTGTTTTCAGCCGAGGACCTGGTCAATGACTGCAAGCCGATCATCCCGTTCTCGCGGATGCCAAACTACTACGCCACCCCCATCGTCGCGCTGGCCTCGGGCAAGGTGCGCTATGTCGGCGAGGCCGTGGTCGCGGTCATTGCCGAAGATCGATACCTTGCCGAGGACGCATTGGAGTTGATCGACATCGAATATGCCGCTTTGGGCGCGGTGAACGATCCGGAGCTGGCGCTCGCCGCAGATGCGCCGCTGCTGCACGAGGAAGCCGCCACCAATGTGCTGATATCAAGGGAGTTCAAGAAAGGCGATGTCGGCGCCGATCTGGCGGCGGCGCATGTCCGCGTTCGCGATCGTTTCGAGATGACGCGAAAGGCCCCGCTGGCAATCGAGCCGCGCAGCTGCAGCGCCGAATATGAAAACCGAAGGGAATCGATCACCCTTTACACCTCCTCGAGCATACCGGGCATCATTCGCGACGCGCTCGCGCAATCGCTTGACTTGCCGGGCAACCGGCTGCGGGTGATTGCGCCCGATGTCGGCGGCAGTTTTGGTTCCAAGGGCTCGCTCTACCCGGAAGAAATCCTGTTATGCGTGGCGGCGAAGAAGCTGCGCCGGTCGCTGAAATGGACTGCGGACCGGCTCGAAGACATCAGCAGTTCGAGCCAGGCCTTCGCCGAGGTCATCGAGGCCGAGATGGGCTTCGATGAAAATGGCATTGCGATTGCGCTCGAAGCCGACGTGATCGGCGATGTCGGCGCCTATTCGATCTATCCCTGGACCTGCGGGCTCGAACCGGTTCAGGTCGTCAGTTTCCTGCCCGGTCCCTACAAGATAAGGTCATACCGCGGCGCGGTGCGCGGTGTCGCCACCTCCAAGCCGCCGACCGGACCCTATCGCGGCGTCGGCCGGCCGATTTCCACCTTCGTCACCGAGCGGCTGATGGATATGGGCGCGCGGGCGCTCGGCATTGACCCGCTCGAGCTGCGCCGGCGCAATCTCGTCCGCGCCGACGAATTTCCATATCGCATTGGCTCGGGAATCATCTGGGACAAGACAGGGTTCGTCGAGTGCCTGGAAGCAGCCGTGCATGCGTCCGGCTATGAAAAGCTGCGTGCGCAGCAGCGCGCGGCGCGGGCGGAAGGGCGCTACTTCGGCATTGGCCTGTCATCCTATGCCGAGCTGACGGGCATCGGTTCGCGGATTTCGGTGGCGCCGGGTATGCCGATCAACACTGGTTCGGAAACCGCCAAGATCAGGATCGACTCGACCGGCGCGATCACCGCCGCGTTCGGCATCGCCGCGCACGGCCAGGGACTGGAAACCACGCTGGCGCAGATCATCGCCGACGACCTCGGCGCACGGTTCGAGGATATCAGGGTGATCCAGGGCGACAGCGACGCGGTGCCGATGTCGACGGGAACCTATGCCAGCCGCAGCGCGGTGCTGGGCGGGGGTGCGGCGAAGCATGCCTCGCAAATCCTGCGCGAGAAGATCAAGGCGGTCGCCTCGCACCTGCTCGAGGCGAGCGCCGGGGATATCGACGTCAGCGGCGGGCTTGCCCGCGTCGCCGGCACCGATCGCGCGGTGAGCTTCAGGCAGATTGCAAAGGCCGTTTATTCCGACATGAAGACGTTGCCGGTCGAGGCGCGCCATGAGCTCGAGGGCAGCTATACCTACGATCCCATCAACGGCACCACGGCCGGCGCGACCCATCTCGCCGCGGTCGAGGTCGACCCGGCCACGTGTTTTGTGAAGATCCATAAATATGTCGTCGCCGAGGATTGCGGTCGCATTATCAATCCGATGATCGTGGACGGCCAGGTGCATGGCGGTGTCGCGCAGGGCATCGGTGCTGCGCTGTACGAGGAGATGATCTATGACGAGGACGGCCAGCTCGTGAGCGGCAGCCTGGTCGACTACGTCATCCCGTCCGCGGTCGAGATTCCCCCTATCGACGTCGTCCATATCGAGAGCGAATCCGCAGTCGCCGGCGGCTTTCGCGGCATGGGCGAGGGCGGCACCATCGGCGCGCCCGCCGCCATCGCCAATGCCATTGCCGATGCGCTCGGCATCAATGTTTCGACCCTGCCCATGACCCCGGAGCGGATCTTCAGGCTGCTGGAGAAGGCGCGTGCGGATAACAAAGGAAGAAAACAATGAACAGTCTTGCGGGGCGTGTCGCCCTTGTCACCGGCGGCGGCCGGGATGTCGGCGCCGGGATATCGCAGGCGCTCGCCGAAGCCGGCGCGAGCGTCGCCGTCAATTATCACTCATCGAAGGCCGAGGCTGAGGCCGTGGTCGAAAAGATCAAGAAGGCCGGCGGCAAGGCCAGGGCTTATGGCGCTGATATCGCCAATCTCGACGCCGTGAGAGGCATGGTGGCGAGCGTCAAGTCCGATTTCGGCGGCCTCGACATCCTGGTCAACAATGCCGGCCTGGTGCTGCGCAAGCGCTTCGCCGACACCACGCCGGAAGACTGGCACAAGCAGATCGATACCTGCCTGTATGGCGCGATCCATTGTTGCCATGCGGCTGCGCCTCTCCTCGAAGCTTCCGGCCGGGGCCGGATCATTTCCATCATGGGTGACTCCTCGCGTATCGGCGAATCCGGGCTGGCGATCGCCGCGGCAGCGCGCGCCGGAACCATTGCGCTGATGAAATCGCTGGCGCGGGAAATGGGACGGACGGGGACCACGGCCAATTCGATCGCGCTCGGCCTGATCGAGTCGGCCCACGACAAAAGCTGGGTCGAGGCCAATCGCGAAAAACTGGTCAAGGCCTATCCGATCCGCCGGCTGGGCGAGGCCTCCGACGTGGCGCCGATGGTGGCACTGCTCGCATCCGATGCCGGCAGCTGGATCACCGGCCAGGTGATCAGCATCAGCGGTGGATTCAGCATGGTCTGATGGGGCGGAGGAAACAATGCTGCATACAGAATTGATCGCGCCGGTACCGGTGCTGCTCGAGCGGCATCGAACCGAGCGGCCCGACAAGGTCGCCTATTGGGACGCCACAAGATCGGTCACCTATTCGCAGCTCGCCGCTCGCACCGCGGCGATCGCCGCCGGTCTCGCAGCCGGAGGCGTGCGCGACGGCGATCGAATTGCGATCTATCTTCCGAACGGCGTCGACTGGATCGAGGCCTGCTTCGCCGGGTTGCGATGTGGCGCGGTGCTGGTTCCCATCAGTTATGACGCTGCGGAAGGGGAGATCGCCTATCGGCTCACTGACGCCGATTGCCGCATGGTGGTCACGACGCCGGCCCGCAAGGAACTGATCGGCAGACTGACCGCGGCCATGGACGGTCCGGTTTCGCTGGTATTCGCGGGCGCCGGCGCCAATGAAGCCGGTCCATCTCTGAACGCGCTTGCGCAAGGTGACGGCGTCGCTCCCGATCCCTCGGACATCGGCCGCTCCTCGTTCATCATCTATACCTCGGGCACCACCGGCCGCGCCAAGGGCGTGCTGCTGTCGGTCCGCGGCATGCTGTGGATTGCGGCGGCCTGCTGGGCGCCGATCTGCGGCTTGAACGAGAAGGACGTGGTGTTGTCGCCGCTGCCGCTGTTCCATTCCTATGCCTTGAACCTCTCGGTACTCACCGTGCTGGCGTGCGGGGCCAGCGAGCATATTTTGGAGCGGTTTTCGCCGCAGCAGGTGCTGGAGTTGCTGCAATCCGGAAAGTATTCGGTTTTTCCGGGCGTGCCGACGATGTTCCACTATCTGCTGCAGCGCGCGCAGGAAACGGGCGTCAAGAGGCTCGGCGCTACGCGATTATGCATCTCCGCCGGCGCCATCATGCCGGCAGCCCTGAACCGGTCGTTCGAGGAGCATTTTGGATGCGCCCTGCTTGACGGTTATGGCATCACCGAAACCTCGACCATGGTGACCATGAACTGGATGAGCGGCGTTCGCGTGATGGGATCGTGCGGCCTGCCGGTGCCGGGGCTGGCGACACGGATTGTCGATCCGGCGACGCTGGAGGACCTGCCGATCGGCGCCGAGGGCGAATTGATCGTTCGCGGCCCCAATCTGATGCAGGGCTATCACAACAAGCCTGCGGAGACCGCCGCCGCCTTGCGCAATGGCTGGTATCACACCGGCGATCTCGCCAAGTCCGATGCCAACGGCTATCTGACCATCACCGGACGCATCAAGGAACTGATCATCCGGGGTGGCCAGAACATCGCGCCCGCCGAAATCGAGGAAGTCGTTATTCTGCATCCAGACGTGATCGACTGCGCGGTGGTCGGCGTCGCGCACGCGACGCTGGGCGAAGTGCCGTATCTGTTCGTGGTCGCCGACAAGGACCGGCTCGACGTCGAGTCGCTAATGGCGCACTGCCGCGGCAGCCTGTCGTCCTACAAGATTCCAGAGGCGACCCACATCGTCGCGGAAATCCCCCGCACCGGTTCCGGCAAGATCATGCGTTTCAAGCTGGTGGAAGCGCTGAAGGGAAATTGAGCCGCTTGGCCTGATGGTTCGAGACGCGCGGCGTCGCCGCGCTCGTTGTTGGATCGTCATTGCGAGCGAAGCGAAGCAATCCAAAGCCATTGAGAAAACCTGGATTGCTTCGTCGCGGAGCCTGTCATCGGGCGCGCATTCGCGCGACCCGTTGGCTCCTCGCAATGACGAAAAAATACTGCGTGCGCGCGTCTCGAAGGATGGAGCCACCGGAAAACGCACTATGTGATCGACCGCGGTCCCAGCGCGCCAAAGTCCCTGGGATCGTAGTGCAGCCGGTATTGCATGTCCGCGGCGATGATGGGCTCCTGGCATTTGTTGCAGATCACGGCGGCATGGAAATCGTGTCCGCATTTGCCATGACGCAGCAGCAGCGGCGGCTTGCCCTTGGCCAGCCAGCGGTCGCCCCACGCCAGCATGGCGACGAACGGCCCGTAGAGATCGCGGCCCATGTTGGTCAGCAGGTATTCGTAGCGTTCCGGCGCCTGCTGGTAGAGACGCCGGTGAAACACGCCCTGGGTGACCAGGCGGGACAGCCGGTCGGTCAGGATGTTCGGCGCGATGCCGAGTTCGGACTGAATGCGGTCGTAGCGGCGATTGCCGAAAAAGCCCTCGCGGACGACCATAAAACTCCATTTGTCGCCGATGATCTGCAGTGCGCGCGAGACCGAACTCGGCCGCCCCAGCGTGAAGCGGCTGGCATCGGACGCGCGCCTGGTGTTGCGGCCCGGCTTGGCTGGTTTACGGCCGGCGCCCGGACCGTCACGGTACGCAACGCCCCGCGCTTCCAGCTCGGTCAGGCACTCGGAGCAGGCGACAATGGGATGGCTTTCGCAGCCGCAGGTCGCATGGACCAGCACCAGCGGCGGCCGTTTGCCGGCGGCAAGCCAGCGATCGCCGAACTGCATCAGCGCGATGAAGCTCGGATAGAGATCGAAGCCCATCTTGGTAAGCCGGTATTCCTTGCGCTGGCCGGTCTCGGCGGCGGCCTGCCGGAAAATCTGCAGCCGCGTCAGCTTCCGCAACCGGTCGGTCAGGGTGGCGCGCGGGATCTCCAGCGCCGAGCGGAAGGCCTCGAACGTCCTGGTGCCGAAAAAAGCTTCACGGATGATCAGAAACGCCCAGGCATCCGACACGATATCAAGCGTTCGCGCCACCGAGCAGTTTCGTTCGGCCCGGGCGAGACCGGCGCCCTTGGCTCGCGGTGCCGCCACGGTCACCGGTCGCGGAGCCAGTTTGGCGGTCGCCGCACGCGCCATCGCGACTACAACCGGACCGAGAGAGCTGCACCGCAGTGCAAGGGATTTGTCATGCCGCCACCCTTTCACGGCATGAAATGCCGCCATCAGCGCCGGCATCCTACACCAGGCGGATTGACTTATAAAGAAAACTAAGTCTAGTTATGCATGTTAGATTTTACGCATGAGACAGACCACAAGAAACGGGCGGGAATCCGCCCTCCGCATTGTCGGGATCAGGCAGGGAGTTGCGCCATGGTAATCGTTGTTCGAGCCGCGCTGGCCGTTTCGCTGGCGGCGATGGTGGGAATGGGGGCTACGGCGGCGCGCGCCGACGGCATTTCCGACAACGTCGTCAAGATCGGGGTCTTGACCGACATGTCCGGTCAGTTCTCGCATGAGTCCGGCGAAGGCGCGGTCACCGCCGTGCGCATGGCGATCGAGGATTTTGGCGGCAAGGTGCTGGGCAAGCCGATCGAACTCATCGTCGCCGATCACCAGAACAAGCCCGACATCGCCTCCGGGATCGCGCGCAAATGGTTCGACGTCGACAAGGTCGACATGATCGCGAACCTGATCAACTCCTCGATTGCGCTTGGCATCAGCCAGCTCGCCAAGGAAAAGGACCGGATCGCCATCATCAATGGGTCCGGCGCTTCCCGCTTGACCGGCGACGGCTGCACGCCGAACAGCATTCACTACGCCTACGACACCTATGCGCTGGCCAAGGGCACCGGCACCGCGCTGATGAAGTCGGGCGGCACCAGCTGGTACTTCCTGACCGCCGATTATGCATTCGGTCATGCGCTCGAAGCCGATACCGCGGCGGTGGTCAAGGCGCTCGGCGGTCAGGTGCTCGGCGCATCGCGCTACCCGATCGAGACCTCGGATCAGTCCTCGTTCCTGCTGCAGGCGCAGGCCTCGAAAGCCAAGGTGGTCGGGCTCGCCGGCTCCGGCACGGTGTTCGTCAATGCGGTCAAGGCAGCGCAGGAGTTCGGGATCCAGAAGGGCGGCCAGACGCTCGCAGGTCTGCTGGTCTGGATCACCGACATCAAGGGCCTCGGGCTCGATGTGGCGCAGGGTCTCGTCCTCACCAACGCCTTCTACTGGGACCGCGATGAGGAGACCCGCGCCTTCTCCAAGAAGTTCTTCGAGCGGATGAAGCGTCCGCCGCACATGGGCGACGCCGGCGACTACTCCTCGACCATCCATTACCTGAAGGCCATCGAGGCGGCGGGAACCGACGATGCCAAAGCCGTGATGGCCAAGATGAGGGAAATGCCGATCAACGACTTCTTCGCCAAGAACGGCCGCATCCGCGAGGACGGCCGCATGGTGCACGACATGTACGTCTACGAGGTCAAGAAACCCTCGGAATCCAAGGGCGACTGGGACTATTACAAGCTTCGCGCGGTGATTCCAGGCGATGAGGCGTTCCGTTCGCTCAGGGACAGCGCCTGTCCGCTGGTCAAGAAGGGCTGACATCAGTCATTTTTTGCAGGGCTGAGGCGTGGCCCCGCGAGCGGCCAGCGCTCTTGCGAGGATAAATCGAACCACCATCTGACATGCGAAGGAATTCGCCATGTTGGATTTTACAAACGAACCATTCGATGCCGGCCTGTCATCGCAAGACAGCAAGCCGGCCGTCCCCGACGATCAAGTCCTGCTCGACGCCTATTCCAATGCCGTGATCGACGTCACCGAACGCGTCGGTCCGGCGGTGGTGCGCGTCGAAACCGGCTCGAAAGATCCGAGCGCGCGCCAGCGCGGCGGGCTTGGCTCCGGAATCGTGATTTCTCCCGACGGGCTGGTGCTGACCAACAGCCATGTGGTCGGCTCGTCGAAACAGATCAGGCTGCGCGACAATGAGAGCATTGTCACCGACGCCCGCGTGCTCGGCGTCGATCCCGATACCGATCTTGCCTTGCTGCGGGCCGACGGTGCGCGCGATCTGCGCTACGCTTCGCTCGGCAATTCCAAAAGCCTGCGCCGCGGCCAGCTGGTGGTGGCGATCGGCAATCCGCTCGGCTTTGAATCGACCGTGACCGCCGGGGTGGTGTCGGCGCTGGGCCGGTCGATCCGCTCGGTCAGCGGCCGCACCATCGAGGATGTCATCCAGACCGACGCGGCGCTCAACCCCGGCAATTCTGGCGGGCCGCTGGTGTCGTCGTCATCCGAGGTGATCGGCATCAACACCGCCATCATCAGCGGCGCCCAGGGCATCTGCTTTGCGGTCGCCAGCAATACCGCGCAATTCGTGCTGTCCGAGATCATCCGCCACGGCTATGTCCGGCGCGCCTATATAGGCGTCTCCGGCCAGACCGCGCCGATTCCGCGACGGCACGCCGTGGTGGCCGGGGTCGACAACAAGATGGGCGCGCTCTTGGCGCAGATCGAACCGGACGGGCCGGCGGCGCGAGCAGGGTTGTTGCCCGGCGATGTCGTGATCAGGCTTGACGGCGTCGACATCAACGGCGTCGACGACCTGATCCGCGTGCTCGACCGCGACCGGATCGATCGTAACCTTGAGATGGACGTGCTGCGCATGGGCAGGTTGCGGGCCATCGACATCCATCCGATCGAACGCAAGCCGCAGGCGAAGCCGGGTTGACGTTCCCTAAAGGTCAGTGGCGACGCCCTCGTATCCGCGCTCATCAAGCAGGCAAGAAAGCTACCGAGCGAGCTGTATAAATCGCTGACTTGGGATCGTGGCAAGGAACTTACGGATCATCGACGATTTACTCTGGCGACCAACATCGACGTCTATTTTTGCGATCCGCAAAGCCCGTGGCAGCGTGGGTCGAACGAGAACACCAATGGCCTGCTGAGACAGTACTTCCCGAGGGGCACCGACTTGTCGGTGCACTCGCAAGCCTATCTGAACAAAGTGGCTCGTCAGCTCAATGAACGACCACGTGAGACCTTGCAATTTGAAACCCCAGCAGAGAGATTTAATGCCTGTGTTGCGTCGACCGGTTGAGCCGGCA
>Ga0105240_10013716_pt1 | contig 11106 bp, 10 predicted proteins | sample KBSC54metaG_FD_80426 | JGI IMG/M metagenome (GOLD analysis project Ga0105240, IMG submission 80426) | Corn rhizosphere microbial communities from Kellogg Biological Station, Michigan, USA - KBS C5-4 metaG | ecosystem: Host-associated > Plants > Roots > Rhizosphere > Soil | place: Michigan, USA...
TCCGTCGTGGCGCGGGTTACGGCCCGACAAGGCGCCCGGCGACGTCGTCCGCGAATCGTGACTGTCGAACAGCCGACGACCCGAAGCGTCCGAGTAAACCCTCGCCTGCACGCTAGGGAACCCGTGCGCGCAGGCTCGTAGCGTCCGTGTCGGAAAAACCAACGGGACTAAGGGGACTCGATGCGTGCCCGGATTCGGATGACTTCGTTGGTCGCCGCCGCCACCGTGGCGCTGGCGTGCACCGCTCTCTTCGCAGCCGGCACCCCTGCTGTTGCGGCGCAGCCGATTCCGCAGGTGGCCTATGCCGAACCGTCGGGCGGGCAGTCGGGATACGCCGCGGACTCGCTGATCAGGGTTGTCGGCGTCGACGGCAGTGCAGACCACAGCGTGTCGACGGACGAGCCAGCTGCAGAGCCCGCGTGGAACCCGTCCGGCACGCTGCTTGCTTTCACGGCGCTGCTGCCCGGTGGCGGCACGTCGGTGCACGTCATCGATCCGTCGACAGGAGCCGAACGCGCCGTCACGCCCGCTGGTTGGCGGACGCCGTTGTGGTCACCGGACGGTTCGCAGCTAGCTGTGATCAGCGGTACGGGCGCCGAAGCGAACCTCGGCGTGGTGTCGGCCGCCGGTGGTGATCCGACCGTCGTCATCGCCTGGGACGACCACGGCGGTGATGATGCGATAGCCGGCAAACCCGCGTGGTCGCCCGACGGTTCGGAGCTCGCTGCCGTGCTCGCGGAGTATTCGGACGGCGTTGCTACGGGCGCCGAACTGGTCGTGCTGGGCGCTGATCGCCCGGGCTATGCGGCCATCGCCGAGGAGCCTGGAGCTCCGCAGCCGGCAAGCCGGCCGGTGTTTTGGGCACCCGATGGAAACGTGGCGTTCGATCTCGACGTCAGCACGACTGTGAAATACGACCACCGTGCAGAGGCCGGTTTCGGCGAGGTCAACCCGAACGGGTACGGCTGGCGCTGGATCGCCGACGGCATCGCCGACATCGGCGGGTATTCGCCCGACGGCACCACACTGCTGGCGGCTCTCGATGGTGCGATTGTCACGGCGACCGAACCCGCGGACGTGCGGACCCTCCACACACCGCCTGCAGGTGCGGCCGACGGTCGCCCCACGTACACGCCGGATGGCAGCGGCATTGTCTTTTGCGAAACGGCGGCAGCCGGCAGTGATCTGTGGGCGATGAACAGCGACGGCTCCGGCGTGCGCCGGTTGACCTCGACTGGCCGTGGCTGCGACCCGAGCATCGCCTCGAAGGCCCCTCGGCTGGCCGGCCCGAGCCGGGACGACACCGCAGCCTCCGTCTCCAGAGCAACCTATAGCAGCGCATCGAGCGTGGTCATCGCGCGCGACGACCTGTATCCCGACGCGCTCGCGGCGGCGCCACTCGCGGCGAAGGTCGGCGGCCCGCTGCTGCTCACGCCGCCGACGTCGTTGTCGGCGTCGGTGCGCGGCGAGATCGGCCGGCTCGGCGCCCGTACCGCCTACATCATCGGAGACACCACCGCCGTGTCGGAACAGGTCGACACCGACCTGAGGGCGGCCGGGATCACGACGATCGAGCGCATCGGCGGCGCGAGCCGCTACGACACTGCAGCCTTGATCGCTGAACAGGTCGGCGGCAGCCAGGTCTACGTCGTCCGCGGCGATAACTGGCCGGACGCTGCATCGGTCTCGGCACTAGCCGCGTTCCAGCGCCGGCCGCTGCTGCTCACGCCACAAGATTTTCTGCCTGCTGCTGACGCCGATGCCTTGACCCAGCTGGACGCGATTCAGGCAACCATCGTCGGAGGGACTGCAGCCGTCTCGAGCGGCGTCGAGACGCAACTGAACCACACAGGGGTCGCAACGACCCGGCTCGCCGGTGCCGACCGCTGGGGCACGTCGGCGGCCGTCGCCACAGCAGAGGTGACCGCTGGCATGACGTCATCGGCCTGGCTCGCCGACGGGCTGAACTGGCCGGACGCGGTTGGTGCCGGGCCCGCGGCGGCAGTCCAGCGCGGCGCCCTTCTGCTCGTCGCGCCGACCACGCTCGACGCGTCACCCGAAAGCCGCGACTGGCTCGCGGCGCATCCCATGCCGTTCGTCGTCGCCGTCGGTGGCCCCGACGTCGTCTCGCCCGCTGACGTCGCAGGGGCGCTCCGCTGAGCCGACGTCGTCCGGGAAAGTTCCTGAACATGTGTCGGCGAGGACGGCCTCTTGACCGCCCTCGCCGACACAACTCTTGCTAGTGGTTAGTGACCGGCGAGTCCTAGGTCGACTGCGGCACCGAGCGATCCGGCGCTGTCGTCGCCGTCGAGCGACCAGTAGAACGCGCCACCGAGGTTGCGCTTGGTGACGTACTGCATCTTCTGCAGGATCTCCGTCGGGTCGTCGACGACGTACAGGTTCGTCGACGCCGGGTCGTAGACCCAGTACCCGCCAGTCGTCGGGTCGCGGTACGGCTGGTAGCCGAGCTTGGAGATGACGTTCCAGGTCGCGGTGCCGCCGTCAGCGGTCGGGCCGGTCGCCGGCTGGTAGAGGCCGTGCGTGCCGCCGTCCTGCACACCGGTCCAGCCGTGGCCATAGAACGGGACGCCGACGATCAGCTTGCGCCGGTCGGCCCCGGCCTGGAGGAAGGCGTTGACCGACTGGTCGACGCTGAACTGGTTGGCCGGAGTCTCCTTCGGCGAGGGGAAGAGCTCCGACTGGAAGTCTGTCGGGCCGGTCGCTTCCCACGGGCCGTGGAAGTCGTAGTCCATGATGTCGATCTGGTCGAGCTGCTTCGAGACGTCCTTCACCTGGAGCAGCGCGATCTTGCTCGGGTTGGCCGAAAGCGCGGCGGTCAGCAGGTAGTGCGGCGTCTTGCCGTGCACCTTGTTCGCCTTTGCCGCTGCGTTGAGCCCGTCACGGAAGTCGTCGAGCAGCTTGGTGAAGTTGACCGTGTCCTCGGGCCGGGCGGTCGGGTTGCCGGCCGCGTTGGTCGTGTGGTTGCCGGCCGCGCCGGGGTACTCCCAGTCGATGTCGATGCCGTCGAACAGGCCCTTCGCCGCCCCGGCGGGCAGGCCCGGCAGGTTGCCGTCGATCAGCATGTTGATGCACGACTGCACCAGGTGCTGGCGAGACTGATCGGTGAGTGCGGCGTCGGAGAACCAGTCGGACAGGGTGAAGCCGCCGAGCGACGCGAGAATCTTGATGTTCGGGAACTTCTGCTTCAGCTCGATGAGCTGGTTGAAGTTGCCGTGCAGCGGGCCGGCGTCGTCCTGGCCGTTGACGCTGTTCGACGCGTTGTAGAACGGCGTCTGCCAGTCGGCCCACGGGTCGATGCTGCTGCACTCGATCGGGCCGGTCGTGCCGCCGGAGGGTGCGACATTGATGAAGGCGTACTGGATCTCGTTCAGGTGCGACGCGTCACCGTTGTCGACGACGCTCTTCGGCGTGAAGCCGCTGTAGACCGACCACTGCGTGTAGTAGCCGGCGCGGACGTCGACGTTGCCGTGCTGCGTGTCGTGGGCCGACGCGCCCGGCGCGAACCCGAGCGGCACTGCGATTGCGGCTGCAGTAACGGCTGCCGCGGCACCCCGGCGCGACGTGACTTTGAACCTTGACTGTGTGCGTGCCCGAGCAGACCTGCGAACCATGCCAAGCAATGCGATGCATCTCCTTCGGTGGTTCCGATGTCGCGTGCTTCCGATGACGCGAAGCGGCGCGCACGCTGACGCGCTGCCGCAGACGGTAAATGGCCTAGACCAATCGGTCAAGAGTTTGACCTTAGGCCAAACGGGTGACGGCCAAACGGCCTATCCCATAAGGGGTCTTGCGAGCGGATTGCGCCGTACTGGACTAGACCAGTGGTGGCAGCAACGGTGCACTGACAAAGGCGACCGGTGTTTCTCACCCTCCCGGCGAGCGCGAGCCTGTCGTCGCAGGGCTATGGTCTACGCCATGCGGGAGTTCCCGTGACCTCGGCCAGCGTGTCGGCCGGTGCCGACTCCTTCGTACACCACGCTTTCTATTACGAAGATCTCGACGAGTATGCCGAGGTGACCGAGGCCTTCGTCGGTGAGGGACTGGGGCGTGACGAGGCAGTTCTCGTCGCCGTCCCGACGGCGAGGTTCGACCTGCTCCGTCGCCGGTTGCCGCGCGACGAGCCGCACCTGCAGCTGGTCGACATGAGTCGCCCGGGCCGAAACCCGGGCCGGATCATTCCGCTCTGGCATGACTTCGTGACCGAGAACACGGACGCCGGTCGCGGCGTTCGCGGCATCGGAGAGCCGGTGTGGGCCGGCCGCACGCCGGCCGAACTGGCGGAGTGCCAGTGGCACGAGATGCTGCTGAACCTCGCCTTCGCGAATGCACCGGCGTTCCCACTGATGTGTCCGTACGACGTGTCCGGGCTCGACCCAGCCACGCTCGACGCCGCCCGGCGATCGCATCCGCTCACCTATTCGCGTGGCCGGTTCGAGCGCTCCGAGGTGTTCGCCGGCGTGCCCGATCCTTCGGAAGATTTCGACGTGCCGCTCGAGAACGCCCCGCCGTCCGCCGACATGCTGGCGTTCGATGCCGACGGGCTCGTGGAAGTGCGCCGGCTCGTGTTCGAGCGGGCGATCGCCGCCGGACTACGGCCGCACCAAGCTGCCGATCTGGTGCTCGCAGCCAATGAGGTCGCCACGAACAGCCTCCGCCACGGCGGCGGTGACGGCGTCGCCCGGGTCTGGTCCGACGGCGACCGCGTCGTGTGCGACGTGCGTGACGCCGGGCGCATCGGCCAGGCGCTCGTCGGTCGTCGCCGCGCCGCGTTGAACTCCTCGGGCGGGCGGGGCCTTTGGCTCGTTCACCAACTCTGCGATCTCGTCGAGCTGCGCAGCAACGACGGCGGTACCGCCGTCCGCATGTCGATCTACCTGCCCGGCTGATCGCGTCAGCGGGCGGACTGTCAGCATGGCTCGCGTGACCCAAGTCGAGCAGTACACCGATCCTGTCGCCTTCCACGCCGAAGGACCGGTGTGGTCGACCGCGTGGGGCGGCCTGCGCTACGTCGACATGTTCGCGGGCGACGTTCTGTCCGTCGCCGCAGACAATTCAGTCGGACGCCGCCACGTCGGCGCGATCGCAGCGGCGCTGCGACCGCGTGTCGGCGGGGGCGCGGTGATCGCGGTCGAGCGCGGTTTCCTTCTCGAGGCACCGGACGGTTCGCTGCAGCCGTTGCCCGACGTGTGGTCGGACGATTCCGTGCGGATGAACGACGGCGGCTGCGACCCCGACGGCCGGTTCTACTGCGGCTCCATGGCCTACGACCAGGCCGCGGGCCGTGGCTCGTTGTATCGGCTCGACCCTGACGGTTCGACGTCGCTGGTGTTCAGCGGTGCCACGATCTCGAACGGCCTCGACTGGAGTCCGAACGGTGCCACCGCCTACTACGTCGACACTCCGACCAGGCGCATCGACGCATTCGACTACGACGCCACCACCGGCTTGTCGGGCCGGCGTCCCTTCGCGAAAATCCCTGACGGCGCAGGCTTTCCCGACGGCATCACGGTCGACGCCGAAGGCGGGGTTTGGGTGGCGCTCTACGCCGGGAGCGCCGTGCACCGGTATCGGCCGGACGGTGCGCTCGACCTTGTGGTCGAGTTGCCCGTTTCGCAGGTGACGGCGTGCACGTTCGGCGGTGAAGCGTTGGATCAGCTGTTCATCACCACGACCCGCGAGAACTTGCCGGACGACGTGCAACCCGCCGCTGGGTCGGTGTTCGTTTGCAAGCCTGGTGTGCGTGGGCGACCCGTCACGCCGTTCGCCGGCTGATCGCGGGTAGCGGCGCCGATGCCGACGAGAGCCGCGTACACCGCCGGAACGCCGAACTGGGTTGAGCTGCACACGGCCGATCTCTTGGCGGCGAAGGCTTTCTACGGTTCGCTGTTCGGCTGGTCGTTCGTCGACGAGGCCGAGGAAGCGGACCAGCTCGCGACCGCGATGAAAGACGACGGTGTCGTCGCCGGCATCGTCGTGGCGCCTTCGCTCGACGTCGCGGGCGGCGGTGCGGCTCGATGGCACACCTATCTTGCCGTCGACGACCTTGAGGTCGCCGTGGCGGCTGCAGTGACGGCGGGGGCAACGGTTCTACTACGGCCGAAGGTGGTGCGCGACGTCGCCCGGATCGCCTTCATCACCGACCCGACGGGCGCCTCGGTCGGACTGTGGCAGGCCCGTTCGCACATCGGCGCCACACTCGTCAACGAGCCCGGAACGGTGATCTGGAACGAACTGATGACCGACGATCTGGACGCCGCCACGCAGTTCTACCAGGACGTCGTCGGTCTGGTGCCTGAGGTCGCCGACATGGGGCACGGGCCCTATACGACGCTGAAATCGTGCGGTGAGCCCGTGGGCGGCGCGAGCCTGCTGAGCGGAGGCATGGAAAGTCACTGGCACGTTTATTTCGCGGTCGAGAACGCCGAAGCGGCTGCGGCCGCTGCCGTCGCCTTGGGCGGGGAGGTGCTCGCCGGCCCCTTCGAGACCGCGATCGGGCCGATGGCGGCACTGCGCGACCCGTTCGGTGCGGCGTTCAGCGTGTACGAGTTGACCCCAGCAGGTTGAACCGTGCTTGCGTTGAACCGCGCTTGCGTTGAACCGTGCTCGCGCCCGGGCCGTGGATCTAAGTGGCCGGAGATTCGCGACTGCTGGAGGTTCTGTCATGCGCTCCCGCCCGATCCGCTCCCGGTGGATGGGATCCCGATTGTCACAAGGCGCCCTTGCTGCGCTCGGATTGCTGGCGGCTGTCGCCGGCTGCAAGAGCGGCGGGGGTTATTGATCGCCTAGTACCGAAAGCGCCCCGAGTTTGACTCCTTTCGGGGCGGTCGCTTAGCTGGCCTGCGTCATGTGGCAAACCGTGGTCGGCATCGTGGCCGGGCTCCTTCTCGTCTACGCCGTGCTGCTCGTGCTCTTGTGGCGGGCGCACCGGCGTAACCCTGATGAGATCGGCCTGCGTGAAGCTTTGCGGTTGCTGCCCGATCTGGTGCGGTTGCTGAAGCGGCTCACTGCTGACAAGACGCTGCCGCGCGGCGTGCGAGTGCGCATCGTGCTGCTCCTGATCTACCTCGCATCGCCGATCGACCTGGTGCCCGACTTCGTGCCGGTGCTCGGTTACGCGGACGACGCGATCATCGTCGCGATCGCGCTGCGCTCCGTGACGCGACGGGCCGGCGCCCAGGCCATCGAACGGCACTGGCCTGGCACGCCGGAGGGGCTGCGGGCGATTCGCCGCCTCGCCGGCCTGAAGTCATAAGGGCGTTCCGCCCGACCGCACGACGGTCGCCAGCCAGGCATAAGCCTGGTCGATCGGATTGCCTTGGGTGATCTCGAACTTGGTCGGCTCGACCGCTTCAACGGTCCAGCCGTCGGTGAACGCCTGATGGAATTCGTCTCGCCGGATGCGGCGCGGGCCCCAGTCGCCCGGCGTCGCGTCACTGAAGCAAAGCGCGTAGTACGTGCCGCCTGGGTGTAGCACGGCAGCGAGGCTCGCGATGTAGCGCGCGCGTTCGTCGTCGTCGAAGGAATGAAACACCCCACTGTCGATGACGACGTCGAACACTTCGCCCACCTCCGCCAACTGCATCGCATCGCCCACCGCGAACGATGCATCGATCCCGCGCTCGGCTGCTTTTGCCTGCGCCTTGGCGATCGCGCGCGGCGAGATGTCGATGCCAGTTGCAGTAGCGCCAGCCGTCGCGGCGAGAAGCGTGTTTTCGCCTGTGCCGCAGCCGATATCGAGCACTCGCCCGGTCAGCTTGCCGGCATCCGCCAGCGCGACGAACGCAGGCTGCGGCCGCCCGACATCCCACGGCGGCGCGCCGACATAAGCGTCGTCCCATTGGTGGGCGGTGTCATTCATTAGAACTCGATTCGTGCCGCATCGAGCAGTTGGCGCACCGATTCGTCGCCGGTCAGGGTATACGTCGGCCTAGCGTTGCGACCCGACAGCAGCCTGCAGTATTCGACCGCGTCGGTGCTGACCGACGTCGATGGGTCTCCACTCCCGAGCAGCCAGCAACCCTCGCCGGACAGTTCGAGTCGCACGGTTGGGCCCTGCCAGCGGCGGCCGAGGTCACGGATCACCTGAGCGACGACCTTAGCGTCAGCGGGGTCGGCGACGAAAGGCTGGCCGACCGCGCGCGAAATGTCGATGCGATGCATCCATACGTCGCGGATGTAGATGACGTCGAACAGGTAACCCATCGGTGTGCCGGGAGGCATTGGCATCGATGCGGGCACCTTGATCCGGCGGACGACGCCGGGAACTCGCCGTCGAGCCCGAACCGCCTTAGGCGCAAGCCGTTCGAAGTCTTCGAGCAGCCGTGCTGCCGGCCAGCCACGGCGATCGTCGACCTGTGCCTCGTTCAGCGCGTCGAGCGGGCCGAGTTCGCGGTGCTTGCGTCGCCCCGCGATGGTGTGCCGAACCGTCGTGACCAGGTGCGCACCGTCGGCCAGGCTGCCGACGACGTGCGCGACGACGTTGCGAACGGTCCAGCGAGCACAGTCCGTTGGGCGGTCCCAGGCGCTGTCATCAAGGCCGCGAAGCACCGCGAGCATCGCCGCGTGTTGTGCAGTCGCGAGTTCCGCAGCTTCGTGGCGGTTCGTTTGCGGCAGTGTCGCGGCGGCGATGGCCGCTGTTTGGGCTGTCATCGGATTTCTCTTTCTGGCCCGTAGTGGGTGAGAAACATCGAGGACAGCACGGGGAGGAGGCGGGTGAAGCGCCCGTCATCGAACGTCTCGGTCGGCTCGTTCGCCAGGTGCTGGCTGATCACACCCGAGATCAAGGCAGTCCACGCGGTGGTCGCCTCGGCGATGTCGGCGTCCGCCCGGAGCACGCCGCGACGCTGCAGTTCGGCGAACAGCTGTGTGGTGCGCCGCGACATCTCGACGGCGGGCGCGAACGCCGCTTCCGACGGCTCGAAGCCGGGCACCGGCCGCCAGAACATCAGCTGCGCGTAGGCCTGGTTTTCGACGGCCCACTTCACGAAGTGCTGCGAGATCAGCAGCATCAGCGCTCGCGCGTCGTCGGTGTCGTCCAGCCGCCGCCCGAGCGGGGCCATCGAGTCGAGCAGTGTTTGCCACCCGCGGGCGAACACGGCGTCGTAGATCGCATTCTTCGAGTCGAAGTAGACGTAGAGCGACGGCGGCTGGATGCCCATGCGCCGGGCGATCTCGCCGAGCGCCAAGCCGCCCGCGCCTGCTTCGGCCATGACTTCGGCTGCGACAGCGAGGACCTCGTCGATCGTCTCCTGCCGACGCCGCTGCCGCCGTCCGACGCCTTCCGCTGCTGCCACGGTAACCTCCTGGGAGGAGGATTACCTAACGGCGTTAGGAAGTCAACCCCGACGTGGCCCCTCCCGCTGTCCGGTCAGTGCCGGAACTGCCCTACCGCAGCCTGCAAATCGCGGCTCAGGCGCGCCAACTCTTCGGCGGCGCGACTCGACTCGGCTGCGCTCGTCGTGGTCGTTTCGGCGGCGCGCGCGACGTCGGCGGCTGCTCCTGCAATTTCGCCGGCGCCACGAGCCGCCTCGATCACGTTGCGGGCCATCTCTGTGGTCGTCGAGCTCTGCTCCTCGACGGCCGTCGCGACGGTGCCCTGGAGCTCGCTGATCTGGCTGATGGTCTGCGCGATCTCCGCGATCGCCCCGACGGCGCCGTCGGCGTCCGACTGGATCGCTTCGATGCGACGCGAGATGTCTTCGCTCGCCCGGGTCGTCTCCTGAGCGAGGTCGCGAACCTCGCTTGCCACGACCGCGAACCCCTTGCCGGCTTCGCCCGCCCGAGCTGCTTCGATCGTGGCGTTGAGCGCGAGCAGGTTGGTTTGCTGCGCGATGGCGGTGATGGTCTTGATGACGTCACCGATGGCGGACGACGACGCGCCGAGCCCGGCGACCGCATGGTTCGCCGCCTGTGCCCGCGAACTGGCCTCAGCGGCGATGCGCGCGACCTGGTGGGCGCTTTCGGCGATCTCCCCGATGCTCGCACCGAGTTGCTCGGCGCCGACTGACACGGTGTGGACGTTGCTGCTGACTTGCTCGGCGGCCGAGGCAACCGTTTCGGCTCGCGACGATGCCTGACCGGCGACCGATGCGATGTGTGCCGAATGATCACTGATGCGTGCGCTCGAGTCGCCGAGGGTGCCGGATGACGCCGCCATCGTGGCCACCGCTTCGCGCATCTTGCCGATCGCGACTTCGAGCGCGGCTCCCATCGTCCCAATCTCGTCGATGCTGCCCGCCGCGGCAGGCGTGGTGGTGAGGTCGCCGTCGGCGATCGCGAGCAGCGCGTCCTTCATGCTGCGCACCGGACGCGAAAGCATGCGAGCCACCGCGAAGCCGATCGCGAGCGCGAGGAGTGCAGCGCCTGTGCACAATGCGATGACGCGCCACGCAGTGGTATGGGCGACCTGCGTCGCGTGAGCTGCTTCCGCCTCGGCGGTCTCCGATTCACGCTCGAAGAGTCGGTCGAACGGCACGGAGTACTGGTCGTCTGCGTCGGTCAGCATGCCGAGGATCTCGTGTTCGGCGTCGGCGGTCCTGCCTGCGACCGCAAGCGGCAACACGTCTGTGTCGCGAACCGACTTCCAGCGCGCCCAGGCGGACTGGAAGTCATTCACAAGTTGCTTGGAGGTCGCGTCGAGCGTCGCCCCGTGATCTGCGACGTATGCAGCGACTGCGTCGTCGACGGCCTTGTCGGCGAGCTTGATCTGCTCGTCCGCGTTTGCGGCTTCGGCCGCGGTCGAAGCGAACACGCGATCGCGGGCGTCCGATCGGGCGTCTCCGATGAAGTCGCCGAGGTCGGCGAGGTCGTGCATGGGCTTCGCGGTGTGCAGGTACATCTGTTGTGCCGTGCGAGCTGTCGCCGATACTTCGACCGCGCCGAGTGTCCCGACCGCCACGATGCCGCTCGCGGCGATCGCGATCGGCAACAGAACCTTGACGAGGACGGGCCGGTCTGCGATCAGCCGACGCCGGCGCACGGTCGAAGCGGTGGGCGCGAGGGTCATGCGAAGTCACTCCGGGCTGGAAGGGGTACCGGGGCTACTTCGGCAGTTATGCGCTCTACCTGAGCGATGGCGGTTCAGGA
>Ga0105240_10013718_pt1 | contig 11104 bp, 9 predicted proteins | sample KBSC54metaG_FD_80426 | JGI IMG/M metagenome (GOLD analysis project Ga0105240, IMG submission 80426) | Corn rhizosphere microbial communities from Kellogg Biological Station, Michigan, USA - KBS C5-4 metaG | ecosystem: Host-associated > Plants > Roots > Rhizosphere > Soil | place: Michigan, USA...
GCGTGCGCTGGCAGCCGAGCGATCCCGATCCGGAGGCGCGCGCCAGCATCGCCGCCTGGCGCGAGGCGGCCGGGCTTGCGAACCTTGCGCCGCCCCTGGCGCTCGACGCCGCCGACCCGGCGACCTGGCCCGAGGGGCCGTCCGAGGCGGTGGTCTGCATCAACATGGTCCACATCTCGCCCTGGGCGGCGACGCAGGGCCTGATGGCCGGCGCGGGGAGGGTGCTCATCCCCGGCGGGCGGCTCTTCCTCTATGGGCCCTACGTGGAGGCCGAGGTGGAGACCGCGCCCAGCAACCTCGCCTTCGACGCCAGCCTGAGGGCGCGCGATCCGGCCTGGGGCCTGCGCGACCTCGCCGAGGTGAAGGCGCTGGCGGCCGCCCACGGCCTCGCCTTCGCCGAACGCATCGCCATGCCGGCCAACAACCTTGTGTTGGTCTTCGAAAGGGTCGGGGCAGGGTAGATCGCGGGGGCTGTCGGATCGCGCCGCCGCGGCGCGTCCTTGGGGCTGACCGGCGGCCGAGGGAGACGCAAGATGCCGAAAATCCATCCGTTTCTGTGGTTCGACAACCAGGCCGAGGAGGCCGCGAACTTCTACGTCTCGATCTTCCCCAATTCGAAGATCCTGTCGGTGATGCGCAACACAGCGGGCATGCCGGGGCCAGAGGGCGGGGTGCTGACCTGCGACTTCGAGCTCGACGGCCAGCGGGTGACGGCGCTGAACGGCGGTCCGGTCTTCCAGTTCTCCGAAGCCGTGTCCTTCGTCATCGACTGCCAGGACCAGGCGGAAGTTGACCACTATTGGGACCGGCTGCTCGAGGCCGGCGCCCCCAGTCAGTGCGGCTGGCTGAAGGACCGGTTCGGGTTTTCCTGGCAGGTGGTGCCCAAGCAGCTCTTCGAGACCGTCGCCGGGCCCGACCCCGAGGGCCGCAGGCGCGCCGTGGCCGCGATGATGCAGATGGGCAAGCTGGACGTCGCCAAGCTCAAGGCCGCCTACCGCGGCGAGTCCTGACGGATCGCCGGCAGGATCTGGTCGCCGATGAACTGCTGGCGCCAGCGCAGCCAGATGCCGCCCTGTCCGAAGTTGCCGCCGGTGAAGGCCACCACCAGGTCGGCGTCGGGGACCACGATCACCTGCTGGCCGCCGTTGCCGCCGGCCTCGTAGTCCCGAAAGATGCGGTCGCCGACCTTCAGGCTGTTCAGGTGCCAGGCATAGCCGTCGGAGCTTTCGATGTAGGCGTTGCCGAACGCCTCGGGGCTGAGGCCGGTCGTAGCCGGATTGATCTGGACGTGCGGCGCGGTGGAGTCCTTGACCCAGTCGGCGCCGACGATGCGCCGGCCGCGCCAGACCCCGCCGTCCAGGAAGGCTTGGCCGATCTTCAGGAAATCGCGTGAGGTCAGATAGGCGCCGCCGCCGGCGTAGCCCTCGCCGTTCGGCATCAGGTTCCAGTAGTAGCGGCCGAAGTCGAGCGGCCTCGCCACCGTCCGGTCGAACAGCTCCGGCAGCCAGGTCCCGGTGTGCAGGGTCAGCGCGGCGCCGGTGAGGTTCGAATTGGCCGAGCAGTAGGCGTAGCGGGTCCCCGGGTCATGGGCCATCGGCAGGTCGAGCGCATACTTCCACCAGTTCGGCTGCGCCGTCTGGCTCTGCATGGTCGCCTCGTTGCCCGGCGAGGCGTCGTCGTTGTCGTCGCAGGCCAGGCCCGAGGTGTGGGTCATCAGCTGCGCGAGCGTGATCCGCGCCTTGCGCGGGTCGGGATGGGCGAAGGGACCCAGGCGCTGGGCGATGTCGTAGATGCGGCTCTCAGGGCCGATGCCGCGGTCGTGCAGCATCACGGCCCCCAGCATCACCGATCCATAGGTCTTGGCGGCCGAGCGGGTCTCGTGCGGCGTCATACGGTCCGCCCCGAAGAAATATTCCTCCAGCACGAGCTTGCCGTGGCGGGCCACCAGGATCGAGTGCAGCAGCTGCGGCCGCGGGCCGGCGGGGTCGCTGTCGATGTGGGCCTGCACCAGGCGCGTCAGCGCCGCCTCGTCGAGCCCGACCTGGGCGGCGCGCGCGGTCGCCCAACCGTCGGCGAGTGTCGGGGGCCGGCGATAGGCATACGGCGGCGATTCCGGTGGGCGCGGGAAGAAGGCGGCCGCCTCGGCGGGCGTCAGGCGCACAAGGTCGAGCGTTCCGGCCGCGCCCGGCCAGGCCACCTTCAGGTGGTCGCCGGCGAGCTTGGCGGAAATCGCCACGGGCCGCTGGTCCGTCGCCGCCCGGCTGGCGAAGCGGACGTTGGCCCCGTCATGGCTGACCACGAACTGGGTGCGTCCGCCCGTCGCATTCATCTCCGGATTCCGGAACGCCGCGATCAGGGTCCCGTCGGTGTCGCGGAACACCTTCAGGTAAAGCGTGAAGCTGTTCGCAAGCGGGGTCACCGCGCCGCGCCAGGCGCCCGCGCCGGCGGCGGCCAGGGTCACCGGGGAGGCGAAGGCCTGGCCCGCCCCGCCGGGATCGCCACCCGAGCGCTTGCCCGCCGGCTGCAGCCAATAACCCCGCAGGGCGCCGCGATCGGCCGCCAGCCGGCCGCGGAACTGCCCGAGGCCGCCGCGGAAGCTGAAGCGCAGCTCCGCGCCGAACGCCTGCCCGTAGGCCTGACGCCCGGCGATCGTCGCCCGCCAGGCCGCGCCGTCGCGGGTGACCGTCAGCGGGCCATGGAGCACCGGCTCGGTGCGCATCTGGTAGCTCCACAGGCCGACCAGGGGATCGGCGGGTTGGCCCAACGCCGGCGGGGCGGCGGCGCTGAGCGCCAGGGCGAGCGCGCCGGCGTGCATGAGCGGCATGGTCATCATCGGGTGGGGTCCTCGGCCGCCCGGCTGCGCAGCCAGGCGAGCATCGGTTCGTGGCCGCCCAGCATGTTGGCCTTCAGGCCGGCGCAGGCCGCCGGCAGGTCGCCGGCGCGCAAGGCTTCGAGAATCCGCGCGTGGTCCTCCCCGGCGCGCACGCGGTTCGGCTGCTCACGGAGCAGGGCCACCTCGTAGCGGCGGGTGCGCAGGATGATCCCGTCGATGAGCTCCAGCAGCACGCGGTTAGGGCAGGCGGCGATCAGCTCACGGTGCCATTCGTCGTCGAGGCCGATGGCGGCTTCGACGTCTGCGGCCGCGACGAACCGCCGGTTGAGCGTCTCGAGCCTCGCCAGCCGGGCGGCGGACGGCAGGCCGGCCAGCCGCAGGGCCTCGGGATCGAGCAGGGGACGGATCGCGTAGAGCTGTTCGAACTCCTCGACGCTCAGCGGCCGCACCGAATAGCCGATGGCCGGCGTCGAGGAGAGCGCGCCCTCGGCCGCCAGCCGGTTCAGCGACTCGCGCAGCGGGGTGCGGCTGACACCCAGCCCCTCGGCGAGACGCACCTCGTTGATCCGCTCGCCCGGCCCCAGCCGCCCTTCGACGATCATCGCACGCACCGCATCGGCGACGCTCTCACTGACATTGACCCGCCGAATGGGTTCGACATTTCGCATACTGTATACAGTAATCGGAGACCGTCGTTCGCGCAAGAATAATTGGAGCCACCTGGCGCGAGGGCCGTTTGCGACGGATGGAGATGCCCGCCCGCGAGACGCGCATGAGGCCAAGAGACCTGCGCGCGATCGTCTTCTGCGTCGTCACCACCCTGGCGCTGCTGACGGTCGCCTACCTGCTCTCCCGAAACTATCTGCTGAGTCTGGGCCTGACGGCGGCCTACGACGCCTTCATCCTCACGCGGCCCCGGATGCAGCGGGTGTTCCGCCGGCTGCGCGGCGACCCCGACTGGAGCGGCTACTACAAGAACGACTAGGCGGTGAGCTCGCCTGCCGTGCGGGCCTCGGCCGCCGCCCGCGCGGTCCTGGCCTGGAAGACGGCCGTCCCGCCGTCCTCGAAGCGCATGGCGGTGAGGGTTCCGGTCGCGAAGGCGCCGGTGTCGAGGCCGATGCGGTGGCCGGCCAGCTGCGGCTCGTCCGAACGCCAGGTGTGGCCGTGGACGATGACCTTCTCGAAGGGACCGGGCGCATCGAGGAAGCCCTCGCGGATCCACAGGAGGTCGCGTTCCTCCTGGGCTTCCAGGGCCGCACCGGGCCTGACCCCCGCGTGGACGAAGGCGTAGTCGCCGACCACGACCATCAGCTCCAGCCGTTGCAGTAGGCGCAGGTGCGCCGCCGGCATGCGCTCCAGGAGCTCGTCGCGGGCGCGGGCGAGGCCGTCGAGGCCCTCTTCCGGCGTGGGCGGCAGGACGCCATAGGAGATCAGGGTCTCCTGGCCCCCGAAGCGCAGCCAGGGCGGCCCGGTTTCGGGATCCTCGATGAAGGCCAGCAGGGCCTGCTCGTGATTGCCTTTCAGGAGGTGCAGGTCGACTTCGCCGCGCCGCTGCAGCCAGACGAGCGCCTCCATCACCTTGGCCGAATGGGGGCCCCGGTCGACGTAGTCGCCGCAGAAGATCAGGATCGGCCGCCGCCCGGCGGCGCGTTGCGCATAGTCGCCCGCGACCTGGCCCAGGATATCCTTCATCAGCTCGTAGCAGCCGTGGATGTCGCCCACGGCATAGACGAGCTCGCCGGCCACGCCCGGCTCTTTCCGGAGCGCGGTCACCATAGGCTGCGAAGGCCGCGATGGCGCGGCGCGTGGCGCGCGCGGCGATGCGCGGAAAGCCGGGTCAGGTCGCCGGCCATCGCCTCATAGCCCTGCTGCACCCGCTCCGGCCGCCAGCTCGCATCGTGGCGCAGGTCAGCCCAGCGGTCGCGGTAGCTGGCCAGCACGGGGCGTGGCACGCCCGCGTCGATGGCTTGCTCGTAGGCCCGGCGCAGACGACGGTCGGCCAGCATCAGGTCCGCATGCGTCGGCCGGCGGGCCGCGGCCACGGCCTTCGGCGCACGGGCGACCGCCATCGGATGGAGCTTGGGGGCGGCGAGATCGCTGGGCGAGCCGTTGGCGTCGGCCAGGGTCACCAGAGGGGGCTCGGCCGGAGCGGGTTCGGCTGCGGGGGCCGCATCGTTGATCACCACCGGCAGCGGCGGCCGGGGCGCGAGGGGCGGTGGCGCAGGGATGCGCACCAGGGCGGCGCCAGCGCAGAGCACGACGATGGCCGCCGCGGCCGCGGCGCCGAGACCCGCGATGGGGATCCGAGAACGGCGCGGCTGTCCGGGGGTGAGGCTGCGCAGCTTGCGGCTCGGCGGCAGGCGGGCGGCCCGGCTCGACGGCAGGCCGGTGGCGCCGACGAAGATGGCCTCGAGCTCAGCCGAGACCGAGGTCGGCTCGGACCCCATCGTGGAGAGCTCTCGATGCGCAGCCATGAAACGGCCCAGCCTCGTATCCTGCGCCCGGAAGCCGGCGCATTGCACGAGTAGCTAAATGTCCGGCGCGAGCCTTCGATCCGTCGCGGCCGGCTAATCTTCGCCGCTAGCGGAGGAGGCCGAGGTCGATGGCCTCGCCCATGACCCGATAGCCGGCGTCGTTGGGGTGCAGCCAGTCGCCGGACTGCAGGTCGGCGCGCATCCGGTCGGGCCTGGCCGGGTCGCGGATCGCCGCGTCCAGGTCGATCACCCCGTCGAACTCGCGGCTGGAACGGAACCAGGCGTTGATCTTCTGCCGCTCGGCCTCGCCCGGCGCGCCGAAATACCCCGCGCCGCCATAGGGCAGGATGGTCGCCCCGATGATCTTCAGCCCGTGAGCATGGGCCCGCGCGATCAGTTGGCGGTAGCCGGCGATCAGCGACTCGGCGCTGGGCGGGCGGGTGCGGCTGACGCCGAGGTCGTTGACGCCCTCCAGCACGATCACGTGGGTCACGCCGGGGACCGACAGCACGTCGCGGTCGAAGCGGGCGAGCGCGCTTTGCCCGAAGATCGGGATCGCGCCGTCGCTCAGCACCCGGTTTCCGCCGATGCCGGCGTTGACCACCGCGACGCCGCGGCCCGACGCGCGCGCCGTCAGCCGTTCGGCCAGGCGGTCGGGCCAGCGGCGGTTGGTCCCGACGCTCGACTGGTAGCCGTCGGTGATCGAGTCCCCGAAGGCCACGATCACCGCCGCCGGCGGCGCGGCCGTCTCGACCTCCACGCCGGAGAGGAAGGCGCGGTACTGGGCGTCGGTGGCGGCGGGGGGCGGCCTGCCCGTGGCGTCGCCGGCCGCGACCCTGACCAGCTCGTTGCCGTTCGCGTGGCAGGTGCAGCCGTGGGTGTCGCCGGGCAGGTAGAGGCTGATCTGCAGGCGCGCCAGCGGCTTGGCCGGCAGGGCCACCGGGTCGCTGACCAAGGGCGCCCCGGGGGGAATCGTCGCCGAAGCGGCCCCTGAGAAGCTCACCGCCCGGTCGCTGCCGGCCAGGACCGCGCCGTCCGGGCCCACGAGCGCGACCCGCGCGGCCCCGATCGCCAGCGGCTGGGTCCCATATTCGTTGGTGAGCCGCAGGCGCAGCCGTTGCCCGCCGGCGCTCAGTCGGACGATCTGGAAGACCGTCTGGTTGTCGAAGCTGGGCGTCGCCACTCGCGCCAGAGCCGGCGGCGCCTTGGCCGCGTCCATCGGCGGGGCGGGCGAGGCGCCCCAGCTGCCGATCCAACGGGCGCCGGCGGCGCGCGCGTCGGTGGCGATGAGCGCAAGCGCGCAGAGCAAGGCGGTCGGACGCATGGCGATTTTCCCCCGAGGTCGCGGTTGGCCGGTCACGCGGTCGACGGCTTTTCCTTGACCGCCCCCACGTGACCTTCGGATATGTCGCCCACGGGATCAACGGAGCACCGGGGCATGAGCGAAGGCGCCAACCAGTCCAGCGTCGAGGCCGAAGCGCGCGAGGCGATGGAATATGACGTCGTCGTCGTGGGCGCCGGACCCTCGGGCCTCGCCGCGGCGATCCGCCTGAAGCAACTGGCCGCCGCCGCGGGCGCGGAGATCACGGTCGCCGTGCTGGAGAAGGGCTCCGAGGTCGGGGCGCACATCCTCTCGGGCGCGGTGATCGACCCAAAGGGGCTGAACGAGCTCTTCCCCGACTGGAGGGCCATGGGCGCGCCGCTGGAGACGCCGGTGACTGCCGACAAGTGGCTGCTGCTGGGGCCGCAGGGCTCCCTGCAGCTGCCGACCTTCGCCATGCCGCCTTTGGTCCACAACCACGGAACCTACATTGCGTCCCTGGGAAACCTCTGCCGCTGGCTGGCGGGACAGGCCGAAGCGCTGGGCGTCGAGGTCTATCCCGGCATGGCCGCCTCCGAGGCCGTGTTCGACGAATCCGGCGCCCTGAAGGGCGTGGTCGCCGGCGTGTTCGGCATCCAGAAGGACGGCAGCCATGGCCCCGAATACCAGCCTGGCATCGAACTGCACGGCAAGTACGTGTTCATCGGCGAGGGCGTCCGCGGGTCGCTCTCCAAGCAGCTGCGCGCCAAGTTCAGCCTTGGGGAGGGCGCGGACCCCGAGAAGTACGGCATCGGGCTGAAGGAGCTCTGGCAGGTGCCGGACGACGTCTTCCAGCCGGGGCTCGTGCAGCACGCCGCGGGCTGGCCCCTGGACGACAAGACCGGCGGCGGCGGCTTCATGTACCACTTCGGCGACCACTACGTTTCGGTGGGATACGTCGTGCACCTGAACTACCAGAACCCCTGGCTTTCGCCGTTCGACGAGTTCCAGCGCTACAAGACCCATCCGGAGATCGCGAAGTACCTGAAGGGCGGCAAGCGCATCGCCTATGGCGCGCGGGCGATCTCCGAAGGCGGGCTGCAGTCGGTGCCCCGGCTCTACTTCCCCGGCGGCGTGCTGCTGGGCGACAGCGCCGGCTTCGTCAACGTGCCGCGCATCAAGGGCAGCCACAACGCCATGAAGAGCGGGATGATGGCCGCCGAGGCGGCCTTTTCGGCCATCCAGGCCGGGCGCCAGCGCGACGACCTGGTGGCGTACGAAGACGCCTACAAGACGTCCTGGGTGCGCAAGGAACTGAACCTGGTGCGCAACGCCAAGCCGATCCTGTCGAAATTCGGCACCGGTCTCGGCGGGGTGCTGAGCATGATCGACATGTGGTGCACCAGCCTGTTCGGCGGCTTCTCGCCCTTCGGAACGATGCATCACGCCAAGAGCGACGCAGACTCGACCGGGCTCGCCAAGGACTACAAGCCCATCGTCTATCCGAAGCCGGACGGGGTGCTGACATTCGACAAGCTCTCCAGCGTCTTCCTCTCGAACACCAACCACGACGAGAACCAACCGGCGCACCTGAAGCTGCGCGATCCAGCGGTGCCGATCGCCATCAACCTGCCAAGGTACGGCGAGCCCGCGCGGCTCTACTGCCCGGCCGGGGTCTATGAGGTGCTCTACGACGAAAAGGGCGAGAACCCGCGGTTCCAGATCAACTTCCAGAACTGCGTCCACTGCAAGACTTGCGACATCAAGGACCCGTCACAGAACATCGTCTGGACCACGCCGCAGGGCGGCGACGGCCCGAACTACCCGAACATGTGACCGGTTGTTGGCTTTGTGACAGCGCGCCGCCTTGCCGCGGCCATCCTTAGGTCCGAAGGTCCGCCGATGCGTCTTCCTCTGCTGCTCTCCGCCGCCGCTCCCCTCGTCCTGCTCGCCGCCTGCGCGACCGCGCCCGGCCAAGCCGCCGCGCCCCGCAGCGAGGCCGCGATGGCCGCCCGGGTCTCGCCCTACGGCATGTTCCTGGCCGGCGAATCGGCCTTGAACAGCGGCAAGAGCGCCGACGCGGCGAAATTCTTCGACCAGGCGCGGGCCGAGACCGGCGACGCCCTGATCACCGAGCGCGCCTTCACCTCCGCCCTGCTCGCGGGCGACATCCAGAAGGCCGCCGCCCTGGCCCCGGCCGGGGATGACGCCACCGAGGCCTCCAAGCGCCTGGGCAAGCTGGTGGTGGCCGTCGAGGCGCTGGCCGAGGGCCGCGGCAAGGACGCCCGCCTGCTGCTCGCCAACGACGCCATCGCCTTCCCACACAAGTCCGCCGCGGCCCTGCTGGCCCCCTGGGCGGCCGCCGAAGCCGGCGACGTCGAGGGCTCGCTGGTCCGCCCGCAGGTGCGCGGCGACCGGCTGGTCGACTATTTCGGCCAGCTCGGCCAGGCGACGCTGTTCGAGCGCGCCAAGCGCTACGACGAGGCCGAGACCGATTTCAAGGCCGCCGTCCAGGTGCCGACGCCCACCGAAATGGGCGTGCTGGCCTATGGCGGCTTCCTGGAGCGGCGCGGCCGGCGGCTGGACGCGCTGGCGCTCTACGACGCCCAGCTCACGCGCGAGCCGGACAGCCTCGCGGTGAAGGCCGCCAAGACCCGCGCCGCGGCCGGCAAGGCCCCGCCGCCGATGCCGACGCTGAAGCAGGGCGCCGCGGAGGCCCTGATCGCGCCCTCGGCGACCATGATCGCCGCCAAGCAGACGCAATTGGCGCTCGCCTACCTGCGCATGGTCATCCGGCTCGACCCGGAGCGGGACGAAGCCTGGGTGATGATCGGCGACCTGATGCAGGGGGCCGGCGACACCGAGGCCGCGCGCCTCGCCTACAGCCATCCCAAGGCAGGATCGGCCGAGTTCTCCGCCGCCCAGGCCAAGCTGGCCTGGACCTACCAGAGCGCCGACGACAAAGAGACCGCCCTGAAGCTTGCCCGCGCCGCGGCGGCCTCCGGCGATTTCGACGCGCGGGTGACGCTTGCCGACCTGCTGCGCTCCAACGAGCAATATGCCGAAGCCGCCCAGGTCCTGACCGGCCTGATCGCCGAGCAGAAGACGCCGGACTGGCGGCTGCTCTATTCTCGCGGCGTGGCCTACGAGCGGCTGAACCGCTGGCCGGACGCCCAGGCGGACCTGCAGGCGGCCCTGAAGCTCAAGCCCGACGAGCCGGAGCTGCTCAACTACCTCGGCTATTCGTGGATCGATCGCGGCGAGCACCTGGCCGAGGCGCGCGGGATGATCGAGAAGGCCGTGGCCGCCGATCCGCGCTCCGGCGCCATGGTCGATTCGCTTGGCTGGGCCTTCTATCGCATGGGCGACTTCAAGAAGGCGGTGGAGAAGCTCGAGGAGGCGGTCGAACTCGAGGCCGGGGATCCGGAGATCAACAACCACCTGGGCGACGCCTACTGGAAGGTCGGCCGTCGCGACGAGGCGCAGTTCCAGTGGCGCCGCGTGCTGACGCTGAAGCCGGACGCCAAGATCAAGGCCAGCGCCGAGGCCAAGCTCGCCTCCGGCCTCGGCCCCGACGGCCCTACGCCCAAGCTCGCCGGAAGCTGAGCCATGGCGCGCGCGGCCTTCGCGCCCGCCAAGGTGAACCTCTTCCTGCACGTGGGCGGGCCTGAGCCGGACGGCTATCACCCGATCTGCAGCCTGATGGCCTTCGCCGACGTCGGCGACCTCGTCTCCACCTTCGACGCCGAGGCGCTGTGCCTGCGGCTGGGCGGCCCGTTCGCGGACGGGCTGGCCGGCCAGGCGGACAACCTCGTGCTCCGCGCCGCGCGCGCCCTGATCGCCGAGGCGCGGCGGCCGGTCGCGCCGCTGGGCCTCAGCCTGGAGAAGCGGCTGCCCGTCGCCTCGGGCCTCGGCGGCGGCTCCAGCGACGCCGGCGCGACCCTGCGCCTGCTGCGCGAGGCGCTGGACATCCCCATGGCCAACGAGCGGCTGGAGGCGCTCGCCGCCGGGCTGGGCGCCGACGGGACGGCCTGCCTCTGGGGGGCGCCGGTGATCGCGCAGGGGAGGGGCGAGCGGCTCTCGGCGGCGCCCGGCCTGCCGCCGCTGGACGCGGTGCTGGCGCGCGCACCCGTCGCAGTCTCGACCGCCGAGGTCTACGCCCGCTTCGACGCCCTGGGCCGGTTCGGCGAGGTGGACCCCCCGCGGACCCCCGACGCCTTCGAGGACGCCATCGAGATCGCCGCCTGGCTGAGCGGCCAGCGCAACGACCTGGAGGCCGCCGCCATCGCCGTGGCTCCGCCGGTGGGGATGGTCCTGGAGACCCTGGCCGGCGAGCCCGAGACCCTGCTCGCGCGGGTGTCCGGCTCCGGCGGGACCTGCTTTGCGCTCTGCGCCAGCGACATCGAGGCCGAGAGCCTGGCCGAGCGGCTGGAGGCCATCGCCCCCGACTGGTGGGTGCGTCGCTGCCGCCTGGGCGGCCCCTGGCCCGACCCCGAA